>Ga0209382_10001686_pt1 | contig 34172 bp, 26 predicted proteins | sample SoiMetdeltSBSDD5_FD_187599 | JGI IMG/M metagenome (GOLD analysis project Ga0209382, IMG submission 187599) | Bulk soil microbial communities from a Populus tree surrounding site in Tennessee, USA - Soil MetaG P. deltoides SBSDD5 (SPAdes) (version 2) | ecosystem: Environmental > Terrestrial >... | reverse complement strand
TGAGAGCTGTCGTCAGTGACCGGTCAGCTTGTAGGAGCCTCGCTGCAGCAGCCACGTCGCCCTCGTCGAATGCTCGACGCAGCTCGGTAGGGGACATGCCGACGAGTCAAGCACGGCGAGACGCCGAGAGGGCCGGGCGGGGGGCGATGACGGCGTCGGAGGTGCAGCGGCTGGTCGGACCAGCGTCGTCGCGTCGTCCAGGTCAGCGTGGCAGCGGTAGCCACCGTTGACTGTGAGGGCGCGGGGCCGACCAGGACATCTGGCACCTTGCTGGCACGTGGGGCAGTAAGCCGGGCTTCTGGTCTGGTCGCCCGGCAGAGCGCTGGCTAGGTCCCGATGTCTAGGTCCCGGATAGGCCCGGGATCATCGATGTCGACCCAGATGCAGTCGAGCCCGTAGGGATGCCAGAAGCACTCCCATCTTCCCGCCGAGGCCGGGGACGCCGATGTGACCACGAACGCCGTCGCCGCACCAAGCGCGGCAAGCACGAGCAGCGCCCGTCTCAGTAGGCGTGTCGCGAGGATGCTCATGGGTCTTACCTCCTGCGTGTGTCGACAGCTTGATGTTCGGAGGTTGGCTCCGGCTGGATCACGGGCCAAGCGCGATGTAATGGGTTCGCAACACCGCCCCGGTTACCGCGACCCGGTGCGGCGACGGTCTCCGTTGTGACCCGGCTACGAGGCGGCTGGACACTGCCGGGGAACCGTCCGGCGTGTGGGGGGTCGGTGGTGGCTTTACGGTGGGTGTGTGGCGTCGGTGGGTGACGAGAGCACCGGGCAGCGCATCCAGCAGTATCGGAAGTTGCGGGGGTTCACGCAGCGCGGGTTGGCGCTGCGAGCCGATGTCGCCTACGGGACTCTCACGAAGATCGAGTCGGGTCACGCGTTGGCGTCGCCTGCCGTGCTCGCTGCTCTGGCTCGGGCGCTGTCGGTCAACATCACGCAGCTGACCGGGCAGCCGTTCCTGGAGGAGCTGCGCGCGGCGAGGGTCGACCAGCTGATCGAGCCGCTTCGGGTGGTGCTGGATTCCTGGGACCTGAAGCCTTCTGAGGATCTGCGGCCCCGGCCGATCGCGGTGATCGAGCCGGAGGCCATTCGGCTGTGTGACGAGGCGATGTGCCAGGGGCGGGTGGCGGCGGTCGCGGCGGAGCTGCCGTGTCTGCTCGATGAGTTGGGGGCGTTGGTCAGCGAGGATGGCGACGATTTGTCGTGGCGGACGTTGGAGTCGCTGTATCGCTGTGTGCGTCATGTGGTGTTGAACTGGGGTTTCCGGGACCTGGCTGACATCGCTCTGGACCGGGCGACCTGGGCGGGGGTCAACGGAGACGATCCGTTGGCTGAAGCCATCCGGCAGCGGGCCCGTGCGTCGAACCACCTGCGTGCCGGCGCGTATGCGTCCGGTCGGGAGCTGCTGGCGGCGACCTTGCGCGAGACGCAGGACGTGCCCGGTGACACGCGCAGCAAGGTGCTGGCTGGTCACACGCACCTTGGTTGGGCAGTGAACACAGCGCGGTCGGGTGACGACGACGCGGCAGAGGATCACCTGGACGAGGCCGCGCACCTGGCGGAGGAGACCGGGGAGGCGCCCGGCGTCGGGTGGTTCGGCTTCGGACCGACCAACGTCGCGGTCCACCGCGTGGCGGTGCTGATCGAGGCCGGCGACTATCGCCGCGGCGTCGACGCCGGCCAGGGGTTGCGGCTACCTGTCGACTGGCCGGCGACCCGCGCGGCGCATCACCACATGGACCTGGGCCGCGCCTATGCCTGGCTCGGCCAGGCCGACAACGCCCTCGCTGCGCTCGGCCGGGCGCGCCGGATCGCGCCGCAACAGACACGGTTCCACCCGACGACGCGCATGACCGTCGAGCACCTGCTCGCGGTCAAGCGACGAGTCCCGGAGCCGTTGGCGAGCTACGCGAGGTGGTTGGGGCTCTGAGCTTTCCAAGATTCGGAAAGTTCCCACCGAACCCGTCCGTCAATCTGGACGCATGGGCGACAACGGCAACGTCGCGATCTACGGCACTCCGGACCAGCTGGCGCTGCTTCTGGCATCGATCGTGCAGATCCTCGACCACGAACCTGACTCATCGTATGAAGACGCCGAAGTACGCGGAGTCGCACGCCACCTCGCCGGGACGATTCACGAACGGCTGGCCGCCACCGTGGAGAGCACCACCCGACCCCCACAGCGAGAGCAGTACCCCTGGCCGCCACGGTCGAGCTGAGGGGCCAGGAGTGTCCGTAATCACCTAAAGGGCTTCGCGGAACCGGGATCGACGGGCCACTTGTTCGTTGGAGCGAAGGGGGCGACGCCGCGGCGATCCGCCTGGTCCTCGACCTGGCGGAAGGCCAGTGGAGGCCACGGACCTGCCGGCGGGTTCCACCTTCACGACCTCCGGCACACGGGGAACACCTGGGCGGCCAGCGCCGGCGCCAACCTCCGGGAATTGATGGAGCGCATGGGCCACGACTCCGAGCGGGCAGCCCTGATCTATCTGCACGCTGCTTCAGAGGGTCATCGGGCGATGGCTGACGAGATCAACCGCCGCCTCTCGGGTGACGGTCAGGAGGCCGCGGGCAGCGACAGAGAACCTGGTACGCGATCTGGCACGGATGTGGCACGGAGGCCATCGACGGACCAGGGGGGCGGGGGAGGCGACGGGTCGGAAAGAGGCGGTGACCAGGGATGATCCGGTCGGAGCGGGTGACGGGAATCGAACCCGCATAGCCAGCTTGGAAGGCTGGAGCTCTACCATTGAGCTACACCCGCGAGAGCGGTCCGGCGGACGCTAGTGAGTCGGGGAGGGGGGAATCGAACCCCCGACCGCGTGCACCCAAAGCACGTGCGCTACCGCTGCGCCACTCCCCGGACAACCGGTCCGTTGATGGTACCGGCCCCGGCGGGCCCGACCGGCGGGCCGACCCCCATGGTTCGGGTCGGCGCCGACAGCCCCTAGACTCTGGCGCCTGTGAAGGCCACCGTCGAGCCCTTGGATGGGAACAAAGTGAAGGTCTCCGTCGAGGTCGACGAGACCGAGTTCGATAGAGCGATCGACGCGGCGTTCCGCAAGATCGCCCGCGAGGTCCGCATCCCCGGGTTCCGTCCCGGTAAGGCGCCCCGCAAGGTCCTGGAGGGGCGCCTGGGCGCCGAGGTGGGTCGCGAGCAGGCGCTGCAGGACTCGCTGCCCGAGTTCTACGCCCAGGCGCTCAGCGAGAACGACGTCGACGCCATCGCCTCGCCCGAGATCGACATCACCGCAGGCAAGGACGAGGGCCCGCTGGCCTTCGCCGCGGTCGTCGAGGTCCGGCCCGAGGTCCAGGTGCCGGGCTACAACGGCCTGCGGGTCACCCTCGACCGACCCGAGGTCCCCGAGGACGAGGTCGACGGCCGCATCGACCGCATGCGTCAGGTGCAGGCCACGCTGGCCGAGGTCGACCGGCCGGCCATCGACGGCGACGTCGTCACCATCGACATCGCGGGCACCCTCGACGGCGAGTCCCAGGACGGGCTCAGCGCCGAGGACTACAGCTACACCGTCGGCAGCGGCGTGGTCACCCCCGAGGTCGACGAGCAGCTCCGGGGAGCCAAGACCGGCGACATCCTCTCCTTCCCGGCCACCCATCCGGACGAGGACGAGACCCGCCAGCTCGAGTTCCGGATCCTGGTCAAGCAGGTGAACGAGCGGGTCCTGCCCGAGGCCGACGACACCTGGGCGGGCGAGAACTCCGAGTTCGACACCATCGACGCACTGCGGGCCTCGATCCGGCGCCAGCTCGGGCTGCTGCGCAAGGTGCAGGCCCAGAGCCAGCTCCGCCAGAAGGCGACCGAGGCGCTGGCCGAGCTGGTCAGCGACGACCCCCCGGCCACGCTGGTCGAGCACGAGACGCGGCACCGGCTCCAGGACATGGCCATGCGGCTCAGCGCCCAGGGCATCGATCCCCAGGCGTGGCTGGAGGCCCAGGCCCAGAACCCCGGCGAAGGCGTGGTCGCCGAGATGCGCGAGGCCGCCGCTACGGCGGTCAAGGTCGATCTCGGGCTGCGGGCCGTGGCCGACGCCGAGCACATCGAGTGCACGGACGAGGACCTCGAGACCGAGATCGCCGCCGTGGCCGAGCGGGTGGGCCAGAAGCCGCAACGAGTACGGGAGCAGTTCGAACGCGGTGGTCAGTTGCCGGGGGTACGCTCCGAGATCAGGACGCGCAAGGCACTCGACTGGCTCATCGAACAGGTCGAGATCGTCGATCCCGAGGGTCAGCCCCTCGAGCGTGGCGATCTCGAGATCGACCCCGCTGAGCTCGACGGTGCTTCGGCGGACTCGACGCTCGCGGCAGACGCAGACGAACCGACCGACGTAGACCTGGATCAGACGGACGAGACGGACGAGGCCGAGATCGACGACATGGACACCGAGGCGTCATGAGCGAGATGCGCAACTACCTCGTCCCGACGGTGGTCGAGCAGACCAACCGAGGCGAGCGGGCCTACGACCTCTACAGCCGGCTGCTCAAGGAGAACATCATCTTCCTGGGCACGCCCATCGACGACACGGTCGCCAACCTCGTCTGCGCGCAGCTGCTGCACCTGGAGTCCGAGAACCCGGACAAGGACATCAGCGTCTACATCAACAGCCCCGGTGGCGACATCACCGCGCTGTTCGCGATCTACGACACCATGCGGTTCATCAAGCCCGACCTGGGCACGATCTGCTTCGGTCAAGCCGCGTCGGCCGCGGCGGTCCTGCTCGCCGCCGGGACGCCCGGCAAGCGCCTCGCGCTACCGCACGCCCGCATCCTGCTGCACCAGCCGTGGGGCCAGGCCGGCGGCCAGGCCACCGACGTCGAGCTGGCGGCGAAGGAGATCCTGCGGATGCGCACCCTGCTCGACGAGATCCTCGCCCGGCACACCGGCCAGTCGATCGAGCGCATCCACTCCGACACCGACCGCGACTTCGTGATGAGCGCCGACGAGGCAAAGGAGTACGGCATCATCGATGATGTGATCTCGGCGCGGACCGCTGCCGATGTATCCGGCCCCATAGCCAAGACTGCGTAGGACGAGACGGGGGAACCGACGTGGCGAAGTTCGGAGATGGCGGAGAGCTGCTGAAGTGCTCGTTCTGCGGCAAGTCGCAGAAGCAGGTGAAGAAGCTGATCGCCGGCCCCGGGGTCTACATCTGCGACGAGTGCATCGATCTCTGCAACGAGATCATCGAGGAGGAGCTCTCCGAGCCGAGCGAGCTGCGGTTCGACGAGCTGCCCAAGCCGGTCGAGATCTACGACTTCCTCAACGACTACATCGTCGGCCAGGACCACGCGAAGAAGATCCTGTCGGTCGCCGTCTACAACCACTACAAGCGGGTCCAGTACGGCACCCAGGCGAGTGACGTCGAGCTGGCCAAGTCGAACATCCTGCTGATCGGGCCCACCGGCTGCGGGAAGACACTCCTGGCCCAGACGCTGGCCCGGATGCTCAACGTGCCCTTCGCCATCGCGGATGCCACGGCGTTGACCGAGGCCGGCTACGTCGGCGAGGACGTCGAGAACATCCTCCTCAAGCTGATCCAGGCCGCGGACTACGACGTCAAGCAGGCCGAGACCGGCATCATCTACATCGACGAGATCGACAAGATCGCCCGCAAGAGCGAGAACCCGTCGATCACCCGTGACGTCTCCGGCGAGGGCGTCCAGCAGGCCCTGCTCAAGATCCTCGAGGGCACCACGGCCTCCGTGCCGCCGCAGGGGGGCCGCAAGCACCCCCACCAGGAGTTCATCCAGATCGACACCACGAACATCCTGTTCATCTGCGGTGGTGCGTTCGCCGGGCTCGAGAAGATCATCGAGAGTCGCCTGGGCAACAACGGCGTGGGGTTCACCGCCGATGTCCGCCGCTACCAGGAGAAGGAGCTCGGCCTGCTGCTCGAGCAGATCCAGCCCGAGGATCTGCTGAAGTTCGGGCTGATCCCCGAGTTCGTCGGCCGACTGCCGGTCATCGGCGCCGTGTCGAGCCTCGACAAGGAGGCCCTGGTCCGCATCCTGGTCGACCCGAAGAACGCTCTGGTCAAGCAGTACCAGAAGATCTTCGAGTTCGAAGAGGTCGAGCTGTCGTTCACCGACGACGCGCTCGAAGCGGTGGCCGAGCAGGCGCTGCTGCGGGGGACGGGGGCGCGCGGCCTCCGAGCCATCCTCGAAGAGGTGCTGCTCAACCTGATGTACGAGCTGCCCAGCCGCAGCGATGTCGGACGCTGCGTCGTCGACCGCGAGGCGGTGCTAGAGAAGGTCAACCCGACGCTCGTGCCCCGGTCCGAGGCGCCGCGCCAGCAACGTCCCCGTCGAGCTGCCTCCTGACCCTCCTGGACTTCGACGCTGCTGTCGCGTTCCTCGACGATCACATCAACCTCGAGCGCTCCGCGGCTCTGGCCGGCCGGGTCCACGGCTTGTCGCTGGACCGCATGGAGCGGATGGCTCACGTGCTCGGCGATCCGCAGGACACCAGCCCGGTCATCCACCTGACGGGGACCAACGGCAAGAGCTCGACCAGCCGGATGATCACGGCGCTGCTGATGGCGCACGACCTCTCGGTCGGCACCTACACCAGCCCGCACCTCGAGCACGTCACCGAGCGCATCACCTGGGACCTGCATCCCATCGACCCGGAGGAGTTCGCCCAGGTCGTCGGTGAGCTGGCCGCTCTCGAGCCCCTGCTGCTGGAAGAGCTCGAGGGCGATAGACCGTCGTACTTCGAGCTGCTCACGGCCGCGGCCTTCGCCTGGTTCGCCCAGGTCGCCGTGGACGTCGCCGTGGTCGAGGTGGGGCTGCTGGGCCGGTTCGACGCCACGAACGTGGCGCACGCCGCAGTGGCAGTGGTGACCAACGTCGGCCAGGACCACACCGACGCGCGGGACGGCTGGCGCCGCAGCATCGCCGAGGAGAAGGCCGGCATCATCAGCCCCGACCGGCCGGTCATCCTCGGCGAGACCGACCCCGAGCTGCGGCCGGTCTTCGAGGCCGAGGGTGGCGATCCCGTCTGGTGGCGGGAGCGTGACTTCGGCGTGGAGACCGACCGGCTGGCGCTCGGCGGCCACGTCGTCGACCTGCGCACGCCCCACGGCCGGTACGAGGAGATCCTCCTACCGGTGCACGGCGCGCATCAGGTGGACAACGCAGTCTGCGCCGTCACCGCGGTGGAGGCGCTGTTCGACCGGGCCCTGGAGCCGGAACTGGTCCGCGAGGCCTTCACCGGCCTGACGCTGCCCGGTCGCATGGAGGTCCTGCACCGGGGCCCTCTGCTGGTGCTGGACGGCGCACACAACCCGCCGGGCGCTCAGGCGGCGGCGGAGACGATGGCCGACGAGTTCGACCTGTCCGGCCGGCGGCGCTGGGTGCTGGGCATGCTGGCCGGCCGGGACATCGAGGACATGCTCGGCGCCTTCGGTGTCCGCCCCGAGGACCAACTCATCGCGTGCACGCCGGATTCGCCCCGGGCCATCCCCGCCGAGGAGATCGCGGCGACGGCCACCAAGCGGGGGCTGGAGGCCGAGGCGGTCCCGGACGTGGGTGACGCCCTGAGCCTGGCCTGGACCGACGCCACGGCTGCTCCCGACGGCGGTGACCTGGTGATGGTGACCGGGTCGCTGTACACGGTCGGCGCCGCCCGGACGATGTCCCGGCGCCTCGGACTGCTCTAGCACCGGCTGCTGCTCTAGTAGGGCGGCTCGCAGCGCTCGCCGATCTCCCGCGTTGTGCTGAGAGCCGCCCCACCGGTACCTTGCGCGCCGTGACGAACCGGACCTTCGTGATGTGCAAGCCGGACGCCGTCGAGCGGGGGCTCGTCGGCGAGATCATCGCCCGCCTCGAGCGCAAGGGGCTGCACCTGGTGGCGGCCGACCTGCGCACCGCTGACCAGCCACTGGCGCAGGAGCACTACGACGAGCACCGGGACAAGCCGTTCTTCGGCGACCTGGTCGCCTTCCTGACCCGGGGACCGGCCCTGGCGATGGTCGTCGAGGGACCCGCGGACAACACGTGGCTGCTGGTGCGCAAGCTCGTCGGCGCCACCCGGGTCGAGGACGCCGAGCCGGGTTCGGTGCGTGGCGATTTCGCGACCATCACGACCGAGAACCTGGTGCATGCCAGCGACGGCCACGAGTCCGCGGAACGCGAGATCAAGCTCTGGTTTCCTGACCTGTAACCTCTCCCGCGCATTGCTTGGACTGACGCCGTAAGGGCTAGTTCGGTGTCGCATGTAGAGTTAAATGAACGTGGCGGCAATTGGTAAAAGGCGTCAAAACTGCCGTCTACTACCCCAGCACCCGAGACGTAACCGAAATCTTCAGAGTTGCGCGTTCGGGGAGCGGCGGCGGGCTCGGGCCCGGTCTTCCAGGGCCGCCGCGAAGGCACGCCAGCTGTCGCCGCGGCTACGGCAGGCATCGGCCACCTCGTACACCCGGCTGATGGGGATCCGATCGACGAACCGTCCCCAGTCGCGGTCGTCGAGGCGGCGCTGGTCGAACCAGGTCGCGAAGTCGTCGGGCACGACCTCCGTGCGACGCTCCCCGTTCGGCTCGTTCCTCGCCTCCGCGGCCCGTCCCCGCGGACGCTGCGGCCGGCTCGGCGCAGGTGGCGGGAGCTCGCTCTCCCCCCGCTCCAACCGCTGCCTGACGTCGCGGACCGTCGCCGGGGAGGCCCCGGCCTGCCGGGCGATGGCCCGGTTGGAGGCCTCGGGGTCGCTGCGCAACGCCTCGGCCACCCGCTGACGGACCTCGCCCGGGTCGGTCGGTCGGAGCCGCCCGTCACGGCCCAGCCGGGCGCGCGGCTGTGCAACATCCACGGTCGCGCGCTGGCGGAGACGCGCCACCGTCTTGGGTGAGAGCCCCGACACCGCGGCGATGCGACGATCTGACCAGCTAGGGACCTCTTCGATGATCTTCACTGCGGCGGCCTCGCGCTCGGCCAACGCCAGCGGCTTGCCGTGCATCACGTTGCGGCGCACGGCCTCGATCAGCACTGCCGTCTCGTCGCCGGCGAACATCACCGCCGGGATCGTGGCCCGCCCGACGGCGCGGGCGGCGAGCACCCGATGGACGCCGTCGATGACCCGCATCGTCGCCTCGTGGACGACGATCGGAGGCACTTTGTCGAGCACCTCGGCCAGTGCGGCGACGTGGTTCGGGTCGCTGGTGTGGACACGGGGCGACAACCCGAACCTCAGGCGCTCGATCAGAACTTCGTGAACTCGCTGACCCGCCATCCTTGGTTCCCTCGAGCCCGGGAGCGGTCGCCATCCGGTGCTGCGGCGCGACCGTTGCTCATCTTCGATGGGAGCTGAATCTTCCGCCCTTTCAGCTTGTCATCGGAACTGGCCGCCTCGGGTCAGGCACTTACCGAGGTTCCCCCGCTACGAACAGTAACAGGTGGCTGCGCGGCGTGTAAGAGGCTCGGACCCGCACTGTCGCCCGCCGCGCGGGAGCGTGTCCAGAGCCGCCGCTACCTGCTGATTGTCTATTCGCAACGCGCGGAGCTTGACCATTTGCCGAACTAGCGCGAAGTTCTACGGCGTTTCAACGGGTTGTTCGTCGACGTCATTTACGGTTGTTGTCCGTAGACACGGTCAGTAGAGACGAGGGTGGGTTCGACCAGGTCATGAACAACGAGTACGAGGCGTACTGCATCGCCGATCCGGTGTTCTACGACACCCCGGCGACCGGAACAGAGGATGAGGCCTTCGACCTCGCCCAGCGGGCGGCACCGGACGGCTGGCAGCGTCAGACCGACGACCACTGGGTGATCTACGGCCCGGAGCCGACCGAGGTCCCGACCCAGGGCTGGAAGGTCCACCTGTCGGGCTGCCTGGACAACGCCGGGCACATCCTCGAGACCACGTGGGCCTACTGCGTGCCCCGGGGCATCAGCTTCAAGTTCCTCTACAGCCCTCGCGTGGCCCTGGCTCGCAACGCCAAGAACGCGGGTCGAGGCGGCAGCGGGAAGCTGGTCACGATCTACCCCCGGGACGATGCCGAGCTGGAGCTGATCTGCAAGGAGCTCGACGACGTCCTGGCGGGCCAGCCCGGGCCTTACATCCTCAGCGACCTCCGTTGGGGCGCAGGCCCGGTCCACGTCCGCTACGGGGGCTTCGCACCCCGCTACTGCGCCGACGAGCGGGGCGAGACGGTGCTGGCCATCGAGGACGCGACGGGCACCCTGGTGCCCGACGTCCGAGGCCCGGTCTTCTCGGTGCCGTCGTGGGTGACACTGCCCGACTTCCTCGAGCCCCATCTCGCTGCCCGCGGCGCCGTCACCATGGCCGAGGTTCCCTTCCAGGTCGAGGAGGCGTTGCACTTCTCCAACGGCGGCGGCGTCTACCGGGGCCGGGACAAGCGCACCGGCGACAAGGTGGTGCTCAAGGAGGCCCGCCCCCATGCCGGTCTGTCGGCCGACGGGGCGGATGCCGTTACTCGGCTGCGCCGCGAGCGGGCCATGCTCGAACGGCTGGCCGGCATCGACGGCGTGCCGGGCCTGGTCGACTGGTTCTCCGTCGGCGAGCACGAGTTCCTGGTCATGGAGTTCGTGGAGGGCACGGCCCTCAACACGGAGCTGGTGCAGCGATGTCCCCTGCTGGCTGCTGCGCCGACCGACGACGACCTGGCCGAGTACGCCGAGTGGGCGGTCGGGGTCCATGGCGCCGTGGAACGGACGATCGGCCAGATCAACCGCCGCAACGTGGTCTACGGCGACCTCCACATGTTCAACATCATCATTCGGCCCGACGGGCAGGTGGCGCTGATCGACTTCGAGGTGGCCGACGACCTGGACGCAGGCCGGCGGCCGGGTCTGGGTGCCGTCGGCTTCGCGGCCCCCCGCGACCGGCTCGGCGCCGACATCGACCGCTACGCGCTGGCCTGCCTGAAGCTGGCCCTGTTCCTGCCGCTCGAGCCCCTGCTCAACTTCGACCGGGCCAAGGCCGCCGAGCTCGCCGAGATCATCGACCAGCACTTCCCCCTGGCCCCGGGCTGGTTCGACGACGCGGTGGAGGTCATCAGCAACCGTCCCGCCACCGAGCCCGCCGGACGCGGAACCGCGAGCCGCCACCGACTCGAGCCCACCCGCCCGAGTTGGCACCGCGTGCGCGAGTCGATCACCCGAGGGATCCGCGCCAGCGCTACGCCACAGCGCGACGACCGGCTGTTCCCCGGTGACATCGCCCAGTTCCGCGCCGGCGGGCTCGACCTCGCCCACGGGGCGGCCGGCGTGCTCTACGCCTTGGATGCCGTCGGCGCCGGGCGGTTCCCCGAATACGAGGACTGGCTGGTCGAGCGGGTCGCCGAGCCGCCGGAAGGCAGCCGGCTGGGCTTGTACGACGGCCTGCACGGCGTGGCCCACGTGCTGGCTCTGTTCGGCCATCACGAGGTCGCCCGCCGGATCGTCGAGCGGTGCCTCGCCGAGGCCTGGGAGTCCAGCGGCCACGACCTCCGAGGTGGTCTGGCCGGCATCGGGCTCAACCTCGCCTACCTGGGCGACGTCCTCGACGAGCCGACGCTGCACGACGCAGCGAGCCGCGCCACCCAGCTGGTGGCCGATCGCCTCGGCGGGGTGGAGGACGTGCCCGAGACCAGCGGTGGCACCCATCCCTACGCGGGTCTGCTGCGTGGGTCGTCGGGCCGGGCCCTGCTGTTCATCCGGATGTTCGAGCGGACCGGCGAACCGGCCCTCCTGGACCACGCGGCCACCGCCCTGCGCCAGGACCTGCGGCGCTGCGTGCGCCAGGACGACGGGAACCTGCAGGTCGACGAGGGATGGCGCACCATGCCGTACCTGGCGACCGGGAGCGCCGGCATCGGGCTGGTGCTCCGGCGCTACCTGGAGCATCGCGACGACGAGGAGCTGCGCGACGCCGCCGGCGCGATCCGCGACGCGGCCTGCTCGCTCTTCTACTCCCAGGCCGGCCTGTTCAGCGGCCGCGCCGGGATGGTGCTGTACCTCAGCGATGGGCGGGCTCACGGCGATCCGCCGGACGCGGCGCTCGCCGCACAGATCCGACGCCTCGATTGGCACGCCCTGAGGTACGCGGGCCACCTGGCCTTCCCGGGCGATCAGCTCCTACGGCTGTCGATGGACCTGGCGACCGGGAGCGCAGGCGTCCTGCTGGCGCTGGGCGCTGCGCTCCACGACCAGCCGGTGCACCTGCCCTTCTTGACCGACCAAGCACCCGAGAGGAGGTGACACCATGGCACTTCTGGATCTCCAAGGAATGGAGCCCACCGCGGACGCCCCTGGCGGCGGCCGCAGCGCACTGAGCGTGACAGGCTGTCCGGGCAAGAGCAGCCTGAGCCTGTTCACCTGCAACTGATACCAACCGGGACGGTGTCAGGCGGCACTCTCGTCGTCGCCTGACACCGTCTCTCTCGTCGCACTCCACGTTAGCTGGAACTTCGGGCTTAGCGGAGATCGGTAGGGCGCTTGCAATCCAGCAACGGTGACCACCCCCCGGAGGGCACGGCGCAGTCGGGCCGCGGAGTGCTCGTCGCCGTGGTGCAGCGGGCCGGCCGATGGCTGGTCCCGCTGGTCGCGCTGACGGTTCTCGGCGCACTGGCGACGGTCGCCCTGCCGGCGGTCCTAGGCCGAGCGGTCGACGAAGTGGTCGCCGCGGTCCGGGCCGGTGAGTCCGAGTGGGGAGCCGCCCGCGGGGCGCTGGTGGCGACCGCAGCGCTGCTCGGCGTGATCGTCCTCGTCGAGGCCCTCAGCGAACTGGTCTCCGGGATGGGAACGGCACGCGCGCTGGGCCGCCTGCGACGGGAGATCGTCGATCACGTCCTCGCCGTCGGCCCCGGTCTGACGCAGCGCATCCCCGAGGGTGACCTGGTTGCCCGACTGCTCGGCAGCTCGGCCACCGCGGCGCAGGTGGTGCTGACCGCCGCTGGTCTCGCGGCGGCGCTGATCCCGCCCATCGGCGGTGTCGTCGCCCTCGCGCTCATCGACCCCTGGCTGGCCGTCACCTTCGCCGTCGGCATGCTGACCGCGAGCCGCGCCGTCCACGCCTACCTCCGCAACGCCCGCGTCGCCACCGTCGGGTACCAGCGGGCGCAGGGGGACATCGCCGCCCGCCTCGTCGATGCCCTCGGCGGGGCGCGCAGCATCGCCGCCGCCCGGACCACCGACCAGGAGGTCGAGCGGGTCCTCCGGCCCGTGCCCCGGCTGCGGCGCCATGGAGCCGAGATCTGGCAGACCATGGCCCGCCTGGCCTTCCAGGGCGAGCCGGTCGTCCTGCTGACCCAGGTGGCCGTGGTCGCCGTCGCGGGCATCGGCCTCAGCACCGGCCGCCTCACTCCCGGTGAGATGCTGGCGGCCAGCCGCTACGCGGTGATGGCGGCCGGGATCGGCGAGATCCTCGACGAGCTGGCCGCGCTCACCCGGGCCCGGGCGGGCGCCGAACGGGTCGCCGCCGTGCTCGACCAGCCGGCCACCAGCTACGGGACCGGCCAGCTGCGCCCCGGGCCCGGGCAGCTCGAGCTGCGCGGCCTCACCGCTGGTCCGGTCGATGCGCCGGTGATCCGCGGCCTCGACCTGGTCGTCCCCGCCGGGCAGACCGTTGCGCTGGTCGGCCGCTCGGGAGCCGGCAAGTCGCTCACAGCGGCCGTCGCCGGCCGCCTGGCTGAGCCCCTGGTCGGGCAGGTGCTGCTGGACGGCACCCCGGTGGACCAGATCGACCGGCGCACCCTGCGCGCCGCGGTCACCTACGCGTTCGAGCGGCCCCACCTGCTGGGGGGCACCGTCGGCGACGCCATCGCCTTCGGCCTCGACCACCCGTCGCGACCAGGCATCGAGCAGGCGGCATCAGCGGCGCGCGCCGACGGCTTCATCGCTCGCCTGCCCGAAGGCTACGAGGCCCCGCTGGCCGAGACCCCGCTGTCCGGCGGCGAGTTCCAACGTCTGGGATTGGCGCGGGCGCTGGCACGCGACGCCCGGGTCCTGATCCTCGACGACGCGACCTCCAGCCTCGACACGGCGACCGAAGCCGAGATCACGGCGGCGCTCACCGCCCGCCAGCCCGGACGTACCCGGCTGATCGTGACCCACCGCCGGGCCACCGCCGCCCGGGCGGACCTGGTGGCCTGGCTCGACGTCGGCGGGATCCGCGCTATCGGCCGCCACGACGAGCTGTGGGACGACCCCGACTACCGGGCCGCTTTCGGCGTGGAGCCACCCCACCTGGCGGTGCAGCCATGACGGCCGGCCGGACGTCGGCCCGCGGCCTGGTCGGCGCGACGCTGCGGCGCCGGCGCCAGGTCCTGGCGGTCGGGGCGTGGGCGCTGGTGGGGGCGATGCCGACCTTCGTGAGCGGGCAGGCGCTGGCCCGGGCGGTCGACGACGGCTTCCTGGCCGATCGTCCGGGGCGGGGTGTGGCCTGGCTGGGCCTGCTGGCGGCGACGGTGCCCCTGGGCGCCTGGGGAGCCAAGCACTCCTACCTCGGCGTCGCCCGGCTGGCCGAGCCGCTCCGGGACGACCTGGTCCGCCTGGAGGTCGACGGCACGCTGCGCCGGGCGACCATGCCCGGCGGCGGGCGCGACACCGGAGCGGTCGCCCGGCTCACCGAGCACGTGGAGACCATCCGCGAGACGGTCGCGGGCCTCCTGCTGCTGGTGCTGAGCTTCGTGGCCGCGGTGATCGCGGCGCTCGCAGGGCTGCTGACCCTGGCTCCGGCGGTGCTGCCGCTGGTCGTCATCCCGTTGCTGGTCTCGCTCGGCGCCTTCGCGGCCAGCTTGCCGGCCCTGACCCGCCAGCAACGGAAGCTGCTGCTCGCCGACGAGGGGCTGGCCGAGCAGGCGACCGAGGTGGCCGAAGGCCTGCGCGACATCGTGGCCTGCGGCGCGGAGGACGAGGTGGCCGCGGATCTGGCCGGGCGGGTCGAGCAGCAGGTCGACGCGGGACGGGGCCTGGCCCGCGTGGCGGCGGTGCGGACCGTCGTGGTGTCCATCGGCGGTCGGCTGCCGGTGCTCCTGGTGCTGCTCTCCGCCGGTTGGCTGCTCCGCCGGGGTCTGTCCGAGGGCGCCCTGCTGGGGGCGCTCACCTACCTGGTGCACGGGCTCGAACCGGCGGTGTCCTCGATCGTGGGCGGCATCGGCGCTCCGCTGGCCCAGCTAGCGGTGACCATCGATCGGATCGACACCGCGACCGCGCCGCCCCCGGCGTCCACGTCCTCGACGGCGGCCCCGAGCCCGATCTCGACGACGGCGGCGACGCTCGCCCCGTCCGACGGCGACAGCGCCCTGGTGGTCCGGGGGGTCACGTTCCGCTACCGCGCCGCCGCCGAGCCGGTGATGCAGGACCTCGACTTCGCGCTGGCCGAGGGGGACCACCTGGCGGTGGTCGGCCCCAGCGGCGCCGGGAAGTCGACCCTGGCTGCGCTGCTGGTGGGAGTCCTGCGGCCGCAGGGCGGCACCATTCGCTGGCGGGGTCAGCCGCCGGAGCTCGTCCCGGCGCCGGCCCGGGTCCTCCTGCCGCAGCAGGCCTACGTGTTCCGGGGCTCGCTGGACGAGAACCTGCGCTACCTGTGGCCCGACGCCCCGACAGCCGCCGTGCAGGACGCGGTGGCGGCCATCGGCATGGAGCCGCTGGTCGAGCGGCTGGGGGGCTACCAGGCCGAGTTGGAGCCGGACCGGCTGTCGGCAGGGGAGCGGCAGCTGGTGACGCTGGCCCGGGCCTACCTGGCGCCCGCGCGGCTGCTGGTGCTGGACGAGGCCACCTGTCACCTCGATCCCGTGGCCGAGGCCGTCGTCGAGCGGGCCTTCGCCGCCCGGGACACGACCCTCGTCGTGGTCGCCCACCGCATCAGCTCGGCCCGGCGGGCGGGACGGATCCTGGTCATGGACGGCCGGGAGACCGCGATGGGGACCCACGAGGAGCTCGTCGACGCGTCACCGCTGTACCGCGAGCTGGTGGGCCACTGGCTGGATCCGGTCGCCGGGCCGACCGCACGCAACCCTTCCGGTGTGTGACTGAAGCCCAGTTCACGGTGGTATCCCACCGATCAGACCGGCGCTAGGCAGGTCGCCGGCACCGGCTTCTGCGGGTGGCTCGGGGGGCTGGACAGGTTCAGTAACCTACGTCGAACCCGCCATCCGGACGGCAGAGGACGAGCCATGTCCGACAACCTCTTCACCTCTCTCACGGGCCGGGACATGGCGGTAGACCTCGGCACCGCCAACACGGTCATCTACGTACGCGGCAAGGGGATCGTGCTGAACGAGCCCTCCGTGGTCGCGGTCAACATGCGCGATGGGCGCCCGGTTGCCGTGGGCATCGAAGCGAAGCGGATGATCGGGCGAACCCCGGCCCACATCGAGGCCATCCGGCCGCTCAAGGACGGCGTCATCGCCGACTTCGAGATCTGCGAGACCATGCTGCGCCACTTCATCCGCAAGGCGCACAACCGCAAGTGGTCCAAACCCCGCATGGTCATCTGCGTCCCGTCCGGCATCACGGGGGTCGAGCAGCGGGCCGTGCAGGACGCGGCCGAGTACGCCGGCGCCCGCAAGCCGGCCCACATCATCGAGGAGCCGATGGCGGCCGCGATCGGCGCGGGACTCCCGGTGCAGGAGCCGACGGGCAACATGATCGTCGACATCGGCGGCGGCACCAGCGAGGTGGCGGTGATCTCGCTCGGTGGCATCGTCACCAGCCAGTCGGTGCGGGTCGGCGGCGACGAGATGGATGTCGCGGTCATCAGCTACATCAAGAAGGAGTACGGCCTGGCCATCGGCGACCGCACGGCGGAGGAGGTCAAGGTCACGCTGGGGTCGGCCTGGCCCCTCGAACAGGAGGTGCAGGCCGAGATCCGGGGCCGCGACCTCGTCACCGGCCTCCCCAAGACCATCGTCACCACCACGGAGGAGATCCGCGACGCCCTCGACGAGCCGGTGTCCGCCATCGTCGACGCCGTGAAGGTGACCTTGGACATGACGCCGCCCGAGCTCGCCGCCGACATCATGGACCAGGGGATCATGCTGGCCGGCGGAGGTGCGCTGCTGAACGGGCTCGACAGCCGCCTGACCGACGAGACCGGGATGCCGGTGGCGATCGCCCCGAACCCGCTCCACGCGGTGGCGGTCGGCTCGGGCCAGGCGCTCGAGCACTTCGAGGCCCTCAACGGCGTGCTCTTCTCCTCGTCCTCGTCCCGCTGAGCACCGTGGCCCAGTCGCGTTCCCGCGGGTCCCGCACTCGCCTGGCGGTGCTGGCCCTCGCCGCGGTCACCCTCCTGGCGGTGGACGAGCGCGACGCGGCCACGCTCCTGCCGGTCCGCGACGCCGCCGACACCGTCACCGGGCCGTTCACCGACGCCGTCGAGCGCGCGTCCCGGCCCATCCGCCGGGGGTGGAACGAGGTGGCGAGCGAGGACGACACCGCCGCCATCCGCGACGAGAACGAGCAGCTGCGGGAGCAGGTGGACGACCTCGAGGCCCAGGTCGTCGAGGGCGAGGACGCCCGGCGGCAACTCGACGAGCTGACCCAAAGCCTCGAGCTGGGGTCGCTGGCCGACATCCCCACGGTAACGGCCCGGGTGACGTCGGGGCCCCGGTCGAACATGTCGCTGACGGTCGAGATCGACAAGGGCACCGACCAGGGGATCCAGATCGACATGCCGGTCGTCACCGCCGGCGGGCTGGTGGGCCGGGTCACGCAGGCCTCCGGGGGTCGGGCCAGCATCGAGCTGGTGACCAACCCGGCGTTCCGGGTGGGGGTGCGGGTGGCCGACACCGGCGCGCTGGGCACGGCACGAGGGCAGGGACGGAGCGAACCCCTGGTGATCGACTCGAACATCGAGCCCGGTGTCGACGTCCCCGACGGTACGGGGCTGGTGACCAGCGGGGTCGATCGCAGTGCCTATCCCGACGGCATCCCCGTCGCCCGGGTCTCGTCCACCCGGGAGGGAGCCGGTGGGCTGTCGCTGGAACTGGTGGCGGAACCGCTGGTCGACGTGAGTCGTCTCTCGTTCGTCAACGTCCTCTTGTGGGAGCCGCCACAATGATCGCTGAGCGACTCGGCTTGCTGGGTAGATGTGGCCTGGTGCTGTTCTGCGCGCTGCTGCTCCAGGTCGCGGTGGTGTCCGATCTGCGCGCGTTCGATGCCGTGGGCGACCTGATCCTGCTGATGGCCATCGCCGCCGGGTCGAGCGGTGGTCCCGATCGCGGTGCCACCATCGGCTTCGCGGCCGGCCTGTCGTACGACCTGCTGCTCAGGACGCCGTTCGGGCTGTCCGCCCTGACCTGCGTCCTGGCGGGCTACGCGGCGGGCTGGGCGGTGGGGGCGGTCCGCGAGCCGCAGTGGTGGTTCCACGTCGTGGCGGCCGTGGGCATCAGCATCGTGGCGGTGGTCTTCAGCATGGTGGTCGCCCGGATCCTGGGGATGGCGTTCGCGTTCAACGATGTGGTGCGGTCGGCCATCGTCGTGGCGGTGTGGAACGGTCTGCTGGTCCTGCCCGCGCGGCGGCTTTGGCGCTGGGCCTACGGCGAGGTCGACAGCGACCGGTACCGGGTTCTCCTCCCATGAGCACCAACACCGTTCCCCGCTGGCGTCTGTCGATGCTCGGGGTGGTGACGGTGGCGTTGTTCGTCGCGATGTTCACCCGCCTGTACGGCCTGCAGATCATCGATGCCTCCGAGTTCCAGGTCCAGGCCGAGGCCAACCGGGTCCGGCTGGTGCACGTGCCGGCGCCCCGCGGGCGGATCCTCGACCGCAACGGCAAGGTGCTGGTCGACAACCGGATCTCGGTCGTCGTGGCTGTCGAGCGCAACAGCTTCGACAACCTCCCCGCCGAGCAGGCCGACGAGGTGCTGGTCCGCCTGGTCGGCGAGCTCAACCGGGTGGGGAAGCCGGTCACCGTCGACGGCCTGCGCCAGAGCATCCACGACGAGCGCTTCAGCCGCTACGCGCCGGTCCCGGTGGCCCAGGACGTCCCGGAGCAGCTGAAGATCTACCTCGAGGAGCACACCGACGAGTTCCCCTCGGTCAGCGTGGAACGCATGGCGGTGCGCAGCTATCCCTACGGCCAGCTGGCCGCCAACGTGCTGGGCTACGTCGGCAAGATCAGCGAGGGCGAGCTCAGCCAGGTCGCCGACAACACCGAGAAGCCGTACACGCTCAACGACGACATCGGTAAGAGCGGCGTGGAGAAGGCCTACGAGGCCCAGCTACGGGGGACGCCGGGGCTGCGACGCATCGAGGTCGACGCCGAGGGCGATCCGGTGCGGGTGATCAGCGAGACCCTGCCGGTCGCGGGGAGCGACATGGTCCTCAGCATCGACATCGACCTGCAGGCGCTGGCCCAGCAGCGGCTGGAGCAGGGCCTGGCCGTCGCGCGGGAGCGCCCTCCGCGGAGCGGCAACGAGCCGAACAGCGCCACCACCGGTGCGGTGGTCGTCGAGGACCCGACCAACGGCCAGGTGCTCGCCATGGCCTCCTATCCGACCTACGACCCGAACACCTTCGTCGACGGCATCGACGCCAGCGAGTGGGCCTTCCTGACCGACCCCGCTAACCACTATCCGCTCAACAACTGGGCCATCCAGGGCCAGTGGGCGTCCGGGTCGACGTTCAAGCTGTTCACCGGCTACGCGGCGCTGCAGTCCGGGCTGCTCTCGGCGGACACCGTGTTCTACGACAGCGGCGGCTACCAGATCCCGGGCTGCCGCGGTGACCCCCACTGCTTCCGTAGCAACGCGGGCGGTGCCGCCTACGGGCGGCTCACCATCCCCCGGGCGCTGACCATCTCCTCCGACGCGTTCTTCTACAACGTGGGTGCGCAGTTCTGGCTCCAGCGCGACCGGCTCGGGGGCGACGACGGCATCCAGCAGTACATCCGGGGCTGGGGCATCGGCTCGCCGACCGGCATCCCGCTGTCCGACGAGCTCTCGGGCCGGCTGCCGACCCCGCAGTGGAAGCACGACTACTGCGCGAGCCTGGACGACCCCACCTGCGACGACGTCTGGCGCACGGGCGACAACGTCAACCTGGCCGTCGGGCAGGGCGACGTCCTGGTCACGCCCCTGCAGCTGGCCAACGGCTACGCCACCTTCGCCAACGGCGGGACCCGGTTCCAGCCCCAGATCGCGATCCGCGTCGAGCCTCCCGGCGAGGCGGACCCGGTGGCGGTCGACCCGGTGGTGGCCGGGCAGGTCGATCTGCCGCCCGAGGTCCGTGAGCCGATCCTCGAGGGGCTGATCGGCGTGACCCAGAGCGGCACGGCGGCCCGGGCCTTCTCGGGGTTCGACCACCAGAACTGGACGGTGGCCGGGAAGACCGGCACGGCCCAGGTCGACAACAAGGCCGACACGGCGGTGTTCGCGTCGTTCGGTCCGGTCCAGGATCCTCACTACGCCATCTCGGTGTTCATGGGCGAGTCGGGCTTCGGCGGGACGAACGCTGCGCCGGTGGCCCGCGCGCTCTTCGACGCGCTGAGCGGAGCGGCCCCGTTGGCGCCGGCACCGCTCGGCGGGCAACCGGCCGCCGACATCGGCGGCCTCGTCTCGGGCGGGTCGACCTATGACTGAGGGCCGGCGGGAACGGGGTGGGCGATGACCAGCGTCGACTTCCCCCGGACGCGCTGGCGGGAGATCGCCGCCTACCGCCGCACCAACGGGAGCCCAGCCCCCGAGCGCCGGATCGAGACCGGCCCCTACCGCCGGAAGCCCCCGCCCGTGTGGCGTCACGCCGATCTCTTGCTGCTGCTGGCGGCGGTCGGCATCTCGGCGCTGGGGGCGCTGATGATCCTGTCTTCGACCCGGGGCACCGACCCCAACGCCTACGACCTGTCCTACCTGCGGCGCCAACTGGTGTTCATCGGCATGGGCTTCGCCACGATGATCCTGGTGGCCAGCGTCGACTACCGCCGCCTCCGCGACTGGGCCTGGCTGCCGTACGCGCTGGCCATCGTGCTCCTCGGTCTGGTCCTCACCGGCCTCGGGACCGAACGGCGGGGGACCCAGGCGTGGTTCCAGGTGGGGGCGTTCCAGCTGCAGCCCGCCGAGCTGGCCAAGGTGGTGGTGATCGTCGCCGTGGCTGTGCTGCTGGCCCGACCCGAGCCGCCGCTGGCCGCCCGCTGGGTGCTGGGCGCGCTGCTGGCCCTCGGGTTCCCGATGGCGCTGATCCTGCTGCAGCCCGACATGGGGACGGCGCTGGTGTTCGTGGCCATCGCCATGGGGATGCTGCTGGTGGCCGGGGCCCGGCTACGGCACCTGGTGGTCATCACCGCTGTCGGGGTCATCGGCGTGATCGGAGTGCTCAACTCCGACATGCTCGAGGAGTACCAGCGCGACCGGCTGACGGTCTTCCTGGAGTCCGAGACCGGGTCACCCGAGACCTACAACTCCGACCAGGCCAAGATCGCCCTCGGCTCCGGGGGAGCGAGCGGCAAGGGTCTGTTCGAGGGCACCCAGACCCGGCTCGGCATCGTTCCCGAGCAGCACACCGACTTCATCTTCACCGCGCTGGGCGAGGAGTTGGGCTTCGCCGGCTGCGCCACCGTCCTCACGCTGTTCTGGGTGCTCTGCTGGCGGACCTGGCGGACGGCGCAGATCGCCCGGGACCGCCTGGGGATGCTGCTCTGCGGCGGGGTGCTGTCCATGCTGGTGTTCCAGGTGTTCGAGAACGTGGGCATGACCATGGGGATCATGCCGATCACCGGCATCCCGCTGCCGTTCATGAGCTACGGAGGATCGTCCACCCTCGCGTCGTGGGCTGCGCTGGGGCTGGTGATGAACGTCCACATGCGCCGCTTCCGTTGATTGGTGCCTGGCCCTAACCACCAGGGGGTTCGGGGCGCGCCACGGCCCCCCGCTACCCTGGGCGGCAGATGCGGGATGTCTGGACCCAGCTCGAACCCCACCTGGCGAGCGTCGAGAAGCCGGCCCGGTACATCGGGCTGGAGCTCGGCGCGCAGCGGCCACGGCACGCTCCGCATCGGGTCGCGTGGCTGCTGACCTACCCGGACACCTACGAGATCGGCCTGCCCAACCAGGGCTTGCAGATCCTCTACGAGATCCTCAACGAGCGGGACGACGCGGTGGCCGAGCGGTCCTACGCGCCGTGGACCGACCTCGAAGCGGTGCTGCGCCGGGAGCGCATCCCGCTGTTCTCGGTCGACACCCACCGGGCGGCGCGTGACTTCGACGTCCTGGCCTTCAACCTGTCCGCCGAGCTGACCTACACCAACCTGCTCAACTGCATCGACCTGGCCGGGGTGCCGGTGCGCGCCGCCGAGCGCGCCGCCACCGATCCGCTGGTCGCCGCGGGCGGGCATTGCACCTACAACCCCGAGCCGCTGGCCGACTTCCTCGATTTCGTGGTCCTCGGCGACGGCGAGCAGGTGGTGGGCGAGATCACGGCGGTGCTGGCCGAGTGGAAGCGCGGTGGCCGCGAAGCCGGGGGCAGCCGCGAGGCGGTCCTGCGGGCCCTCGCGGGCATCGATGGGGTGTACGTCCCGGCGATGTACGAGGTGGACTACGACGGTCCCCACATCCGGGCGGTCCGCCCCCGCTACCCGGAGGTGCCCGAGCGGGTCGAGAAGCGGACCATCGCCGACCTGGCCGACTGGCCCTACCCCCGCAACCAGCTGGTGCCGCTGACCGAGGTGGTCCACGACCGGCTCAACGTGGAGGTGTTCCGGGGCTGTACCCGGGGCTGCCGGTTCTGCCAGGCCGGGATGATCACCCGGCCGGTGCGCGAGCGGCCGGCCGACCAGGTGCGGACCATGGTGAGCGACGGGCTGCGCCGCACCGGCTACGACGAGGTGTCGCTGACCAGCCTGTCGTCGGCCGACTTCTCGGGCATCGAAGGCGTGGTCCGGGACATCGTCGACGACCCCACCGGATGCGGCCAGATCTCGGTGAGCCTCCCCAGCCTGCGGGTCGACGCCTTCACGGTCGGCATAGCGGCCGAGATCCAGAAGGCCCGTCGCACCGGGCTGACCTTCGCCCCCGAGGCCGGGTCGTGGCGCATGCGGCAGGTGATCAACAAGCTCATCCGCGAGGAGGACCTGTACAGCGCGGTCGAGAGCGCGTTCAGCCAGGGCTGGCGCCGGGTCAAGCTGTACTTCCTGACCGGCCTGCCGACCGAGACCGACCAGGACACGCTGGGGATCCTCGACCTGGCCCGCAACTGCGTCGACATCGGTCGGCGGCATCACCGCAACCCGACGGTCAAGGCCTCCGTCGGGGGGTTCGTCCCCAAGCCGTTCACGCCGTTCCAGTGGTTCGGCCAGAACACCCTGGACGAGCTGGGCCGCAAGATCGGGCTGCTGCGCGACGGTGCTCGGCGCACGCGGTCGTTGCAGCTGACCTGGCACGACCCCCGGGCCACCCTGGCCGAGGGGTTGGTGTCGCGGGGCGACCGGCGGCTGGGGCCGGTCATCGAGCGGGTGTGGCGCAAGGGTGGCACGTTCCAGGAGTGGAGCGAGCACCTCGACGTCGACCTGTGGCTCGACGCGATGGCCGAGGCCGGGCTGGACGTCGACTGGTACGTGTACCGGCATCGGCACGAGGACGAGGTCCTGCCCTGGGACCACCTCTCCGCGGGGCTGCACAAGGACTTCCTCTGGCAGGACTTCCGGGACGCCCTGGCCGAGGTGGGCCTGCCGGACTGCCGCTGGACGCCGTGCTACGACTGCGGCGCCTGCACCGGCTACGGCATCGAGCACGTGGTGGCGTCGGCCGTCCCGCCGGCGGGCGGGAGCCAGGGCACGGGCCAGGATCTGACCCGGGGCTCCGAGGTCCCGGTGACCCTCCTGCCCGGCGTCCGGAAGCCGGCGGCCGCGGCCGCGTTGAGCGGAGCGCCATCGTGAGCCGGCGGCTGCGGGCCCGGTTCGCCAAGACCGGCAAGGTGCGCTTCGTCAGCCACCGCGACGTCGCCCGGATCTGGGAGCGGGCGCTGCGCCGCGCCGGCGTCCCGATCGCCTACACCGAGGGCTTCTCACCCCGGCCGAAGCTCAGCTTCGGGCTGGCCCTGTCCACCGGGTACGAGTCCCTCGGCGAATACCTCGACATCAGCTTGCGGGACGGGGGGTCCTCTGGTGTCGATCTCGAGCAGGCCCCGACCCTGCTCACCGTGGCGCTACCGGTCGGGATGGAGGTGCAGGCGGTCGTCGATCTGGAGCCCGGCATGCCGTCGCTCCAGCAGGCGGTCACCAGCTGCACCTGGCACATCGAGCTGAGCGAGACCGAAGCGGCGGTGGCGACCCTGGTCGACCGGGCGCTGGCCGCCTCCGAGCTGGTCATCGCCCGCACCCGCAAGGGGCAGGAGGCGGTCGAGGACGTTCGCTCCGGTATCCTCAGCTTGCGGGCTCTGGGCCCAGCGGCCGACGGCAGCACTGTCGTCGAAGCCGAGCTGGCGACCCAACCCCGAGGTTTGCGACCAGCCGAGCTGGCTCGCGCGCTCCACCCGGCGACAGAGGTACGTCGAGTGGTGCGCATCCACCAGTGGACGCAAGTCGGCGGCGCCCGGCAGGAGGTCATCCCTCTGCTGTCGGTCGACCCCGATCCCGCCCGGGAGGACCACCCGACCGGGCCGGACCGGAGTCGAGTAGCGACGCTGACCCGCACGCAGCAGGCGCGTGCGTCATGAGAAGGGAATCGACAGATGTCCGAGATCGAGGCGCGGCGGGAGGTGCCCGAAGGGCGCCCCGCCACCCGGGAGGACGACGCAGAAGCGCGCGCCGGCGCGCCGGCTGACGCCGACGACGGCAGCAGCGCAACGAGCGACGGAGCGCAGCGCAAGCGGCGCCGCCGGGGTTCGCGGGGCGGCCGGAAGCGCTCCAAGGCCCGGGCCGACTCGGCGTCGGGCGACGCCGAAGGCGGTCCGTCCGACGGCCGGAGGGCGTCCGGAGCGACCGGCACCCCAGCCGCGGCCGGGGACGCCGCGTCCGTCGCACCGACCGCGGGTGATGCCGCGGCCGCCGGCGACGGCGATGGCGACCGTGACCGCCAGCCCGAGCTGCCCGAGCGGCACAGCGAGGGCCGCCCGGCCACCGTCGAGGCGGCGAACCGGGCCCTGGTGCGCAAGGCGGCGCCCCGTGGCGCACCGGCCAAGCCCAAGATCGGCGACACCATGCCGGCGCCGCCGCCCGCCCAGGCCGGCAGCGACGGGCGGTCCGACGGCGACGCCACCGGCTCAGGCCGCCGCAAGCGCCGCCGCCGGCGGGGCAAGGGCGGCGGGAACGGCGGAGGCGGCAACGGCTCCACCGGGCGCGGCAGGCAGGACGGCCGGCGCACCGAGCCCGTCGAGGCGCTGCTGCCCAACGAGCCGCTCGAGCTGGACGACGACGTCCTCGAGCGCCAGCGCGGCCGCGAGCGCAAGGGCCGGCCGGTCGGGCGCTACATGATGTGCGTCCACGTCAGCCGCAAGGCCACCCAGATCGCGGTCCTCGAGGGGCGGGCCCTGATCGAGCACTACGTGTCCCGCCCGTCGGACGACATCTCCCAGATCCACGGCAACATCTACCTGGGTCGGGTCCAGAACGTCCTCCCCGGCATGGAGGCCGCGTTCGTCGATATCGGCACCCCGAAGAACGCCGTCCTGTACCGGGGCGACGTCCACTACGACCCCGAGGACGTCGAGCGCTCGGGCCAGCCCCGCATCGAGCAGGTCTTGAAGGGCGGCCAGGTCATCCTGTGCCAGGTCACCAAGAACCCCATCGGCGCCAAGGGCGCGCGCCTCACCCAGGAGGTCTCGCTGCCGGGCCGGTTCGTGGTGCTCATCCCGAACTCGGCGACCTACGGCATCTCCAAGCGCCTTCCCGACGACGAGCGGCGCCGCCTGCGTCAGGTCCTGGACCGGGTGAAGCCGGCCCAGCACGGCATCATCGTCCGGACCGCCGCCGAGGGCGTCACCAGCCAGGAGATCGAGAACGACGTCCGCCGCCTTCTGAAGCAGTGGGACCAGATCGACCAGCTGGCCAAGCGGTCCAAGGCTCCCCAGCTGCTCTACCGCGAGCCGGACATGGCCGTGCGGGTCATCCGCGAGGAGTTCAACAAGGACTACCGCAGCATCGTCATCGACGACCACGACCTCTACGAGGCCGTGCGCGACTACGTGGGCTCGATCAGCCCGGCGCTGGCCGACCGGGTCGAGTACTACGAGCGGTCGGCCGAGGCGCTGCCGCTGTTCGAGCGGCACCACGTCCACGAGCAGTTGCACCGGGCCCTGGACCGCAAGGTCTGGCTGCCGTCGGGCGGGTCGCTGATCGTGGAGCACACCGAGGCGTTGACGGTCATCGACGTCAACACCGGCAAGAACGTGGGGAAGTCGAGCCTCGAGGAGACGGTGTTCAGGAACAACCTCGAAGCGGCGGTCGAGGTGGCGCGGCAGCTGCGGTTGCGCGACATCGGCGGCATCATCGTCGTCGACTTCATCGACATGGAGCGGCGGGACAACCGGGAAGAGGTCACCAGGGTGTTCCGCGACGCCCTGTCCCGGGACAAGACCCGCACCCAGGTGTTCGAGATCTCCGAGCTGGGGTTGTGCGAGATGACCCGCAAGCGCATCGGCGAAGGACTGCTCGAGTCCTTCTCCACCCATTGCCCGATGTGCGAGGGGCGTGGTGTGCTGTTCGACAAGGAGCTGTTGCCGGACGCGTGACGGGAGGCGGGGTGGCTGAGCTGGTACCTGAGCAGGAACATCGAGGGAATCACCGCGATCCCGGGCACCCGGTGCCCGGGCCGGTCGCCCGCCAGGACGTGCGGGTGTCCGACGAGGAGCGCACGGCCGTCCTCGACGAGCTGCGGGCCCACTTCGGTGCCGGCCGCATCGACCTCAGCGAGTTCGAGGAGCGCACCAACGCCGTCGTCGTCGCCCGCATCCGCGGCGAGCTGATGCCGCTGCTCGCGGACCTCCCCGAGCTCCGCCCGGCATCGCATACCGCGGCCGCGACCGCACCCGGCCGGACGCGCCGGGGGTTGATGGGCTCCCGGGCCTTCCGGCTGCACCTCTACACGTCGGCGGTGCTGTCCGTCTTCCTGCTGGTCCTCTACTGGGCCGTCAACCTCGTCGCCCAGGACTCGCCGTTCTGGCCGATCTTCCCCATCTTGGCCATGGGCCTGCTGGTGGGGATCCACGCGGCGGTCCGCAAGGCGATCAGCGACTGACGGCCACGTAGGGTTCGAGGAGGGTGAGCCGGTAGCCCCGGCGGGGCACGGTCGCCACGGTGATGCCGAGCGGTTCGAGCCGGCGCCGCAACCGGCCCACCGTCACCTCGACCACGTGCGGATCCGCCAGGCCGGAGCCCCACACCCGGCCCAGCAGCTCCCGCTTGGACGAAACGGCACCGGGCCGGGCCGCGAGCGCCCGGAGGAGCTGGACCTCCCGCACCGCCAGGTCCACCGTCGCGTCCGGCGTCGCGACCGTCGTGCCCCGGACCTCGACCGCCCGGCCGTCGACCCGGATGGTGGCGATGCGAGCCGCCAGGTCCTGGTGCAGCGCCCGGACCATCGGGCCGAGTCGGGCCCGGTGGGGGGTGACCATCCGCTCGATGCCCTGCTCCCGGGCGGTCGCCGCGCACACCGGTCCCACGCAGACCGCACTGACACCGCGGGCCGGCTCGGCGAAGGCGGCCCGCAGCGGTTGGTCCAGCTCGGCCTGGCCCGCGATCGCGAGCAGGTTGCGCACCGAGGGGCCGCTGGTGAAGGTCACGGCGTGGAGGCGGCGCTCGATGGCGGCCTCGGCCAGGCGAAGGGCGGGCCGGACGTCCCGGGGCAGCTGCCAGCGGTACACGGGCACCTCGACGACGTCGGCGCCCGCGGCCCGGAGCTCGCCGGCCACCTGTTGGACGTCGTCGCCACCGTCGCGTTGGAACGCGATCCGGGAGCCGGACACCCCCTCGTCGAGCAGCGTGTCGCGCAGCTCGGCCAGGGTCTCGGACGAGGCCCGCCAGGCGACGTCGAGCCCGGCGGCGTGCACCGCGCCTGCCGCCTTCGGTCCCCGGGCCATGACCGTGGCACCGCGCAGCGCTTCGGCCAGGGCGTCGCCCAGGCCGTGGCTCTCGGCCTCCGAGAACCAGGCCCGGACACCGATGGCCGTGTTGGCCACCAGGACGTCCGGGGGCCGGTCCACCAGGTCCTCGGTCACCGCCCGTAGGACGGGATCCGACACCAGCGGCAGGGTGCGGATGGTCGGTCCGTGGAGCACGGCGATGCCACGCCGGGACAGCAGCTCGGCCTGCTCCTCCCAGCGCCGATCGGCCGTCACCCCCACCGTGAAGCCGTCTAGTGCCGTGGGAGCCATAGCTGGGGCATCGTCGCACGACCCGGTTACCGGGCTGTTTCGGGCCGCTTTCCCGGGAGTCACCGCCGTCTGACGCGGCCGGCCCGGAGCGGCGCTGATCCCGTGGTCAACGGCGGCCGGCCGGCGACCGCTCCAGGCGGACGGCGCACTGCTTGTAGTTGGGCTCCCGGGAGATGGGGTCGAACTCGTTCATGGTGAGGCGGTTGGCGCAGGCCTCGTCGTAGTGGAACGGGACGAACACCTCGCCGGGCCGCACCACAGCCGTGACCCGCACGACGATGTGGTCGATCGCGCCCCGCTCGGACACCAGGCGCACGACGTCGCCCGACCGGATCCGCAGCGCCTGCGCGTCGGCCGGGTTGACCTCGACCCACGCCTCGGGCGCCAGCCGTTCGAGGACCTCGACCCGCCCGGTCTTGGTGCGGGTGTGCCAGTGCTCCACGGTGCGGCCCGTGTTGAGCAGCAGGGGGAACCGGGCCCGGGGCCGGTCGCCGATGGGCACCGGATCGACGCAGTGCAGACGGGCCCGCCCATCCGGGGTCGGGAACGTCCCGTCCTCGTACAGGTGGGACCGACCGGCGGGCGCGTCCGCCGGCGCGGGCCACTGGACACCGCCCGCAGCCTCGATCGCGTCCCAGGTGAGGCCGCTGTAGTCGCAGAGCCGGCCGGCCGAGACCTCGCGCCACTCCTCGAAGGCGTGCTCCGGCCCGGCCCAGCCCGGGAACAGCTCGTCGCGGAGGCCGAGCCGTCCGGCCAGGTCGAGGAGGATGGCGAAGTCGCTGCGGGCCTCACCGGGCGGATCGACCACCTTGCGGACCCGTGACACCCGGCGCTCGGAGTTGGTGAACGTGCCGTCCTTCTCGCCCCAGATCGCCGCCGGCAGCACCACGTGGGCCCGGGCGGTGGTGGGCGTGGCGAAGCCGTCCTGCACCACCAGCAGGTCGAGGCGGTCGAGCGCGAACTCCAGCAGCTCGCGGTTGGGGAACGACACCGTCGGGTTGGTGGCGATGACCCACAGACCCTTGATCCGACCGTCGATCACCGCGTTGACGATGTCCGGGTAGGCCCGGCCCCGTCCGGTCGGGAGGCGGGACTCGTCGATCCCGAGCCGTCGGGCCAGCTCGACCCGGGCGTCGGGGTCGTCGTAGGGCCGGTAGCCGGGCATCGAGGTGGTGAAGCCGGCTTCGCGGGTGCCCATGGCGTTGCACTGGCCGGTGATGGAGAACGGCGCGGCGCCGGCCCGACCGATGTTGCCGGTGAGCAGGCACAGCGTGTTGATCAGGGCCACGGTCTCGGTGCCCTGCACGGAGTGGTTGACGCCCATGGTCCAGGCGACGACGGCTCGCTCGGCCCGCCCGAAGCGGAGAGCCACGTCCCGGATGGCGTCGGCGGGCAGGCCGCACTCGTTGGCCACCCGCTCCAGCGGGTAGCGCTCGACGTGGGCGACCAGCGCCTCGAAGCCCGTGGTGTGGGCGGCGACGTAGTCCCGGTCGACCAGGTCCTCGTCGATCAGGACCTTGATGATCCCGTTGAGCAGGGTGACGTCGGTACGGGGTCGGAGGGCCAGGTGGCGATCGGCGACCATCGCGGTCTTGGTGACCCGGGGGTCGACGGCGACGATGTGGGCCCGCCGGTTCCCGAGCACCCGGGGTGCGAGCAACGGGTGGTTGTCGGCGATGTTGGCGCCGATCAGCAGCACCACGTCGGCCCGGGCCAGGTCGTCGTAGCAGCCGGGTGGGCCGTCGCTGCCGAAGCTGAGCTTGTAGCCCGAGACGGCGCTGGCCATGCACAGCGTGGTGTTGCCGTCGTAGTGGGCCAGGCCGAGACCGAGGCGGACCAGCTTGCCGAGGGCGTAGAACTCCTCGGTCACCAGCTGGCCGGTGGAGAGCACGGCCACCGCTTCGGGTCCGTGCTCGTCGAGCAGCTGCCGGAACCCGGTGGCGACGGCGTCGAGCGCCCGATCCCAGCTCACCGGCCGGAGGCGGCCGGTCGCGTCCCGTTGCAGGGGGGCGGTGAGGCGGCCGGGGGCGGTGAGCGTGTGGTGTTCGGACAACCCCTTGGGACAGAGCCGGCCCTGGTTCACGGGGTGGTCGGGGTCGCCGCGCACGGCGACGATGCGGCCGTCACGCTCGCCGGCCAGCATCCCGCAGCCGACCGAGCAGTAGCCGCAGGTGGTCTTGACCCAGCGGTGCGGTCGCCGCGATCCGCTGACCGGCCCGATCAGCTCGTCGACCTCGTAGCCGTAGCGCTCACCCCCGTGCCCCAGCCCCAGGACCCGAGGCAACAGGTCCCGAAACCTCGAGCCTGAGGCGATGGGTCCCGGGGGCCGGGACCCAGCGCCTCGTGCGGGTGTAAGGCGAGACCTGTTGCCTCGGGTGGAAGCGCGGGTCACCGGGGGATGCTCCGGCCGCGGAAGAAGTTGCCGGGCATGTTGAGAGGCACGACGGTCACGTAGAAGAGGTAACGGTTGGCCATCTCGGCCACGGCACAGGGCGCTGCTGCCGCCAGCACACCGCTACCCGAGGCCGCGAGGATGATGCCGGCCAGCGCGGCCGCGACCCGGAGCGCGAACAGCGGCCCGAACCAGCGCAGCGTCAACCGCACGGTCCCGCGGGCCTCGAACTGCCGGGACAGCCGCAGCCGGGCCAGGTTGGCCAGGGACACCCCCAGCTGTGCCCCGGCCAGGCCCGCCACCAGCGCCGGACGCCCGGTGACCACGGCGGCTGCGAGGGCCGCGGTCAGCTCGAACTGCGCGACGGTCAGCGGCGAGCTCCAGGCCGGGCGGCCCGGCACGATGTAGAGCCGGGCGCTGGCGAACACGCCCGCCGCTCCCAGCACGGCCGCGACCGGCGCCACCGCCGGAACGGCGACGGCGGCGGTGGCGGCGGCGCCGTACGCGCCGAACAGCGCCACCTCCCGGGACAGCCACGAGCGGCGCAGGTTGCGCAGCGCCTTCCAGCCGTGCACCGGCCGGCCGAGGTGCAGCAGCGACGCGGCGAGAGCCGCCGCGGCCAGCAGGGCGGCGACGGGTCGGGCTCCGGCGTAGCTCGCGCCCACGGCGACCTGCGTGAGCAGGGTGAGGACGATCAGCGGGGTGTGGGGATGCTCGGGCCGCAGGTGGTGGTCGCTGGCGGCGTAGGTCTCGAGCGGCACGCCCGCGGGGAGGGCGATGCGGGTGGTCGACAGCGTGATGTCGGCCGAAGGCAGGTTGGGCCCGTCGGCCGCCCGGTGATCGGCGCGCCAGCTCTCGACGTCCATGGGCTCGACGGTGATGGCCTCGGTGGGGCAGGCGCCGACGCATGCCGGTGCCAGGCCGTGCTCCAGACGGGGGAGGCACATGTCGCACTTGGTGACGATCCGCCGGTCGGGCTGGAACACCGGCACCGAGTACGGGCAGTTCCAGGTGCAGTACTGGCAGCCGATGCACTCGTCGGGCTGGTGTTGGACGACGCCGTTGTCGAGCTTGAGGTAGGCGTTGGTGGGGCAACCGGCCAGGCACGTGGGCTCCAGGCAGTGGTTGCAGGCCATCGAGAGGTGGAAGCGGCGGGTGTCGGGGTGCGCGCCGCCCTCGATCTCGCCGACCCGCCGCCACACGGTGTCGGGGGGAAGGCCGTTCTGCTCGGCGCACGCCACCTCGCAGGAGTGGCAGCCGATGCAGGCCCCCATGTCGAACCCGAAGCGGTAGTGCTGCCCGGCGTCGAGGGCCAGCAGCTCCGGCCGCTCGGCCGACTCCCGGGCGGCTCCGGTCACGACAGGCCCGGTCACGGCGGTCACGGCACCGCCACCTCGACCCGGCCGGCGCGGATCCGCACCGGGTAGGTGGCGATTCGCACCGCCTCGTCGTCCAGGCACTGCCCGGTGCGCAGGTCGAAGGACTGCTTGTAGACCGGCGACGCCACCTTCACCGCCCCCGCCCGGTCGCCCACGATGCCGCGGCTGAGGACGTGGGCGCCGCTGAAGGGGTCGTAGTTGTCGACGGCGAGCACCTCGCCCCCGTCGACCAGGAACACCGCGACCTGGCGGCCACCGACCAGCGCGGCCACGCCCCGGCCCGGGGTGAGCTGGTCGACGGCCGCCACGTCAGCCCACACGGGCGGACACCCTCACGGCGGCCTCGCGCTCGTCGGGGAGCGCCGGCCGCCGTTGCCCGCGCTCGCGCACGAACACCAGCGACGGGTCGGGCGCGTCGACGTTGACGAAGCTGCGGAACCGGGCCAGGCGCTGCGGATCCTCCAACGTGGCCTTCCACTCGCACTCGTAGGTCGCCACATGGCGGCCCATGTCGGCCTCCAGCTCCGCGGCGAGGCCCAGCGAGTCCTCGACGACCACGCTGCGCAGGTGGTCGATCCCGCCGTCGAGCTTGTTGAACCAGGTGGCGGTCCGCTCCAGTCGGTCGGCGGTCCGGATGTAGTACATGAGGAACCGGTCCACGTAGCGGACCAGGGTCTCGGTGTCGAGGTCGCTGGCCAGCAGCACGGCGTGCTGGGGTTTCATGCCGCCGTTCCCGCAGACGTGGAGGTTCCAGCCCCGTTCGGTGGCGATGACGCCGATGTCCTTGCCCTGGGCCTCGGCGCACTCCCGAGCGCAGCCGGAGACGGCGCACTTCACCTTGTGGGGCGACCGCAGGCCCCGGTAGCGCAGCTCCAGGCGGATGGCGAGCCCCACCGCATCCTGGACGCCGTACCGGCACCAGGTGGTGCCCACGCACGACTTCACGGTCCGCAGGGCCTTGCCGTAGGCGTGCCCGGACTCGAAGCCGGCCTCCACCAGGCGGCCCCAGATCGCCGGGAGCTGCTCGACCCGGGCCCCGAACAGGTCGATGCGCTGGCCGCCGGTGATCTTGGTGTAGAGGTCGAAGTCCCGAGCCACCTCGCCCAGGGCGATCAGCTTCTCGGGCGTGATCTCGCCACCCGGCACCCGCGGGACCACCGAGTAGGTCCCGTCGCGCTGGAGGTTGGCCAGGAAGTGGTCGTTGGTGTCCTGCAGGGTCGCCTGCTCGCCGTCCAGGATGTAGCCGCTGGCCATCGACGCGAACATCGACGCCACGGCCGGCTTGCAGATCTCGCAGCCCTGGCCCCGTCCGTGCTCGGCGAGCAGGCTCGCGAAGCTGCGGATCTGCCGTACCCGCACGATGTCGAACAGCTCCTGGCGGGTGAGGTCGAAGTGCTCGCAGAGCGTGCGCCGGACCTCCCGGCCCGCCTTGCGGCGCTCGTCGTCGACCAGGTCCGCCAGCAACGGCACGCAGCTGCCGCAGGTGCTGCCGGCCCGCGTGCAGGCCTTGATGGCGCCGACGTCCTCGGCGCCATCCTGGATCGCCGCCCGGATGGTGCCGGCGTCGACGGTGTTGCACGAGCACACCACGGCGGAGGGTGGGAGCCCGGCAACACCGCCGACGTCCCCTCCCGCGGCGGCTCCGGTGGGGGCGATCAGGGCATCGATCCGCTCGGGGGTGTCGAGCAACCCCCGGGCGTACTGGACGAGGAGGGGATAGGCGGACAGGTCGCCGACCAGGATCCCGCCGACCACCCGCCGGCCGTCGCCGGTCACCACCACCTTCCGGTAGTCCCCGGCCAGCGGGTCGGTGTAGACGAGGGCCCGGCTGCCGGGGGTGGCGGTGCCGTGGCCGTCCCCGATGCTGGCCACATCGATCCCGAGGAGCTTGAGCCGGGTGGAGGTGTCGGCGCCGGTGAAGCTGGCCCCACCGCCAGCCAGGCGGTCGGCGAGGACGTCGGCCATCGCGTAGCCCGGGGCCACCAGCCCGTAGACCCGTCCCCGGTGGGCGGCGCACTCGCCGATCGCGTACACGCCGGCTGCCGACGTGGCGCAGCCGTCGTCGATCACGATGCCGCCGCGCTCGCCGACCTCGATGCCAGCGGCCCGGGCCAGGTCATCACGGGGGCGGACGCCGGCCGC
>Ga0209382_10001684_pt1 | contig 34221 bp, 31 predicted proteins | sample SoiMetdeltSBSDD5_FD_187599 | JGI IMG/M metagenome (GOLD analysis project Ga0209382, IMG submission 187599) | Bulk soil microbial communities from a Populus tree surrounding site in Tennessee, USA - Soil MetaG P. deltoides SBSDD5 (SPAdes) (version 2) | ecosystem: Environmental > Terrestrial >... | reverse complement strand
GTGAGCATCCCCTCCTCGAGGGCCTTGCGCTTGATCTCGACGGCGGTGCCGCCGGTCATGATGATGTCGCGGATGCCCTCCGTGATCTCCATGACCTCGTAGAGGCCGACGCGTCCCTTGTAGCCCGTCCCGTTGCACACCCCGCACCCGCGGCCCTTGTAGAGCTTGAAGGTCCCCACCTGGTCGGGCGAGAAGCCGACGTCGATGAGGGTCTTGCTGGGGACGTCCTTGACCTCTTCCTTGCACTGGGCGCAGATGCGGCGGATGAGGCGCTGGGCCTGGATGAGGTTCACGGCGGTGCCGACCAGGAACGGCTCGATGCCCATGTTGACGAGGCGCGAGACGGTGGAGGGCGCGTCGTTCGTGTGCAGGGTCGAGAGGACGAGGTGGCCGGTGAGGGCGGCCTTGACCGCGATCTCCGCCGTCTCGTAGTCGCGGATCTCTCCGACCAGGATGATGTTCGGGTCCTGGCGCAGGAACGAGCGGAGGGCGGAGGCGAAGTTGAGCCCGATCTGGTCCTTGATCTGGACCTGGTTGATGCCGGGCAGGTTGAACTCGACGGGGTCCTCGGCGGTCATGATGTTGGTATCCGGCTTGTTCAAGGCCGCGATCGCCGAATACAACGTATTCGTCTTGCCCGATCCCGTGGGCCCCGTCACCAGCACGATCCCGTAGGGCTTGGCGATGGCGCGCTTGAAGCGCTCCAGCGGCTCCGGCTCGAAGCCGAGCTTCGTCATGTCGAGCATCAGCTTCGTCTTGTCCAGGAGGCGCAGGACGACCTTCTCGCCCCAGATCGTGGGCAGGCAGGAGACGCGGAAGTCCATGTCGCGGCTCCGGTCCTCGATCTTGAGGCGGATCTTGATGCGGCCGTCCTGGGGCAGGCGCTTCTCGGAGATGTCGAGCTTGGCCATGATCTTGAGCCGCGAGATGAGCGGATCGCGCAGCTTCATGGGCAGGGCCATCACGTTGTACAGGATCCCGTCGATGCGGAAGCGGACGCGGAATTCCTTCTCGTAGGGCTCGATGTGGATGTCGGAGGCGCCGCGCTTCAAGGCGTCGATGAGGAGGACGTTCGAGAGCTTGATGACGGGGGCGGCCTCCGACGACTTGGCCAGCGCGCCGAGGTCGATCTCGTCGTCTTCGGTCTTGACCGTCTCGACGTCCGCCTCTTCCCCGCCGATGGCGTCGATGTCGACTTCGGACAGCCCGACCGAGGCCATGTCGTCGAAGCTCAACGTCGGCCCGTCCATCACCTCCTTGAGGGAAGGCGCGTCGCCGAGCTTGAGCCCGTGCGCGCCCATGGACTGGCCACCGCCCCCGCCCCCGCCTTCCGACTTGAGCTGCAGCGACCGCGTCGAGCCGTAGTACTTCTCGATCGCGTCTTCGAGCGAGGTCTCGGACGCCACCACCGGCTCGACGTTGTAGCCGGTCATGAACTTGATGTCGTCCATGGCGAAGACGTTGGTCGGATCGGCCATGGCGATGGTGAGGGTGGCGCCGGAGCGGCTCAGGGGGAGGATCTGGTACTTGCGGGAAGTCTCGGACGGGATGATCTTGATGATCGCGGGATCGACCTCGAAGTGATCGAGGTTGATGGAGGGAACGCCGTATTGGCGCGACAGGAGGCTGGTGATCTCCTCGTCACGCACGTAGCCGAGGCTGACGAAAGCCTTCCCGAGCTTGCCCCCGTTCATCTTTTGATGACCGAGGGCTTCCTGGAGCTGCTGAGGAGTCACCATGTTCTCCTTCAGCAGCAGTTCGCCGAGCTTGACGGGCATGTTTGGCCGAGAAACCCCTACGTAGTCTGTTACTTAGTCCGCCGGATCCTAGCGCGTAGCCCCTGATGTGTCAAGGGATACGGGGACGGCTCGGCCGCGTGCGTGAGCCGCGACACCGCCTCGCTCGCCTTCCGGTCACGAGGGCTCGTCCGGAGGGTGGCGGCGCACGCCGAGCATCTGCATCGTGATGTGGAAGAGGAAGAGGGGGTTGTACACGAGGTAGCGATGCCAGAGCCGCCGCGGCTCCCGGGACAGCCGGAACGCCCATTCGAGGCCGGCGCCGCGCATCCAGGGCGGAGCCTGCGGCACGCGGCCGCCGTGGAAATCGAAGGCGGCGCCCACGCCCAGCAAGAGCACGCCGGGCGCGTGCGGCGCGGCCAGGCGCATCCAGATCTCCTGCTTGGGACACCCGAGCCCGACGAAAGCCACCCGCGCCCCGCTCCTCGCGATGGCGGCCGCCTCCCGCGCCACGCGCTCCGCGTCGAGCGGGGCGAAGGGCGGCGTCTCGACCCCGGCGAGGGTCAGGGCGGGCTGGACCTTTCGCATCGCGTCCGCGAAGGCCCCGGCCACGCCCTCTCCTCCCCCGAAGAAGTACACCGGCCAGCCGCGGCGCGCGGCCAGGCCGACCGCATCGAGCGCCACGTCGGGGCCGTAGACGCGGTCCACGGTGAGGCCGGACCGGCGTCCCACCCACACCAGCGGCATCCCGTCCGGCGTGACGAGCAGGGCCTCGGCATAGGCGCGCCGCAGCTCGGCGTCCCGCCGCGCGAGCACCACGCCGTGCACGTTGGCGAAGCACACGAAGGCGGGCCGCCCGGCGTCGACCGCCTCCTCCATCACCGCGAGCGCGCTGGAGCGAGTCACCGCGTGCACGGGTTGACCGATGACGTCGAACGTCGGCGGGGTGCTCACCATGGCCGCGTGGGGGCGCCACGATGTTCGCGCGCTTCCGTGATGTCAAGGCGGGCGCGGCCGCGCGCCGGCCCTGTGCGCCGCGTCACCCGGACCGAGGCGGCCCGAGAGGAACTGCGCTATCCTTCCGTGTCGAACGCACATCCCGTGAGCCTCGGGACCACGGACCCTCCGGGGTCGGCACGGGCTCGACAGGGAGAAGGTCGCATGAAGGCAGTCTTGAAGCCGCGGATCAACCTCGAGAACCGCACCCCGCTCCAGGACGTCATCCCTCTCGCGACGCCGATGATCGTGTTCGTGGATCCGGCGAGCGCGTGCAACTTCCAGTGCACCTTCTGTCCGACCGGAGACCGCCAGCTCATCTCCGACACCGGGCGCTTCCAGGGCGTGCTCAAGCTCGACGTGTTCCGGAAGGTGATCGACGACCTCGCCGGCTTCGACCAGCCGATCAAGGTCCTGCGCATGTACAAGGACGGCGAGCCGTTCCTGAACAAGCACCTCGCCGAGATGATCGCCTACGCCAAGGCCAGCGGGCGCGTGCCGTACATCGACACCACCACCAACGGCTCGCTCCTCGATCCCGCGCGCGTCCAGCCCGTGATCGACGCCGGCCTCGACCGCATCAACATCTCGGTCGACGGGATGAACAAGCAGCAGTACATGGACTTCACGAAGTTCAGCATGGACTTCGAGGGCTTCGTGGCCAACGTCAAGTGGCTCTACGAGCACCGCGGCGGCTGCGAGGTCGTGGTGAAGATCCCCGGCGACCTCTTGAACGAGGCCCAGAAGCAGCAGTTCCTCGACACCTTCGGCGACATCGCGGACCGCGTGTTCATCGAGAACTTCGCCCCCTGCTGGCCGCAGTTCGACGTCGAGGAGCGGACCGGGGTCAAGATCGTCAAGGGGATCTACGACCAGCCCATCGGCGAGACCGACACCTGCCCCTACATCTTCTATGCGATGTCGGTGAACGCGGACGGCCTCGTGAGCTCCTGCTTCCTGGACTGGGGCCGCAAGCTGATCGTGGGTGACGTCCGCCGGCAGTCGCTGCGCGAGATCTGGAACTCGGACGCCTTCAATGCCCTCCGCATGCAGCACCTGGAGGGCCGGCGCCGCGAGAACCCGGTCTGCGGGGCCTGCGGCCAGCTCACGCACTGCCTCCCGGACAACATCGACCAGCACCGCGAGACGCTGCGGCTCCGGATGGCCGACCACCTCGCGGCCGAGGGGCGGCGGGTCCCGGTGCTCCTGCCCATGGCCACCATGACCTCCGGCGCCGCCGGCGCCTCCGACCGCTCCACCTAAACGCTCCGTCCCGCGGTGATCCGCGTCCTCCACGTCACGGCCCACCTCGGCGGCGGAGTGGGCCGTGCGCTCTCCGCCCTCTGCGCGGCCGCCGCCGCCGCGGGTCGCGCGACGCGCCACGACTTCGTCACCCTGGAAGTGCCGGCAAAGCGCGCGTTCGCCGACCGCATCACGGGCCTCGGCGGCGCGGTCCACGTGCAGCCGTCCGCGGCCCGCCTCGCCGAGCTCCTGTCCGCGGCCGACGTGGTGCAGCTGGAGTACTGGAACCATCCCGCCACCCTGGCCGCCCTCTGCTCCCTGCCCGCGGGGCTGCGCACGCGCCTCGTGGTGTGGAGCCACGTGTCGGGGCTGCACAGCCCGGTGGTGCCGCCCGCTCTGATGGCGGCCGCGCATCGGTTCATCTTCACCTCGCCGTGCTCGCCGGGAGCGTCGGATCGACTCTCGAACGTCGACGTGGTGGCGAGCAGCGGCGGGTTCGACCACCTGCCCGCGGCACGCCCCCGGCAGCCCGCCCCCGGCCGACCCTTGCGGATGGGCTACGCCGGCACCCTGGGCTTCTCGAAGCTTCACCCGCAGTACGCCGAGCTCGTGGCCGCCGCCGTCCCCCCGGGCGCCTCCGTGCGGCTGATCGGCGACGACGCCAGCCGCGAAGCGTTGGAGGCCCGCGCGCGGGCGGTCGGACGACCCGACCTGTTCGAGCTGCGCGGTTACCGCGAGGACGTCGCCGCGGAGCTCGGCGCGCTCGACGTGCTCCTCTACCTGCTCAACCCGCGGCACTACGGGACCACCGAGAACGCGCTCCTCGAAGCCATGGCCCTGGGGGTGGTGCCCATCGTGCTCGACAACCCCGTCGAGCGGCTCATCGTCCGCCACGAGGAGACGGGCTTCGTCGCCGCAGCGGCCGCGGACGTCGCGGCGTGCGGCGCGCGGCTGGCCACCGAGCCGGATCTGCTCCCCCGGCTCGCGGCCGCCGCCGCGGCCGACGTCCGCTCCCGCTTCGATCCCGCGCGGACGGAGGCGCAGCTCGATCGCCACTACCGGGAGGTCATGGCGCTGCCGCCGCGCGTCATCCCGTTCCGCGAGGTCTTCGGCGACACCCCCGCCGAATGGTTCCGACGGACGCAGGAGGACCCTTCGGCCTTCGGTGCCGACGGTTCGGTGCGAGTCCCGGAATCCGACGACGCCCGCGCCAGCCTCGTCGAGCCGACCAAGGGCAGCGTGCACCATTTCTACCGCCACTTCCCCACCGATCCTCTTCTCGCGCGCTGGGCGGCCGCGCTGGGGACACGGGCGTGACGCGCGTCCTCGTGACCGGCGCCACCGGGTTCTTCGGACGCCACCTCGTGCCGCAGCTCCTGGGCCGTGGCCATGACGTGGTGGCGCTCGCCCGCGACGAGGGCAAGGCGCGCCGCTTCGACTGGTTCGGCCGCGTGCGATTCGTGGCCGCGGACCTCGAGGCCGCGGGAGTCCCCGACCTGGGCTCGCTGGGAGCGGCCGTGCATCTGGCCTGGCCGCACCTCACCGACTACCTCTCCCCCGCCCATTACGAGACGACGCTGCCCGCCCACTACCGGTTCCTCAAGTCGCTGGTCGAGGCCGGGCTTCCGCACCTGATCGTCGCCGGAACCTGCCTCGAGTACGGTCGCCAGCAGGGCTGTCTCGCGGAGGACGCGATCACCCGCCCGTCGACGCCCTACGCGCTGGCGAAGGACACCCTCCGGCGCCTGCTGGAGTCCCTCCGGGAGCGGCACGCCTACACGCTGCAATGGGCGCGACTCTTCTACACCTACGGCCCGGGGCAGAACCCGGCCAGCCTGCTCGCCGCCGTCGACCGCGCCATCGATGGGGGGGCGGCCGCGTTCGACATGTCGGCCGGCGAGCAGCTCCGGGACTACCTGCCCATCGAGGAAGTCGCTCGGCGGTTGGTTCTGCTCCTCGAGCACCCGGAATGCGCGGGCATCGTGAACGTCTGCCGGGGCGAGCCGATCTCGGTCCGCCGCCTGGTCGAGCAGCACGTCGAGCGGCGGGGAGCGCGACTGGCCCTCAACCTGGGGCGGCATCCCTATCCCGCGTACGAAGCGCTCGCCTTCTGGGGCGATGGGCGCAAGCTGGCCGCCTTGCCTGAGGGGACGGACGCGTCGTGACTCGGCTCTCCACCGTTCCGGACGCACCGGAAGCCGCCCGGCGGCTGCGAGAGATCGCGGCCCGGCCGCCTTCGGTCGGGCCCCGCCGGGTGGACAAACCGCTGGTCCTCTACGGAGCCGGCAACCTCGGACACATGGCGCGCGAGTACTTCGACCGGCTGGAGATCCCCGTCGCCGCCGTGGTGGACTCGCGCCCGGACGTCCATCGGGCCGATCCGTTCTGGCGCGGCGTGGAGATCCTGGGCCCGGCCGACGTGCCGGAGGATCTCCATCGCAAGGCCCTGGTCGCGGTCTGCGTGGCGACGGTGGCCATGGGCGAGCTGCGGGAGACGCTGGCCGCGCAGGGGTGGCACGACCTCGTTCCCTTCTACGACATCACGGAGGCCTATCGGGATCGCCACCCCCTGGGCAACGGATGGTTCACGGGCGAGCTCCGGCCGGACGACGTGGCCGCCATCGAGCAGGTCCTCGCGCGCTGGGACGACGACGTCTCGCGCGCGCACCACCTGCAGTTCATCGCCTGGCACAGCCTGCGCGAGGACTGGTGCTTCGAGGGCGCGCCGGTGACGACGCAGGATCGCTACTTCGTCCCGGAGGTCCGGTCGGTGCTGCATCAGCGAGAGGCGTTCCTGGACGTGGGCGCGCATCACGGGGAGGTCAGCCGGGCGTTCGCGGGGGTGGTGGACGGCCGCTTCGAGTCCATCGACGCGGTGGAGGCGGACCCGGCCAGCCTCGCCGTGCTCGGGCGGGAGCTGGCCGCGGACGCAAGGGTGCGTGACCGCGTGCGTGTGTTCCCCTGCGTGGTCAGCGAGGGGCAGGGCTCGGCTCCGTTCTTCGAGGGGCTCGGTTACGCCTCCCAGCTCTCGTCGCTCGGCCCGAACCGCATGGAGGTCACGACCCTCGACCGCCTGGACCTGCGGCCGACCTTCGTCAAGCTCCACCTCGAAGGGCACGAGCTGGCCGCGCTGAAGGGCGGCTTGCAGATGCTGCGGCGGCACCGGCCCCTCGTCGCCACCACGAGCTATCACAACCGCCTGGGGCTGCACGAGCTCCCGCGCTGGTTGATGGACCACCTGGACGGCTACCGGTTCCTGCTCCGACTCCACAGCTGGTGCGGAACGGGCGCGGTCGTCTATGCCATCCCGAAGGAGCGTCGCAGCCGCGATTTCTGAAGCCGATAGCTGAAGCGCAGGTTCCAGTACACGAGGAGGTCCAGGCAGGCGAGCGCGTCCCCCCGCGGCACGTGGCCGAGGAACCAGCGGGTGAAGCGCCACAGCGGCAGCTCCGACTCCGGAAAGCGCAGGCCGGCGCGGCGAACCTGCTCGGAGAGGGGACGGATCGAATACCCGCGATTGCCGCGGACCATCAGCGTCTCGGGCACTTCGTGGTGGCTGCCCAGGCGCAGGAGAGCCACGATCATCGCCCAATCGGCGGCGGGGAAATCCGTCCCGACGGCGGCGGCCGCGGCCGCGATCTCCTCCCGGCGATAGCAGCCGTAGAAGCGCGAGTTGGCCCCGGGATCCCGGAGGTACTGGCGCAAGCGGTGGCGATAGGTGCCCTGGATCGGAAAAGTACCGGCGTAGCCGGGCCGGTGCCAGTCGCCGGAATCGAGGCGGACGCGGCTGACGCTGAGCACGACGTCCGGTCGCGCGGCCAGGACCTCGAAGTTCCTCTCGACGAACGTGGGCAGCCAGCGGTCGTCCGCGGCCGCCCACATGAAGTACGTGCCGCGAGACTCGCCGAGCACGTACCGGAAATTGGTACCCGCCCCCATGTTGTGCGGCTGGCGGAAGTAGCGGATCCGGGCATCGCGGGCCGCGTACCGCCGGCAGATCTCGCCCGTCGCGTCCGAGGAGGCGTTGTCCGAGAGGACGACTTCGATGTCGGCGAAGGTCTGATCGAGAAGCGCCTCCAGGGCCTCCCCTACCGTGCCCTCGGCGTTGAACACGGGCATCCCGATGCTGACCGCCGGGACGTGGCCGTCACGGCCGGCCACCGCGACCTCCTCCGTCGTCGACCCTTCGCAGGTATCCGTCGGGAGAGCCCGTGAGGACGATCTTGTCCTCGATGTGGCGGTCGATCTCGAAGTGGAGCGGCGCTCCGTCCGCGCCCTTCCTTCCCTCGGCCTGCAGGCGGCGGAGGTACTCCCAGACCGCGGTCTTGGGACTGTTCCCCTTGCCCCAGGGACGCTTGGACACCATCCCCTCCGGAGCGTCCTCGATGATGGTGTCGCCCACCATGCAATAGCTTCCCGGGCTCACCAGGGGCGCGTACGCCTCCAGCTCCGCCAGCACGTGGCGATGCGTATGGTCGCTGTCCAGGCACACCATCACCCGCCGGTGGTCGCGCGCGATCTCCTTGACCCGGTCGACCATCGCGTCGTCGATGCTGGATCCCTCCAGCAGGGTGAGGCTGCGGGCCAGGGGATGCTCCGCCAGCACCTTCCGGTTGTGGGGACGGATCTCGATGTCGATGCCGACGACGTGGCCGCGCTCGATCTCCCCGCAGGCCTGCAGGATCGCCAGCATGGAGGCACTGAAGAGGACGGTGCCGCCCCAGGCGACGCCGGTTTCGACGATGAGGTCCGGCTTGGCCTGCCAGATCACCTCCTGCATGGCCTGGAGGTCCTGCGGGATCTGGATGATCGGCACGCCCAGCCAGGTGAAGTTGTAGACGTAGTCCGCCTTGCCGATGCCGATCTGATCGAAGAACGCCCGGGAGGCCCCTTGCAGCTCGCGGTTGCTCCGGTAGCTCGCCACCCGCGTCGCGATCTCCCGGTGGTACTTCTCCAGCGGAGTCGGCTCCGGCTTCATGGCGAGACGTCTTCCGTCCAGCAGTACAGGACGTAGTCCCCGAGGATGGGAGCGTGTTGCCGGAGGCTCAGCTTGTATTCGGGGACAAGGCCGCGAACGTACTCCGCGACCTCGTAGAGGTCGCTCGGATAGTGGTAGATGCAGAGCGCCATCTTCGGCTTGCACCGGCGGATGGTGGCCTGCGCTCCCCTCAGCAGCTCCATCTCCATGCCCTCGACGTCCGCCTTGATGAAGGTGACGGGCCTCCCCTCGAGGTACTGATCCAGGGACAGGACCGGGGCGCTGAGGCGTTCGTCCCCGGGGGCCTCGCGGGCCGGGGCCGCGGCCAGGCCGTGGCGGAGCGGGGAATCGTCGACGAACGTGCAGGCCATTCGTCCCTCCGCCGCGGCCAGGCCGGCTCGCTCCAGCGACACGGACGACGGGTTGAACGCCCACTCCTCCGCCAACCGGCCCATTCGCCGCCGCAGGGCCTGGAACTGCCGATGTCCCGGCTCGAAGGCGTAGATGTGCCGGAACGTGCCCAGGTTCTCCCAGAGGAAGCGTTCGACCGTATCCCCGACGAAGGCCCCCGCGTCCACGAAGGCCTCGTCGAAGTTCCCGCTGAACTCGGGCAGGCCGAAGTACATGTCCTTCTCCATGACCGCCCGGCAGGGCGCCACGCTGCCCGTGAGCATGGCGACGAGGATGGCGTTGAAGGTCTCGACGGACCGCGCGTCCGCGAGCCATCCGTCCCGCAGGGCGGCCAGGCGCGCATAGTTCCGGCACACGAAGTAGCCGTCGAAGGGCATGACCGCGCAGCCGAGGGGCTCCAGGTCGCGCGTCACCTCCCTCACCGCGTGACGAGCGGCGATGAAGAGCGCAGGGACGGACGACATCTGGGGCGATGCGGGCCCGATGACCGGAACACCGTCGATCGTGGACCCGATCTTCCGTGGATCGCGATCCACGAAGCTGCGGACCACGGCCCCGATCGACTGGAGGTAGCGCCGGGCCCAGGTCCCGACGAAGCCGGCGCCGTAGATCGAGACCCCGCTCTCGAAGCTCCGCTCGAGGAGGGCGGCTCGAGGCCGCCATCGCTCGACGAGCTGTTCGACGTGATCGGCGCGGTAGGTGGCGTTCATGAGCGGAGTGAGACTACCTCAGTCGGTGGATGGCGTCAGGCCGCCAGCCGATGTCCAGGGCCGCGCGTTCGATGCCCTCGCGGTGCAGGTAGGGGGCGACGACGAGCACCCCCTCGGGCCTGATGTCCCTCGGGTCGCGGATGGGCAGGTCCTTGTAACGGCTCCGCTGCTTGAGCTTCGAGGAGTCGCAAAGGGCGACGCGCCGCCGGTCGAGCAGGGGCAGGAGGCTGAGGAGCTCGGCGGAGCAACCCCAGAACGTGACCTTCTCGTGGGCGGCCAGGAGCGCGGACACCTCCGCCGCCTGTCGTTGCAGATCGCGCCGCGACGCCAGGACGAAGGAAGCGACGTCACCCGGCGCGCAGTCGGATACGGGCTCGGGCCGCCCCTCCTTCCTTCCGAGCACCATCAGCGAGGGATAGGAGAACTCCGGGGTCGGCAGGATGCGCCGCTGGGTCTTCACCACCGCGATCCCGCAGCGCTGCAAGGCACGAGCGAGCGCGCAGGCCGAGAAGTGGTGGACGTGCTCCCGGATGCTCACCCAGAAGGCGGAGCCGATCGGGTGACGATGGTAGTTCTCGGCGTCGGGAACCTCGATCAACAGATGCCCACCCGGCTCCAGGACCCGGTACGCCTCCGCCAGCAGCCGGTCCAGGTCTCGAATGTGCTCCAGCACGTGGAAGTAGGTCAGCAGGGACCGTGTCCCGGATGCGAAGGGCAGATCGAACGCCCCTCCCTGCTGGAACCGCACGCGGGTCGTCCCCCCCGCCTCCGCGGGGATGCTCCTGACGTCGACGTCGACGCCGCAGCATTCGCCCACCCAGCCACTCTCTTCGAGCCAGACGAGAAAGCCGCCCCGGCCGCAGCCGACGTCCGTGACCTCGCCCTCGCTCTTCCCCTGGGCCACCAGGAAGGCCTTGTAGGCCGCGTACTTCTCGATGTTGGCGGGGGAGGTGACGTCGAAGTGCGCGCTGTCGAAGTAGGCGCACTCCTCCGCGTAGAAGCGGGCCAGACGCTCGTCTCCGACGTTGTGGATGTGCACGTGACCACATCCGTCGCAGGCGTGGTACTGGGCGACGTAATTGAACACGGAGTCGCCGAGCCCCGAGAACTCCCAGTCGACGAGGTGGCGAGACTCCCCGCGGCAGGCCGGACACGCCGGGTTGACCGCCGGCGGCTTCATGACCGGGACCACGTCAGCCCGGGTGGCCGTCCGCCAGCTTCTCCAGCAGCGCACCGCGGTGCGCATCGATGTCGTCGACCTGGGCGTGCTTGATGTGCCCGCAGTCGCGGCAGACGGGGTTGTCGTACCGGTTGCCCTTGAGGTGCTGCCGCCTCAGGTCGAGCATGGCCGCGGAGTGCCAGATCTCGCGCAACGAGCTCTGGGCCAGGTTCCCGACGATCAGCTTCTGATCCCAGTCCGGGCAGCAGGCGCTCACCGTTCCGTCGGCATTCACGGCCATGGCGTAGAAGATGACCGCACACACCGTCTTGTCGCGCGCGGGCTGTTGATATTGGCCCTGCTCTCCGATCTTGATCCCGGCCCGCTGCTCGACGTCGAACTGCGGCCAGATCGGGGCCAGCTCTTCTACGAAGATGCGGTCGCAGTGGTCGCCGAACGTCTCCAGGAACTCGCGCCTCTGCTCGGGGGTCACGTAGCTCGGGACCTTGACCGTCACCTCGCACTCGCCCCGGTGCGCATAGAGCCATCGTATGTTCTCGACCAGCGCCTCGAAGTCGAAGTCGACCTTGGCATGCTGCAGGTACTGCTCGCGGTTGACTCCCTCCAGCGAGATGTTGATCCGGTCGAGGCCGGCGTCGATCAGGCGGGCGAGGAGGTCGGGAGAGAAGAGGGCACCGTTGGTGGCGAAGTCCACGCGTTGAACCCGTCCGCTCTTCTTGGCGAGGGCGATCATCGCGGGCAGGTTCTTGTTGAGCGTCGGCTCGCCGATCTTGTTCATCCTCATGACCTTGATGGGCTGGGAGAACTCGGCGAGGTCGGCGACCAGCTTTTCGAACAGGGGGAAGGGCATCACGCTGCGGCGGTAGCCCGAGGCCTTGACGAGATCGACGTGGCCGGTGGGACAGAAGTCGCAGCGGAAGTTGCAGGCGCTCGAGGGGTCCACGTAGAGCAGGAACGGCGTGTCGAGGGGAATGACGTCCTGCAGCGCGACGCGCTCTTCGAGGTCCAGCTTCGACTTGAGCTTTGCCTTCATCAGCGGTGCTAGGATACTCCGACTCTGTGGGGCGTGGTCCGCGGGGTGTGGTCCGCGTCACGCCCGGACGCGTTCCTGGCCCTCGAGGGGGAAATCGTGGGTCGCCTGGGGCGCAACCTGGTCAGCAACGTCGTCGGCCAGGGTCTGGTCACGCTCCTGGTGCTTGCCGCCGGCAGGTACCTCTACGGTTCCCTGGGCGCCGACGCGTTCGGGGTGGTCTTCTTCGCGATCACCCTGGCATCGGCTCTCTCGGCGGCCTTCGACCTCGGCCTCGGGGCCACCGCGGTGCGCGAGGTCGCGGCCCACCGCCTTCGCCAGCCGCAACACGTGGTCGGCCTCGTCCGCACCGCCGGCCTCTTGTGCTGGGGCGCCGTCCTCGTCCTGTCCCTGATCGTGCTGGCCGCCGCTCCGGTGCTCGTCACCCGGTGGGTCCGACTCTCCGACCTCTCCCCGGAGCGAGCGGTGTGGGCCCTGCGCCTGGTGGCGGTGGGCGGCCTGCTCGCGCTGCCCCGCACCCTCTACACGAACGTCCTCCGGGGCCTGGAACGGATGGACCTCAGCAACGCGATCGACGTCGGGGCCCAGGCCGTTCAGCAATCGGGCACCGTGCTCCTGGTGCGGGCGGGCGTTCCCCTGGAGACGCTCGTCGCGTGGCTCGCTCTGTCGCAGCTCGGTTGGTGCCTCGCCCACGGCGGGGCGGTGGCACGCCAGCTGGGATCGGGCGTGCTCCGGCCCGGCTGGGATCGGGCGGCCGTCGAGCGCAACCTCCGTTTCGGCGGCCACCTGACCGCGGCCTCCATCCTGGCCGTGATCTACACGCAGGCCGACCGGCTGATCGCCAGCCACCTGCTCCCGATCGCGGTCTTCGGCTCCTACACGTTCGGCTACAGCGGAGTCACGCGCGCCACCCTCCTGACCAGCGCCGTCGCCAACGCCGCCTACCCCTCCTTCGCCGCCCTGTTCGCCGAGGGCGACCGCGCGCGCCTGATGGCGCGCTATCAATCGCTCCAGGAATTCGTGTGCCTCGGGATCGCTCCCCTCTTCGCGGCGGTGCCGTTCCTCGTCCGCCCCGTGGCCACCATCATCTTCAACGCCGAGGTCGCGGCGTCGCTCGTGGTGCCGCTGAGCCTCGTCTCGCTCGGCTACTACCTGAGCGGCACGCTGGCCATGCTGTACGTCTTCTCCCTCGCCGCCGGCCGGCCCGACCTCAGCGTGCGCCAGAACCTCATCACGCTGCCCGTCGTGCTGCCCCTCACCGCGCTGCTCATCAGCCGGCTGGGACTCACGGGCGCCGGGGCCTCCTGGGTCCTGTACAACGTGCTCGGCTATGCCTGGGGCGGCCGGCGAGCCAACCGTGAGTGCCTGCAGCTACCCGTGCGGCGCTGGCTGGCCCCTCTCGGCCGAGCGGCCGCGCTCGCCGCCGTCACCTATGGTCCGGCGCTGGCGATGGCGGCCGGCCGGAGCCTCCGGGGCGCGGTGGCCGCCTACCTCCTGGGCACGGCCGCGTTCGCGGCCGGCGCCGTGCTGGTGGCCGGACCCGAGCTGCGCGCAGCCGTGCGCACGGTGACGGCGCGTCGCGCCAGAGGGCCGGAGGCCGATCTCCGCGAGGTCCGCAACCAGGCGCTCTAGAGCGCTCTCGCGTGGGGCGAGAGCGCGATCTCAGTGACAGCGCACCGCCCAGTCGTACGGGATGAGCGTGCTCAGCGGGTCCAATCGCTCGCTGCGGGCCGGATCGTGCGGGTGCGTGCAGCAGTTGGCGACGAGGGCAAAGGGGTCGCTCAGACCCTTGAAGCCGTTCCAGACCCCCGGCGGGATCACCACCAGCGAGTAGTCGTCCGGACCGAGGAAGTGCTCCTGGAGCTGGCCGCGCGTCGGAGACCCCTCCCGGTCGTCGAACAGGACGAGCTTGATCCGGCCGAACGGGCACGCGTAGTTGAGGGTCATCTCGCGGTGGCGGTGCCAGCCCTTGACCACCCCCTCGTACACGGTCGTGAAGTAGATCTCCCCGAACTCCAGGAAATGCGGGTCGGTCCGCCGCAGCATGTGAAACACCGTCCCCCGCTCGTCCGGGATACGACGCAACGGGACCACCTTCACGCCGTCGATCACAGCCTCACCTCCCGCAGCTCGGGCACGGGCACGAGCAGGCACCCCCCCCGTCGCAGGTAATCGCCCTGCTGCGCCGCCACCTCCGCCTCCAGGTTCCAGGGCAGCAGGACGGCGAAGTCGGGCTGCTCGGCGAGCAGGACCTCCACCGGCCTTACCGGAATGCGGGATCCGGGCAGGAGGCGCCCCTGTTTGTGGGGGTTGCGGTCCACCGTGAACTCGATGAGATCCGATCCGATCCCGGACGAGTTGAGCAGCGTGTTGCCCTTGGCGGGGGCGCCGTAGGCGGCGATCCGCGCCCCCGCGCGGCGTCGCGACCGCAGGCCCTCGACCAGACCCCGCTGCAGCCGGCGGACGCCGTCCGCGAAACCCTCGTACCGGTCCGGAAGGTGCAGGCCCGAGGCGCGCTCCCCTTCCCGCGCGGCCGCGACCCTCGGCGAGACCTCCCGTCCCGGACGGGAAAGGAACACGCGCAGGCTCCCCCCGTGCACGACCTGATGCTCGACGTCGAAGACCTCCAGGCCCGCCCGGCGCGCCAGTACGTCGACGGCGAGCACGGAGAGATAGAACACGTGCTCGTGGTAGATCGTGTCGAACTCCGTGCGCGCGAGCAGCTCGGCCAGGGAGGGGAACTCGAACACGGCCACTCCGGCGGGCCCGAGGCAATCCCGGACCGCGGCCAGGAAGCCGTTGATCCCGGGAACGTGCGCGAGCACGTTGTTGCCCACCACGAGGTCGGCCGGACCCAGTTGCGCGCGTACCTCCTCGACCGCGTCCGGCCCGAAGAATCGGACCAGCGTCGGGACGCCACGCGCCCGCGCCATCTCGGCCACGTTGGCGGCCGGCTCCACCCCCAGCACGGCCAGGCCTGCGCGCTGGAAGTGCTCCAGCAGGTAACCGTCGTTGCTGGCCACCTCCAGCACGCGCGAGCCGCGCCCGAGCGAGAACCGTTGCGCGAGCGCTTGGGCCATGTTCCGGGCGTGCTCGACGAAGCTGGAGGAGACCGACGAGAGGTAGAGATAGTCCGAGAACATCGCTTCCGGGGGCACCCGCTCGCGGAGCTGGACGAGCTGGCAGGAGGCGCAGTGCGCGACGGCGAGCGGGTAGCGCGCATCGGGACGCCCGGCGTCCCGCGGGAGCACCAGCGAGTTGGCCAGGGGCAGGGCGCCCAGATCCAGGAAGGCGGCGGGCAGGTCCTCCCCGCACCCGAGACACGACGGCTTCACGACGGCGCTCGGCCCCACGCCGCCAGCTGCTCCGCCATCACCCGCCGCGCGCCGCCCGGATCGACGTTCGCTCGCCGGTACCATTCCACCGTGAGCGTCACCGCGTCCTTCAGCGTGAGCCGTGGCGTCCACCCGAGCTCCCGGCGCGCCTTGCTGCTGTCCAGGACGAGGACGGCGTCTTCCGGCTTCCCGGCGTCCGGACCGGTGGCGATCCACGATCCGGATCCCCAGACGGCCAGCGCGTGCTCCACGACGTCCCGCACCGGGAAGGCCTCGGCGGGTCCCAGGTTCCAGGGGCCGGACCACCGGCGCGGATCTTCGAGGAGCCGCTCGGCGAGCATGAGGTAGCCCTGGAGCGGCTCGAGGACATGCTGGAACGGACGGCGCGCGCCGGGGTGCCGGAGCCGTACCGGCTCGCCCGCTTCGAGCGCGCGGATCACGTCCGGGACGAGCCGGTCCACCGCGCGGTCCCCGCCGCCGATGACGTTTCCCGCCCGCACCGTCGCCAGGCCGACGTCCGGTCCCAGGAACGAGCGTCCCCACGCCTCGGTGACGATCTCCGCGCAGGCCTTGCTCGCGCTGTACGGATCGTGGCCGCCGAGGGCGTCGCCCTCGACGTGCGCATGCTCGGTGACCGGACGGTAGCACTTGTCGCTGGTCACCACCACGATGGCACGGACGCCTCCGGCGCTGCGCACCGCGTCGAGCACGTGCACGGTGCCGAGCACGTTGGTGGCGAAGGTGCCCACGGGGTCGTCGTAGCTTCGGCGCACGATGGCCTGCGCGGCGAGGTGGAAGACGACGGACGGCCGCACTCTCGCCACCGCGGCGGCCACCGCGGCCGCGTCGCGGACGTCCGCGTACACGCTGACGACGCGATCGGCCACCCCGCAGAGCTCGTAGGACGATCCGGGTTCGGGCGGCAGGGCCAGGCCATGCACCTCCGCGCCCAGCTGATGGAGCCAGCTCGCGAGCCAGGACCCCTTGAAGCCCGTGTGCCCGGTCACGAGCACACGCCGCCCGGCCCAGGGCGCCGCGGTCATTCCCAGTTTGCCCAGGGGGCGCGGCCGGAGACCCAGAGCTCGTTGAGCATCTGCATCTCGCGGTACGTGTCCATGCACTGCCAGAAGCCGTGATGGTGGTAGACACCGAGCTGTCCCTGGGACGTGAGCTTCTCCAGCAGCCCGTATTCCAGGCTTTCCTCGTCGTCCTGGATGAGATCGAGCACGGCCGGCTCGAACACGAAGAACCCGCCGTTGATCCATCCCTGGTCGACCTGCGGCTTTTCCCGGAACAGCTTGACCAGGCCGTTCTCGACCGCGAGCTCGCCGAAACGGGCGATCGGGCGCACCGCGGTGACGGTGGCCAGACGGCCATGGCCCCGGTGGTGGTCGAGCAGTGCCTTCACGTCGATGTCGGCCACGCCGTCGCCGTACGTGACCATGAAGGTGTCGCCCCCGAGATGACGGGCCGCCCGCCGCACCCGTCCCCCGGTCAGGGTCTTCTCGCCGGTGTCGGCGAGTGTGATGCGCCATCCCCGCTCGGCCACGGGACCGTGAACGTCGAGGTCGCGCTGCCCCAGGGTCAACGTGACGTCGCAGTTCCGCACCGCGTAGTTGAGGAAGTAATCGCGGATGACGTCGCCCTTGTAGCCGAGCGCGAGCACGAACTCGGTATGCCCGAAGCGCGCGTACGTCTTCATGATGTGCCAGAGGATCGGGCGGCCTCCGATCTCCACCATGGGCTTGGGCTTGTACTCGGTCTCCTCGCGCAGCCGCGTCCCGAGCCCGCCGGCGAGGATCATCACCTTCATCGGGCCGTAAGTTTAGCAGGCGACGATTCCGGCCGCCCGTGCGGCCGGACACCGCTCACCGCTCCGCCCAGCGCTCCAGCAGCTCCACGGCGGTGCGTCCGAAGGCCGCCCGGTCGAAGCGGGCGCGCACCCGTGCCCGCAGGTCCTGCCGCTCTTCGGCGCGGAGGGCCAGCACCTCGTCCAGCGCGGCTCCGAAATCCGCATCGCCGTCGTGCCCGCCCGGCAAACCGGCGAGGACCTCGGGCAGCGACCCCGTCCGCAGGAAGCAGACCGGAGTGCCCAGCGACCAGGCCTCGATCGCGGGCAAACCGAAGCCCTCGATGGACGAGAGCAGGAGCAGCGCACGCGATCCGGCCAGCAGCTCGCGCAGACCCCGCACGTCGACCGTTCCCGCGAGCTCCAGGTCGGGGCCCGCAGCCAATCCCCAGGCGGGGGGCAGCGCGGTGAGACCGGTGAGGCAAAGGCGGAACGCGCCCCCACGCCCGGCGTTCCAGGCACGAAAGGCGGCGATCGTCTCCCGCGTCCGCTTGTGGGGCAGGGGCGAGCCGAGGTGCAGCAGGCGCGTGGCATCCGGGGGCAGGCTGACCTCGCCGTCGACGAGGGCCGGATCCGCGACCGGGTACACGACCTCGATCGGAGGCGGCCGGCGTCCGGCCGACCGCGCCAGGGCCAGGAGCGCATCGGCCGAGAACCGCGAATCCGTCATCACGCCTCGCGCCCGGCGCAGCGTGCCGAGCACCGACCAGCGCAGGTAGCGGAGCTTGGAAGCGCTGAAGTAGCCGGGGTGGCGCTGCGCATAGTGGAGCGGGATCAGGTCGTGGACGGTGGCGCTCACCCGCACCGCCCCGCTCCACGCGGGCACGAACCCCTTCGGGAAGTGCAGCAGGTCGAGGCCCCGCGTCATCCCCAGGAGAGGGGCCGCGACCTGGTCGGCCACGAGGCGAAGCAGGCCGGTGGCGCTCGCCGCGGGCAGGACCACGTCCTCGGCCTCCGCGCCGGGGCCGCGCATCTCGTCGCGGTTCGCGCGGTTCATGATCAGGACGGGCGGGCGCCGGGCGCGCGCGACCAGCTCGTGGGCCAGCGTCCGCGAGTAGCCGTAGATGCCCTTGCTGAGCGTGCGCTGCCAGTGCTGGTCCGCGAGGTAGAGGCCGATGCGGGGCGCGGGGTTCACCGCGCTCCGCGCCCGGACAGGAGCGCAGGCACGGTGCGCAGCAGGATCGCGAAGTCGAGGCTGAGGCTCCAATGGTCGACGTATTCGAGGTCCAGCTCCATCCAGCGCTCGAACCCCAGCTCGTTGCGGCCGCTCACCTGCCAGAGGCACGTGAGGCCCGGGCGTACGCTGAGGCGGCGGCGGTGGGGACCGGTGAGCCCGCGCGTCTCCACGAGCGGGAGGGGCCGCGGGCCGACGAGGCTCATCTCGCCGCGGACCACGTTGACGAGCTGGGGCAGCTCGTCGAGGCTCGTGCGGCGGAGGAACCGGCCGATGGAAGTGAGACGGGGGTCGGCGGCGATCTTGAAGACGGGACCGTCCATCTCGTTGGCGGCCATCAACTGGTCGCGCTGGAGCTCGGCGCCGTGCCTCATCGTCCGGAACTTGTACATCCGGAACGGGTGGCCGTTGAGCCCGCCGCGGTCCTGGACGAAGAACGCCGGCCCGCGGGAGTTCAGGCGGACGGCGAGCGCGATGGCCAGGAGAAGGGGCGCGGCCAGCACCAGCAGCACGGCCCCGGCGACGCGGTCGGCGATCGTCTTCACGAACCTCGACGGCTGGTCCGCCGGCTGCACGCGGTACATGAGGTAGGGCGTGCTGCCCAGGAGCTCCAGGCGCGGCGGCACCGACGCGAGATCGATGTCGTCGCGGGCCACGAGGACGGTGATGCCGGCCTCCTCGCAGGCGCGCAGCAACGTGCGCAGCGTCTCCACCGCCAACGCCGGCGAGAGCAGGACTTCGTCGACGGCTCCCGCCTGCAGGCGCCGGCGCAGGGAATCGGCCTCGGGCTCGGCCAGGACGTCGTGGGGCCGGGCCCCCACCTCCACGAGGGCCCGGACGGCGGAGGTCATCGGGCCCACCACCAGGGCGACGCTGGCGCCGCGCACCTGAAGGAGGTGCGCGCGCTGGGCCAGCTTGACCGCGGCCAGGAGCGTGGTGGAAAGGACGAAGAACACGAGCAGGAAGGACCGGTTGAGCGGCGCCTGCACGGCGACCAGGATCACGGCGATGGCCACCGCGCCCCAGGCCTGCGCCACGACCAGCGCGCGGAGGATGGGGATGGCGGGGCCGGTGAGGAGGCGCGAGTCGTGGAGTCCGAGGCGATCCGCGCCGAGGGCCCACGTGGGGACGAAGATGAGCAGCAGGTGGACGTAGTCCCCGAGCGGCACCGACGGCTTCAGGCCGGGGAAGGCCTGGGAAAGGAGCTGCCGTACAACCTGCGAGAGCAGGACGGCGACGATCATGACCAGCACGTCCTGGAGGAGGAACGTGCGTCCGAGGTCGCGCTCCCTCATGGCGCTCCCGGAAGCGGCGCCGGCAGCGGGCGGAGGGTCGGCCGCCCGTCCTCGTAGGCGAACACGAAGGGGGACCGGTCGGGGAAACGCCGCCGCCAGAAGTCGGCCGCGCGCGCGACCCCGTCCGGCCCGTCGGGCATGAGCACGTACAGGACGTCGTCGTCCAGGCGGGGTCCGTTGGCCGGCGGGTAATAGGCCCAGGTGAGGCCGAGGTCGGCGGGTGCGATGCCGCCCGCGTGGAAGACGAGGGCGCGCGCGATGCCGGCGCGGGCCAGCAGCTGCCGCGGGGCCGCCTGGACGGCGCGCATGCGCGCCAGGTCCATGAGGCGCGGCGGCACGAACATCGTGAAGGAGACGACGAGGCCCGCGGCCACCAGGGCCAGGACGCCTCCGGCGCCCACCCCGCGCCAGCGCGCGACGCGGCGCGCGCCGAGTGCCGACAGCACGCACAGGACCGGGATCATCTCGTAGGTATAGATGGGTCCCACCGCGCCGACCCCGATCTTGGGCGCCAGCAGTCGGTAGGCAATCTCCGGCACGACGATCCAGGCCAGAGGGTGCGCGGGCGCCAGCGCGGCGAGGCCCAGCGACACCGGCCAGCCGAGAAGCCACGCGTCGAGGCGCAGCAGCGTTCCCCAGACGGCGATCGTCCGCGCCGGCAGGTGGCCCTGCAGGCTGTCGGCCAGCGACGCGGCTCCGGCCGCCGCCCCGGGGCTGTGGAACGCCTGATACCCGCTCACGAGCGCCGCACCGGACTGCAGCCGGTTCTGCAGGAGCACCGCCCCGATCCCGGCCGCCGCCAAGCCCCCGACGAGCCCGGCGCGCCGCCACCGGACGGCCGGGGGCGCGTCGCGCGTGGTGGCGAGGAAGGCGACCAGCGGCACCATCAGCACGGACGGCAGCGGACGCACGAGGATGCCGTAGGCCAGGAGGAGTCCGGCCGCCACCAGCCGCCCGATGCGGGGCGGTTGCGCGGAGCGGCCGGTCACGAGGACGAGCGCGCCCACCAAACAAACGGCGCTCGCGGGCTGGGACAGGTCCGTGGCCCCCGTGAACAGCGCCTGGGGCGAGGTCGCGAAGAGCAGGGCGGCCACGAGCGCCACCGCGGGGCCGGCCACCTGCCACGCCAGCCGCCAGACGCCCAACACGAGCAGCGCGGTGAGCAGCGGGTTCAGGAGGGCGCCCAGCCCCGCGGTCTGCGCGACGGCGAGGAGCAGGGGGTAGCCGATCGGGTACTTGCCGTAGCGGGCGGCGGGGGTGAGGACGACGAACTGCTCGCGGAAGAATTCGAGGTCGGTCCCCGGCGAGGCGGCGGTCAGCGCCCCCGTTCGCAGCGTGCGCGCGATGAAGCGGTACGTGTGCTCGTCGTCCGAGACTGCCTGCCCGTCCAGCACCAGCGTGCGCACGGCGAGGGAGCCGGCGAGCGCGGCCGCGGCGAGTCCCAGGGCGAGCACGGCGCTCCCGGAATGGCGCCGCAGGCGGTGCGCCCAGGCCGGGAGCGAATCGACGGCGCGAAGCGCGAGCCAGAGACACGCCATGACCGCCGTCCCCATGGACGTGAACAGGGCCAGCATCGCGAGCTCCGGCGGCAGCAGGTGGTACATGCCGTAGCCATGCGGGAGCGCGAAGCCGCCGTAATACAAATCGCCGACGGCGCGGTAGCCGATCGCGGTCAGGGCGGCGGCGGCCAGCGCCAGCAGGGCAAGGAGCGGGCGCGGGGGCCGAGAGGGTCCCTCCGGCATGCTCGCGCCCGCCAGGTCGCTCACGGCCGCTGAGCCTAGGGGGCGCCGACTCGGGCGTCAACTTGCGTGTCCGCGGAGTGTGCGCGGCGCGACGTTGACTTCCACCGGGCACCGCGGGTACGATCCGGCGTACACGAGGGCCCCAACCGATTTGGCCATCGTCGCGATCATCCCCGCTCGTTACGCGTCCACCCGCCTTCCCGGAAAGCCTCTCTCCCAAATCAACGGAAAGCCGATGGTGCAGCACGTGTGGGAGCGCGCACTCGTCTCGCCGGCGGTCGACCGCGTGCTGGTGGCCACGGACGACGAGCGCATCGCGGAGATCGTGCGCGCCTTCGGAGGCGAGGTGGTCATGACCTCCCGCGCCCACGCCACGGGGACGGACCGGCTGGCGGAGGCGGCGGCGGCCACCGACGCGGAGATCGTGGTGAACGTGCAGGGCGACGAGCCCATGCTCGACCCGTCGTTCATCGACGCCGCGGTGGCCCCGCTGCGCGCGGAGCCGGAGCTGCCGATGTCGACGGTGTCGCTGCCCCTCACCGACGTCGAGGAGATGCTCTCCCCGGCGGTGGTGAAGGTGGTCAGCGACGCCCGCGGCCTTGCCCTGTACTTCTCGCGCGCCCCGATCCCCTTGGTGCGCGACGCCGCGGATCCACGCGCGGCGGCCGCCCAGGCCGTGTCCCGCCGGCTGGCGCGGAAGCACGTCGGCCTCTATGCGTACCGCCGGACGGCGCTCCTGCGCTTCGCCTCCCTCGCTCCGTCGCCCCTGGAGCAGGCGGAGGGGCTCGAGCAGCTGCGGGCGTTGCACCACGGGATGAGGATTTTCGTCGTGCCGATGGACGGTCAGTCCGGGGTGGCGGTGGACACGCCGCAGGACCTCGAGCGCGTGCGCGCGATCATGGCCGGAGGCGACGTTCCCAACACAAGGAAGACATGGCTACCAAATACATCTTCGTGACCGGCGGCGTCGTCTCGTCGCTCGGCAAGGGGCTGGCGTCCGCCTCCATCGGCGCCCTGCTGGAAGGGCACGGGTTCAAGGTCGCGATGATGAAGTGCGACCCCTACATCAACGTCGATCCCGGCACCATGAGCCCCTACCAGCACGGTGAGGTCTACGTGACGGACGACGGCGCGGAGACCGACCTCGACCTCGGGCACTACGAGCGCTTCACCCACAGCGCGGTGGACCGCCACTCCAACATCACCACCGGCAAGATCTACGGCAACGTGATCGCCAAGGAGCGGCGCGGCGACTACCTGGGGCGCACCGTCCAGGTGATCCCCCACATCACGGACGAGATCAAGTCCGCGATCCGCGCGGTGGGGCACGAAGCGGACGTCGTGATCGTCGAGATCGGGGGCACCGTCGGCGACATCGAGTCCCTGCCCTTCCTGGAGGCGGTGCGCCAGTTCCGCCAGGACATCGGGCGCGGCAACGCGATCTTCGTCCACCTCGCCCTCGTGCCCTACATCGCGACGGCCCACGAGCTCAAGACCAAGCCCATGCAGCACAGCGTGCGCGAGCTGCGCGCCATCGGCATCCAGCCCGACGTGCTGCTCTGCCGCACCGACCGCTTCCTCTCCCCCGACATCAAGTCCAAGCTCGCCCTCTACTGCGACGTGCCCGAAGAGGCGGTCATCACGGCCAAGGACGTCGACACCATCTACGAGGTCCCGCTCGTCCTCTCCGGCGAGGGACTGGACGCGATCATCCTGAAGACGCTGGGCCTCGAGGGCATGCGCCCCAACATGTCGGCCTGGGAGGAGCTGGTCCACAACATCAAGAACCCGCGCGGCGAGGTCGTCATCGGCATCGTCGGCAAGTACGTCTCCTTCGAGGACTCCTACAAGAGCCTCAACGAGGCCCTGAGCCACGGCGGCTTCGGCAACCACGTGCGCGTCGTCCGGCGTTGGGTGGAGGCGGAGGACCTGGAGGCGGGGGACGTGGACAGCAAGCTCGCGGGCGTGGACGGGATCCTCGTTCCCGGCGGCTTTGGAACGCGGGGCACGGGAGGCATGGTGGCGGCGGCGGAGTACGCGCGGCGCACGGGCACGCCGTATTTCGGCATCTGCTACGGCTTCCAGTGGGCGGTGACCGAATACGTGCGCAACGTGTGCGGGCTGCGCACCGCGAACTCGACGGAGGTGGAGCCGGACGCCGAGCACAAGGTCGTGTACAAGCTGCAGGACCTGCTCGGGGTGGACGAGATGGGAGGGACCATGCGCCTCGGCGCCTATCCCTGCGTGCTCGCCCCCGGCTCCCGGGCCTCCGCCATCTACGGCGGGGCGACGGAGATCACGGAGCGCCACCGCCATCGCTACGAGTTCAACAAGCAGTACGAGAGCTGCCTGACCCAGGGGGGCATGCGCATCTCCGGCAAGACTCCGGACGGCAAGTTCGTCGAGATCGCCGAGATCCCCGACCATCCCTGGTTCGTGGCCGTGCAGTTCCATCCCGAGTTCAAGAGCAAGCCGCTCACCCCCCACCCGCTCTTCGCCGACTTCGTGCGCGCCAGCCTCGACAACCGGCGGCATCGCTCCGCCCATCGCGAGGCGCCGGTGACCGTCGCCTCCGGCTCGTGACGACGCGCGGCCGGGCGGCCGTCGCCCGCCGGAGCGGCGGTGGCGCGCGCACGCTCGCCGGCGACCAGCTCTGGCGAGTCCTCTCGCGCCGCACCGGCCCCTTCTTCCTGATCGCGGGGCCGTGCGTCATCGAGAATCCCCGTCACCCCGGCCAGGTGGCGGCGCGGCTCCAGGAGATCACGGGCGAGCTGGGCATCCCGCTCGTCTTCAAGGCCAGCTACGACAAGGCCAACCGCTCGAGCCTCGGCTCTTATCGCGGCCCCGGCCTCGAGCGGGGCCTGGAGATCCTGGCCGAGGTACGTGCGCGTCACGGCGTCCCCATCCTCACCGACGTCCACGAGGTCGCGCAGGTCGAGCGGGCGGCGGCGGTGGCGGACGTGCTCCAGATCCCCGCCTTCCTTTGCCGCCAGACCGACCTCGTGATGGAGGCGGCGAAGAGCGGCCGCATCGTCAACATCAAGAAGGGCCAGTTCATGGCCCCCTGGGACATGAAGGGCGTGGTCGAGAAGGCGGCGGCCGGCGGCAACCGCAAGATCATGGTCACGGAACGCGGGTTCAGCTTCGGCTACAACAATCTCGTGGTGGACATGCGCTCGTTCCCCGCCATGCGGACCTTCGGGTACCCCGTCATCTACGACATCACGCACAGCGTGCAGCGGCCGGGCGGGCTGGGCGATCGCTCCGGCGGCGACGCGCACTTCATCGACACCCTGGGCCCGGCGGGCGTGGCCGCGGGCGTGAGCGGCATCTTCATGGAGGTCCACGAGAACCCGGCGCGCGCCCTCTCGGACGGGCCCAACGCGTATCGCCTGGCCCGCTTGCCACGGCTGCTCAAGCGCCTTCTGGCCATACACGAGGCGGCCCGCTAGGTTTCTCCGTTTCGTGACCCCCGCGGTACCATCGCCGGAATGTCCCGCGAGACCGCGCGCAAGGTGCTCGAGATCGAGGCTCACGCCATCCTGGGCCTGGTGCCGCGCATCGACGAGGCCTTCGACCGCGCGATCGAGGTCCTCTACGCCTGCACGGGGCGCGTCGTGGTCAGCGGGATGGGCAAGAGCGGGCTGATCGGCCAGAAGATCTCGGCCACCCTCTCCTCCACCGGCACTCCCTCTTTGTGCCTGCACCCCGCGGAGGCGACGCACGGCGACCTCGGCCGCATCGTCAAGGGCGACGTGCTCCTCGCCATCTCCTACAGCGGTGAGACGGACGAGATGCTGGCCCTCATCCCCTGGATGCGGCGCCTGGGCTCGCCGATGGTGGCCATGACGGGCAATCCGCGATCGTCGCTGGCCGGAGCGGCGGACGTGCACCTCGACGTGTCGATCCCGAAGGAGGCCTGCCCGTTCGGCCTCGCCCCCACCGCCTCCACCACCGCCGCCCTGGCCATGGGCGACGCCCTGGCCATGGGCCTCCTCGAGCGCCGCGGGTTCACCCTCGACGACTTCGCCGTCCTCCATCCCGGGGGCCGCCTGGGCAAGAAGCTCGTCCGCGTGGAGGACGTGATGCAGGCGGGCGAGCAGGCCCCGCGCGTGCGGCCGGACGCGGCCATGAAGGACGTCCTCTTCGAGATGACGAAGAAGCGCCTGGGCATGACCACGGTCGTCGACGGCGACGGGCGCCTGCTGGGCATGATCTCGGACGGCGACCTGCGCCGCCACATGGAGCGCGATGGCTACGCCCTGCTGGACCAGACGGCCGCCCAATGCATGACGCCGGGACCGCTCACCGTGAGGCGCCGCGAGCTGGCCACGGCCGCCCTGGCCCTGATGGAGCAGCGCAAGATCACGTCCTTGCCCGTCGTGGACGCAAGCGGAGTCGTGGAAGGGGTGGTGCACCTCCACGACCTCTGGAAGACGGAGATGATTTGACCCCCTTCGCTTTGGACTGTGACGCCGCGGAGCTCCCCTCCCCCTACGCGGGGAGGGATAGGGTGGGGGGTCGATGAATGACTAAGGACGAGGCCCTGGCCGCGCGCTGCCGGGCGCTCCGCCTCGTGCTCACGGACGTCGACGGGGTGCTCACCGACGGGACCGTCCTCATCCTGCCCGACGGGAGCGAGGCCAAGTCCTTCCACATCCGCGACGGCCTGGGCATGGTGCTGGCGCGGCGCGCCGGGCTCAAGCTCGGCCTTCTCTCCGGCCGCACGTCGTCATCCGTGGCCGCGCGCGCGGCCGAGCTGCGCCTGGACGTGGTGCGCCAGGGCGTCTCCGACAAGCGCGCGGTGTTCGAGGAGATCCTGCGCGAGCAGGGCCTGCGCGCGCCGGAGGTCGCCTACATGGGCGACGACCTCAACGACCTGGGCGTCCTCACCGAGGTCGGGCTCTCCGCCGCCCCCGCCGACGCGCCCTTCGAGGTGCGGGCCCAGGCCTTCATGGTGACGGACGCGCGCGGAGGACAGGGCTGCCTGCGCGAGTTCCTGGAAGCGATCCTGAAGGCGCGCGGGCAGTGGGAGCCCCTGCTCGCCGAGATCGGGGCCGTCCTGCCGTGAGAGGGCCCGCGCCCGTCTCCGCCCGTTGACCGACACCGCCCTCCTCGCCGTCCTGCTCGCCGCCATCGCGGGCGTGGTGGCCGGGCGGGCCTGGGCGGCCGCCCTGCGCCGCGGCGAGGAGCGGGACCGCGCCGCCTTCCGCGCCTCCCCCCACTACATCCAGGGCCTCCACTACCTGGCCGCGGGGCAGCTCGAGCTGGCCATCAGCGAGCTGGCCAAGGTGGCGCGCGACGAGCCGGACGCGGTCGAGGTCTCCCACGTGCTCGGCAACCTCCTGCGCGAGGCGGGGCAGGTGGAGCGGGCGATCCAGGTGCACCAGTCGCTCCTCGCGCGCCCGGACCTCGCCCGCCTCGAGCGCGCCCACGTGCTCTCGTCCCTCGGCACCGACTTCCGCAAGGCGGGCTTCCTGGACCGCGCCACGCGCACCTTCGGGGAGGCCCTGGCCGTGGACCCGAAGAACATCCACGCCCTCATCGGAATGCAGAAGCTGCACGAGGACCAGCGGCAGTGGCGCGAGGCCTACGAGCTGCAGACGCGCCTGAGCCGCCTGCGCAAGACGGACGACAGCCTCGTGCTCGGCCACCTGCAGACGGAGATGGGAAGGGAGGCCGCGCGCGCGGCCAACCGCGAGGGCGCGGAGCGGGCCTTCCGCACCGCCCTCTCCCTGGACCGGCGCGTGTTCCCCGCCCACCTGGGGCTGGCCGACCTCTTCGCCGAGGCGGAGCCCCTCAAGGCCGCCTCCATCCTCGAGGACGCGGTGCAGGCCGCACCCGAGCGGGCCTATCTGGCCTTCGACCGGCTCGCGCGCTGCTACGCGGCGGCGGGCGAGCCCTCGCGCTTCGTCGCTCTCTGCGAGCGCATCATCGGCCAGGACGCACGTGACTGGCGCGCGCGGCTCAACCTGGCCCGCCACCTCCGCGCGGAGGGCCGGCACGAGGAGGCCCATGGCCTCCTGCTCCGTGCCCTGGAGACGAACCCCCACGTGATGCTCGTGCATCTCGAGATGTGGCGCACGCTGCGCGCCATGGGGCTTCCCGTTCCCTCCGCGCGCGCCTACGTCGACACGGCCGAGGGCTCGGTCTTCTACCGCGACCCGCACATCTGCACCGCCTGCCGGTACCGCGCGGACGACATGCTGTGGCGATGCCCGCACTGCCACGAATGGAACACGTTCGTGGAGGAGCGGCTGGGTCCGGGACCCGCGGGCGGACGCTAGACGGCGCCGCGGACGAGCGCGCGTGCCGCTTCGACGAGGGCCGGAGGTGCATCCCCGTCCGCGCGCGCGGTCGCGCAGGCGACGAGACCGTCGGCGACACGCGGATCGATCCCCGCGCCCCGCGCGCCCTCGCGCGCCGCCGCGCGATCGACGGGGGTGCGCCGGGCGGCGTCGACCAATGCGTGGGCCCAGGGCGGCACGGGGCCGCCGGCCCGTTTCTCCGCCGTCGCCGTCCAGGCCGCGCGCTCGTCCTCGGACGGTCGCCGGCCCGCGGCCAGGTGCGCGGCGGCGAGGGACACCAGGCAGGCGCCGGCGGTCCGGGCGGCGTCGCGATCGGTCAGGTAGGCCACGGAGAACATGGCCCCCGCCGTGAACTCCGGATCCAGGCCGCGGCGGACGAGCGACCAGAGTCCCACGACGAGAGCCAGCGTTTCCGGGCCGGGAGTCGGGCCGTCCGCGGCGAGAGCGGCCGCATTCCACGGGCCCTCGAACGGAGGCACGAGCAGCCGCTTGAGCCGCTCCATCTCCATCCCGCCCGCCGCCGCCACCGCGGACGCCAGGCGCGGCGGGTCCAGGCCACGCGGCCCCTGGACGGGCCCGTCCTGGAGCGCGGCCAGCGCGGTGGCCTCGGACAGGGGCGGGCGCGGAGGGGCCGTCTCCGCCAGCGAGGCGAGCTCGGCCGCCAGCGCCGCCGCCGCCGCGTCCGTCGCTTCCAGGGTCCCGGAGGCGTCGAAGACGATGTGCGCGAAACGCCGCTTCTCCGCCGCCGGCATCTGGGCCGCGATGCGCGCCCGCGCCGCCGGCTCCTCGATGCCGTCGCGCGCCATCAGGCGTCGGAGCTGCTCGCCGCCTTCGCAGTCCACCACCACCAGCCGGTCGAAACGCAGGTGGAATCCCGCCTCCACGAGCAGGGCGGCGTCGGTGACGAAGACGTGCCCCCCGGCCGCGGCATGGGCGGCGGCGCCGCGCGCCTCCTCGTCGCGCACGCGCGGATGCACGAGCGCGTTGAGCTCGGCGCGGGCGGCCGCGTCCGCGAAGACGCGGGCCCCGAGCACCTTGCGGTCGACCGTCCCGTCCGCGGCCAGGATGCCGCGTCCGAAAGCCGCCACCACGTCTTCGTAGGCGGGCCCGCCGGGGGCGATCGCCTCGTGGGCCACGCGGTCGAGGTCGAGGGTGCCGAAGCCGGCCGCGGCCAGGCGGCGGCGCACGCGCGACTTGCCGCAGGCGATGCCGCCCGTGAGGCCGACCCTCAGCACCGCTGGCCCCTCAGCCGCCGGCGCGGGGCAGGGCGAGGCCCGGCGACCGCTCCGCCGCGGAGACCGTGTTGCTCACGAGCATGGCGATGGTGAGGGGACCCACTCCGCCCGGCACCGGCGTGAGCGCGCCCGCGCGCTCGCGCACGGACGGCGCGTGGACGTCGCCCACGAGGAGGTAGCCCCGGCGCGCGAACTCCTCGGCCCGCTCGGGGCCGCCCAGCTCCGCCGCCGACGACGCCTCGGCCACGCGGTTCATGCCGACGTCGATCACCACCGCCCCCGCCTTGACGTGCTCGGCGCGAACGAGGCCCGCCCGCCCCACCGCCGCCACCAGCACGTCCGCTTCGCGCGTGACCGCGGCCAGGTCCGGCGTCTTCGAATGGGCGACCGTCACCGTCGCGTCCGCGTGCATGAGGAGGAGCGCCATCGGCTTGCCCACGATGTCGCTGCGTCCCAGCACGACCGCCCGCCGCCCGGACAGGGTGACGCCCTCGCGCGCGAGCAGCTCCATGATGCCGGCGGGCGTGCAGGCCACGAAGCGCGGCCGCTTCTGCACCAGGAGTCCCACGTTCTCGGGGTGGAAGCCGTCCACGTCCTTGGCCGGATCGACGAGGCGCAGGACGCGCGCCGCGTCCACGGCGGGCGGCAGCGGGAGCTGGACGAGGATCCCGTGGATCTCCGGCCGCGCGTTGTAGACCTCCACCGCCGTCGCGACCTCGGCCGTGGTCACGCTCGCGGGCAAGCGCAGCGTCTCGTGGTGCAGTCCCACCTCTTCGCAGGCCCGGGTCTTGCTGCGCACGTAGACGGCGGAAGCGGGATCGTCGCCCACGAGGAGCACGCCCAGGCCCGGCCGCACCCCGCGCGCGGCCAGGGCGGCCACGCGTGGACGCAGCTCCTCGCGGATGGCGCGGGCGGTGGCAGTGCCGTCGAGGACGCGGGCGGTCATCGCGCGGATGATACTTTGCTCAGCCGCGGACGGCGGCCGCGAGCTCCGTGAAGGCACGGAGGAGATCGGGGGCGTCGAGGAGGTCGGAGATCACGGCCACTCCGTCCGCCCCCGCCTCCACGACCGATCGCGCGTTCTCACGGGTGATCCCGCCGATGGCGACGAGGGGACGGGAGGTGGCGGCACGGGCGCGCCGCACCATCTCCAGTCCGACCACCGGATCCGGGTTCTCCTTGGTGCGCGTCGGGAAGACGGGACCGATGGCCACGTAGTCCACCGCTTCCTTGGCCGCCGCGGCCAGCTGGTCGAGGGTGTGGGTGGAGACGCCGAGGAGGACACCGGGCCCCACGACGGTGCGGGCGTCCGCGCCGGTGAGGTCGTCCTGTCCCACGTGGAGGCCGTCCGCGCCCGCGATGCGCGCGATGTCGGCCCGGTCGTTCACCACCAGGCCGGCCCCCGAGGCGTGGGCCGCGGCCAGGGCCGCGCGCGCCATGCCCAGCCAGGCGCGATCGGGCAGGCCCTTCACGCGCAGCTGGACGAGGCGCGCCCCCGCCCGGGCAAGGGTGTCCACCACGAACGCGGGGTCGCGTCCGCGCAAGCGCGCGGCGTCGACGATCGGATAGACGAAGGGCGCGCCGGGGAGCGGGAGCACGGGGGAAGCCCCGCTCAGGAGGCGGCGGCCTTCTTCTTGGGCGGCAGGAAGCGCTCCATGAAGTGCGTGTCGAGCTGGCCGGCCAGGAACTCCGGGTTGTCCATGATGCGGCGATGGAGGGGGGCGTTGGTCTTGATGCCTTCCATCACCACCACGTCCAGGGCACGCCGCATGCGCGCGATGGCTTCCGTGCGGTCCCGGCCGAACGTCATCAGCTTGGCCACCAGGCTGTCGTAGTACGGCGAGACCTCGCATCCGTCGTGGGCGTAGGTGTCGATGCGCACCCCGGGCCCGCCGGGCAGGTTCATGTGGCGGATGGTCCCCGGCGAGGGCACGAACGTATCCGGATCCTCGGCGTTGATGCGGCATTCCAGGGCGTGGCCCGTCCAGGTGACGTCCTTCTGCGCGAAGGAGAGCGGCTCCCCCGCCGCCACCAGGATCTGCTCCTTCACGAGGTCCCGCCCGGTCACGAGCTCGGTCACGCCGTGCTCGACCTGGATGCGCGTGTTCATCTCCATGAAGTAGAAATTGCCGGCCGGATCCACCAGGAACTCGATGGTGCCCGCGTTGACGTACTGGACGGCCCGGGCCGCGTCCACCGCCGTCTGTCCCATCCGCCGCCGGAGCCTCTCCGTCACGAAGGACGAGGGTGCCTCCTCGATGATCTTCTGATGGCGGCGCTGGATCGAGCACTCGCGCTCGCCGAGGTGGACGACCTGCCCCTTGGTGTCCGCCATGATCTGGATCTCGATGTGGCGGGGCTTGTCCACGTAGCGCTCGAGGTACACGTCGGGGACGCCGAAGGCGCCCTGGGCCTCGGCCTGGGCGGCGCGGAAGGCGGGCTCGAGGTCTCCCGCCGCGCGCACCACGCGCATGCCGCGGCCGCCCCCGCCCGCGGAGGCCTTCAGGATGACCGGGAAGCCGATCTCCTTCGCGCACCGCAGGGCCTTGTCCTCGTCCTCGAGCACGCCGGGCGAGCCGGGGATGACGGGCACGCCCGCCTTCTGCATGGTCTTCCGGGCCCGGCTCTTGTCGCCCATCATGCGGATGGCGTGAGGCCCGGGCCCGATGAAGCGGATGTTGCACGCCTCGCAGATCTCGGCCAGGTAGGCGGACTCGGAAAGGAAGCCGTAGCCGGGATGGATGGCGTCCGCGCCCGTGATCTCGGCGGCGCTGATGATGGCGGGGATGTTCAGGTAGGAATCGATGTTGCGCGGAGGGCCGATGCAGACCGCCTGATCGGCGAAGCGAACGTGCAGTCCCTGGGCGTCGGCCTCGGAGTAGACGGCGACCGTCTTGACTCCCAGCTCCTTGCAGGCCCAGATGACGCGGAGGGCGATCTCCCCCCGGTTCGCGATCAGGATCTTCTTGAACATGCCTGGAGCGGCCGCGTCTCCGCGGACTCTAGCGATCGGCCCGGATGCTGAAGAGGGCGTCCCCGTACTGCACGGGCTGCCCGCTCTCGCGGTGGACCTTCACCACCTCCCCCGCAACCTCGGCCTCGATCTCGTTCATCAGCTTCATGGCTTCGATGATGCAGAGGACCTGTCCCACCCGGATGCGGTCGCCCACGTCGACGAAGGGAGGGGCGCTCGGGTCGGGGGTGCGGTAGAAGGTGCCCACGATCGGGCTCTTCACGAGGGTCACCCCCGCTTCCGCCTCCGCGGCCGGCGCGGCCGCGGAGGCCGCGCTCACCGGCGCCGGCACGGCCGCCGGCGGCGGCATCGGGGCACCCAGGGAAGGAAGCACGGTGGCCACGAGCGGCGCGACGGGCGCGGATGCGTGATTGGCGGAGGGAGCGGTGGCCTTGCGGATCCGCAGCTTCATGCCCTCCTCCTCCAGCTCGAATTCCTCGATCTCCTTCTCTTCGAGGATCTGGAGGATCTCCTTGAGCTCCTTGAGGTCCAATGCCTCTCCTTCGTTGGGTTTCCGAGCTCGATCGGATCGGGAAAAGCCCATTATTCCGCCCGCGCTCGCGGGGTGTCAAGGAATCCGGGCCGTTTAGGAAATCCCCTCCTGGCGGGGATGGATACCTTAGGCGAACTCGCGCTCGAGGGCGAGGCCGGCCGCGTGGAGAGCGAAGCGGGCGCGGCCCATGAGGGCGCCAGGAGCGAGGGCGGCGAACAGGAAGTACTCCGGCGTGATCGACACGAGGAGCGCGACCATCTTCTCCGTCACGATGGAGAGTTCCTTCAGGTCGCCGAGGCCGGTGTCGGCGGCGGCGGACAGGCTCGCGCGCAGCAGGGTCGTGTATTCGGCGGCCACGGCATCGAGGTTGGGCTCCGGGCGCACCACCAGCTTGTCGATGGGGATGCCGTCCGTGCCCATCACGATGAGCACGTGCGTCTCCGGCACGCGCGCCGCGATGGACTTGAGGGCGTCGGCGAAACCGGTCAAGCGTTCATCCCTTCTTGATGGCAGCCAGCATGCCTTCGAGCCTGGCGATCGTACGCTCCAGGGCCACCCGCCGTGAAGCGGGGCTCGGGGCGGAGGAAGCGGCTTCCACCGGTGCGGCCGCCGGTGGGGCGGCGGGCGCCGGCGGGGCGGCGGGCACCCGGTCCGCAACGGGGACGGGGCCGGAGGTCGGCCCCACGTCCTGGAGCTCGGCCAGCCGGCGGCGGAGCCGGTCGTTGTCCGGCTCCCGTTCGATGAGCTGGCGGTAGACCTCGACCGCCTTTTCCGGAAAGCCCTGCTTGAAGTACAGCTCGGCCAGGGTGGCGGACATCAGCTCGCCGGAGGCCGGTGCCTCGGAATGCACCGGCTCCGGCGGCGGCGCGGGAGGGGACGGAGCCGCGGGTGCCGGGGGTGGTTCGGACGTCCGCCGAGGGGGCGGCGCCGACCACGGAACCTCGACCGTTTTTGCCGGGCTCGGCGCCGGCTCCGGCGCCGCCACGGGCGCGGGCGCCGTCACGGGCGCCGCCACAGGCGCGGGCACGGGCGCGGGTGCGGGCGCCGCCACGGGGGCGGGCGCGGGCACGGGTGCGGGCGCGAAGGCGACCGGCGGCGGTGGTGGCGCGGGGACGGGAGGCTCCGGGGCCGTGACCACTGGCGGAGGGGCAGGTGGCGCGGCCGGCTCCGGAGCGGGCGGCGGAGGCGCCATCACGGGGACGGTCGGCGCGGCCTCGGCCGCTGCCGGTGCCGGTGCAGGTGCCGGTGCGGGTGGCGGAGCGAATGGGATCGTGGAGCCCGCGGGTCCGGCGTCGAACTCGAATTCCATCACCGATTCCGCCGGGGGATGCGGCGGAGCCGGCGCGGGGCGCGGTGGAGGCGAAGGGGCCGCTGCGCTCACCGCGGCCGGTGTGGGTGGCTCGTAAGGCCGCTCCAGCTCGAAGTCCTCCTCCGCGGCCGAGACGGGGATCGGCGGGGGCGACGACGGCTCCGGGGCGGCGGCGAGGCCGGCGC
>Ga0209382_10001683_pt1 | contig 34227 bp, 27 predicted proteins | sample SoiMetdeltSBSDD5_FD_187599 | JGI IMG/M metagenome (GOLD analysis project Ga0209382, IMG submission 187599) | Bulk soil microbial communities from a Populus tree surrounding site in Tennessee, USA - Soil MetaG P. deltoides SBSDD5 (SPAdes) (version 2) | ecosystem: Environmental > Terrestrial >... | reverse complement strand
GGTCAAGCAGGCGCAAAGCAGGGGCCTCGGGTTCGGTGGACGCGGCGGGACAGGGGTGAGCGGCGGCACGCTCAAGGTCGTGACCGTGCAGATGAAGGCGGGCTATCTGCGGAAGAATGGTATCCCCTACAGCGAAGACGCGACCGTCACCGAGTACTTCAATCGACATTCGGGTCCGGGGGATCTGGAATGGTTCACCGTGACGACAGTCGTCGAGGATCCCAAGTACCTCACGCAGCCGTTCATCACCAGTTCGTCTTTCAGGCGGGAGGCGGACAACTCGAAGTGGCGGCCGTCGCCGTGTCAGACGGCCGCGCCGACGGCTCCGCCACTGCCACCACCTGGCGCTGATTCGCGCCCTGAGGCGGCGCGCTGAGCGCTTGTGCACGATTGTTGGAGGGTTGATATGCGAGGCGTTCTAGGAGCTGCGCTTGCGATTGTGCTGGTGGGCGGCTTCGCGATGCAGGCGCAGCAGGGACCCGGCGCCCCGGCCGCCCGTGTGCCCGGTGCCTCGCCGAAGGACGCCGTCGACGCAGCGGCCATGGCGCTCGGAGGCGCCGAGCGAATACTCAAGTTGCGAAACATCACCCTGATTGGCTACGCGCAGTACGCCTATCAGAACGGCGGTGGCAACATCACGGCTCTTCCCGGCGCGCCGCAGAAGTTCATTGCCGCCAACGACTATCGCCGTATCTACGACCTCGAGCACCGGCGGATGCGCCATCTCGAGCGGCGCAACGACCTCTTTCCCTTTGCCGCGTACGGCGGTCACGACTTCGCGTTGCAGAACCAGGTGCTCGACGGCGGCGTCGCCTACAACGTCAACGACAAGGGTCAGGCCACTCGCGGCGGTGACGTGCGCGATCGGCGCATGTGGATGCACACGAACCCCGTCGTTGCCGTCCGGGCAGCGCTCGACGGATCCGCGATGGTCTCGAACCGGCGGCAGGAGGGCGACCTGACGCTGGTCGATCTGCGACTCAAGGAAGGCGACACGCTCACGATGGCGATTCGTCCGCCGTCGAATACGCCGGCGTGGATTCGCTGGTCCGGTCCGAACGCGAATCTCGGCGAGGTGGCGTACACGACGCATTTCTACGGCTACGTGCCCTTCCAGGGCGTGCGGTTGCCGATGGGGTACACGACGAAGCTCGATTGGCGCGACGTCGACATGCTGAAACTCTACGTGGATGGCTACCTGGTCGACACCGCCATCGAGGACCTGGCCGCGCCAGCGACGCTCGCGGCGGGGCCCGCCGGACGCGGTGGCGGACCGGGTGGAGGCCCCGGTGGCGCGAATGTCGAGGTCACGCCGATTGCCCGCGGACTGTGGCGCATCACCGGCGGCACGATGGTGATCGAGTTCACCGACCACATGACGCTCTTCGAGGTCGGCGGCGGCGCCGAACGCGTGGCGGCGGTAATCAAGGCAGCGCGTCAGATCGCGCCGAGCAAGCCGGTAACCGAGGTGATCGTGTCGCACCATCATTTCGATCACACCGCCGGTCTGCGGCAGGCGGTTGCCGAAGGGCTCACGGTGATCTCCAGGCGCGACAACGGCGTGATCTTCGGTGAGATGACCTCCCGGCCGACCCCAAATTTCCCGGACGCCCTCGGCCGAACCCCGAAGCCGCTCAAGTTCGTTCCCGTCGACGATCACCTGCAGCTCAAGGACGCGACGATGACTGTCGACATCTATCACGTCATCGCCAACAACCACATGGCCGATGCCGTGTTCGCTTACATCCCTGAGCACAAGGCCATGATCGAGGGCGACATCGCCACGGCGGCTGAGGATCTTCAGTGGTGGGGCGACAGTTGGCTGGACAATATCAACTACCGGAAGCTCGACGTGCAATTGAACGTGCCCGTCCACATGGACGTGATGACGCGTGAACAAGTGATCAAGATGGTGACGCCCGGTATCCAGCGCGTGAAGGAGTTCTGCGCGCAGCACCTTGCGAAGGGCAACTACTTTCAGGGCTGTCCCGCGCAGGTCAAGTAGATCCAACGCCGTAAGGACGTGGTACATGCCGAGGACCGTGCGGGTTTTTTCAATCGCAATTATTGTGGCGGCCGTCGTCGTGGGTCGGCCGGTCTCTGGTCAGGACGCCAACACCGCGCGGATGCTCGTCGAACGTGCCGCTGGCGCGCTCGGCGGCCTCGACCGGATACGAGCTGTCCGGAACATCACCCTGGCCGGTTACGCGCAGTACGCCTATCAGTTCGGTGGAGGCCGCATCACCGGTGATCCCGCTGCGCCGGAGAAGTACATGGCGGCCAACGAGCTGCGGCGCGTCTACGACCTCGAACACAACGTCTTCCAGCTCGCCGAGCGCCGGAACATGTTGTTTCCCTTCCTTGCCCCGTTTGGCCACAGTTGGGCGCCGGTGAATCAGGTGCTCGACGGCGACGTGGCCTACGACGTCGCAGGTGAAAAGGCCGTGCGCGTCGCGCGCGAAAGTGACAATCCGTTGCAAGTCGATGGCGTCCACGTGCGCCGCATGCTGATGATGAGCAACCCAGTCGTGCTGGTGCGCACGATGCTTCAACCGGGGACGCGTTTGTCGGCACCTCGACGTCAGGAGGGCACCAGCATCGTCGACGTGACATTGACGGAAGGCGACAAGCTGAACGCGGCGTTCGCGTTGAACGGGCTGCCGGCCTGGATACGCTGGTCGGCGCGCCACACTAACGTCGGTCAGATGAACTTCACGACCAGCTTTAGCGGATGGTCCGACGCCACCGGAAACAGCGGCATTCTTCTGCCGCTCGCGTACGAGACGCGTCTGAGCTATCGCAACGTCGATTACGTGAAGTTATACGTGGACGCCTATCAACTCGACACGACGCTTCCAAATCTGTCAGCACCCGATGCGGTTCGTACGTCGACCGAGCCACCGTCATACCCGGTTCCGATGATCACGTCTCAGCGCATCGGGAAGGGCGTCTGGCGCGTCGACCAGGGTGGAACCACCGTCATCGAGTTCCGTGATCACATCGTCCTGTTCGAGTTAGGGGTGAACGTCGCGACGGCCAAGGCCGTGATCGCGCATGCGCGCACGTTGGCGCCGGGCAAACCCGTGACACAGCTGATTACCAGCCATAACCACTTCGACCACACGGCGGGGCTCCGGCAGGCGGTCGCCGAAGGACTGACGATCGTGCAGCGTCGCGGCAGTGAGCCACAGTTCCGCGACATGGTGATGCACGCGGCTCCTGACTATCCCGATGATCTTGCACGCGCCACGAAGCCGCTCAAGTTCCAGGCAGTCGATGAACACGTGCGCATGTCTGACGACACGCAGACGCTCGACATTTACTGGGCGCGGAACAACGGTCATATGGCGGACGTCCTGGTCGGCTACGTCCCGTCTGAGCGGCTTCTCATGGAAGGCGATCTCGTGACCGCCGCGTTCGACTGGCAGCACTGGCCTGACGGGTTTCGCGATGTGGTCAGCAAGTACATGTTGAACGTGGAGCGCATCTCGCCGGTCCATAGCGTGGGTCTGGCGCAGGGACAGGCCACGCTGACGCGCGCTCAGGCCGAAGACCTTCTGAAGGGTGGAACCGAGCGGGCGCGCGAGCACTGCAAGGCCGAAGTCGCGAAAGGGAACTTTCATCCAGGGTGTCCGGTGCAAAGCAAGTACTACTAGGAAGTGAAGGTGCCGTGCGAATCGCGCGCGTAATCACTCTTCTGTCGCTTGCCTTCGCGACGACGCTCGCCGCGCAACAGCAGCCTGCAGCATCGGTTCCTGATCTCGAGGGCGGCTGGGTTCGCGTCGACGTCGAGGGGTCGGGCAACTTCACCGGCCTCGCCGCCAAATTTCCGCGCGCCGTTCTGACGCCCGCCGCTCAGGCCGCCGCGGCCGAACAGGCCAAACGCGCGGCTCAACCGCGCTTCGATTTCGCCCGCGATCCGTCTCGACCGAAAGGCGCTGGAGAGGGCTACGTCGTGACGGATGGCAACTGCTCATTGCCCGGAGGAGTCGAGCCGAACTCGGCGGCGTTCCACGTCGTGCAAAGCCAGGAGCAGGTGCTCATCGTCCGCGAAAACCCGGGACTGCCGCGCACGATTTACATGGATGGCCGGGCGCATCCGGATCTGAGCCGATGGACTCCGACAGCGGTCGGCCATTCGACCGGTCGCTACGAAGCGGGCGCCCTCGTCGTTGAGACGATTGGCTTGACATCCGGCAATGTGACAGCGGGGGGGTGGCGCGCGCCTGAGACGCGACTGACCGAGCGGTACCGCGTGTCGCCCGACGGGCGTCGCCTCACGATCGCGTACACGTGGGCCGACCCGAAGATCTATGTGAAACCACATACCTACGAGATCGTGGCGGAGCGTACCCCGCCAGGCAGTTGGGCGTTTGAATCGTGGTGCGATTCGAGCGATCCAAGCCAACGACTCTCGATCGTGCCGCCGCCCCAGAACAAATGACGGACCAATCATGAGACGCGCCGCCTGGATCCTCTTCGCGGTTGTGTTGATGCTGAGAGAACCTTCGGCCCAGGGTTCACCGGATATCAGCGGTTTCTGGGAACTGTCGTTCGACAGCCGCCATGTGCCGACGGCGAGCCTGGCGCCTGCAGTAACACCGGCCGTACTGGCCAAACAGGCCGATCAGGACGGGAGCGCGATTCGCTGGTGCAATTTCCTGGGGCTCCCAATGGCGATGGACTCTCCGCGGCCGATCAACATCCGGCAGGGACGTCGAGAGATTGTCATCAACTTCGAGACCGTGGCGACTCCGCGCCACTTGTACTTTCGTTCCGCGCACGCGAACATGGACGTCTTCGATCCCACGAGCAACGGCGACTCGATCGCGCGTTGGGAAGGAGACACGCTTGTCGTCGACACGATTGGATTCGATGGCGCGAAAGGTGTCACGGCGATTCCCGGCGGCGGTTACCGCACGTCGGACTCACATCTGATCGAGCGTTATCGCTTGATGAGCGGCGGTACCGTGCTGTCCGTGACATTCACCTGGGAAGATCCGCGCGTGTTTCGCACGCCGCATTCGTACGAGTTTCGCTACGTCCGTGCGCCGCGTCTATACGAGGCGCAGCCGCCGCTGGCGTGCAATCCGTTCGACGAGGCGCGGGCGGCCTTCCTGGAGGTGCCATGAACGCCCGTGCCTGTCTGTTCATCGCCGTGACCGTAACCTCCACGATTGCGGCTCCGCTATACGCGCATCATTCGTTCGCCATGTTCGACATGGAGAAAGACGTGGCGTACACCGGCGTTGTGCTCGACTACAAATGGGTCAACCCTCACGTCCACATCACGGTAGACATCAAGCCAGGGCAGGGAGTCGATCCGGCGACCCTCGGCACGTGGGATGTCGAAGGAGGATCGACGAACATCATGGGACGGCAGGGTTGGACGCGCGCCACCTTCAAGCCCGGCGACCCGATTACGTTTGTCGGTCATCCGATGAAAGACGGCTCGAAAGGTATCTCGCTCTTCTACGTCATCCTGGCGGACGGCACGCGGCTCTACCACGACATCGCGCGGCCGAAGGGAGAAGGCGGGAAGTAGGCCAAAACGGAGTGGTTCCATGTTGACGCGACGCGAATTCGTCCACGCCGCTGCCGGTGCGATTGCTGGTGCGTGTGCAGGCGCACGACTCCATGCAGTCGAGACGCGAATCGCCGGCGTGAGCGTCGGCGCAATCAGTTATTGCTTTCGCAGCATCCCAAGGCCCGATGCCGGCGACTACATGGACACCTTGATCGACGCGTTCCGGCAGACCGGTATAGGCCTGTGCGAGTTGGAATCGGCTCGCGTAGAGCCTGAACCAGCGATCCCGGGTGGAGGACGCGTGCCCGCGACGGTCACACCCGAGTACATGAAAAGGCGAGGAGAACTGCGGCAGTGGCGATTGACGACCCCGCGTGCCCGATTCGAAGAGATCCGCCAGAAGTTCTCACTCGCCGGTATCGATCTATTCGGGTACGTCGTGACGTTCTCGGATGATTTCACGGACGCGGAAATCGATCGCTCGTTTCAATTTGCGCAGTCGCTGGGCGTGGGAATCATCGGAACGAATCAGACGCGTGTGTCGATGGGACCGCGGCTGGTCCCGTTCGCAGAGAAATACGACATCACGCTCGGCTGGCACAATCACGCCAACGTCAGCGACCCGACCGAAGTTGCGTCGGTCGAGAGCTTCGAGCGGCTGTTTGCCATGTCGCGCCGCTTCAAGGCCAACCTCGATATCGGCCACTTCGTCGCTGGTAACAACGATCCAATCGCCTTCATCCGGAAGTACCCCGGTCGCATTTCCCACCTGCACCTGAAAGATCGCCAACGAAACGACGGTCCAAACCAGCCGTGGGGACAGGGCGACACCCCGATTGCGGACGTGCTGCGGCTGCTCAGGTCGGAGAAGTTCGGCATCGTCGCCGTCGTCGAGTACGAGTACATGGGTCAGTCGTCGTCCATCGACGAAGTCAGGAAATGCAAACAATTCATCGAGCAAGTCCTCAATTGGCGTTAAGCCCCCGCCTTCATTAATATCCCCGGTACACGGTCAGTGTCGGAGGATTCAGATGATTCCTGATCGCATGACTCGGCGCGACGTTATCGGGCGGGTCACAGCCGCGACGCTGGGCATGGCCGCCGCGATGCGGTATGCAGCGGCACCGGCATCTGCTCAGATCCCAATCGCAACACCGCCGCCGCCCGATCCTCGCTTTCCGCAGGTGCCAAGCTGGAAGAACGAATTACGGGAGCTGGCTCCCGGTGTGTTCGCGTACATCCAGGCTGGCGGTCCCGGCTTGATCGCTCAGGGTGTCTCGAATGCAGGGCTGATCGTCGGCGACGATCACGCGATGATCATCGATGCGACGGGCGCTCCCGTTCACGCGAAACACTTCATCGCCGCCGCCAGGCAAGCGGCCGGCGATCGGCCTTTCCGCCGCCTGATCAACACGCATCACCACGGCGACCACGTCAACGGCAATCAGTTCTTCGCGCCGATCGAGATCGTCAGTCACCCGTACTGTCGCGACGAGGTCCGAAAGGTAGTGGCAACGACGCCGGCTGTCTGGGAGAAGCGTGACGGCTTCGCTGACGGAACCGAGCAACGCCGACTCGTTCCTCCGACGGCCACGGTCGAAGGAAAGATGGTGTTCCACTACGGAGACTCGCCCGTGGAGGTGTTCCACCCGGGACCGGCGCATACCTACGGCGATTTGATGATCTACTTGCCGAAGTACCGTCTGCTGTTCGCGAGCGACGTGGCGTTCATCTATGTGGCGCCGTTCGCGCACAATGCACACGTCGGGAAATGGCTCGAGACCGTCGACCGCATTCTGAAGATGGACGTGGAGACCATCGTTCCAGGCCACGGGCCGATCAGTGGCAAGAAGGAGCTGGCCGAGATGGCCGAGTACTTCCGCACGCTGCAGCGTGAGGTGAAGCGCCGGCTCGATGCCGGCATGTCGCCCGGGAGTGCGGCGGCAGAGATCAAGCTCGGGAAGTTCGATAACTGGATCGGACCCGAGCGCATCGTCATGAACACCGTGCGCTTGTATAACGAATTCAGAGGCACCGGCGGTCCCGACTACGACATCCCCGCGACGCAAAAGGCCACCGAGGAGTACAACGCGATCCTTGCGAGCCGGGGATTGAAAAAATAGCGTGGGAGGCTTGAGGACTCAAGTAGGGATCGTTGGTGCGGGCCCCGCAGGGTTGCTGCTTGGGCATCTGCTTCACCTCAATGGTATCGATTCTGTCATCGTCGAAAACCGCACGCGCGAGTACGTCATCGACCGCGTGAGGGCAGGTGTCCTCGAGCAGGGTACCGTGGACCTGCTGAACGCGATGGGCGTCGGCGCCGGTCTGCAACGAGAGGGACTACGCCACGACGGTCTCTACATCAGTTTCCGTGGCCAGCGGCATCACATCGACATGGCCGACCTGACCTCGGGCAGGGCCATCACGGTGTATGGCCAGAACGAGGTCGTCAAGGATCTGATCGAAGCCCGCGTCGTCACGGCGCGTCCCCTGTACTTCGAAGCGGAACGAGTGTCAGTCGAAGCTCTCGACTCATCGACGCCCGTCATTCGTTTCCGGCATGGCGATGCCGATCACCAGATTGACTGCGACTTCATTGCCGGCTGCGATGGATTTCACGGCGTCTGTCGTCCCTCGATTCCGGATGGCTTGTTGACGGTCTACGAGCGGGTGTATCCGTTCGGCTGGCTCGGGATTCTTGCCGAGGCCCCACCGTCATGCGACGAGCTCGTCTACACGTGTCATGAGCGCGGTTTTGCGCTGTTCAGTATGCGCTCGTCGAAGATCACGCGACTGTATTTTCAAGTGCCGCCGGACGAGCCGATCGAGAACTGGTCAGACGATGCGATTTGGGGCGAGATGCTCACACGCATGACGACGAGCGACGGTTGGTCGCCGAGTGTCGGCCGCATCATCCAGAAGGGAGTGACGCCCATGCGCAGCTTCGTCGCTGCGCCCATGCGCTATGGCCGCTTGTTCCTGGCCGGCGATGCCGCGCACATCGTCCCGCCCACGGGCGCGAAAGGACTGAACCTGGCGGCATCCGATGTCCTGGTGCTCGCGCGGGCCTTGAAGGCATTCTACGAGCGCCGCCGCACGGATTGGCTGGACGAGTACTCCGGCGTGTGTCTTCGCCGAGTGTGGAAAGCGCAGCGGTTCTCGTGGTGGATGACGTCGACGCTGCATCGTTCGCCCGACGACAACGCGTTCGACCATCAACGCCAGCTTGCTGACCTCGACTACCTCACGAACTCGCGTGCCGCGATGACGAGCCTCGCGGAGCAGTATGTCGGGCTGCCAGCGGAGGTCTCGTTCGAGTCTGTTGGATTGTCCCTGTAGGCAGCACGCAAGACCTGGGTCGCAGCTTCATGGGGTCTATCGATTGGGCCCGCTGACCTGAAACGAGAAGCGAACCAGTGGAAGCGGATAGAGAGGCATCCCTGGAAACTTGACCCACGAGAGGTCAAGCGTGCGCCGCCGCTGGACGACCCGGATGCCGCCACTGAGAATCACATTACCGTCCTGTCCGGCGAGATAGTTTTCGGTGATGAGCTTGACGCGATTGCTCACTCGTTTCTCGGCACCCACGAGAACCACTGGTCGTCGAACCTCGAATTGCGGGTAAGCGAGTCCGAGCCCGAGCGTCACCGCGGCGTTGGACGTCCCGTGGGTGGTCACGCCGTAGGCGAGACCAAGGTGATGTCCGGCAGCCGCCACGTGCACGAGACCAAGGGCCGCCTGCGTCTTTTGCCCGTTGAATATCTGCACCTTGGGTGTGATCCAGCCAAAGCGGAAGTCGGTTTGTGGGAGCGCCAGCGGAGTGCCGGCGCCAATCGAGACCCTGTCCGACAGCCCCACCTGCACGGAGGGAAAGAAGAGGCTCAAGTCGTCGACGTAGGCCTCGCCGCGTTTGAGTGATCGCGCGGTCGGGCCCAAAAGAAGGCGGGTGTCGCTCGAGTCGTTGGTCCAACGGTCGCGAGGCAGGCTCGCGGCTGAGAGGGTCGCTGCGCTCGGCGGCGCACTCTTGAAGACAGCGACCACGCGCGACCGCGAAATCTGGGACCGTTCGTCCGGTCCTGTCTGGACCTCGATGACATCGTCCGACACGGACTCGACGATGCCCACGAGCCGAGTTCCATCGCTGAGCACGAGCTCCTGGGGCGTGCTCGAGGGTGTGACCGTCACGGACGGCGATGGCGGCGATGCGGTCGAGAGGGCGGTTCCGAGAACGACGACAAGCAGACTGGCCATGGCCACCTCCGGATATCGATCCTCCGGGAGGGCAGGGCGCCGAGTCCTGATGATTCGCCTGAAAAAGTCTGAGAAAACGGCCAGCTTGCGCGCTACACTCGGGCCCGACTCGGAGGCTCTCTATGACGTTCCGTCTTGGCGCCATTGCCGCTGGAGCAGCCGTCATTCTGTCCGTGCCGAATTCTGCTGCCGCCCAGGTTCTCAATCAGCGAGACGTTTCACTCCGTATGGCGTTGACGATTGCGCAAACGGCAAGCCAGGAGTGTGGAGCGCAAACGTCGGTCGCCGTGGTCGACCGTGCGGGCCGGTTGCGGGTGTTCCTCCAGGGGGATAACGCGAACCCGCACAACATCGAGCTCGCACGCCGCAAGGCCTACACGGCGCGCACCTTCCGCCAGCCGTCCTCGGCCTGGGCGAAGCGCACCGAAACTGTGAATCAAGGCCAGCGCATGCTGGCCGACGTGATCCCGCTCGGTGGCGGGATGCCGATCAACATCGGTGAGGAAACCATCGGTGCCGTGGGACTGAGCGGCGCGCCAGGTGGTCAGGAGCAGGAGGAAGCCTGCGCAAAGGCAGGAATCGCCAAAGTAGCTGACCAACTGAAGTAGAGGACGTTATGAGACGACCCTTGCTCGTCGCGTTCGTGCTCGCGGCATGCTCGGCGCCGACCGCCCCCCCTGCCGAGGCCCACATCACGCGCATCGTGATCGATCCCGCGCGGTCGGAATCGCCGACGTTCGAGGGCCGCACGTTTGGGCCTGACGGGAAGGTCGGCCCGTACGAGAAGCTCCGCGGAAAGGCCTTTGGAGAGGTCGATCCTGACGACCCTCGTAACGCCCTGATTACCGATCTCACGCTTGCGCCACGGAACGCGCGCGGTAAGGTCGAGTACTCGATGGACATCTTCATCCTCAAGCCCATCGACCTGACGAAGGGCAACCACAAGCTGTTTCTCGACTTCAACAATCGTGGCGAGATGCGCGTGGCCGCGCTCAACGACGCCGCCTTGAGCAACAACCCGATAAAGGCCGCGCAGGCGGGCACCGGATTCATCATGAACCTGGGCTACAGCATCGTTGGCAACGGCTGGGACTTCGGCGCGTCCAGCGATGATGACGGGATGACCATCCAGGTTCCGATCGCCAGGAACCGCGATGGCTCGAGCATTACGGGGCCGTCGTACGAGTACATCAACTTCGACGATGGCAAGAGCGTGCGGTATGTGTTGACCTACCCGGCGGCAACCCGCGACAAGTCGAAGGCGACATTGACGGTGCGCGCGCGACTCGACGACCTGCCGGAGCAGATTCCCGAGAGCGGGTGGGAATACGTCGACGATAAGACCATCCGTCTGCTGCCGGCAGGAACGCCGTTCAAGCAGAGCCATGTGTATGAATTCGTCTACACCGCGAAGGATCCGGTGGTTGCAGGACTCGGGCTCGCCGCCACGCGCGATCTCGTCTCCTTTCTCCGTCACGCGGTGAAGGACGAGGCGGGCAACGCGAACCCGCTGGCCGGCGACGTCCGTTACACTTTCAGCTTCTCGATTTCACAGCCGTCGCGCACGCTCAACGATTTGCTTGCGTTCGGCTTCAACGAAGACGAGCAGGGAAGGCGCGTCATCGATGGCATGCTCAAATGGACCGGCGGGGGCAGCGGTGATCAGATCAACTATCGCTTTGCTCAGACGGGACGCACGGAGCGGAACCGCCAGAACCATCTCTACCCGGAGGGTGTATTCCCCTTTGCCTATCCGGTAATGACCGATCACCTGAGCGGGAAGACTGCCGGACGCATCGCCCGCTGTCAGGCGAGCAACACGTGCCCGAAGATCTTCGATGCCAATTCCGCGAATGAGTACTGGGTGAAGGCGGGATCGCTTCTGCACACCGACACGCGCGGGCGCGACGTGCCCGACCCGGATAACGTGCGCTTCTATCTGATTTCCGGGCTGTCGCACGGCGTGGGCAACGTGACCAGCCGCGGGCAGTGCCAGCAGTTCCTCAACCCGACCAGCCCGTTCCCGGCGCTGCGCGCACTCCTGATGGCGCTCGATCACTGGGTCGTTGCCGGCACGGCGCCGCCGCCGAGCCTCGTGCCACGACAGAGTGATGGCACAGCGGTCATGGCTGTTCCTCGGCCGGGTCATCAGACGGCCGTCGTGCCGCAAGCGGCGCTTGGTTGGCCGGCGATTCCTGGCGTGACGTATACGGGCGTCATCACCAGCCGTTACTTCCTCGACTTCGGCCCGATGCTGGACCAGGGCATCATCGCCCGCTACCCGCCGCCGCTCTCTGGACGCACCGTGTATCCACACTTCGTCTCCAAGGTCGATCGGGACGGAAACGAGATTGCTGGTATTCGTTTGCCGCCGGTCGCAGCGCCCATTGCGACTACGACTGGCTGGGCGTTGCGCCGCGAAGGCTTCGGCGCAAACGAGGGCTGCGAAGCCAACGGCCAGCACATTCCATTCGTGTCTACGAAGGCGGCGCGGCTGGCCGCCGGCGATCCGCGTCTCTCACTCGAGGAGCGCTACGGCACTCATGATGGATACGTCGCAGCCGTCACGAGGGCAGCCGAGAAACTCGAACAACAACGGCTACTGCTTCGCGCTGACGTTCAGGCGTACATCGATCAAGCACGCAGGAGCCCGATGCTTGGTGGTCCGTAGTCCGTCTGTGGTCCGGGTCCGCTGTTTGTGAATGGAGTCAATCGTGATTCGTCAGATGTAGTGGATCATCCAGACCACGCGCTGGTATCCATCCTGGGATCGATTTGACGGCGCGGTCCGCGCGACGTATAAGGAGGGCCAACTCCCGTCGTTCAGTTTTCGCGTCATGTTGACTGCCTGTTTGAGGTGGAGGAAATCGTCATGCGGAAGCTTGCTCACGTGCTGCTGTTGTTGGCGGGCATGACGCTGGTGCCAGCCGTAGCATTCGCACAGGCGTCGTTGGCGGGACTGGTTCAGGACAGCTCGGGTGGAGTCCTCCCAGGTGTCACGGTTGAAGCTGCCAGTCCGGCCCTGATTGAGAAAGCACGAACGACGACGACCGACGCCAACGGGCGTTACTCCATTCCGGACTTGCGGCCCGGTGCGTACACGATAACGTTCACGCTTTCGGGTTTCTCGACGTTCAGACGCGAGGGCGTCGAGCTGACCGGCACAGCCGTGGTCACGATTAACGCCGACATGCGTGTCGGCACGCTCGAAGAAACCATCACCGTCACCGGCGAGACGCCGGTCGTGGACGTTCAGAGCACCACCCGGCAGGCCGTGATCGACCAGGAGGTGCTGGCGGCGATTCCAAACGCACGAAATCCCTTCACGACGGGAGTGTTGATTCCCGGTGTGAGACGGGGAGGTACCAACGTCCCGGATGTTGGCGGCTCGGTTGTGCAGGAGGTGGCATCGCTCGAGTTCAACGGCAGCCGGCAGTCGGACCAGCGCATGATGGTCAACGGCGTTGCGCTGAGCACGATGATCGGCGGTGGCTGGGGCGGTGGAGCCGTGCCGAACGCCACGGGAATGGCGGAGTTCGCCATTGATGTGTCGGGAGTGGACGCGCAGGCTGCCACGGGCGGCGTGCGAATCAACTTCATTCCGCGAGACGGGGGCAACCGGCTCTCCGGAACGGTCTTCGGCGGCTTCACGACGGAAAACTTCGCGTCGGACAACTTCACGGGCTCGGACGTGCAGGCGCGCGGGCTGACAGCAGCGCCTAAAATCAAGGGGAACGGAGACTTCAATCCTGGCGTCGGCGGACCGTTCGTCCGCGACAAGGTGTGGTTCTTCGTGTCAGGGCGCTATCTGTACGCGGACAACTACGTCCCGGGGATGTTCCACAACGCGAACGCAAACAACGTGAACGCGTTCCGCTACGTGAGCACAGGGGAGCAGGCCATCATCCATCAGGACCAGACGATGTATCAGGCCCGCGTCACATGGCAGGCGAATTCCAAGAACAAGATCGGTTTCACTTACGATCACGAGGCGCTATGCAGCTGTCCCAACCAGATCTCGGCCACGGTCGCCCCTGAGGCCTCGGTCGATCGACGATTCCCGCTGCAGCGCTTTATTCAGATGGACTGGAACAGTCCAGTGAACAACCGGCTGTTGCTCGAGGCGAGCGCGATCCATCGCGTGGAGCGGTGGGGCGGCATGCACCTTCAGACCGGGAAGGGCGACAACATCGACGCCATCGCCCCAGGCATGGTTCCGGTCATCGACAACCCGTCGCTCGCGACCGGCGCGAGCTTGAACTACCGGGCGTTTGCGACCACCGCCGGTGGCACATTCAACAACTCCTGGAACTGGAACATCCACTACCGGGCCGCAGTGTCCTACATCACGGGTTCGCACAACTTCAAGGTCGGTTTCAACAACGCCTACGGCCATCACGAGAACACCATGTACACCGACCCGACGACGCCGTACTTCTACAACTTCGCGAACGGTGTGCCGACGCAGCTGACGTATCGAATCACGCCTCGCACGGTTCAGGTGAACGTGGACCGCGACCTCGGCCTCTTTGCGCAGGACAAGTGGACTGTTGGCCGATGGACGCTCGCCGGTGGCGTTCGCTACGACCACTTCAAAAACAGCTTCCCGCCGCAGGCGATTGCGCCAACGACCCTGGCGCCGAATCTCAACGTCAGCTTCGACCGAATCGAGAATTACTCGTTGCATGACATCACACCGAAGATGGGCGTGACCTACGATCTGTTCGGGAACGGAAAGACGGCGCTGAAAGTCACGCTGAACAAGTATCTGGAAGGCCTCGGAACAACGGGAGCGTTGTCCTCCGACCCGAATCCCATCAATCGGCTGAACACGACCACCACTCGCACCTGGACCGACAGCGACACCGATTTCGTGCCTGATTGCGACTTGTTGAACTATGCCACCAACGGGGAGTGCGGCGTGCTGGTGAACGCAGCCATCTTTGGGACGATCGTGCCCGGTACCACCTACGATCCAGACGTTCTGGCGGGCTGGGGGAAGCGCTTCTACAACTGGGAGTTCACGGCGGGGGTGCAGCACGAGCTGGTGCCACGGCTGTCGCTCGACGTCCAGTTCGCCCGGAGATGGTACGGCAACTTCCGGACGATGGATGACCGGGCCGTCGGACCCGAGGACTACGATCAGTTCACGATCAATGTGCCGAGCGATTCAAGGCTGCCGAATGGTGGCGGCTACACGCTTACCGCCTTCGATCTGAAAACGGCGGCGAATGCACGAGCCCAGAACAACTTCGTGACCCTCTCCAGCAACTATGGGGATCAGACCGAGGTGTTCAACGCGGTCAGCCTCGGCGTCAATGCCAGGCTTCAGAACGGACTTACCCTTCAGGCCGGTGCGGGAACCGGCCGCGTCATTACGGACGATTGCGAGGTCGTGGCGGCGCTGCCCGAAACGCTGCACGCGAATGCTTTCACCGGTAACCCTGCCAACCCCGTCACCAACACCCGTGCGTTCACGAATGCCGCCAGGACCCTCGAGCGTTGCAAACAGAATCAGGGGTGGCGCACGTCCATGCAGGGCCTGGTCGCCTACCTGATCCCGAAGATTGACGTCAACATCAGCGGGACCTTCCAGAACCTGCCCGGATCGAGCGCCAGCAACAGCGCCGGCGCCAGCATGAGCGCGAACGCGGCGATTGCTGCGACGACAACCACGCTCGGACGCGCGTACAGCAGCGGACCGAATGCGCGCTTCTTCAATATCATCGAGGCTGGCACCGTCTACGTCGAGCGGATGAATCAGCTCGACCTCCGCATGTCGAAGCTGTTCCGGTTGAACACGACACGGACGAGTCTCAACTTCGACTTCTACAACGTGCTCAATTCCAACTCCGTGATCAACGAAAACATCACGTACGGCGCGGCGTGGCGGACACCGCAACTGATCCTTCTGCCGCGCATATTCAAACTTAGCGCGCAGTTTGACTTCTGAAGACCGCGACCACCAAGGTAACAGGCTCCGTCCTCGTCGTACAGTGATCCCTTCGAAGAGATCAGTCTCGCGTACCCGTCCACCATTCACTGTGCTGAACACGCGATAGAACGACTGCCTGCCCCAGAGCGCTTCATGAAGCTGCGGAGGCAAATCTTTTAGACGCTCGTACGCAAGGACCTGCGACTCGTGGCACAAGACCGCCTGCCAGACCGTCGTCCAGAAGCTGCGGGTATCGATTTGAGTGGTGATTGCCCAGTCGGGCCATGGCGTGACGTGTCGTTCAACGCCATCGACCGTAGACGACAACCTTCCGACCGCCGCTTGATAGGCAGCCCACGTCGACTCCGGCCACGCGATGTAATAGAGCTTCGATACGGAGTGCGCCGGCAAGGCCGACTCGACGCCGGGGCACACAAACGCCGGATCGGCCGCGGCCACGATCGCCGCCGTGGTGAACTGCGAGATCGCGATGTGATCCGGATGTCCATACGCACCATCGGGCCCGAACGTCACGACGACATCTGGCTGATCGCGCCTCAGGTGCCCCGCGATTCCAGCGGCGGCCTGGCGCGGGTTTGCGTGGTCGAGCTGCTGGTCGTGGTAGTCGAGCAACGAGACGGTGCGCACGCCCAGCACCGACGCAGCGGCGCGGAGTTCCGTTTCGCGGATCCTGGCGAGAGCCAGCGCGCCAGGATGTTCATGGTCGGTGGGACGGTGGCCGTGATAACGGCCACTGTCGCCACGCGTGGCTGTCAGCAGGGAGACATCCACGCCTTCGGAGGCGTATTTGGCGAGCACCCCTCCAATGCCGAGTGACTCGTCATCGGGGTGCGCGAGCACGGCCATCAGCCTGCGAGCGCGCATGAGACTCACTCTACGCGAAACGTGCGGTGAATCGCGTGGCGCGGGGGTATCTGAGTCGCGCGATCGTTGCGCGCGCGTCGCAGTATAGTGCTCCGCGGAGGATGGCATGGGCAGAACAGCGACGGTGGCATTGGCGCTAGCGGTGGGTCTGGCGGTAGGCATTCCACTGGGTGGCCGGCTGATGCCGCCGTCCGCGGCGTCGTCGGCCGCGGCGCCGGCGGCGGCCGCGACTGGCACGGCGTTCTCTGCGGTGCCGGACGCCATTGGTGCGCAGGACATCTCGGGGCCGTACGAGGTGGTTCAAGGGTGGCCGCAGGATCTCAGCACGCTGCCTGGCCACGAGAAGTGGACCTACGGAGGCGCGCGCGGAATCTTTGCCGAGAGCCCGAATCGTGTCTTTCTGCTCGGCGGCGGCGAGCTGCCCAGGATCGCGCGTCCGCAGACGCGGCTGTTTCCCGAGATCGGTCCGAACGTGCAGTTTCCGCTGGCTGGATTGCCGTGGCGCAACGCGAACACGGCGTCGCCGCCAGGTGCGGGCGGATCGGGTCAGGACCCGGCGAAAGGGATGGACATCTGGCGAGGCGCATCGCCCCCGTACCGCGAGCTCGGTGTCGACTCGCGATGGGAGCACTCGATCGTGGTCGTCAACGCCGAGGGAAAAATCATCGAGGAGTGGACGCAGTGGGACAAGTTGTTCAAGCGTCCGCACGCGGTCTACATCAGTCCCTACGACGCGGAGAAGCACGTGTGGGTGGTCGACGACCACACCCACGCGATCTACAGGTTCACCAACGACGGCAAGCAACTCGTGCAGACGATCGGCACACCTAACGTTCCGGGCGCCGACGGCACGCACTTCAATCGCCCGACGTTCATGGCGTGGTTGCCCGACGGGAGCTTCTACGTGTCGGATGGGTACAACGGCACGCGAGTCGCGAAGTTCGACGCCAGCGGCAAGTTTCAGTTCGACTTCGGCAAACCCGGCGACTCCGGGAAAGAGACGCGCCCTGGGTACATGAACAACGTGCACGGCGTGGCGGTCGATCTCGAGACGAGGCGCGTTTTCGTCAACGATCGCGACAACCACCGTATCCAGATCTTCGACGAGAAAGGCGCGTATCTCTCCGAGTGGAGAATCGCTGTGAGCCCTTCGAGTCTCCATTTCGTGCAGATCGGAGACGACCGCGCCGTGGTGACGTTCGACCGCAATACGCACAAGATGCTGAAGTACGATCTCGATGGCCATCTGTTGTACGCGTGGGGTACCGTCGCGGATTTTCCCGGCACGCTGTGGGGCGTGCACGGCATGAGCACCGACCAGGAAGGCAATCTCTATGTGGCGGAGGTCGACGCGGGCCGATTCCAGAAATTCCGCCCGCGGGCCGGCGCCAACCCGGCTTACCTGATTGGCAAGCCGGTGTATTCGGCGTGGAAGTAATGGGGTGACGGCCACTATCACTATCGAAGCCGCCGGGCCGTCAACGTACCTCGTGACGGTCAACCAGCGTGGCAGTGTCACCCGACACACGGTGACCGCTACGCCTCAGGACATCGCGCAGTATGCCCCCGCGGGCACGTCGCCCGAGCGGCTCATTGAAGCGTCGTTCGCGTTTCTGTTGGAGAGGGAGCCGGCGAGCGCGATCCTTTCATCCTTCGCGCTGCCGGTGATCGAGCGCTATTTCCCCGAGTATTCGAGCGTGATTCGAACAATCCTCTGATTGAGGAGTGGCGGGAAGGTTGCGGGATAGATGAATATCGAGCCGTCGCCGTTTTCGGCGCCTACCGCTCCAGTGGATTCCGGTCCGCACGCGCCTACTCCGGCCGCGCGAATTGTCTACGACTCAACGACGGCTGGAGATTTCACCCCCGGCACCGTGCTCGGCGACCGCTATCGCGTGATCGGGCTGCTCGGTCGCGGAGGTATGGGCGAGGTCTACCGGGCCGATGATCTGAAGCTCGGGACGGCGGTCGCGCTCAAGTTCCTGCCGCGCGCGATCGCGATGGATCCGTCGCGCTATCAACGCTTCCTCGCGGAAATCCGGCTGTCGCGCGACGTGTCGCACCCGAATGTCTGCCGCGTATACGACATCGCGGAGATCGGCGGCATGCATTTCCTCTCGATGGAATACATCGACGGCGAAGATCTGGCCTCGCTGTTGAAGCGCATCGGCCGATTGCCTGCCGACAAGGCACTCGACATTGCCCGGCAGATCGCCGCAGGCCTCGCGGCCGCGCACAATCGCGGCGTGCTCCACCGCGATCTGAAGCCCTCCAACATCATGCTCGATGGTCGAGGGCGCGTGCGCATCACCGATTTCGGTCTTGCCGTTGCAGTCGACGCCAAGCCATCTAGAAACGACATGGCCGGCACACCGGAATACATGGCGCCGGAACAGTTTGCGGGTGAAGGCGCATCCGTGCGCAGCGATCTCTACGCGCTCGGCCTTGTGTTGTACGAGCTGTACACGGGCAAGCCCGCGTTTTTCGCAGCATCGTTCGAGGAATTGATCGATCGCAAGCTCCACGAGACACCCGCGCTCCCACGCACGCTCGTCAAGGACATGGAACCCACGGTGGAGCGCGTGATCATGGCCAGCCTCGCGAGCGATCCGCGCGCGCGTCCGGCCTCGGTCGCGCAGGTTGTCGCGGCGTTGCCCGGAGGAAACCTGCTCGAAGCGGCGTTGCTGGCCGGGCAGACGCCGTCGCCCGAACTGGTTGCCGCGATGGGCACGAACGAAGGGCTGACGTCGTCTATCGCGTGGGGGCTCGTGGCCATCCTGATGGCAGGCAGCGTCCTCGCGATAACCATTGGCGACCAGTCGCTCCTCTGGCGGCGCGGGGCGCTGCAGCGCTCGCCGGATGCGCTCGCCGAAAAGGCGCGCGACATCCTTATGGGGCTGGGATATCCAGACGCGCCGCTGTACCGCGCATCGGGGTTCGAGACCGACGTCGAGTACCTCCGTTACATACGCACGCGCGATCTCTCTCGCGCGCGCTGGAATGAGTCGACTCCCGGCTTCCTCCGCTTCTGGTATCGGGACAGCCCACAGCCGCTGGAAAGCTGGCAGTTCGTGATGCGATACGGAAACTTCTCGCGCGTGGATCCGACCGATCCGCCGTTGGATGTTGCTGGCATGACGCGGGTCAAGCTGGACCCAACCGGCCGGCTGGTGGATCTAGTCGTCGTTCCCTCAGCGGTCAAGGAAATCTCCGGAGCCGCCTCGTCGCCCGACTGGATCGCGCTGCTCACCGCGGGCGGATACGATCCCGCCGAATGGCGTGCTGTGGCGCCCCGCCATATGCCGCCGTTTTACGCCGACGCCCGTGCGGCGTGGGAAGGGACGTGGCCGGGCAAAGGCGACCTCCCAGTACACCTCGAAGCCGCCGCATTGGCGGGACGGCCTGTCTATTTCGAAGCCGTGTTCCCGTGGTCGAAACCCGCGCGCACGGCCGCTCCCATGCTCAACGCAGCCGAGCGCACGACCGTCGTCTTTTTCGTGGTCGTTGCCGCGATGCTAATCGTTGCCGCAGGTGTGATGGCATCGCGTAACGTGCGCGAGGGTCGGGGTGATCGCCGCGGTGCGTTCCGCCTCTCGTCGTTCATCTTCGCGTGTATGTTCGTCGCGTGGTTCTTCGGCGAAACGCATGTGGCGTCGCTCGGAGAAGCCACTCTACTGGCGATGGCGCTTTCCTGGGCGCTTCTCGTGGCGGGTTGTTGCTGGGTCGGATACCTTGCCACCGAGCCGTTCGTGCGCCGTCAGTGGCCGCAGGTGCTCGTGTCGTGGACGCGCCTCCTTGGTGGACGTGTGCGCGATCCGCAGGTCGGCCGCGATGTCCTGGTGGGATGTACGGCCGGGGCGATAGTCGCCGTGCTCGGACTCTCAGCGGTGATCGCTCCCAGTTGGCTCGGTTTGGCGCCAGATGTCGTGCCGGCCGACATCATCGGCGCCGTGTATGGGTTGCAGCGCGTTGTTCCTCTGCTTGTCTGGCGATCGGCGCAAAGCGTGTTCACCGGGCTGAGTGCAGTGTTCGTGCTGGTCGTTCTCCGCGTGGTGCTCGGGCGTCGGTCGCTGGCGATCGTGGCTTTCGTCGTGCTTGCGGCGATCGCGTACTCGATGTCGAGTGCGTACTTCTGGATTAGCCTTGCGGGAACGCTGGTGCTCCACAGCTTCTTCACGCTGATTCTGGTGCGTGTTGGCCTTCTGGCGGCCGTTGTTGCCTTCTACGCTTCCGGACTATTCATCGTCTTTCCCGTGACGGTCGAATTCTCACGCTGGTACGCGGGCGCCGGCGTTACCGCACTGCTCGTGCTGGGGGCGATGGCCACGTTTGGCTTCGTGACTGCGGTGCATCGCAGACCGACGCTCGCGTAGCGCTTGACCTGACGTCAGCGACGTGTCGCGCGTGTCTTGCCTTCTCGCTTGGCTCCCGACGTGGGCTTTGCGGATTTGGTGCGTTTATTCGCGGGCCGCTTTGTCTTTGCCCCGCGAGCTTTGATGTACCGAATGCGAGTGCCAGGCCCTCGTCCAGGTACGCGATACGACAGCATGACGATGCCGCTGGTCGGAAGTGTGATCTGATCGACCAGCTCGAGCGTGGTCGAGGCACCAGCGGGCAACAAGGGGATTCCCTCTCCCAGCAGCACGGGCATGAGCGCGACTTCCACTGTGTCGACGAGCCGCGCGTCGAGAAGCGAACGAAAGAGGGCGCCACCGCCAAACAGCCAGATGTCTCCTCCCGGCTGTGCCTTGAGCCTCCTGACGACGTCACGCGCATCATCCTTGGTGATGCGTACCCCCTTCATCGTCTTGGGCGGAAGGCTCTGCGAAAACACCACGACCTCGAGCCCCTTCATCGCGCCGGTGCCGCCCTGTGCCGTTACCACCTCGTACGTCTTTCGACCCATGACGGCCGTATCGAATTCCCTGAACAGCGCGCCGAAGTCTATCGACGGATCCGACACGATCCAGTCGTAATCGCCCTTGGGACCGGCGATGAAGCCATCGAGGCTCACCGCCACCTGGTATCGCAGTTGTCTCATGGTGACGCTCCACTTCGTGATAGCCACCTCTCTGTATCCCGGCACTGGCAGTCTCACCACGTACTGCGTCCCAAACTTTTGTTTGCGAAGCCTGACCAAGGCGTGACACAGGCGAGGGAGCAATCGCAACGAAAGCGGCGGGGCACTGCTGCCCTAACGCGGTTCGGTAGAAGTATTTTGGGCGAGTTGCCGGAGGTGCTCGGGCGTCGTGTTCGGAAACCCGAAGAACTCGAGGTACTTCGGGATCTGCTCGAACAGCATGTCAGTGCCGACCTGTACGCGGCACCCGCGAGCCTGAGCGGCAATCAGACATGGTGTCATCCCCGTCGCCATGACGACGTCGCCGACCCACGTGCCAGGCGCGATTCGCTCGACATCCACCGGCATCGGGTCGTCGTCGTGCGTGCCCATCGGCGTTGCGTTGACCACGATGTCACAGTCAGTCGGATCGTCGCTGCCCGTTCTCAGATCGAGGTTCGGATAGAACGACGAGAGACGGTTAGCCAGCGCTCGTGCGGGCCCGGGAGCAATGTCGAAGACGGCGATCGAGCGGGCCCCCGCTGATGCCAGGGATGCGGCGATCGCCGAGCCAACACCGCCGGCGCCGGCGATAAAGGCACGCGCTCCAGCAAGCCGGCATCCCTTCCGCTCCAGGGCCCTGATGAACCCTTCACCGTCGAACAGATCGCCCTGCAGGCGACCGTCCTCCATCCGCCGCACGGCATTGCACGCGCCCGCAATGCGAACTGCGGCCGACACCTCGTTCACCAGCGCCGCTGCCGCAACTTTGTGCGGCATCGTGATGAGCGCGCCGCGGATGTTCGTGAGTTTGAACACCGCCGCCAGAACGTCCGGGAAGTCCTCGGAACGACAACCCATCGGCACGACCACGGCGTCGATGCCAGCGTGCTCGAAGTACGGGTTGTAGATGAGGGGCGACTTGAACCCGTGCGTAGGAAAGCCGATGTGCGCGATGAGGTCCGTCGTGCCTCGAATCGTCATGGCCGTTACTTCGCTACACGTTCTCTGTGCCTCTGTGCCTCGGTGTGTCGTGTTCTGGTGAAGGTGGCCAGGGCGCGCAACCGAACGTACTCGTGCTCGTCAACCGGCACAGCGTCCGCATCTCCGAGGTCGCGAAGATGGATGCGAGACGTTTCGCGCGCACTCCAGGCGGCGATCGCCGCGACGATGGTCACGCCGAACGTGATTGCGCCGACCGTCGCTGGAACGCGCGAGGCGCCCGGCGGCGCGACTGCGGCAAACAGCGCTGGCATCAGTGCCGTCAGCATCGTGCCGAGGTTCTGCGCGATTGCCATCGCGGTAACCCGTACGCGCGGAGGGAACAGCTCCGGGTAGAAGCTCGGGAAAACGGCGTTGTAGCCCTGGTAAACGACTCCCCACATCACGAGCGAGGTCACAATCGCCAGCGGCACGTGCCTGATGCTGATGGCGTAGAGATAGACGAATGAGAGCAGGCCCGAGGTGAGCGCGCCAGCCACCATCGGCGGGCGGCGGCCGATACGATCCGACAGATGCCCAACGAACGGGATGACCAGCACAGCCACGCAGTTCCCAAGGACGGGAATCCACAGGTAGACGTCCTCCCGCATCTCGATGCCATAGCCAGGCTGCACAGCGTAGGCCGCGCCGAAGATCGTCGTGACGACGGGGATGACGTTCATCAGCGCCATGCAGGTCACGCGCAACATGTCCGCCCCGTTGTTGGTGATGGCCTGTACAACGGGTGCTCTTGTTATCGTTCCGCTCGCATGCTGCTCGGTGAAGACAGGCGTTTCCGCGACACGACGACGGATGACGTAGCCCGCAGCAACGGCGAACACGCTGAACAGGAATGGCACACGCCACCCCCACGTCATGAACGCATCCCGCGGCAGGTAACGCGCCAGCGGCAGGAACACGGCGGCGGCAAGGATCTGGCCGGCTTGAACGCCCTGCAGGGTGAAGCTCGAATAGAGGCCGCGATGGCCGAACGGCGCGTGCTCCAGAATCATCGAGCTCGAGCCGGAAATCTCGCCAGCCACCGCGAATCCCTGGATTAGACGCAGCACGACCAGCAGCGTCGGAGCGAGCACACCAGCCTGCTCGTACGTTGGCAACGCGCCGACGGCCATGGTGGAGAGTCCCATCAGGATCATGCAGCCGACGAGGACCTGCCTGCGGCCATGCGTGTCTCCCCAGTGCCCCAGGACGATCGCGCCCACTGGCCGGGCGACGTAACCCACACCATAGGTCGCGAGCGACGCAACGATGGCGACCGTCGGATTGCCAGAGGGAAAGAAGACCTGGGGGAAGACGAGCGATGCCGCGGTGGCGTAGATGAAGAAGTCGTAGTACTCGAGCGCTGAACCGACCCAGCCGCCGGCCACGGCGCGGTGAGACTGCGGTGATGTCGTCTGTCTCAGACGCGGTGCCAATCGAATCTCGATGGCGCACCCGTGCCGTAGACCTTCAGCGCCCCTGACGTTCCGACTGCATTCGGGCGGCTGAAGACCCAGTTCTGCCACGCTGACAAACGACCAAAGACGCGCGTCGCTTGCGTCTCGGGCAATGGGAACCGCAGGCTCGCCTCCATCCCCGTCAACGCATCAGGCGACAGCGTTGTCCTGGTCTCAATCGCCTGACGCAGTTCGTCGCCCCAATCCAGCGAGTCCGGAATCTCAGTGACCAACCCGAGGGAATAGGCTGTACCGGCATCGAGGCGCTCGCCCGCTCGAGCCGTGGCTTCTGTAAGCTGCTCTGGCGCAAGCGCCCGCGCTTCGAGACGTGACACGCCGCTCACCGTCGGGAGCGCACCTGTGTTCATGCGCGACAATGCGACGTACGCCTGCGCTGTTGCTGGCTCGTTGTTGCGCATGTACCCGCGGTCTGCGGCCAGCAGCAGCTCGAGCAGCGTTCCGGCAAAGCAGGACTCCTCGGTCACCACGGCATACAGCGAGCGCGACGAGACGTCGAGACGCGCGAGGGTTCGTCTCAACATGCCCAGCACTTCACGCACGAACCAATGCGCCTGGTTCTCGAGGATGAACTGATCGATGGCGAGTACTGCCTGAGAATCTCCACGAGTCTCGAGCAGCCATAGGCCGAGTGCCGTCTCGTTCGTGCGCAAGTGGAGGATCGCGTCGTCGAGTTCCCGCGCCATCGCCAACGGCCACCAGTCGGCGCCCTGAGCCTGTGCCTCGTCGATTGTGAGTAGCCGGATCGCCGCGGGGGCAGTCACGGTCATCGTCGCCGTGCGGCGACCGCGATCGAGATCGACGCGGACGTGCCGGTAGAGGATGGTCGTGTCGTTGACCTCTCGTTCGAGGGGCGTCAGCGCGATGCCGGCGGCCGTGAGAGGGCGGTCGCTCGTTCCGGCGAGCGCTTGCGCGCGTTCGCGTACCCTCGCGCTGAACTCCTGCGTTCGAGCCAGGGAATCGACGAGACGCCATTCAAGCGCGCGTTGCCCGCGGATACCGTCGGGTGTCGTGCAGAGGACATCAGCGTGATCCCTACGGACCCGCCGTTTGTCGATGAGGCGCGTCAAGCCACCGGTGCCGGGCAGCACGCCGAGCAGCGCGACCTCGGGAAGGCTGACACTCGACGATCGATCGTCGACGAGGACGATTTCATCACAGGCGAGCGCGAGCTCGTAGCCGCCGCCCGCAGTCGTCCCGTTGCACGCGGCGATGAACTTCAGGCCCGAGTAGCGGCTGGAATCCTCCATGCCGTTGCGAGTCTCGTTGGTGAACTTGCAGAAGTTCACTTTCCAGGCGTGGCTCGCCTGCGCCAGCATGTAGATGTTGGCGCCCGCCGAAAAGATGCGGCCTTTGGCGCTGGTGAGCACGACTACGCGAACCTGCGGGTGCTCGAAGCGAATGCGCTGGAGGGCGTCGTGCAGCTCGATGTCGACGCCGAGGTCGTATGAGTTGAGCTTCAGCCGGTAGCCAGGTCGCAGGCCGGCCCTCTCGTTTACATCCATCGTGAGCGTGGCGACGACGCCGTCGATGCTCAGGTTCCAGTGGCGGTACTGGGACGGATCGGTTCGAAAGTCGACGGGCGGTTCGGCATCGGTATCGGACGATTCGTTCACGACGTCTTCAGCTTTCATGGGACTTCCTGACGACAAAGGCCCGCATCGCGTCGCGGGCTTCGGCGGTCTTGAAGAGGCGAAGCTGGTTTACGCGCTCCGTGTGCAGGGCATCGTCAAGCGTTTCGCCGTACGACTGACGGATGGACTGTTTGGCCAGAGCAACGGCCAGAGGGGATTTGACCGCGATACGTGCGGCGAGCGCTATCGTTTCGTTTACCACCTCGCCATCGCCAACGACACGATTGAAGATCCCGAGCCGCAACGCATCGGGAGCGGACAGTATCTCGCCGGTAAAGGCCAATTCGAGGGCGCGTCCAAGGCCGACAAGGCGCGGAAGAAAATAGGTACCGCCCCAGTCCGGCTGAAGACCCACGCGGCTGAAGGTCTGACCGATCGAGGCGCTCGTCCCCGCTATGCGGATATCACAAGCGAGTGCGAGGTTCGCGCCGCCTCCGGCCGCCGCACCGTTCACCGCCGCGAGCACGGGCTTGCCCAGTCCGTCGATCGTTTTCACCACGCTGGCCCCGCCCTCGACGAGCGCCTCGAGCGTGTCCCACTCCTCACGGCATACGAGCTCGTACATGCGCCGGACATCTGCGCCGGCGCAGAAGCCTCGCCCGGCTCCTGTAATCACGACGGCGCGAATCGCCGTGTCTTCCGCCGCTGCGCGCACGACGTCGACGAGCTCCTCGCGCATCTGGTCGGCAAACGCGTTGAGCACCTCCGGGCGATTCAGGGTGATGAGGCCAACAGCATCGTGGCGGGAGAAGAGGATCTGGGCGCTCACGCGATGACCCGCTCGAATTTGAACACGCATTCTATCTTACTGTCGCATGCGGTACGACGGGCGACGCTAGGCGCGGTTGGCGCGTCCGGTCACCGCGGCAAGAGCGACTCGTTCTGTCTTCTGAAGTCCGGCGACGAGGTAGTCGGCGAAGAGCTGCGCGATCTCATGCGACGTTGCCTGGCCGGCCGGGTCGTACCAGCGCGGAATCCAGTTGATCGCACCGAAGATCACAAACGACGCCAGTTTGGGATCTCGCCGCGCGAAGAGGCCCGATTTCACGCCGTCGCCGATGATTTTGCGAAAGCCCTTGTCGATGCGATCGCGCTTGGCGATGACTTTCTTGAGCAGTGGCGGCGACAGCGCTTCCACCTCGAGTGTCCACGCCGTGCCGTGCAGAACGTCGATGAAGAGATGCACGAACGCCACGATCAAGCGGTGCATCTGCCGATCCGGCGGCAAGCCGGTTTGCTCGACCTCTTTGAGCTCTTTCAGGATCAGGCCCAGCGAGTAGTCGTGGCACGCGTAGAGGATCTCTTCTTTGTTGCGGAAGTAGTAGTACAGGTTGCCAGGCGCCATGTTCAGCGCGCTGGCAATCTGATCCACGCTCGCACCGTGATAGCCGCGGCGACGAAAGATGGCGGCCGCCGCGCGAAGGATCTCAATCCGCTTGCGCTCGCCGCGAGGGCGAATGCGATCCATGCCGAGGAGCGTACCACACGGGATTCGCGTGTCAGCGTGGTCCGGCCAGGGCCGGACACTAGGCAGGCTCGCGGGTTTGGGGCGCGGCCTCGCGAGTTTCGTGCTGCGAGGCGCGCTCGCGTAACTTGAATCGCTGCACTTTCCCTGTTGCCGTGGTCGGCAACGCATCGACGAATTCCACCCAGCGGGGGCGCTTGTAGTCGGCGAGTCGGGTGCGAGCAAACTGCTGCAGTTCCGCCGCGAGTGCTGGCGTCGGATCGACGTCCTTGCTCGGCACGACATAGGCGAGGGGCTTCGCCAGGCCATCCTGGTCGGGTCGCCCGACCACGCCACAGGCGAGAACAGCCGGGTGTTCGAGGAGCGTGTGTTCCAGCTCTGTGGGGCTGACCCAGAGGCCTCCCACTTTGAGCATGTCGTCCGATCGCCCCGTGAACCAGTAGTACCCGTCCTCGTCTTGGTAGTAGTGGTCTCCTGTGCGAATCCAGTGTCCTTCAATCGTATTCTTGGTCAGCTCATGCTGGTTCCAGTAGAAAGCGCACGTGGAATCGCCCCTGATGAGCAGGCTGCCGACCTCCCCGCGTGGGACGGGCGCGTCCGCTTCGTCGACGAGTTTCGCGTCGTAGCCGGCGACGGGTATGCCGCTCGAGCCGGGCCGGATGCTGCCGCGCCGGTTGGAGATGAAGATGTGCAGTGCCTCGGTCGAGCCAATGCCATCGAGGATCTCCAACCCGAATCGCTCCCGAAAGCGCTCGAACACGGCTGGTGGCAGCGCCTCGCCCGCCGAAACGGCGCAGCGAACGCTCGATAAGTCGAACTCACGTTGCTCGTCGTGGTGCGACAGGAGCATCGCGTAGTGCGTGGGCACCGAGAAGAACAGCGTCGGGCGATAGCGCTCGACGAGGCCGTAGACGATCGGCGGTGTCACCGGTCCCGGCCAGAGGATGCTGGTGGCGCCGACAGCCAGCGGAAAGTACATCGCGTTGCCGAGCCCGTATGCGAAGAACAGCTTCGCAACGCTGAAGCACCGATCTGAGGCGTCGATGCCGAGGACGCCGCGCGCATATCCTTCGGCGCAGACCACCATGTCATGCTGCAGGTGGACACAGCCTTTGGGGCGCCCGGTGCTGCCCGACGAATACAGCCAGAAGGCCGGCGCATCGCAACTCGTTTGTTCAGCCTCCAGGGAGGGATCGGCACGGCCGATCAGCGTGTCGAAATCGCGCGTCGCGCTGTGAGGCGTGGCGCCGACCACTACGACATGTCGTACCCAGGGACACCTCGGCACGACGTCGGCGACGCGAGGGTAGAGCGACGCGCTGACGATGGCCACCACCGCACGCGAGTCCTTCAGGACGAACTCGTAGTCGCTCGGTGTCCACAGGGTGTTCACCGGGATGGGCACTGCGCCGGTCTTGATCGCGCCGAAGAACGCGAACACCATCTCCGGGCCATCGAGCATCAGGAGGAGGACCCGTTCTTCCGGCCGGACGCCAAGTTCGGCCCGCAGTGCCGAACCGGTCCGGTTCACCTGCTCGTGGAGAGAGGCGTACGACACTCGTCGCTCTTCGCACTCGATGGCGATGGCCGGGCCCCGGCCTTCGGTGATGTGGCGATCGACGAAATAGGCAGCCGCGTTGAACACATCACTCGGGACCATGGCGGTCTATCAGAATTTGAACGAGCATTCCAGTCTCGTGGACGATGCAGTGTAGACTACGCCCGCACTGTGGGAGGAGAGAAATGATCGCTCGTGTCATCGTCATCGCTTTGGCGGCGACAGCCGTTCTCGTCGTGAATCCCTCGCGTGCCTCGGGCGCGCCTGTCCCGTGTGCGGATCTCGGCAGGCTCTCTCTCCCCGACACAACGATTACGTCGGCCGAGGAGATTCCGGCTGGAGAATGGGCGCCACCTGCAGGCCCGCGACAGACGAGTCTGCCTGCTTTCTGTCGAGTCGCGCTGACCGTCTCGCCTCAGATTCGCATCGAGGTCTGGCTGCCGAAAGACAACTGGAACGGACGGTATCGGGGTGAAGGTGGTGGAGGATATGCTGGCCAGATCTCTTACGGCGGTCTGGCCGCGGGCCTTCGCGCCGGTTACGCCACTGCCAGCACGGACACCGGACACCCGTCGTCGGTTGGTGGAACTTTTGCGCTCAACTCGGACGGGACATTGAACAGGCAATCGATCGTCGATTTTGCCGAGCGATCGCTGCACGAGTTGGCCATCAAGTCGAAGGCCGTGATCAAGGCGTACTACGATCGCGCGCCAACCTTCTCGTATTGGAACGGGTGTTCAACTGGTGGTCGTCAGGGACTGATAGCCGCACAGCGGTTTCCGCAGGAGTACGAGGGGCTGGTGATCGGTGCGCCCGCCATCAACTGGGATCGCTTCATCGCCGCTGAGCTCTGGCCGCAGATCGTGATGAACAAGTCGGTAGGGGCTCCCGTCGCGACGTCAAAGCTCACCGCGGTGACGAACGCTGCAGTCGCCGCCTGCGATGCCAGCGACGGCGTGAAGGACGGGATCATCAACGACCCTCGCAAGTGTAGCTACGATCCATCGGCGCTCGCATGCAAGGCCGGAGACGACCCCGCGGCGTGCCTGGCACCCCAAGAGGTGGACGCGGTTCGCAAGATCTGGAACGGTCCGGCCTCGGCATCAGGCGAGCGTCTCTGGTTCGGGCTCGAACGCGGCACTCCACTGGGGTTCCTCGCCGGCGGGAGCCCGTTCCCGATCGCCGCCACGCACTTCCAGTACTGGATCCGTCAGGACCCGAAGTTCGATTGGCACACCTTGAGGGAGGCGGACTTCGAGGCCGACTTCAACACCTCGCAACGGAAGTTCAACGAAGTGATCGGAACCGATGATCCGAACCTCGCCGCCTTTCGCAAACGGGGTGGCAAGATGATCATCTGGCACGGCGAGGCAGACCCTCTCATTTTCCCACGCGGCACCGTCAATTACTTCGAGCGTGTGCTGGCGGCGAACGGCGGTGCACGGCAGGTGAGTCAGTTCGCCCGCCTGTTCATGGCGCCCGGTGTTGGACACTGTGGGGGCGGTGACGGACCGAATCCGGTCGGCGTCTTCGAAACGATGGTCAACTGGGTGGAGAAAGGCGTGGCGCCTGACTCACTTCCGGCAAGCCGCAGGCGTGAGGATGGAACTGTCATGTCGCGGCCGCTGTGCCCGTACCCAACCATTGCCAGGTGGAACGGCAGTGGCAGCACCGACGAGGCCGGGAACTTTTCATGCGTTGACGGACGGCAGGAGCCACGAGACTTCAGAGTCGCCAACGCTCCACGCAAGTGAGAGGGCGACGAAGATCACGCGCCCGTGTGCATCTGAGTCGAACGAAGAAAACGCACGGCGACTGCTTCCACTGTCTGCGGCTGGTCGATGTGTGGTGAGTGACCGCAGCGCTCGAGCACGAGCGTCTCCGCGTGTCCCGAGACGCTCCGGGCAATCGCCTCCATCTGCCGCCCTGTGCCATATTCATCGTCGCTGCCCTGAATCACCAAGGTCGAACAGGTGATTGCCGGCAGAAATTCCGTGATGTTCCAGCTCCGGAACTCTTCGCTGAGCCAGACGTCAGTCCAGAACTCGAAGAGGCTATCGACGTTCGATCCGTGGTGCCGCTCGAGCCGCGCTCGTAGGTCGGTTGAGCGATACGAGTCGCGGACCTTAGCGATGCTCGTGACGGTCAACTCTTCCACGAAGACATGCGACGCCTCGAGGATGAGAGCTGCCGGTGTCACCGCGCCCGAACCGGCGCAAATTAACGCGATCGATCCCCCATCGCTGTGGCCGAAGAGAATCGGCCGGCTGATGTCGAAGGTGTCGAGCAGCCGCGGAAGGACCTTGAGCGCTTCGCTGTGCATGAAGTGTGGCGTCAATGGTCCGTGCAACGGGTCCGAGCCGCCGTACCCCTGGCGGTTGTAGACCAGTCCGCTCCACCCAAGTTTTGCGCACAACGCGGCAGGGAAGTCGCGCCACCGTGTGATCGAACCGAGCCCTTCGTGAAGGAACACGATCGTCGGGGTCTCGCTGGAGCTCGGACCGTACCGCTCGTACTCGAGGCGAACGCCGTCAATGTTCACGAACTGGGTCGCCACGCCGCTACTACACGCGCTCGACAATGACCGCGAGACCCTGACCGACACCGATACACATGGTCGCCAGGCCATAGCGTCCGCCGCGCCGGTGCAACGCGTGAACGAGCGTCACCAGCATCCGTGCGCCGGTCGCGCCGAGAGGATGGCCGAGCGCGATTGCCCCTCCGTAGATGTTGACCTTCAGCGGGTCGAGTGCGAGCTCGCGGACACATGCAATAGCCTGCGATGCGAATGCCTCATTCAGCTCGATCAGGTCGAGCTGCGCTGCGCTGATCCCGGCGCGCGCCAGCGCCTTTCGCGTCGCAGAGATCGGGCCGAGGCCCATCACGGATGGATCGACGCCGGTCACTGCCGACGCCACGATACGCGCCAGCGGGCGCCGTCCGTTCAGCATGCGTTCGGAGACCACGAGCAACGCGGCGGCGCCGTCGCTGATACCGCTCGTATTGCCCGCGGTCACCGTGCCGTCTCGTGAGAATGCCGGTTTCAGCGTTGCCAGCTTTTCAAGGGTTGTATCGGGCCGCGGATGCTCGTCTCGATCGACGACCCCAGACGCCCCAACGGAGACGGGAAGTATCTCATCGTTGAACGCGCCCTCCGCCGCGGCGCAGGCCGCCCGCCGCTGGCTCTCGAGCGCAAATCGATCCTGTTCGTCCCTGGTGATGCCATAGACAGTAGCGACCCTCTCGGCCGTCGCGCCCAAAGGGATCGTCCACTCGGCATTCATTCGAGGATTGGTGAAGCGCCAGCCCACTGTGGAGTCGGCCATCTGGGGGACGTCCCTCGACCATGGCGTCGCGGACTTGAGCATGACCATGGGCGCACGCGTCATGCTCTCTACGCCGCCGGCGACGAGCATGTCACCTTCGCCCGCACGGATCGCATAGACGGCCGCGACCACTGCCTGCAGGCCGGATCCGCACAACCGATTTACCGTCTGACCCGGGACGTCGATCGGAAGCCCGGCGAGCAGCGCCGCCATGCGCGCGACGTTGCGATTGTCCTCGCCTGCCTGGTTTGTACAGCCAAGAACCACATCGTCGATCGACGCCGGATCGATCGCTGCGCGATCGACGGCGCCGCGAACGACCAGTGCGCCGAGATCGTCGGCGCGGATGTTCGCCAGAGCGCCGCCGGCGCGGCCGATGGGCGTGCGGACGCCCGACACAATGAATGCATCTGTCATGAGATGGCCATGGAGATCAGTTGAATCGGATGTACTCGAAGTCGAGTGCCTGGCCGTTAATCCCGGTGCGTGGCGCGGCGATCCAGTTCGCGAACTTGCCGGGCTCGACCACGCGACCGGCCATCAACGATTGCACGAACGCGTAATCCTTTTCGCCTGGCAGCCAGCGGCTCCGGCGCGCGTGCCACTGGTCCTTGCCCATGACCTCGCCGTCTGGACCGATGTAGTGGCCCGCAAAACTGCCGATCGCGCGATGGAAGCCTTTGTGGGGCAGTCGCAACCTGTAGGGGAGACCGGCCCTCTCGATGTGGCGATTCCACCGATCGACACCCGCCTGCACTTCGGCGATGTAATCGTCCCGGAGCCGCTCGTTCATGGCCGAGAGCGCCGGCACCTCGCGATCGACGAGCTGGCCGTTGTCGACCTCCGCGACGACGTATGTGGCATCCGAGAGTACGTGGTCGTCTTCGATCTTGGTTTCTCCGTAACGACCCTTCAGTCCGCACGTGAAGTACGTGGCGGCGTTCGACGACACATCGGATCCAAACAGGTCCAGCGTAACGCTGTAGTGGAAATTGAGATAGCGCTGGACGGTGGGGAGGTCGATCACGCCCAGTGCACGAACGTGGTCTGGATCGTCGACTTTGCTTTCGGCCATCACGTCGGCCGTCCGCTGCACGATGCGGCCGACACCCGTCTCGCCAACGAACATGTGATGCGCTTCTTCGGTCAGCATGAAGCGGCATGTCCGGGCGAGCGGGTCGAACCCCGATTCGGCCAGTGACGACAACTGGAACTTGCCGTCGCGATCGGTGAAGAACGTGAACATGTAGAAGGCCAGCCAATCGGGCGTCGGCTCGTTGAAGGCGCCAAGGATACGGGGATTGTCCTCGTCGCCAGACCGGCGCTCGAGCAGCGCCTCCGCCTCTTCGCGGCCGTCGCGGCCGAAGTAGCGGTGCAGGAGATACACCATGGCCCACAGGTGCCGGCCTTCCTCGACGTTGACCTGGTAGATGTTGCGCAGATCGTAGAGCGACGGGCAGGACATACCGAGCATCCGCTGCTGCTCGACCGACGCTGGCTCGGTGTCTCCCTGCGTGACGATGATGCGTCGAAGGGGCGAACGGTATTCGCCGGGCACCTCCTGCCAGGCCGGCCGCCCTTTGTTGACGCCGAAGTTGATCTCGCGCCCGGCGAACGGAGGCGCGAGGAAGATGCCCCAGCGATAGTCGGGCATCTTCACGTATCCGAACTGCGCCCAGCCTTCGCGGTCGACACTGATGGCTGTTCGCAGATACACGTCGTGGCTCTGGCTGCCGCTGGGTCCCATGTCATACCACCACCCCATGTAGGCGGGCTGCCAGTGCTCGAGCGCGCGCTGCAGCACGCGGTCGCGTCCCAGGTCGACGTTGTTCGGGATCTTGTCTCCGTAGTCGACGTGGCTGGTCATGAAGGGAGGCTCCACCCGGTTGCGCGCGTGTCTGTCACATTTGAACGATCGTTCCAGAATCGTAGTGCGCTGATCGGCAGGCGTCAACTGACGGCGCTTCGATGCAAAGAAGAGGAGAAAGCGGTCCGGCGTGCGACAGCTCAGCGCGACGACACCATACGTTTCAGCGGGGCGGGCGCGTCGGGTACTTCGTTGGTGCTTGCAGTGTCGCCGACGGCTCGATCCGCAGAACGCCGCCGTTCTGATCGTGATCGACCAACACGT
>Ga0209382_10001681_pt1 | contig 34253 bp, 28 predicted proteins | sample SoiMetdeltSBSDD5_FD_187599 | JGI IMG/M metagenome (GOLD analysis project Ga0209382, IMG submission 187599) | Bulk soil microbial communities from a Populus tree surrounding site in Tennessee, USA - Soil MetaG P. deltoides SBSDD5 (SPAdes) (version 2) | ecosystem: Environmental > Terrestrial >... | reverse complement strand
GGACAGTCACACAAGATCAACCCCAAGACACCAAAACGCCCGCTGACCTGGGCGTTCACCCAAGCTAGCGGGCTCGTTCGACCTGTCGGGACGACAGGATTTGAACCTGCGACCCCTTGACCCCCAGCAATTAAGGGCTCAAACACTGTCCTCGCAACCATTCATCCAGGTCACCGCTAAGCGTACCACGACAGGTCAAAGAGTCGCGACCAGGAATGCGATGGAGCCTGTTGGACCCCGTTTGGTCAAGCGCCGATTCTTGACTATTCGGGGTCGTCAACGATACCGAATTCAACGGACGCATGTCGAGGCGCTCTTGCCCGCGAGTAGCACCCTGACCGGCGGGCAAGACTCAGCGCGAGCGGCTCTGATGCGCCTATGCTCCGATCTTGCCGCGGATGTGGGCGACGTCGTCGGCGACTGTGTTCAGCAGCCTGGAGAGCTGGGCCTTCCGCAACGCCTGGGTCAGGAGCTCAAGAAGGCGCTCTACCGTGGCACCGTCGGCCAGTGGCGAGGCAGGACGTTCCAGCGCCGCTTGGCGGACGAACGCCGACATGGTGAGCCCGGCTTCCTTGGCGCGCTGCTCGACGAGGGCGGCTTCGTCGGGATCGAACCTGACCGAGACGACGCGAGACAGCCGTCGAGGTGCTTCCAGGTCGACCGGCGCTGCGGTGTCGTCGGGCTCGTTCCGGTGGGCGTAGTAATAGTCCGCCGCTTCCTGGCCGGTCATCGCGTCGACCTTGCCGGTACGACCGGCGTCAGCCTTCGAGCGTCTCGATGCGGCCATCAGTCCTCCTCCCATGCAGCGATCGGTCGCGCGGTGTGGCTGTCGCGGTTGTAGGCGCACACGACCTTGATGGCCCCGCCGCCGGTGGTTATCCCCCGGACGAAGTAGTGGCCGGTCCGGTGCTTTCGATTGCGGTAGGCGACCGTGGCGTGAGCCAGCACCGTCTCGATCTTCACCGACCGAGACTCCGCACCTGGTGGCATGCTGCTCGTTCGCGTCATCCCACTCGACCGCGTCGATTCTGGGGCACGCGGCGCGCCTCCAAGCAGCTCCATGTATGACATTGTACGACGTAGGCGAGCCATGTGTTTGGTTGTTGGCCACGCACCTTGTGTCGCCTGGGGGCCGACACGACGCACACGTTGGCGTTGTCGTCGGTGACGGACCGTAAGCTACGCCATATGGCGGCCCAGTTCGTGGATCTTGCGGACGCCGATGGAGCGTTGATCCTGGGCGTGTATCTCCCTAACCGGAGCCGTGCCTGCCTATTTCGGGGTTGCTCGAAGCCCTTCCTCGACGGGTTCAGTTTCGATACGACGCGGACCGCATTCGCACGCACGTCTCTGTGTGGTCAGATCCGGAGCCGGGTGACGATCAATGCCGCAACTTCGATTGGGCACAGCGGGTGGTCCTTCAGCGCGGCGGCGCGACCGCCCGGCATTTCGCCTTCGAACTGAAGCAGCGCCTCGGCAATGGACAACTGCACCTCGAGAGCGACGCCTGGCATTCCGAAGAGAACTGTCAGCCACTCCGGCGCGTCGGGGTCGCGGCGAGCCAGTCCGTTCAGCAGGGAGGTGATGTCGGTCCAGATCTTGGTGCCGAGGCGGGTAGGGTCGAGTTCGGCGAGGATCTCGGTGATCATATCCCGGACCGTTCCGGCGTCCAGCCGCCGGCTTATGAGAGTGCTGGTCAACGTCGACAGATCCCTGATGGCGGCGGGGTAGTCGCTCGCAGCCGCACCGGAAGGTGCGCCGTCCGCGGCGAGCAGCCTCGACCGGACGATCCGGTACGTTTCCCATACTTCCTGCTCGCCAAGGGGACAGGCATCGTCGATGCGTACCAGCAAGTTGAGCAGCGACCGGTGCAACCTGCTGTCCTCGTAGTGTTCCACAGCGGTTTGCATCCGGTCGATGGCGGTTGAGGCCAGTTCCGCCAGTAGGTCCACTGACGTCTCCTTCAGTAAGGCGGAGGAATCGCGCAGCATGGCCGTCAACCGTTCGGCCGCGTCGGTGTGCGGAGTGCGCAGTAGCGCGCCTAGCCACGCGACCATCGACGTCGGCGGGCCGGCGGAATGGGTCTCTACGATCGTCTTGGCCACTGTGCCGGCCACCGAGGGGCTCGCATCGGCGCCGAGCTGGGCATCGATCCAGTGCCGTGCGCGCTGGTCGGCTTCGGCGAGCCTGCCCTCTAGCCGGGCACGGGTCTGGAGGACCTCGCTGGCCGTGGCTTTTCCACTTTCCTGAATCCGATCGACCAATGCGCGCAGCTCATCGGCCAGTTGGATGAGGACCGGCAGTGGCGAGTGATAGAAGTGGGCCCGGGCGAACCCTGCAAGCACCGCCGTCTCGGGGTTCGTGGCCAACAGCTCGCCCATCAGGGTTCGGTGCGTGTCGATGTCGCCGGCGGCGAGCATGACCTGAGCGGGCCAGGTCATGCGAGGGTTGGCCGTGCGTCCAGGCATCAACCAGTCGATCACACGGGTACGAGTTGTCCGGTCGAGCCGGCTGGCAACGGCGGGGGCGCACTTGCTCATCGCGTTGATGGCCAGCCGGGTGGCCGGCACTCCGGAGGCGAGCACCCTACCCATTGTCCAGGCAGCTCGGTCAACGGCTATCTGCGCGAACGCGTTGACGTATCGCTGTGGCGCCGGAACGTCGTTTCGCAGCAGCGCGTCGACCAACTCGCCGGCCACTTCGTCGTCGTCCGTCGCCATGTCGACGATCAATTTGAGCTGAGCGTTGTCCCAGTCCTTCGGCAGGCTGTCAGCGAGTACCTCCGACCACGTAGACCATCCGAGCCGGGCACGTTCGTCGGGACTGTCCCACAGGACCCGGAGGATCGCCACCAGTTCGCTGTCATCAAAAGGTGGACATCGATGCTGAATGGCGATTCGTGCTATGGCAACGCACTCCTCCGCGGATCCCGCGTGGCGAAGGTGAGCCCTGATCGCCTCCCGCCGGCCCATCTGACCAAGCCGGGGATAGGTTTCCCGCAGCACAGCGAGCTTGTCCGCTGAGGACGGCTGAGTGGCAAGCGGCTGAACGATCCGTTCCAGGTAGCTCTCGCGCCTTGCCTCCGACAACTCGCTGCCCAACGAGGACAGGTCGATCACCGCACGGCGAACGAGATCGGGACCGGTCGCAGCCCGTGGCACCAGTTCGGCGACGGCGTTGACGACGGCGGAGACGACCGCCTCGGGATGCCGACGCAGTGCGTCGAGGGCACGTTCGAACGCCACCGGAACGTGCCAGTCCGGAGCTTGCCCAAGGGCCGCCAGGGCCACGGGCAGTAGCTCATCGCGGCCGGCCAGATCGGAAAGCACCTGGACGAGGGCGCCTGGCTCGCGCCGTTGCAGCGCGCCAAGGACCCGCGTGCGGGCCGCGTCCACGCTGGTCATCGGCAGCATGCGGGCGACAGCCCGGTAGTCGTCATAGTCGGAGATCTGCAGCAGCACCGAGCCGATCGCCGGCCACAGATTGGCCCATCCCGTAGTCGCGCGCTCGACCAGTTCGTTGAGTTGGGCGGAATCGATCCCATGGGTCAGCACCCAGCGGGCGTATGCGAACTCGGCAAAGGTCTGGTGGAAGAACTCCCATCCGGTTGGTTGCCCGCGCAGCACGCCCTCGCTAGCGAGCAGGCCGACGCCGATCTGATGGCGGTCGACATCATCGGCTGCCTTCGGCACTCGCAGAGCGATCCGGCCGGACGCGGTGATCACCTGGCTGGCCATCCACAGGGCGGCGCTCTCCTTGGCCCTGCCTTTGGTGCCGACCACACCGGCGTGGCGGCGCACGCGGGTCTCCCAGTAGGCCTGATACAGGCCGGTGACACTGAGGTCCTCTGGCAAGTGCCCCTCATCGCCGAACACCTGGCATGCCAACGCCAACCGCACCGGCAATGAGCAGACCTTCCGCAACGAGCCGCTCGAGGAGATGCTGCCAGCGAGCGAGGCGAGGAAGCTCGAGTCATCTCCCCGACCTTCCTGGTTCCGAAGGTACGTCCGGGCCCACTCGACGATCTCGGGTTCACTGAGCACGGGCAGCGGGTAGGTGGTCAGCCGATCGGCGACACGTGGGATCGGTCGCAGGTAGTCGTTGAACTCGTCAGCGCGGCAGGTGATGACGACGTCACTGAGGCGGAGCGCTTCGACGATGAAGGCCGCCAGTGAAGCAGCCGACTCCTCGGTCAAGAGCAGATCCAGGGTGTCGACAAGCAGAACCACCGAGCCGTAGGTAGCTCGCTCAGCGCTGAGCAGATCCAGCAGTCCGCCCCGTCCCAAGCTTTCATCGGCCGCACCACCGAGCGCCGCGTCCACGGCGGACATGTCGCTCAACGCCAAGCCCGATGTGACATTCCCGCACGGAACCAGGACGACTGCCTGGTCGCCCGCTCCTTCTATCCGGTTGAGCAACTGTCCGAGTAGGACGCTCTTGCCGATGCCGCCCTCTCCGGTCAGCATGAGCGCCTGTTCCCGTCCGGAGATTTGCGACTGCTGACGGCGCCGGTCCAGAGCCAGGTCGAGCAGCCGTGCCCGCGGCATAGTAGGCAACGTCTGAGCCCGCAATGACGCACGGTCCGCAGCAACCATTCGCGGCTGAGCCATGATCGCCCTGCGCGGGGCGGGGGCTGGACTTGTGGTACAACCGTGAGGCGAGGGAGGAGCGGGGGTTTGTGCCTCCAGGGCGACGTAACGATCCGCCGCCGCGGCCGAGAGGCGCAGAAACCACTCGCGATCCCGGTCGGAGATCAGTTCGCGACCGCACATGATCAAACCGCCGGCCACGAGCGAGAGCAATGTCGCCGTCCGCCATTCCTGCGCCCGGCTGGTCTCGTCGGCCCAGGATTCCGCTGTAGCGTGAATCGTGCTGGCAAGCCGCTGAAGCGGCTGCGGCAACGAGGGGTTCTCGTGCACGTCGGAGTTGAGCACCAGATCTATCACTGCTGGGCGCAGGTCGTCGGCGATGGCGGGCAGGAAATGCGCGGTAATGGTGAGCAGTAGGTGCACCGGATCGTAGGTCAGCGGCGCAGCTCCTCTGAACCGTGACAGGTCGATGAGCCAGAACTCGCCCGGATGCAGCCCGAACAGGATGTTACCGGGATGGAGGTCGCCATGGGCTCGGCCGTACATCACGTAAACCTGCCTGGCGCGAACTGGGTGTGGACCTAGCGCGAGCGCAAACGGGTTCGGCAGCTCGTCCACTCCGCTCGCGGCGGGGACCGGAGAGACACCATGCACCAGGCCGCGAGCATAGGCCCAATCACACAGCGGATGCCCCGGCTTCAGGCGGCTACCGAGCAGGCCTTCGAGATGATCTCCGGTGGAGAGGATCTGCGCGCCGACGCGCGGATTCCACTCACCGAGGATTGCTGCGACCGCCGCTGCGGTGGCCTTGGCTAGGTCTGTGGGCGACGAGCTGGTCGTCGTCGCGGCATCGAGCAGCACCGACATAGGCCGAACCTTGCTCAGATCACGTGCTGCGATCTCCTGGAAGAGAATCCAGCCGCCACCCGACAGCATTACCGGGTCCCATTGTTGGTTGACCAGATGCTGCTTCCGGAAGTCGTCGGGAGAGTCGTCCAACGCCTCGGCGTGGCGAGCCGCCTCGTTGGTCTCACGGCGACCCATCGGAACGTACTTGAGGATCAACTTCTGCTCGGCGCGGCGACCGGCGAAGGCGGCGATCAGCCGGGCGGTGGTGTACCCCTGGGCTTGCCAGCCGGCGTAACGCAGCTTCTTTCCGGTCCCCTGCGTCCACCGTTCGAGCTCCGCGCGGTGTGGAGGACCGAGCAGGCCCGCCACGTCGTCGCCCAACTGCGGCCGCACGTGACCTCCTCCGTCGATCGCTGCCGTCGGGCATTCTTGCACTCTGCCGGTGCGCGCAGACTGTCGTGTGACTGCCAGGGCGAGCGCAGAGAGGCGCACGTGTTCGACATATTCGTGAGCTACCGGAAGGCGGATGCCCGATTCGGGGCGGCAGCCACGTACGAACTGCTGGCGAGCCGATTCGGCCGAGATCGGATCTTTCTGGACAACCAGTCGATGCGGCCGGGTTCGATCTACCCGCAACGCCTCCGGGAGGCGTTGGAGTGCATGCGGGTGCTGCTGGTGCTCATCGGACCACAATGGCTGGCTGACGATCCTCGGTCGCCGGGCCGGCCGTTGGTCCATCGGGAGACTGACTGGGTACGTCGAGAGATCCACCGCGCATTCGCCCGCGCCGTTCCAGTCATCCCGGTCCTGCTGGACGGCGCCCGGCTGCCAGATTCGAGCGCGTTGCCTGAAGACATCCGGCAGTTGGTGCAGTGCCAGATCGCCGAGGTCCGGCACCGGCATCTGGGCGCCGACCTCAGCAGGCTGGCCGACGCCATCGAGGACCTGCTGGTCGACGTGCACCCACCGGCGCCTTCCCAAGCCCTGCACCGCTGGCGGCGGGTCCGCGAGGCCGACGACCCCGTGTCATTGGGTGTCCACCCGTCGCCGGTTCGCGCGAGTCCGATGACCGCCGGGCCATCGGTCCGGATCCCGACCTACGTTCCGCGCGATGCAGCCGACCGGTTGGCCATGGCACTCACGGCGACCTCGTTCGTGCTGGTCGTGGGTGACGCCACGGCCGGCAAGTCCCGGCTCGCCTATGAGGTGGCCCGGGAGCGGTTGCCGGATCATTGGCTCGTGGTCCCGCAGCGGCCGGCTGACCTGTCCGCAGCTCTGGAGGCGGCGCGACAAGCCGGCGACTGCGTGGTGTGGCTCGACGACATCGAACGCTACCTTGGTCCGGAAGGGCTGACGGTGCAGGTCGTTACGGAGCTGGCCAGGCGGGACGCCGGGCAAGTCGTCCTGCTCGGCACGATCCGCAGCCACGAGCACGCGCAGCTCAGCCCGAGGTGGGAACGCGTCGCGGCCGAACCGGGCCGGCTGCGGTCCCGGCTCGGCCGCGACGTGGTCAGGCTGGCCTACGAGATCCACCTCGACCGGCACTGGTCCGAGGCGGAGATCAGTCGGGCAAGAGCTAGCACGGACGCGCGGATCACGGAGGCAGCCCGGCACGCACACGAATACGGGATCGCCGAGTATCTCGCCGCCGGGCCGCAGCTGCTCGCAGAGTGGCGCGACGCCTGGTCCCCGGGCCACCATCCGCGAGCCGCGGCGCTGGTCGCAACGGCCGTCGACGTATGGCGGGCCGGAGTGCGCCGCGGCATCGGGATCGACCTCCTCCGTCGCCTGCACGGGCATCACCTGGCGGCACGTGGTGGGCCGGCCCTGCGTCCTGAGTCGTTTGACGAGGCGCTGTCCTGGGTGACCGAGACGCTGCACGCCACCAGCAGCCTGCTGGTGCCGGCAGGGCGCGGCCGGTATCGGCCGTTCGGCTATCTGATCGATGCAGTAGAGGCCGACCCCCATCAGCCCGGCGTGCCGGACAGCATCTGGCACCAGCTGATCACCAGAATGCCGGCCACCGACTGCTGGCACATCGGTGAGGCAGCCTACGCCCGCCGACGACTTGACCTCGCGCAGTCCGCGTTCCAACGCGCCGCCAGTGCCGGCAACCAGCTCGCTGAGCTGAAGATCGTCGACTGCATCGGAGAGACCGGCCGCCGAGCGGACGCGCTCGCCGCCCTGCGAGTCATTGTCGCCGAGCGCATCCGATCCGGCGGTCCTCGGCATCCGAGCACTCTGGAAGCGCGCCAGGCACTGGCCGGATGGACCGGACGGGCCGGCGATCCACGTGGTGCGGTGTTGCTGCTCGAGGACGTCGTCGGGGACCTGACGGTCACAGTTGGCGCTGCGCATCCGGACACGCTCACCGCCCGGCACTGGCTGGCCAACTGGATGGGAAGGTCAGGCCACGTCAGCGATGCCATCGGTGAGTACCGACGTCTCGTTGTCAATCGGAGCAGCTACGACGGGCCGGACCACCCACATACCCTCGCGGCCCGGCACGAGCTGGCCAACTGGTTGGGCCGTAATGGAAATGCCGAGGCGGCATTGCTCGAGCATGAGGAGGTAACCACCGCTCGGACCCGGGTGCTCGGCCCCGATCATCCCGACACCCTGCGCAGCCGGCACCGGTTCGCCAGGTGGACCTGTCAGGTGCGCGGCACTGATCTCGGGCTTCCACTGCTCGCTCAACTGATCGCCGACCGGACTCGAATACTCGGCCAGGACCACCCGGCGACTCTGCGTAGCAGATGGCAGTACGTCCGGTGGACGGGCAAGGCCGGGCGGTTCGGTGACGCGGTGTCCCTTGCCGGACGGTTGGCCGCGGACACCGTGCGGATGCTGGGCGCCGACCATCCAGACGCGCTGCGCGCCCGCCATCAGCACGGTCGCTGGATGTCCGAGGCCGGTGACCATCAGCGGGCCGCCGACTTGTTGCGGAATCTGATCGGGGACTGGGAACGGCTGCTGGGACGCCGCCATTTCTACGCCCTGACTAGCAGGTATCGGCTGGCGTTCGCGGTTGCTGGCACTGGGGCGCGGTCGGAGGCGAAGCGGCTACTCGCCGACCTGCTCGCCGACGACGTGGCCGTGCTCGGCGAGCACCATCCGTACACGCGCAAGGTACGGCAGCTACTGACGCGGTGGGAAGATGATGATCAGGACACAGTCGGTGAGTGAGTTCGGTTGAGCGGAAGTCCATCGGAAGGCGTCGGCGACGCCGTAAGCTACTGGGTGCATCGGGCCGGCCCCACAGGTGATCGGGATGAACTCGGAAGAGGTCTGCTCGCCTGCGGACGGGCGCTCGTTGAGCGGCTGCGGGACCTGTCTGAAGCCGATGACGTGTGGCTCGAGGCGCTCAACCGGGCTTGGGACATAGCTGTCGAGTGGCTGCGCGGCGAACGGCTGTCCACCCGGCCCGACGAGACTGAGCTTCGTGCGCAGCTCGCGCACGACCTGCTGCCTCCGCGCCCGTGCGGCGAGCGGTCCGAGGTCATCGCCGCCCACGTGTTGCTGGCCCTTCCGGAAAGTCATCCGCTGCGCGATGACGAGGCGCAGCTGCGGGTACTGCGGCAAGGCATGCTGCGCTCCCGGCGGGTCGGCGACGTCGATGGCGAGCTGGAGGCCGTCGCGTACCTGTTGCGTCACGCGGACTCGCGCCGTACCACGCAACGCCTGGACCGTCGCGGGCAGTCGTTAGTGGCGCGAGCGAGCAGTGGAATCGCCGCCCTGTTCTGGGCTTCCCGATCGGGGTGCTACAGCCGGTTGGCGCTCGGCACGACCAGCACCTCGGCGCGGAGGCGGTGGGCTATGGAAGCGCTGACGTCGGTGGAACGGGCTGCGGCGAGCGATGACATCCCGCCGGCAATGATGCTGCCGATCCGGGCGATCGCCACGGAGGTGACCGGCCACCGCTCGGCCGCCGCCGAGTTGTACGAGCTCGCCGCGAACGAGTTCGCGGGCACGGGAGCGGACATCGAACCGCTTGTTTCGGCGGGTCTATTGTTCATGGCGACCGGTCGTCCCGAAGCGGCCGTCGACCTGCTGCGGCGCGCCGTCCCTCGGCTAGCCCGTCAGTATGCGCTCGCGTTGACCGCTGAAGACGCCACCTACGCCGGCGAACAACTAACCAGGGCGGCTGCTGCGCTCGCATTCCAGGAGTGCGCGACCGGGCAGTGGTCCGCTGGTTTGGCCAACCTCGACCGGGCGAAAAGCCTTCGGCTCCGGCACCAGCTGGACCTGCGCCGGTCCGCGGAGGCAGACGAGTTGCTCCGGCTGGAGCAGCTGGAATTCGCCATCGAGCGCGGCGCCGGATGGATCTACAGGGGCGACGATGGGGCGGAGCTCGACGGTGAGAACCTCCCTTATCGCACGGAGTACTGGCTCGCCCCGGAGGTGCGGTTACGGCTAGTAGTGCGGGAACAGCGGGAGAACGCCGTCCGGATCGCCGACCCGCCTGATCCGTTCCAGGTGGCCGCGAGCCTTAATGACGACGAGGCAGTCCTCGTGCTGGGCTTGGCCGAGCAGGGCACCATCGCGGCGGTACTCACCAAGGGCGACCACGGGCGGCCGACCGCCGGATGGGTGGACACCGAGTGGTCAGCGGCCCAGTGGCGCATGCTGTCCAGCCCACCTGCGCTCGGACCGGTGCTCGACGTGTTGGACCGGACCATCGGCGCCCGGGTCGCACGGCACATCGGCGGCCGCGTACGCCGGCTCGTGGTCATCCCGCACCTGTGGCTGCACTCCGTGCCGTTCCACGCTGTTGCCGGGCTGGCAGCCTTCGACGTGCTGCAGTTGCCGAGCCTCTCTAGCCTGCCGGAGTCGCGGACTCGTCCGTCCACCATGGAGGGTGATTCGATCGTGGTCGGCAACCCGACCGGTGACCTCATGCTGGCTGGACTCGAGGCGGTCATGGTCAGCAGGCAACTTGCCGCCGCAGGGTTGGCGGCACAGGTGAGTTGCGGGAGCGAGGCGACGCGCGATCGGGTACGTCACCCGAGCTGCACGCTGCTGCACTTCGCCGGGCACGGCCGCGCGGATCCGGTCAACCCCCAACGCGCGGCCCTGCTGCTGCACCACCAAGCCGCGTCCGCCGCGCTCGCCGCCGGCCGGGATCCGCTCGCCGAACTCGCGAGCGACGTCCATACCTGGGCCACGGTCGACGATCAGACCCGCGAGGCGGTCGTCAGGTCTCTGGGCACATTACGCGAGGTCCGGCGCGGCGACGCGGTCGAGCGTACCTTCGAGCACGTCCAACGCCAGACCGTGCTCATCCGGCGAAAGGGCGACCAAGCGGTGGCCGCGGATCTCTGGTCCGCCGGTGAGATCACCGCTGCGGGTGACCTCGCTCGATGCCGGCTCGCGGTGCTCACGGCGTGCGACGCGGCCAGCATGGCCAGCGGATCGGAGCTGCTCGACGAGACCTCGGGACTGCCGGCTGCCCTCATGCTGGCCGGCGTGGGCACGGTCGTCGCACCCCAACGGCCGGTCATGGAGGACACCGCGCTGCTGTTCGCCAACCGGTTCTACGATGTCCTGGCCACCCAGGAGCCGGACGTGGCCGGTCATGTCGACGTCGCCAGGGCGGCACGGCTGGTTCGGCAATGGCTCGCCGGACTCTCCTCGCGGCAAGCCGTGGAGGAACTACGCCGACTTCTCGACTTGGCCCCAGACTCCCCGACCCGATCACGCCTGTACCTCGCCATGCGCGTACGGGCGACCAGGCCAAAGCCCTACAGTGACCCGGCCGACTGGGCAGCATTCGTCGTGATCGGCTCAGGCCTGATCAAATGGCCCCGTCAGGGAGCCCCGATGTAGCACAGCTGTGCCCAGTAAACCGGCGAGGCGAACGGCTGCGAGTCGGACCGCTGTGTCCGCAGCCAGGCCAGCAGCCGGACCACCTCAATGTCGCTGCCGGACCCGATCATATCGCCGATCTCGCCCAGCCAGGGCAGGATCTGCTCCGCTGTCGAGTCGGCCAACCACCTCACTGCAAGCTGCCACGCCCGGCCGGCCGGGGTGCCGGACCGTAGCTGGTGCAGGAATCTCGTGGTGAACAGAAATGCGCTGACGTCCGGAACGGGCAGGCTGGTCGCCACGACGCGGGCGCAGTCAAGCTCGAGGGACATGCCGGAAAGGCCGAGATGCTCGCCCGGCAGGCGGGCATCGCGCAACGCGGTACGGCACGACGACCACAGCACCAGTCGCGGCGCAGCGCTCAGCCGCCCGAGAACCCGCCGAATCCTCGACAGGGACACCGTTGGTCCGCCCGGCAGAGTGAGGGTGGCGATACCGGCTGGGTCCACCGTGGAGTGTCCGGCAGCATGCAGAATATCGACATCCGGCCAGCCCGTCTCGGCCGTCCCGACCAGATCGTCCTCGGTCAGCCGCTCGGTACGGTGGTCCGTCCAGGCTCGCAGCAGCCGAGCCTCGGCCTGGGTGAGGTCGGCCGGCTCGGCCGGGTCGGACAGGCCGGCCAGGGTGATCGAGCGTGGAGTCCGTCCGACCGGCACGGCATCTGCGATCGCGTAACGCCGGCTCACCCGCGGCAGCAGCCGGACCAGCGCGGCCTGCCAGAGCGCTATCGGAGCGCGGCGCCGGTGGTCGAACCACCAGGCAGCGGTATGTGGGAGACCGCCGATCGTGCCAAGCGCGATCAGGGCGAAGGCCGTATCGGCAGTCGATCGAGCAGGGGCTGGAAGACGGTCCGGCCCGCCCACAGCCCGTACCGCTGCAGCGCAACGTGTAACTCCTTGGTGGCATAGTCCCCTGACTGGCCCGTGGGCGTCGACCGGTGCAGCCGTTCGGCCTGGTCCTCGACCGCGTCGATGGTTAGTTCAGGCAAGGGCACCGTCGTCACGCGCCGCAAGCCGCCGGCTCCGCTGATCACGACGGCGGCGCCGGACCACTGACCCGGCGCGACCAGGACCACGGGGTCCGCCGCCGAACACAGCAGGGCCGCCTCGTGCCAGTCCTGTTCGTTAGCCCGGTCGTGCTCTCGGTCGGTGGCCAGCGCCAACAACTGGGCATGTGCACGATGGGCGAGCTTGGCGGCGAGGCCCGGCCGCCGACAACCGAGCGCGGACTCCACGGCGAGCGGCGCCAGGTTCGTACCAAGGCGAAGCCACTCCTGCCGTTCGGTGCGAGTGCGCTGGCTGGATACCAGCGTGTCCAGTGCGGCGACCGCGGCCTGGGCGGCATCCACACCGTTCGACCAGCGCCGATGTAGCGCCGAGTGCCGCAGCGACTCGATCGCGCAGGCGAGGCCGAGACGAGGGCTCGTCGCCGAGCACACCGTGGTCGCCTTCCGCCAGGCGGCGTGCATGGCGGTCTCGACGGCCTGATGCGGCCCGAGCCGGTGCCATTCCGTGAGGGCTCTGGCGCGCAGCAGGTACGCATCAGCGTGCAGCGGGGCACCGGCCGCAACCGCGGCCGCGACCTCGGCGCCAGCCCGAGCAGCCGCCACTGCATCGGCCCGCGTCCCAATGATCCGGCTGCGTTCCAGGAGCAGGTTCGCTCCCCCGAGTCGTAGGTCGGCGGCGCCGCCGTAGCCGGCGGGCAAGTCGGCCAGCATCGCGTTGTGCTGGCGGATCGCCTCCTCGACCAACTCCGGCTTGCCCCGCACAAGCGCCTCGCCGGCCAGCGCCTGGCACAGGTTGTTCAGCCGGACGCGGTAGCTGGTTGACGTCGGCGAGGTTCGCGACACCGCCTCCCGTGAGGCAGCGAGTGACCGGTTCCGGTCGTCGAGGCTTTCCGTCGTCCGGCCGATCAGGTCGTAGGCGCTCGCCAGGCTGCCTAATGCCATGGCGGCCGCGTCGGATGTCGGGAGCGCGAGCTCGAGCGCCCGTTCCAGTTCCGTGACCGCGTCCCGCAGATCCCCGAGCACTCCGGTCGATCGAAACCGGAGCACGAGAAAGTTGCCGAGGGTGCGGCGGTAGCGAGTCTCGTCAAGGCTGCCTGCACCGGCCCGTACAGCGGCACGGGCCCACCGCACCGTCTCCTGGAGATCAGCCGGCTCGCCGCCGTTCTCGAATCGTTGGCTGTGGAAATTCGCCAGGTTGTTGGCGAGCATTGCTCGGTCGGGGTCGGCCTCCGCCAGGCTCTCGGCGGCCGCCCTCAGCATCGTCACGGCCTCATCAAGCCAAGCCCGCGCCCGGCTGTACGAATATCGGTCGGCCAGCGCCGCGGCCAGGGCGTTGGCGATGGCTGCGACGTACCGGGAGTCGGTGTTGTCCTGATATGCCGTGCGCAGCAGTGCCATCGCCCGATCAAGGTGACCCACGTCGTCCTCGGCAAGGAACCGAAAACGCCACAACACCCCCGACTGAAAACAGATCAGGCTCCGCCGCTGGAGATCGCCTGACGGGCTGTTCAGGTAATCCTCCGCGTTGGCGATGGCCTCGACGAGCACGCCCACCTGCCCGGTCCGCTCGAAGCGTTGCCTTGCGAGCTGAAGCAGGTTGCCGAGGACCACCGCCCTGTCGACCGGGTCGTCGGCGAGCAGTTCATAGGCCTGGGTGTACCGGCGATGCGCGACGTCAAGGAAGTTCCGGCGGCCGGTCAAATGCATGTACCAGTGCAGATTGGCGGCATAACTGGCCAACGCCCGGCCACGGGCAGTCCGCTCCCCCGCGACGTTGGCGGCGCGCAGGGCCAGAGACGTCGCCCTGCCCAGCAACGGCAACTGCCCGCTTCTTTCGAACGCATCCCGGAAGGTCTGCGCCCGCTCGAGAAGCGCCTCCGACTCGGGCGGCGTGTCTGGCACGCTGACATGATGCTGGGCGTGGAGGACAACCTCGAGCCGGGCCAGGTGCGGTTCGGCGATGACGACGAGGTGGAGGTCTTCGACGGGCAGCGGTGGCGGCCCTACCGGGAGCTACCGCCAGACGACCTGTACACGCTGTTCCGCAACGATCCGCGCTTGCCGGATAGGGGTCTCAAGCCGGAGGACGGAGCCGGTAGCGACGTAGGGTAGCCAGCAACGGCGCCGCCCGGTCAGGGTGGCCATTGGCCTCCAGCAACCGAGCGAGAAGGTTCGTGCTGCGCAAGGTCGCCACGTCGTCCTGACCGAGCACGTGTCGCCGGCGGGTGTAGGTGTCCTCGGCCAAGCGAACGGCCTCATGGAGATCACCGAGCCGCTCGTGATCCGTAGCTAGACCATGGGCCGCGAGCAGCGTCAACGGGTGGTCCGTGCCGAGCGCCCGGCTCAATGCTGCGTATGCTTCGGCGTCCAGCTGTCGCGCCCGGCCGATCTCGCCAGCGCGTCGTAGGTCTGTAGCCAGGCTGACGGCGGACTGCGCCGTGTCAGGGTGATCCGGGCCATGCAACTCCAAGCGGGCGGCGTGGACCTCCTCGTTGAGCCGCCGAGCCGCCTCGTGCTCGCCGCTTTCCCGCAGGTCAAGGGCAAGACCGTGGGCACACAGGAGGGTGTCCAGGTGCCGGGCGCCCAGCACGGTCGCCATCCGCCGGTATGTGACCTCGGCGACGTCGCGAGCACGATGCCGGTGCCCGGCCGCTCGCAGTTCGTACGCCAGGTTGACTGCCGAACGCAGCGTGTCCGGATGCTCGGGTCCGAGCACCTCGCGCTGACGTTCAGCAACCGGCCCCGACAACGGCCCGCCGTCGGGACCGGGGCCTCCCTGGTGCCGCCAGGCGGCCGCCCGGCTAGCCGCCACGTTCCGCTCCGCAACCAGCGTTTCAGGAGCGTCGACGCCGAACCGGGTCCGCTCGTGCTCCAGCACCTGCTGGTCCAGGTCCACGGCCGCGGCATACTCACCGCGCTGGAAATGAACGTGCGCGAGGTGAACCATCGCCTCCATCACGGGCTCGCTGTCGGGGCCGAAGCTCGCACGCCATCTGGCCAGTGCGGCACGCACCAGGTGCAGCGGAGTATCGAGGTCAGCTCTGGCGACCAGGTATCGCACGGCCGCCAGGACCAACCGCCGTTCTGGGAAGCCGCCCGCCTCGACCAGGTCGGCGGCGAGGACATGCGGCAGCAGCGCATGGAGCCGGGGCCAGTTCCGCGGCTCACGCGGGTCGCCGGGGTCCTGGGCGGCAAGCCCGGCCCACATCGCCCGCCGGTAGCCGGCCGGATCGGCGGTGCGTTCCCGAACAAATGCCTGCAGGAGCGGGTAGCACCGCAGCGCCTGTCCCGAGACGCTGACCAGTCCCGCGCTGGTCGCCGGTCTCGCCAGTTCGGCAAGCCGCAGCTGGTCGTCCTGGGCCGCGGCCGTGGCCAGCACGTCGAACGGAATCGGTGCGGGCCCGAAGAACGCGCAGAGCGTGACGAGTTCGGCGGCCGCCGGCTGATCCGCGGTGAGCTGGTTGAGCGCACTCTCCCAAACCGTGGCCAGCGCCGCACCGTAGGCGTCTGTGGCCCCACGTTCAAGCGCCGCCGTCGTCCTGGTGCGCACCAGCTCTCGAAACCGGGCGACGGTAACTGGGGCTTCGGCGAGGAAATGCGCCGCCTGCGCGACCGCGGCCGGAAGATCGGCGAGAGCCTCCGCCAACTCCTCGATTCCAGGCTGACGACTCAGCATCGACGCAAGCAGCGCGACTGACTCAGGCCGCTCGAACCCGCCCACCTCCAGGGTGGCACCGAGTTGGCTCCAGTGCTGACTGCGGGAGGTGACCAGCACGTCCACTTGAGCCGTCCAACAGAGAAACGGTCGGACAGCGGCGGCGGTGGGCATGTTGTCGAACACCATCAACCAACGGCCGCGCTCGCCCATCGCCGTCGCCATCGACGACCTCATGGCATCGAGGTCCCGGCCTGGTGGGACTCCCAGTTCACCGGCGGCGACGGTGAACTGCTCCGCCAGCAGCTCCGGGGTCTCCCCCGACAGCCACGTCACGCCTGCGTACTCGCCGCCATATGTCTCGATGTACGCCACGGCGAGCTGCGTCTTGCCCGAACCAGGTGGCCCGTGTACGGCGACCACAATGCCCGGCCGTTCGACGTGGCGGGCTCGCAGCGCCGCAAGCAGGCCGGGCCGAGGAACCGCGTAGGGAAGCGGGTCGGGTCCTCGCCTCGGCAAGGCTGACATGCCATGCATGGCCACCGATCTGGCTAGTGGCTGGGGTTCCACCTGTGGCTCGGCCGGGCGCGCGGACTCGGCGTACCGGTCCGCGGCCTGGGTCGCCAGCTTGAGAAACCAAGCGCCGTCCCCGCTCTCCGGCCGGCGACTGGCCATGATCAGCCCGCCCGCGACGAACGACAGCAGCAATTCCTCGTGCCACTCGTCGGCCACGTTGGACCGGTCGGCCCACTCCTCACCGGCCACCTGGATCGCCTCAACCAGCATGCGGTACGACTCCGGTAGCCACAGTCGCGGCCGCCGGACACCGCGCGATGCCGCGAGCAGCAGTGTGGCCGCATGCGACTGCTCATCGCTGCCGAGGTCGGGCAGCACCTGCGCCGTCGTGGTGAGCAACAGATATGCGAGATCGAAGGCCAGCGGCCGAGCCGTGCCGAACCGGGACAGGTCGATGAACCAGAACTCGCCCAGATCGCGGTCGAACAGGACGTTCCCGGGATGCAGGTCGCCATGCGCGAGACCGCGCCGCAGGTACACGCTCCGCGCACTGGCCGGGTGCGATCCGAGGACGAGCGCGAAGGGATTCTCCTGTCCGGCGACCAGGCACTGCGCTACCTCTGGCTCGGGCCCAGAGCCGGTCAGCAGACCGCGCCTCTGTGCCCAGGCCCGAAACGGGTGGCCACGCCCGAGCCGGTCAGCCAGTAGCGCTCGTAGATGCTGCGCCGCGGAGGGGCGGGGTATGGCCGCGCTAAGTCCGGCGGCGTTCCAGTCCTCGAGCGCCGAGGCAACCATGATTGCCGTGGCTTCCGACACCTGAGCTGGTTCTGGCCAATCGCCCGTGCGGAGCTGGTCCACCAACGTCGCCAGCGACCGTGTCCTCGTCAGGCTCCGGCCGGCAACATCCTGGAAGATCACCCATGCGCCATCGGCAACGGGCTCTGCGTCCCAGAGTTGCCGGACGAGGTGCCGTTCCCGGAACTCCGGCGGAGACTTGTTCCAGGCGTCGGTGTGCCGTCCGGCCTCATCCGTCTCCTTGTACTGCGCCGGGACGTACTTCATGATCGCCTTGCCGGTGAAACTCACATGCGTGATGTAGACAGCCATCACCCGCGCCGCGGTATTTCCCCGGTCCTCCCAGTCCGCAAACTCCAGCCACATGCGCGCACCCTTGCCCCATCGGCGCATCTGGTCGGCGTGCGGACCGAGCTGCCTGGCCAGGTTGTCGGCCAATCCCGAAGTCACTCACCCTCCCCTCACGCCGGGTGCCAAGGGCATCTTCGCACCAACCGCCGGACCCTCCACCGACCACGTCTCAATCATCCACGCCGGGAACCGCTCCAGGTCCCCGCGGCGCACGTCCGTGGTGTACTCCGTCTCATCCGAGAACCCTCCGGGTCGCCCGCCAGGAATGTCCCGGCCCTTCATCGCCAGCCGGTAACGGAGCACGTTGACCATGGTCGGTTCGCTGCATGCAACGCCCTATCGACATGCAGTTGCGACAGTTGCACTGGTATCGCCGGTCGAGGTGTCACCGAACACTGCGCTGACGGTATGAGTGGCCAAGAGATCCAGCAGCGGCTCACCAGTACGCGGTATGCCAGAAAGCCGTTCTGGACACCGTTCAATCAAGCGGAATTGTTGAATGAGCAACCTTACCCTCGTATCGCTCGGCGCAGCAGCACGATCATGTCCTCGGCCATACGGTCGGCATCGTGGGTGAGCGCCTGTCGATGCCGCCGCGCAGGGGTCAAGGTGATAGCGATGTCGCCGGCGATCTGAGAAATCGTGCCGCTGTTCGGGCTGGCGGCATGTTCCGCCCTCGTGCGCCATGATTGGTAGCTAACTCCCGACAGCGAGACCACCGGAACCACGTCTGAAATGCGGCGCAGGGGATCAACGCGGTCAAGCAGCCAACCGGAGAAGCGGATCGCACAGGCAACGGCAGCGAGAATCTCCTCCTCGAACAATACCGGGAGCTCCATCTCGCGACGATCACTCTCTCGCCGAGCTGGCTGAACCACAGCGATGGAGCCGGCCTGGTCGAGGATCACCGACGAGCTCCGTTGCTCCACCACCAAGGTGGTCCCGCGGATCGCAGCTCGGGTACCTTCGCTGATGTCAAACACCGCGAAATCTCCGAACAGCGCCTCATGCTGGATGTCCCGGCTGAGGTCGCGCCGCTCCAATTCCGCGGGCCGCAGCACCTGCCGGCTCGGGCCGCCGGCTACCGCGAACGTGAGTTGCGAACCGGCCCCCAACGTGCCGTGCCGGTCGGGCAGCAGCGCCTCGGCCCGGGCCCGGATCTCTGCCTCATCGACCCGGCCGGCAGTCTGTGCAAGCTCGTGATCGTGCAGCGCTCGCAGCACAGCCGCCATCAGCTCGTCCGGTGTGGAGAAGAACGCGCGGAAGTGCCCGGTTGCCCACCGATCGGCCTCGTCGAGAAACGCCTGTTGCGCCGGTTCTCGGGTCACGTCTCGCTCAACAAAGAGCAGAACCGGCTTGCGCTCTCTAGCCTCCCGGTACTCCTCATGCGTAGCCGACAATCCAGACGTCTGCGGATCTCCGTACCGCGCACCCATGAGCAACACGACCACGTCGGACTCCCTGACCGCCGCTAGGCAGGCGCTTTGCGGCGTGCCAGGCGACGCCGAGAGATCCTGAGCACGCACTGGCTGGTGTCCCAGGATCTGGACAGCTTCAGCGGCACACATAGGTTAGACCGACAACGTCCGCTCGTGCCGCGAGTAGTGCTTGGACCGTGGCGTTCGTGGTCGGAGTCACGATGTGGCGTGGTTTCGGTTCGTGGTCGATGCTTGGCTGCCGGAAGGTGGTCCCGTCAGCGTGGCCGCAGCAGGGCGATCTTCCAGCGAACCAACCGGTCCGGCGACACGCGCTGGCAAGGTGCCGTGGTGACCTATGAAACGGGACGACCGACGATGGCTGATTCCTCGGGTGTACTCACTCGAGACGACTTCGCGGGCTTCCTGCAGCGCGTGCTCGCCGACTTCCGATCAGGCGGCAGCAGCGAGTGGGAGAACGATACTCTCGAGCGGTTCCTTGACGGGCTCGCCGCGTTCGCATGCGCCCGGGAAGTCGATCGCAATGCCGATGAGCAAGAGACCGCAACGTGGCGACTTTTCGCGGAGATAGTCGCGGCCGCGACGGGCTACGAGTGAACCTCATGGATCGCCCGTGAAGTACGTCGGCACTTGACGACGGGCGCGACGTCCTCCTGACAGCGAGTGATCCAGCTTCTCACTCGCCACCACTCGGGAAGGTGTCGGCCGGCGCCGGCTGAAGTGAAGGCGCAGACCGCGACCTTCGGTGACGGTGATGAGCGACAACAACGATCATCTCTCGCGCGTGGCCCGTCAGCAGGTCGGCGCGTACGGTCGGCGGACCATGGTGAAGGTGCATCCGAAACCGGGCTGCGCCACCACGGCCGGATCCAGCACGTCGTCACCGGCCGGCCGGATGCCGTGCTCGACCCAGTTGACCAGGTCGGCAAAGCCGCGTTCGAGTTCGGTAGCCGTGAACCCGCAGTGCCCGACATCGCGGATCGCGCGCTGGACCACCAGGTCGGACAGGCCGTTGGCGGCGACGCGGCCGGCGTACACCTGCTCCATCGAGAACGGCACGAACAGGTCCCCGAGTGTGTGCATGCTGAGCACCGGTACCGACGGGGTGCCGTTGACCACCGGCACGTTCGCCAGGCCGTGCTCCACCCGACCCGAGGGATCCTGGGCAACCCGCACGACCTCGGCGTTCAACGCCTGCTCCGCCGGGGTCAGCGCCGGGTCGGTGTCGAACTGGTAGACCGCGTCGGTGTTGTCCACGACCACACCCGGCGAACGCGGCAGCGTGCCGTCGCCCGTACCAAGGGTGAACAGGAACGAGGCCCAGACGTTCCACCCGACGTCGAACAGCGGACGGATGCCGCCGGAGCGCAGTTCGGTCATCGCCTTAAGGTGCTCGCCGTCGACGTTGAGGACGGTCGGCCAGGTCGTCGCCAGGTTGGCCGTGATCTGCGGCACCGTCACGTTTGTCCACTGGACCGGATCAGGCGGGAACGTCATGGGCACGCCCGCGAGGGCCGCCGCGACGAGGTTGTAGTCGAGGAAGAAGTCGAACAGCTCGTGGTCGCCCAGGACGCCACAGACCGGCATCGCGCCGTCGTACTCCTCGCGATACTGCTCGATCGCGGCCGCGGTGATGTGGCCGCCCATCGACTCTCCCGCCAGATACACCCGCCGCGGTCGGCCCACGATGCCGTTGAACAGCTGGGTCAGCGCATGCGTGTCCTGCACCCCGACCGACACGTCATAGCCGTTGCGCGAGTAACTCGACGCGGCCCACGCGAACCCGTTGCTGAGGAAGTACTCGCGCAGGCGCGGGTTGCTGACGGTCAGCTCCAACCCCACGCCGCGGTACCCGTGGGCCCACATCACCAGCTCGCCGTTCCAAGTGGCCGGCACCTCGATCCGGTACCCCGCGCCGTTGTGCACGCCCCAGTACCGCTGGCTGGCGTGCCCGGGGAGCTGGTCGAACGGCAGCTTGGTCTCATCGACGAAGTAGGCCGGCGGCGAGTCCGCCACGGCTGGGACGACGGACCCACCGCCGACCCCGGCAAGGATCAGGAGCATTCCGGCCGCGGCACGCGCCAAGCGGTTGAGGTTCATCGCAGGCCCCTCCTCATCGAGCGGCGGCACCGGCGAGCGTGACATAAAATCGATCGGCGGCGAAAAGACTGTAGTGAAGCCCGGTGGCCGGGCACCAGACCATCGACGGTCTGAACCGCCGACTTGTATGACCGATACGGGACGCGCGGGTAGATGATCTAGCGTTCCGCCGGACGCCGACCGGCTTGGCTCGTGAACCGCCTGCCGCCGTTTAGGCTGGCTCACCCGGTTTGTCGGGTCGGTCGGCGCTCCGGGCCGCGACCTGACTCAACAGAGGTGTACCCTGACCAGGCGCTGAAAGTCGGCCTGTCGACCGCGGTCCCGCCCCCTTTGGACGTCGTCGGCATGGAGGACCCCGGTGGTCATCATTGGGCTTGATCCGCACAAGCGCACCCACACCGGCAGCGCGCTCAAACCAGGCAGCCATCGAATGCTGGCCACGGTGCAGGTGCAGGCGAGTCTGGCCGGATACCGGCAGCTGCTGCGGTGGGCCCAACGGTTCGAATCTCGGCGGTGGGCGGTGGGCGGTGGCGCGAGCCAACACTGCCTCGATCTCACCGACCGAGACTCCGTGCCGGGTGGCATGCAGCTCGTTTGCGTCATCCCACTCGACGGCGTCGATCTTGATTCTGGGCACGCGTCGCGCCTCCAAGCAGCGTCATGTATGACATTTGTACGACATCGACGAGTCGTGTGGGTGGCCGTTGGCCGCGCACGCTCTGCCGCCCGGGTCCGACACGACGCACACGTTGGCGTTGATGTCGGTGACGGTCCGTAAGCTACGCCATATGGCGGCCGAGTTCGTGGATCTGGCCGACGACGATGGCGCGGTCGATTCCTGGTCGGTGCATCTCCCTGGCCGGAAGACGGTGCCTGCCTACCTGGTGTCGCGGCATGCCGCGCAGTACCGAGCGATTGTCGACGTGCTGCTTGCGGAGCAGGACAGCAGCTTGACCGGGCTGTCGTACGACAAGATCAGGACGGCGCCCAGCGCGCACCTGGCCCAAGGCGCCCAACAGACGTCGTCCTCGCACCCACAGGCAAGATCGTCATGGATCGAGGTATCGGAATGGCAGAAGAGCTCACAGCATCGCCTCCCGCTCCGACTATTTGCGGACGTCCGACCAAGAGCGGGGCTCCCTGCCGCCAGCGCATCCCTGACCCTCGCTTCGAGCCTGCCTGCCGGCAGCACTCTACCGAAAATGAGCGAGAATTGGCCGCCATGCGCCAGGCGGCATATTACCAGGGCTATCGCGACGCACAGCAATCCGCGCACGAATACGCCGAATTTCGGATCAAGCAGCTAGAACAGCGGATCTCCGAGCTGGAGCAGGCGGCCAAGCCGCCTCGCCGGCTGATCGACGAACAGGGACGCCAGATAGTCCAGATCGGCCGCTATGCCTACGCTTGGAACGGGAGCGAACCTCTCGCCATCGGCGACCAGGTGTTCGTCCCAGAGAACTACGTGAGCCGAGCTCAGCGCGGACCCGGCGCATACGTGGACACTGTCACAGACCTGGGAACCGATTACCGTGGGCCGCTCGCAGAGGTGATCCGCCGAGCCTGATGGCAAGGAAGGTACGCCACCCAGGCACTGCAAGCAGAACGTCCCCGGTGACACCTTGACTGGTAGCCTGTTAACCCCCAGCAATTGAGGGCGCAAACACTGTCCTCGCAACCATTCATCCAGGTCGCCGCTAAGCGTACCACACAAGGTCAACGTGTCGACGCCCAGAATGGGCAGAATTTGCTGGAACCATTTCAGTTAAGCAATTATTGTTGATCATGGCGCTTGACTGTTTAGGGTCCAGGCTCGTCAAACGACACCCAGGCCACCAGTAGCACATCTACGCGCTGATGATCCTCCAGCATCAGGTACGTGATCAGACCGCGGCCCTCGCCGAACACCAGCTGGTACACCCCGCCAGTCGGATTGGCCGGATTAATCGGCTGACCCCGCTCCGGCACGAGGCCCAGGACGTCGAACTCCTCGCCCAACGCGGCCAACGCCTTCTGCGGCAAGGCCCAGATCTGCTCCTGCGCGATCGGGTCAATGTCCAGCCGGTACACGGCTACCGAGCCAACTCCGATCGAGCACGGTCAGACATCAAGCTCGGCTCGAAGCTCATCCCATGGCACACTGCCAGCCCTTGGCCGCCCCGCCTGTTGCACCTCGGCCGCCGCCGCGAGCACTGCCCGGTATCCGCCAGAGTCCCGCTCGGTCAGCAACGCCACCCGCCGCCACACCTGCAGCACCGACTGCAGCTGATCCAGCCTCAGCGTCTGCCGAGCGGCCGTCAACGCGGCATCGAACGCCGCATCGAACTCCGCCACCTGCTCCGGCAGCAAAGCACCCCGGATCGCCTCCGGCGAGGCAAACCGAGCCGCGGCAGCCACGTCGCCCAACCACTCCGGCGCCGGCTCCACCCCATCAGGCAGCCCACCCGAAGGAGGCGGCGGCGCAGCAGGAGAAGCCATGGTTATCAGAGTAGCGCGTGCGGCTCCTCCAGCGGCCGCACCCGCCCCGACGCAACCTGCATCCGTCGAACGCACTCAACTGCCGATGACAGTGCGTTGAGCTCGATCTTGATATGTGTCGATGTTCGGCTGTCATAAGTGATGTTCGCTGCCCTGACGTTGCCTCCTCCGCGATCTGCGGGGCGCGGCGTCAGCAGCACCCACGGACTATCCATCGGGAGGCTGAGTGTACGGTTATCGCCAGCTCGGCTGGCCTAATACGCGGATCGACAGATCCGTTCTTTAGGGGCGCACGGAAGGGTGAGCACGATTGGACGAAAGCGTACCGCATTTGCGACGTTGTGCATACTACTACTCAAACCGAATTTGGACGGAGGCGTCGATCGACTTCGTAAAGACCTCGTTACTGTTCTTCGACGGCGTGGCGCTCTCCGTGCCCGGCCGCAAGCTGGAGGAGATCGTAGATACCGATCCTTGCCTTGCGCGACCGCTATATGACCGCGGCCTTCTCGTAAACGTCGATCCAGCCGTCCAAATGAATCCCACGATCGTCGAAGGCATGGGCAGGGTCGCCGCACGATTCGTGATAGAGCGGACATTCCACTCCCCTCGGCTTATATCCGAGGTGGGGACAATGGCGGCATGGAGACTTGCGCGCAAATGCTCTCACGCGCTGCTGGAACACGCCAATGAGCACGGCCTCGGTGCATTTCATCGCGGCGGTCAGTTGTCTGCCTTCAGTAAGCGGGCCCAGGCGGCCATCCAGTACCTGTACGCACAACTGCTCGCCAAGCGGTCCGCATCGCCAAGCCAGGCATTAGCCATATCGCCGATTACCGATGCTTCCCCAAGCGAACTTCGATCAACTATATCAATAGTTCGACGGATCGGGCTCGACCAGTCGTTGCGCCTGCCTCCAGCTCGGGCGCGAGGCATGTTCGACCAGATTTCGACAGAACTGGCCGTTCCTCTCGATGTCTCGAGGATTCCACTAGACGAAATCCTAGACTTCAAGAAGGAGTTCGCTCCCCATGTCCGGGCCTACATGAAAAGCCTTGACGAATACATGCAAGTCGTAGAGGGCGGCGACGTCAACGTAGCTCACGCGGAAATGGAGCGCATGGAGGAGCTCAAGGAGCTTCGCAGCGCTCTCCAACGATCGAACCAGCGCAGCAATAGTCGCATCGCCGTGGTTGTCACTCTCAGCTTCGTATCGGCGATCTTGGGCACGCTGAGTCACGACGCCGCTCCAGCTATCGCATCACTCCTGGCCGCCCTCGCCGGTGCACAAACAACGATTCTCATCGTAATGTGACTACCTTCGGTTACTTGATCAACATTAGACGGCGGTTCGACTGAGCCCGCGTTGCACATGTGAGGCCGCTTTATCGCCGCCCCGATCGCTGACGAAAGGTTCTGAGTTATAGAGCCCTTTTGCGGAAGCATGCTCGGTCCAGCCTCTGCTATTTGCGCCGAACGTACGCTCATCAGCGTGAGTCGTTTTGCGCAAGTTTGGGTCGGGTGCCTGGCCTGTCGTCGGTCCCTGCATAGCTGAATGGGGTTGGTCCCGGCAGCGTGTGATCGGGTTGGTGCGACGACGGGCGGGGCTGCCCATGATGAGCGTCGAGATCAGCGGGTGTCTCTATGCCGCGGAGGGCTCGCCCCGACCGTCTGCTTGCTGCGCCACGATGGTCAGCTGAGGTGTGGTGGGTCAGGCTGCGGCGGCGGGGTGTGCTGGTGGTCGGGTGCCGTGGGTGGCGATGGTTGGGTTCCAGGCCTGGCTGGTGGTGATCACGGCGTGGAGGTGGCGCAGGATCGCGGCGGCGATCACGGTCTGGGCCTGGGTGGGGCGCAGCGTGTTGTGCTGGCGGGTGGTCAGGTGGGCGTATCTGGCGGGCGTAGACGGGGTTGGCGCGTTGCGCTCCCCAGACCGCCCGCCAGGCGGCCAGCCGCAGCCCCGGCCGTCCTTGAACGGTCAGTTTGGTGCGCCCGATGAAGGCGCCGGACAGTTTCTCCCGCGGAGCCAGGCCGGCGTGTTTGACCAGCGCGCGGGCGGTGGCGAACCGTCGTGGGTCACCGGTCTGGGCCAGGATCGCTGCGGCCCCGACCGCGGACAGCCCGGGGATCGAGGTGACCAGTCTGGTGAGCTGCAGCTCGTCGAGTACCGCGAGCATGCGCGTCTCGACCTCGGCCAGCCGGTCGTGGGCGTGCTGCCAGTCGGCCAGCAGCAGCTGCACGCGTTCCAGTGCGCCGGGTCGGTGCGCGGTCACACCGGCCCGGTCGCTGAGCGCGGCGAAGACCTTGCTGATGATCCGCCGGCAGGGTTTCTGACCGCCTCGCCGGGTGATCTGCCGCCGCACCGCCTGCTCGAAGCGGACCGGGCCCAGGCGTCGGGTGCGGGCCAGGTCGCCGCCGTCGCGGTCCACGATCACGCTCAGCGCGGCGATCCAGGTCCGCGAACGGAACGGCTGCTGCGCGGCGCCCAGGGCGGCCGGCCAGACGCACTCGAGCAGGTCGCGCATCTGCTGGACCTGGCCGCCCACCTCGGACAGCAGCTGCTCGCGGCGGGCGCCCAGGTGCCGCAACCGGGCCCAGGTCTCATCGACCGGCTCCGGCAGGTAGCAGCGCAGCTGTGCGGTCAGCCGGGCGATCAGCACCGCGTCCTTCTCATCGGTCTTGTCCAGGGTCAGATCCTCCGCGCGCCGCGACCACGAGGTCACCATCGGCTGCACGCACACGAACGGCATCGACCGGTCCGCCGCGAGCTGCCCGAGCACCCGCCACCGATGCCCCGTCGGCTCACACGCGATCGTCACGCCGGCGAAGCCGTTCCCACTCGCCCGAGTGGCGGCCCAGTCCAGCGCCGCGCCCAGATCCCACGCCCGGCAGCGGGACGTCCTGCGCGCCAACACCTTCGAATCGTGATCGCACACCACGACCATCTGCTTGGCATCGGCCAGATCGACCCCGACGATCGCGTTCGTCACCGGCACCAGCTCCCGCAACCGAGCCAGCCGTGCGTTGCGGTTGCGATCGCCCCGGGATACCCCACTACCGTTGCCCACGAACGTCCTCCTCCTGCGATGGGACACCAAGCCCGCAGCGCATCAGGAGGACGTTCCTACGCCCCGGACCGACACGCAGAACGACTTTCTATGCCACAAGTCGTGTAGGGCGCCTCGACTCACCAGTTCGGGTGATTGCGATCGTGGCCCTGTAACATATGCCATCCATCCAACGAGTTTCTGGCCAGTAGCACGCGAAACGAGATTGGGGTGCCGTCGCATGGCCACGCTGACGATGGCCTTGTTGGGCGCCCTCATACTTGCCGCTTTGGCCGTGGTTGCCAACTGGATCCCGCGTCCACCTGGCCTCAGCACCGGTGGAGCCGTCGTGGTACTCGCGGCTCTGGCGATAATCGTATTCGCTTTAGATCAGATTAGGGAAGGCGGCAATACAGAGGCCCCTCCACATTCAACAATCGAGCGAACCGCCGAGGCCGCATCATCGCACGAGAGAACCCCAACCATATCTACGCCGCCGCAGGTCACTCGATCCCTCACAGTGCCTAGCGATGTCGCCGTTAGCAGCGTCGATGGAGGTCTTGATACGGGTGTCGCAGTAGAAGCCGGTCAAGCAATGAGCATAACTGCGTCCGGTCGGATCGAGTACGGCTATGAGGGTGGCGAGTTCGGCGACTGCATTGGCTTCGCCAGCACAGACCCTGATGGTCAACGTCTTGTTGGATCGGTCGCATGTAGCACCAAGCTTGACCCAAATGTGCCGCTGGCCAGCGCACCTGTTGGTGCGCTGATCGGTCGCATCGGCGATGGCCCCTGGACGCTCATTGGTAGCCAACGCACCGTACGTGCTGATCGGAGTGGCGAGCTGTGGCTCGCGCATAACGACTACTCGCCATCCGATAACAAGGGTAGCTACGCGGTGGCTATTCAGCTTCAGCCAGAACAGTAACTCGCCTTGCAGGACGCAATTATCTTGGTATCGGAGCCTCTATTCTTTTACGGTCGTAGCGCCGCACACGCCTCCGGAGCTTGCCACCCCAAATACGTCCGGGTTCTAACGGCGGCCACGATGAGTTGATTAGCTGTGCTGAGACTTGCTTGAGCGGCTACTGCTGAGCGCCAGAGCCAAGGCGCCCGTCCTCGACGCACGGTCATGCCGCCAGGCGGTTGTAACCCGTTCGGCGTGACCAGGTGATGCGGATCGCCGGTGGGCGCAGTCGGGCACACCGCGGCATGCCGGTGTCGTCGGTGAGGTGGACCTCGATGGTAACTTCCGCAGCTGCCGTGGGCAGGTCGGCGAGCATGAGCTTGGCTCGCCGGAACATCGTGAACGTGCCGTCGGTGTAGGTGCCCCAGGTGAGGTAGACGAAGCGGTCGCCCTTGCGGCCGTGCACAGCGGGCCCGCGAAAGTCGCCGTCATCCGTGCCGATGTCGACGACCCATTCGGCGCGGTCGGCATCACCGGGCACCAGGCCATGCGGATCACGGCGGACCTGCAGGCCGACGTGAACGTCGCGGTACGGGCCGCAGCTGCGCCCCGGCAGATCATGACCACGAATGACCAGCCTCACCACCCGAGCTTAGGCGCCAGCGGCGCCGGAGCCGAACATCCGCTCATCCCGCGCTCGGTTGGGTTGGTCTGCCTTTCCATGCGGGTTGCAGCGGCGGAGGCTCGGTGGGTATGGCTATCGTCGTTGCGCGGCCCGCCGGCGCGGGTGATCTTGCTGAGGGTGTTGATCTGTTGCGGTTGGCCGTGGCGGCCTACCTGGCTCGATACAAAGGCATGTCCCGAGCGCATACCGAGTCGGATCTGCGGTGCTTCCTGATCTGGTGCGCGCAGCGGGGCGTGGTTCCGCTGGCGGCTCAGCGCGGACATGTTGAGTTGTACGTGCGGTGGATGCAGGAGACGCGGGTGTTCCAGCCGTCTACCGTGTCGCGCCGGTTGTCGGTGGTCTGCGGCTTCTACCGCACTTGCGTCCTGGACGGTGTGCTGCTGGCGTTGCCGGCCGAGCACGTCCGTCGACCACCACTCTCAAACGAGTCGCCGACCTTGGGGCTGGGTCACTTGCAGTTCGAGGCCCTCCTGAGCACGGCTCGGCTGTCACCCAACCGATACGATTTCGCCCTGGTGGCCATGCTCGGCCTGCTCGGCTTGCGGATCTTCGAGGCCACCGGTGCGGACATCACCGACCTGCGCGAGGAGCACGGTCACCGCGTCCTGCGCGTCCACGGCAAGGGCGACAAGATCGTGCTCGTTCCGCTGCCTCCGGCGGTCGGCAGGGCATTGGACCGGGCTATCGATCAGCGAAGCGCCGGGCCGATCCTGCTCAACCGGCGCGGCGTGCGGATGGACCGGCACGCCGCGACCCGCCGCCTCCATTGGCTGGCCGCCGCGGCCGGGATGCGGCTGCCCCGGATGCACCCACACATGCTCCGGCACACCTTCGTGACCACCATGCTCGACGCCGGGGTCGATCTTCGCGACGTTCAGATCGCCGCCCGGCACGCCGACCCACGCACTACCATGCGCTACGACCGAGCCCGCCAAGACCTCGACCGCCACCCCAATTACATCCTAGCCGCGTACATGGCCTCCGCCACCTGACAACCATGCCGATGAGCGCGCACTGCCAAGGATCTTGGCTGTGACATTCAATGCTGTGCGACTGTACCGCCGTGCTGATGAGAACCAATGAAGCTGCTGCGCAGCTACCACCCAATCGACACCAACGATAACCTTTCGCCTGGCAAGTGTCGTCTAGGCACCAGTGCACGCTAGTTCGGATGGGCGCTGGGACGGTGCCCTCCGGCAATCGTTCGCTCCCAGGAGGCAGGTTGGTCCCGCCTCCTGGCAACGCCCCAATCACGTGTGGTGTTGTTGACGTGTCAGAGACCCGCTTCTGCACCCGCTCTCCGTACACGAGCGACTCGACGCGGGCCAGTTCGTGGCCAATGCTGACCGGTATTGACCAACGGAATGGTCAGCGATAGCTGATGCCGTACGAGGCGACTTGGTGGTTGCCATCGCAGTTGGCGTATGAGATTGAGCCCGGGTTCACCCACCCACCATATGACATGTACCAATTGGTAACCCACCAGTAGCGTGGCTTGCACTGCGCCCACGCTTGATATTGGCCTGTTCCACCGTCGCAATGGGCCCAAGAGAACGAACCTTCACTTCCCCAATTGCATCCTGTGGCGATTGCGCTGGCGGGCGGCGCGGCGGATATGAAAAAGGTCATCGAGAGTGCTACGGCTGCCAATGCGATGCCGGCCTGTCGCACCATTCGGTTCATTCAAACTCCCTTTCGATCAGATTTTCGGCACTCTAACCGATTCTGGCGACGGCGCCTGCCGCCAATTCTAGGTGACGCTCATATGACGCGGCACCGGCGGCCAGGGATCGACGTCGATACCGGAGGAACGCCGGTCAGCGCGATCCGCGTACGTCGGTTGTATCAGGTTCTGACTATCAGGCTCTGTAACAGCCGGCGAAGAACCAGTTGATGTAATGCCACTGTCCCAATGAGTCAACCCAGTACGCCTGGAATCCAGCGCACACCTCGCGCCCAGGACTGGCGTCGACTGTGTAGGTCCAGTTTGTACCTGGCACCTGACCTTGGCTTGGACCTCCTGGGTTCCACGCCGACTGGATGAGGGCGAGCGGCGGACTTGATCCGCTGAGCTTCGACAGCCGGCCCCAGCCGACCCCGCCGCAACCATACGAATGGCGCAGCTCCTCGCGCATGATGGCTCCCTTTACATCGAAGTCGCTCCACCCCCATGTGTCTCCAGTCCCGCATCCGGCAGGATCCCATCCTGTCGGCCCTGCTGATGCACTGCCGGCACCGCCGAGTAGCGTCATCACAATCGCCACAACGGTCACGAGAAGAATTCGCGGTCGCGTTTTACGCACGCTGGTCTCCTTTGACTTGAACAATCTAGGCTGCACGAGTCACTTGCCAAGGTTCGAACGTCACGAGCGACAGGTCCCTGCTCGTGAACTGATCAAATCGCGCACCCTGCCTAATGCGCTGATAGTTTGGCGCAGTGCCAGGCGTGATGCGTTCTTTGATGCGAGTGGAGTACCGGCGCGCAACAAGTCTTGCGGTCTGCCGAGATTTGTGGTATTCGAGATCCGAGTCTAGGTAGCAGGGAGTTCAATGCCGCAAGTCACAGGACGTCGATACCTCACCATTCCACCCGCCACACAGCGTCACCTGTTGACATCAGCTCAACGAGTTTCATGGCTATTGCGGGCGAACCGGCTGCTAGGCCCCGAACCACGCTATCGAACATTGACTGGATTCGCCGGTGCGATGGGCGGCATCAACGCCAGCACCTTATCTCGCTGGGAGACAGGACGACTGCCAGCACCCTATTCTGCTGTTCGCCGGTACGAAGCGATCCTTGAGCTGCCCACCGGCCTGCTGACTTCGGCTATCGATACGACCCATCGATTCTGGGCCAGGTACCTAGACTACCTTCCGGTGCTACGCCGCAATATTGAGCCAACTGATCCTCAAGCTCACGTTCGCCTTGACCGCTTGCTTGATCAAGCGTGCTCTACATCGACGATGAGCGGAAATGACTGGGACCATCTGACAGCACTGTTGTCCGGGATGCCGCGCGTCTTCCTTTCTGGGAGGTCATGGACCGAACTGACCTCCCGCCTCCTGCTCGAACTGAACATCTCAGACGGAGTTCCGTGGTTTCAACGGTTCGAGTCCTTCAACAGACTGCTGTCGCACCCGACCGGTCAGCAAGCAGCGGTGGCGGCCTGCACCGCGTCCGCGGCCGATCAATCGAATCAGATAGTTGTCGAGTCGGTCTGCATCCTCGATTGTTCTGCACACGCCAGCGCAAGCCGCGCGGTCGTTAGTCAGATCAAGCATCCGACGAGCGAAAGGGCGCAGCAGGGCGCGCTCATGGCATGTGTACGGAAGTTCCAGTACCACCACTTTAGCGATGGCCAAGCTCGATGTATTATGAATGTGGCTGGAGACCTCATAGGCGATTCGACTTGCGCCGAGACGAAAGCACTGGCGGCCGAACTCATCTACTCGCAGCGGACGGCATCTTCGCATTTGGTGACCAATCGGCTACGACGGGCTATGGCGCACGGCCGCGGCTCATACCCGCATACGAATAGCAGCGAAGGAGCAATCAGAGCTCAGGTCGCCGTAAACCGTATCATCAATACGGCGACTAGTTGGCTCCCATGCGAACTGCCCAACTTCGACGATGGGGTCATCGGCAGACTTGTAGAAGAGATGTTGTTTGGTGAGACATTCGACACTCGACTGTATGCTGGCACCCTCATCGGTGCGACGCCCTATCGCCGTCCATTAGCTGCTGCCATCGGGCTGGAGCTGGCGACTCCTCGAACTTTCCATGATGCAGACCTCATGGCCGCCCTGATCACGGCACTCCGGTTCCTAGGGGGGCCATCAGAACGCCAACTGGTTGAGCGACTCGTGCTGACCGGCGGGACGCCCTCATGGATACGAAAGATGGCCGCCTACGCGCTTGGACATCTCGATGGCACAACATCGGTGTCCTTTTGGAGCGCGGCGCTGCAACACTACGGCCGGCATTGGGCAAAGTATCGTACGCGGGAATCAGCGTCCATCCTTGACGGACTGGTCTATGGCCTTGGAATGGCCAGAGCCAAGGCAGCGCTGGTGGCTGTCCGTGATGATTATGCTGCCCCGGCGCCAACCCGCGCAGCCGCCACATGGTGGCTCAACATCCCAAGCCATCTATGGCATAGCAGGCAGTGATCTTTACCTCGGTCGACATGGCCTACAACACACTCATTTGCCGCCGGTCGGGCGTAGGCCGGGTCGCCGCCAGTGAGAATGAGCGGCAGGTGCTGGCTAGGAGGTCATAGGCCGTAAACCCGCCTGAGCGCCTTCCCGCCAAGCACTATTTCGTGATCGTTATGGTCACCGTGTGCGTTGCGTCCGGGCTGACGTTGTTGCTCGCCGTCAGTTCGATCGGGTAACTGCCCTCGGCGGTTGGTATACCGCTGATCTTGCCGGACTTCGGGTACAGCTCCATTCCGGGAGGCCGGCTTCCGGAACTAAGCCGAACCGTCGGCGCCGGTGTGCCGGATAGTTTGGGCGAATATTCGCCGGACTGGCCGACCACAAATTGTGCGGACCCCGGCCCGGTCAACGTCGGTGCTATGCCTTGCGGTGTGCCACCACGCGCACCACCAGGCGAACTGGCTTGCCCATCTCGCGACGCCTGCGAACCGAAGTAGAAGCCGACGATAGCCGCTACCAATGTGGTGACCGCTGCAATCATCTGGCTGCGAAGGTCGCGCACGCCCGGCCCAGACAAACCGAAGATTGCAATAATGGCCACGCCCAGCAGGGCAAAACCTGTGATGGCCAAGATCGTGCGCGTGGTCCTGATCCCTACGCGAGCAGATCTGCCCAGCAATTTGATCAGTGGCAGGACGTCAGGCTCCTGCTCCTCGGGCGTTCCGGAAGGCTGGAGGGCCCGCATTATCTTGACCTGGTCGTCAACGGGTGCCTTTCGGCCTTGTATGCCGCGCTTGAGTCCAAGGAGGTTCTTGAGCGTCGATCGCGGCGCGCTCAGGTTGTATAGGGTCAGCCCGAACATGCCGAGGATGATCAGGCCGACCAACACGAGCAGCGCGACCAGCAACCACGTCGGGAGCGCTGCCACGGAGTCCGAGGTAGCGGGCGGTATGCTGCTTGCCGGCGTCGTACTGACCGATGTCCCAGTCACCGTGGTAGTCGGCGTGGTCACTGCGGTGGTCGGCGTGATTGGCGTGGTCGGCTCTTGCCACAACATCCTGAGCGGCCTCCTCCCCGGGTGGACCGGCCGGCACTCAGTCGTCCCGACGGTCAATCCCGATCGCCCCGCTTGGACAGGGAACGCCAGAGGGCTACAGATACAAGCAAATCACGCTTGCGTCCACGCCCAGCCCGTTATACCTGGTCGGGTGAGGTTCGGTTGGACCAGGTCTTGGCCAGCGTGGCGACGTCGGCGGCGTAGCGGTCGGCGGCCGCTAGGGAATCGGGCTCGCGGCCGGCGGCGAGGCCAATGAGAAAAACTGTGACAGGCGCGGCCGGCCGCGGCCGCCGCGCCGATCGCCGCCACCGCGTCAGCTGCCACCGACCCGGCCGTTGGGATCGGCCCCGGGCAACGAATCCAGCTCAACCAACAACGCCATGAACACCGCGCACACCCGCTCGGCCCGCCGGGCCACCGCACGCACCACCGGGCAGTCAGCGAACCACTTGCCGGCTTCGAGTTCCCACACCACCCACGTACGGGTCAGCCGACGGCCGGCGAGGGCGGCCAGCCGACCGCCATGGCACTCGGCGATCTGATCGCCACCGGCGAGCCAACGAGGCAGGTAGCCACCGACGCCGAAGTCGAACACCGGATCAGTCTGCTCGGTCGCCTCCGACACGCACAGCAAAGAGTGTTATTCAAAACGGCAAAATTAGCATGATCAGAGCCGGCGTGTCGCAACAAGGCGCAACGGTTCTCCCGAAATAATTTCGAGAGTCCGCTCGAAGGAATCTCGAACTCCGGGAGAACCGTTGC
>Ga0209382_10001680_pt1 | contig 34254 bp, 18 predicted proteins | sample SoiMetdeltSBSDD5_FD_187599 | JGI IMG/M metagenome (GOLD analysis project Ga0209382, IMG submission 187599) | Bulk soil microbial communities from a Populus tree surrounding site in Tennessee, USA - Soil MetaG P. deltoides SBSDD5 (SPAdes) (version 2) | ecosystem: Environmental > Terrestrial >... | reverse complement strand
CTGCATGAACGGCGCGGCGGCGCATTTGATCAAACGCGGGGAAGAAATCATCATCATGGGCTTTGAGTTAACGGATAAGCCGCTCCCGCCCAAACTCATTCTGGTGGATGAGCAGAACAAGTTTGTGAGGTATTTATAAGGCGAGACCCTAAAGGTCCGCTTCGCGAAAACCTTTAGGGTCTGGGTCTAACACCTATGACCAACCTCTATCAAGAAATTGCCGGTCTGTCAGCCGAAGAGCGCGAGCTGTTTGAGTTGCTACTCAAACAGGAAAGCACGGGCGCTTCGCGTTCGCTCATCCTGCCGCGTCGCCAGGAGACGCAATCGCTTCCGCTCTCGTTTGCTCAGGAGCGGCTGTGGTTCCTGGACCGCCTGGAGCCGGGCAGTTCGGCCTATAACCTCCCGACCTCCGTCCGCTTGCGGGGCACGTTGAAGGTCGAAGCGTTAGAGCGCAGCCTGAACGCCATTATGGCGCGGCACGAGTCACTCCGCACCACGTTCCAAATTCAAGAGGGGCAGACGGTTCAAGTCATCGCGCCGCCGGGTGAGCAAACCTGGCCGCTTCCGATCTTTGAACTTATCTCACTGCCCGAAGCCGAACGGGAAAATGCGGCGCGCCGGCAGGTAATCGAAGAAGTGCAGCGGCCTTTCGATTTGGTGACCGGCCCGCTCGTTCGCGCGCGTTTGCTGCGGCTGGCGGATGAGGATCATGTACTCGTTTTGACGCTGCACCACATCATCTCCGATGGTTGGTCACTCGGCGTCCTCGTGCGCGAGGTCGCCACGTTCTACGGCGCATTCGCGAGCGGACGACTTTCCGCGGACGAAGCAAAGGTCTTGCTCCCTCAACTCTCCATCCAGTATCCGGACTTTGCCCTCTGGCAGCGCGGCTGGCTGAGCGGCGAAATCCTGGAGAATCAAATTAATTACTGGAAGAAACAACTGGCGGGCGCGCCCACGCTCCAATTGCCCACCGATCGTCCTCGGCCGCTGGTGCAGACGTTCAATGGTTCTTCGGAAACAATCGTGTTGCCGGCGTCATTGATCGAGTCGCTCAAAGCGCTCAGTCAACATGAAGGCGCGACACTGTTTATGACGCTGCTGGCCGCGTTTCAAGTATTGCTCCAGCGCTATGGGGGTCACGCTTCGCGAGATATTGTCGTCGGCTCGCCCACCGCTAACCGGACACGGGCCGAGATCGAAGACCTGATCGGTTTCTTCGTCAACATGCTCGTGCTGCGGACGGACCTCTCCGGCGATCCGACGTTCCGCGAGTTGCTGGCGCGCGTGCGCGAGGTGGCGGTGGGCGCTTTTGATCATCAAGACCTGCCGTTTGAGCGTTTGGTGGAGGTACTCCAGCCGGAACGGGATTTGAGCCGCCAGCCGCTCTTCCAGGTTTCCTTTGTCTTGCAGAATGCGCCGCTGGGCGCGCTGGAACTGGCGGGATTGGACCTAAGCTTTTTTGAAATGGGAAGCGGTTCCTCTAAATTTGATCTGACATTGTTCCTCACTGAAATTAATCAGGAGTTGATTGCCTCCTTTGAGTACAACACGGATCTCTTCGATGCCTCCACCATCCAGCGGATGCTGGCGCATTGGCAGCGACTGTTGGAAGGCGTAGTAGCCAATCCGGATCAGCGTCTCTCGGAGCTGCCACTGCTGACGGAAACTGAACGACGGCAACTCCTCACCGAGTGGAATGCGACCGAGCGCGCCTATTCGCGTGAGCGCTGTCTGCACGAGCTCTTTGAAGCGCAGGTCGAGCGGACTCCGGAGGCGACGGCAGTGATTGCCCACGCGCCGGATGGTTTGCTAGAAAAATTCACTTACGCCGAACTCAATCAGCGGGCGAATCAACTCGCGCACTATTTGCGGAAAAAGGGCGCTGGCCCGAACGTGCCGGTCGGCGTTTGCCTCGAGCGCTCAGTGGATTTAGTCATCGGATTGCTCGCCGTGCTCAAAGCCGGTGGCTGCTACGTGCCGCTTGATCCCGCGTATCCTGCCGGACGCTTGGCTTTCATGTTGGCCGATGCGCGGATTGAGGTGTTGGTGACAAAGTCCAAGGGGCTGGTGGCTAGGGACTGGGGGCTGGCGGGGGAAGAAGACGAAGGACGAAGGACGAAAGACGAAGGAAAAATCACGAGTCGCGAATCACGAGTCGTCATCTTCCTCGACACCGACTGGTCCCTCATCTCCCAATCATCAATCAGCAATCCACAATCAGCAATCTCTCCTGACGATCTCCTCTACCTCATCTTCACCTCCGGCTCCACCGGGCGGCCCAAAGGCGCGGGTGTCTATCATCGTGGGTTCGTCAATCTGCTCGAATGGTACATCCAGGAATTTGGCATCAACGCGGCGGATCATACGTTGCTCGTTAGCTCACCGAGCTTTGACCTGACACAGAAAAATTTCTTCGCGCCGCTGGTCACGGGTGGGGAACTGCACCTGCTCGTGACGGACTACTACGACCCAGCGCAAATCTCCGCCGCGATTGAAGCGGGCCAGATCACGCTCATCAACTGCGCGCCAAGCGCTTTCTATCCACTGGTCGAAGAAGGCGGATCGGAGGCGTGGAAGCCACTGAGCACTTTGCGCGGTGTGTGCCTGGGCGGCGAACCGATTCATCTTTCGCGCATCGAAGAGTGGCTCAACTCGCCGGACTGCCACGCGGAAATCTCAAACACCTATGGCCCGACCGAATGCACCGACATCAGCGCGTTCTATCGCGTGCGCCAGCCGGAGCAATTTATGGATCGCTCCGTGCTCACCGGCAAGCCGATTCCTAATGCACAGGTCTATATCCTCGATGAGCATCTGGAGCCGGTTCCGGTCGGCGTCGCTGGAGAACTGTGCGTCGCAGGCGTCGGCGTGGGATTAGGGTATGTGAATGATGCGGGGTTGACGGCGGAGAAGTTTGTTCCTAATCCGTTTGTCTTGGAAGAAGGACGGAGGACGGACGACGGACGACGGACGAAAGAAATCCACCGTCTACCGTCCACCGTCCTCCGTCTTTACCGCACTGGCGACCTCGCCCGTTATCTCCCCGATGGAAACATAGAGTTTCTTGGCCGTCTCGATCATCAAGTCAAAGTCCGAGGATTCCGCATCGAGTTAGGAGAAATTGAAGCGGCGCTGAAGCAGCACCCCGCTGTGCGCGAGAGTGTCGTCATTGCGTTGGAAGCGGCGCGGGTGATGGATGAAGCGGACGAATCGAATCGGCCGGATAAGCGGCTGGTCGCTTACGTCGTTCAACACGCCGATCACCAGGACGCGGCGACGCAGGCGCTGGAGGCGCAAGAGCAGGCGGAACAACTCGCGCAGTGGCAAATCGTCCACAACGAAATTCATCGCCAGTCCCCGACGCCGGATGATCCGCTCTCGAACCTGGCGGGGTGGAACAGCAGCTACACCGGCCAGCCGATTCCGGTGACTGAAATGCGCGCCTGGGTGGAAAACACGGTGACGCAGATCATCGCGCTCAAGCCCAAACGCGTGCTGGAAATTGGCTGCGGCTCCGGCCTGTTGCTGTTGCGGATCGCTCCGACCTGCGAACGCTATTGGGGCACGGATTTTGCCGAAGCCGCGCTCGCCGGGCTGCAACAGCAGGTGGAGCGGTTGGCATTGCCGCAGGTCTCGCTCTTCCAAAAATTTGCGGACGACTTCACCGGAATTGAACCGGATTCTTGCGATGTGGTCATCCTCAACTCGGTCATCCAATATTTCCCGAGCGCGGATTATTTACTGCGGGTCTTGGAGGGCGCGGTGCGGGCCTTAGTCCTCGGCGGCTATCTCTTCCTCGGCGACCTGCGGAACTACGCGCTGTTGGAAGCTTTCCATACCTCGGTGCAGTTGTATCAAGCGCCGGATGATTTGCCCGTGACGCATTTGCGCCAGCGCCTGAGTCAACAACTGCGCCGTGAAGAAGAGCTGCTGCTCGCTCCGAGTTTCTTCACGGCGCTGCAAGCGCAGTGTCCCGCTATGCGGATTTGCCAGGTACAAGTTCGGGTCAAGCGCGGCGCGGAACACAACGAGCTAACGAAGTTTCGTTATGATGTCATCTTGCAAGTGGGTGGCGAAACCGCGCCAGATACGCCGTCTTTGGAAATCGAATGGCGCGATTGGCAGCGCAGCGGCTTGAGCCTCGCGGCCTTGCGCCAGCGCCTCATGGAAACGCAGCCGATAGCGCTCGGCCTTTCGCGCGTCCCCAATGCGCGTTTGCAATCCGAGGGGCAAGCGCTGGAATTAATGCGCAGTGATGCTCCACCGGCCACCGTCGGTGAACTACGCGCGGCACTCGCCGATTTGCCCAGTGAGGCGATTGACCCCGAAGCGTTCTGGGCACTGAGCAACGAGTTGCCCTGCGCGGTGGATGTGTATTGGACGGATGAGAATAGGCAGGGAGACTATGATGTGATTCTTCGACGGAAGACGGATGACGGAGGACGGATGTCGGAAGAAGAAAACCTTCGTCTTTCGTCCCGCGAAGCGGTCCTTCGTCCGTCTTCCGTCCACCGTCCACCGTCCTCTTACGCCAGCAACCCTCTCCAAGGCCTCTTCGCTCGTCGCCTCGCGCCAGAGCTACGAACTTTCCTGCAAGATCGCTTGCCGGACTATATGATGCCCTCGGCTTTTGTGTTGCTGGAATCATTGCCGCTGACGCCGAATGGGAAAGTGGATCGCAAAGCGCTGCCCACGCCGGACAGCCTGCAACCGCTGCGGAGCGAGAGCTACGTCGCGCCGCGCGATGAAGTGGAAGAAAGTTTGGCCAAACTCTGGAAGCAGTTGTTGGGGATTGGACAAGTGGGAGCGGAGGATAACTTCTTCCAATTAGATGGTCACTCACTGCTCGCCACGCAACTCGTCTCGCGCGTGCGCGAAGCTTTTGGCGTGGAACTTCCGCTGCGCGCCATCTTTGAATCGCCGACCATCGCGGGCATCGCCGAGCGTATTCGCCATGCCCACAGTGGCCCAGTCGCCCCGCCGATTCGACCTGTGCCGCGCGATCAGAATTTGCCGTTGTCCTTTGCACAACAGCGCTTATGGTTCGTGGATCAAATGCAGCCTGGCAGTTCCGCGTTCAACATTCCCGCCGCCGTGCGGCTGACAGGCGCGCTGAATGTGGCCGCGTTGGAGCAGGGCCTGAACGAAATCATCCGGCGGCATGAAGTGCTGCGTACCAGTTTCCAAACGGTGAACAACGAGCCGCGCCAAGTGATTGCATCTGAACTGGCGTTGCCCCTGACAGTCCGTGATCTGCGACCATTAGCTGAAATTGAACGAGAGTCGGAAGCACGACGGTTGGCTGGTGAGGAAGCCCAACGTCCATTTGATTTAGCGCGCGGCCCGCTCATTCGCGCCGGGCTCCTGCGGCTGGATGAAGAAGAGTATGTCCTGCTGCTCACGCTGCATCACATCGTCTCAGATGGCTGGTCCATGGAAGTCATCCTGCGCGAGGTCGCGGTGCTATATCAGGCTTACGGCGCCGGGCAGGACTCGCCACTGCCTGAACTCCCCATCCAATATGCCGACTTTGCGGTCTGGCAACGCGACTGGCTGCGCGGCGAAGTTCTGGAAGAGCAATTGGCGTATTGGAAGAAGACCTTAGGCGGAAACCTGCCCGTCATCGAATTGCCCACCGACCGGCCGCGGCCCGCGACCCCGACCTTCCGCGGCGCGACGCAATCTTTTCGGTTCAGCCCGGCATTATCCGAGTCGTTGAAGCGTCTGGGCCGCGAAGAAGGCTACACCTTGTTCATGGTGCTCTTGGCCGGGTTCCAAACGTTGCTCTATCGTCACTCGGGACAAGAAGATATTGTGTTGGGCGCGGATGTCGCCAATCGCAATCGGGCGGAGATCGAACCGCTCGTCGGGTTCTTCGTCAATCAATTAGTCCTCCGCACGAACCTGGGCGGCAAACCGCGCTTTCGGGAGTTGCTCGCGCGGGTGCGCGAAGTCGTCTTGGGCGCGCAGGCGCATCAGGATTTGCCGTTCGAAAAGTTGGTCGAGGTCTTGCGACCGAAACGCCTTCTGAATCAAACGCCGCTGTTTCAGGTCAAGGTCGCTTTCCAAAGCGCAGCGGTCTCAACGCAGGAAACGCCCGGCTTGAAGTTAAGTCCGTTGGAGGTCGGCGCGGGTTTGACGAAATACGACCTGACCCTATTCTTGTGGGACACCGGCCCGAACGTCATCGGCAATTTAGAATACAGCACCGATTTATTTGACGCCGCGACTATCACCCGACTTGTCCATCAGTACGAAACTTTATTGAACAGCCTCGTGGCGCAGCCCGAGGCCCGGCTGGATGATTTAGAACTGCTGACCGAATCTGAAAGGAGTCAAGTTCGCATGGAACAACAAACGCGTGAAAAATCCGCTTTCAAGCAATTCAAGAGTGTCAAGCCCAAGGCGGTCAGTCTGCCGCAAGGCGATTTGATCAAGACCGATACGCTCCGGCCCGGCGAACGTTTGCCTCTGGTGATCCAGCCGGCGCTGGAGGGCCTCGACCTGGCCGACTGGTCGCGCGGGCATCGGGAATTCATCGAAAGCCGATTGCTCGAACATGGCGCGATCCTCTTCCGGGGTTTCAACGTCACCACGCCCCCGGCGTTTGAGCAGTTTGCGCAGACGCTGTGCGCCGAACTCTACGATGAGAACGGCGAGCATCCGCACGTCAGCGTCAGCGGCAAAGTATACACGCCGGTTTTTTATCCGCCGACTTTAAAACTTTTGTGGCACAATGAAAACTCCTTCAATCGCCGTTGGCCGATGCGCATTTGGTTCTGCTGCGCGCAGCCGGCGGCGCAAGGCGGCGAGACGCCCGTGGCTGACAGCCGCAAAGTATTTGAGTTACTGGATCCCGCCCTCCGCGAACGCTTCCTGGAAAAGCAAATCATGTACGTACGCAACTACGGCGACGGCTTGGGACTGAACTGGCAAGATGTTTTTGGAACGACCAGCAAGGCGGAGGTCGAGGCGGCCTGTCAGACTTCGGGCATGACGTGTGAATGGAAGGACGGCGACCGATTGCGGACGCGCTGTGTTCGCCCGGCGGCGGGCAAACATCCGAAGACCGGCGAGATGGTCTGGTTCAATCAAGCGCAGCACTGGCACGTCTCGTGTTTAGACCCGGATACCGGCCAGGCGCTCAAGAATCTATTTCAAGAAGCTGATCTGCCGCGTAGTTGCTATTACGGCGACGGCTCGCCGATTGAAGACGCGACCATGCAGGCGATCTTGGACGTGTATCAAAAACTCGAAGTCAGCTTCCCGTGGGAAGCGGGCGACATCTTGATGCTCGACAACATGCTCACCGCCCACGCGCGCAATCCATTTTCGGGCGAGCGGAAAATTTTGGTGACGATGGGCGAGATGACGGGGTATGAGGAGTTATAGTAACTACTCTGCCTCACCCCCGGCCCCTCTCCTGAAGCGGCCCTTCGACTGCGCCCCGCCATCCTTCGGCTATCGCTCAGGACGCGCGGGGCTCCGCTCAGGGTGCCCGCTTCAGGAGAGGGGAGAAGTGCATCGGACTCTGCTCCCCCTCTCCTGACGATGTATCCTGAGCGGAGCGCGGTGATTTTCCGCGCGCAGTCGAAGGATCGTCGTCAGGAGAGGGGGCCGGGGGGTGAGGCAGGCTGAGTAGTTCAGAAGAATTTTAATCACGAATGAGCGAATGGTGACAACATACCTGACACACCGAAAATGGCCGTGTGCGTGTCTTATACAGAGTACCCGCTGGTTAAGCCATAGTTGGGCGGCAAATGAATAAGCCGCAATTATATTTCTATGAGGTGAACTATGTCCGAATCACTTTGGGATGAACTTCAGTTAGAAGACAAGATTTTTCAAATTCTAAGCGTTGAATCTCACAACCCAACTCATCACTTTGGGCGACCATTTCTCACGCCTTATCAAATAGCCATTTCATTCAAAGCATTGTTCCCAGAGGATTTTGCTCGAATAGGTAAGCCAGTGGGCGGAAAAGGAATAGGACAGAAAGATTCTCTTGCTCAGTATTTTGCAAACGAACTTTCTCAACGCATCAATAAAGATTTGATAACAAATGTTGAGGGTAGGTTTCTGCATCGCAAACATTTATTAACTTTGCAATACGATGATGAAGGAAAAGTAATCGAGTCGTCTGCTATGCAAGCCTACGACTTGTCTATGTACAGGCGAATTGACTAGAAGGCTTTTGATTATTCCGCGTTTCGCGGCGCTAAAAAAAGTATGTTATCGCCAAAACAAAAGAAAAATTCGTGTTATTCGCGCGAAGCAATTTGTGTCATTCGTGATTAAAGATGGAGAACATTGATGTTGAGTCAAATTGAAGGCTATCGGCTATCACCGCAGCAAAAGCGCCTGTGGACGATTCAAGAAGGGAATGACGTCTATCGGGCCAAGTGCCGTCTGCATCTAGAAGGGGCGCTCCAAACGGAACTACTTAAGGCGGCGCTGCTGGAAGTGATTAATCGGCACGAGATTCTGCGGACAACGCTCCGCCGAGTGCCGGGGATCAAAGTGCCGCTCCAGGTCGTGACGGAAGCCGAGCAGTTGGCGTGGGAAACGCTCGATCTCCGCGACCGACCGCGTGCGGAACAAGAGGCGTTGCTGACTGGTCACTTTCAGGAAATCGGACAGCGGCCTTTTGATTATGAGCAAGGGCCGTTGCTGCGGTCGGCGCTAGTGAGTCTCTCAACTTCCCAGCATGCCCTGCTCTTGTGCCTGCCGGCTTTGTACGCCGATGCCTGGACGCTTAGAAATTTGACTCAAGAAATTGCCGCCGCTTATGCGGCTGGCGCCGATGGCGTCCCTTCGACAGGCTCAGGGCGCGGCCTGAGCGGAGCGGAGCGAAGTCGAAGGACATCCGACGAAGACGAAGTCGTTCAGTACGTCCAATTCTCCGAATGGCAAAATGAATTGCTCGAGGGCGAAGAGGCCGAGCAGGGCAAGACCTATTGGCGTGAACAGGATTTCTCCGCCCTCGCCGGTTTGAGTCTGCCGTATGAAATCAAACTCGCCGACCGGCCACCGTTTAGCCCGGCGGTCTTCAGCTCTCGCCTGGATGGAAAAGTCACCGATAAAGTGAGTTTGCTAGCTGCTTGGCAAGTATTAATTTGGCGACTGACTCGCCAGCCGGACATCGTCGTCGGTCTGGCGTTCGATGGCCGAAAGTTCGAAGAACTGCAAAGCGGCTTAGGCCTGTTTGCCAAATGGCTTCCGCTCCTCAGCCGTTTGCAGACCGATTATCCTTTCAGCGAAATCGTGCGGCAGGTCAACCAATCGCTCAGTCAGGCCGAGACCTGGCAGGATTATTTTCTGTGGGAAGAAAGCGTCGGGTCGGTGGGCTTGGACGAAGGTCATCCCTTTGCCTTCGATTTTGAAACGCGCCCAGCCCAGGCGTCCGCGGCGGGTGTTTCATTTGACCTGTCTCTACCTTCCGTCTGCGCGGAACGGTTCAAAGTTAAACTCGTCTGCCGCCAAACAGAAAAAGAGTTGGTCGCGGAATGGCACTACGATGCCGGTCTCTTCTCACTTGAAGCGATCCAATGCTTGGCCGAGCAGTATGACGTTCTACTCGCCAGCATCGCCAAAAATCCGGAAGCGGCCATTGGTGAGTTGGGAATGTTGAGCGCGGCTGTGCGGCAGCAGCTCCTCGTCGAGTTTAACGCGACCGAAGCGGCTTATCCCGAAGACCAGTGTTTGCCGCAACTTTTCGAGGCGCAAGTGGGGCGAACGCCGGAGAACGAGGCGGTAGTTTGTGGCGATCAGTCCCTAACTTACGCAGAGCTTAACGCGCGCGTGAATCAATTAGCGCGGCATTTACAAACGCTCGGGGTCGGGCCGGAGTCACTCGTCGCCGTTTGCATGGAACGGTCGGTCGAAATGGTTGTCGCGCTGCTGGGCGTGCTCAAGGCCGGCGGCGCGTACGTCCCACTCGACGCAACCTATCCGCCGGAGCGCTTGGCATTCATGCTGGAAGACTCGGGCGCGAAGGTGTTGTTGACGCAATCCCGGTTGCTGGATGGTGCAAGTGGCAAGTGGCAGGTGGCAGGTCAGCAGCCATCAGCTATGATTTGTCTTGACACCGATTGGCCTTCCATCGCCCAATCAGCAATCAGCAATCAGCAATCAGCAATTTCTCCGGATAATCTTGCCTATCTCATCTACACCTCCGGCTCCACCGGCCAGCCGAAAGGCGTCATGATCACGCATCGCGGCCTGATCAATTATTTGACATGGTGCCGGCAGTCCTATCCTTTGGATGGAGGCCAGGGCGCGCCGGTTCACTCTTCCATTTCTTTCGACTTGACGGTGACCAGTGTGTTCGCGCCGCTGGTGACGGGCCGGTGTGTCCGGCTGCTCCCGGAAGCCTTTGGCGTGGACCGGTTAACCGAAACTCTGCGGCGGGAATCGGACTTCAGCCTGATCAAAATCACGCCGGCCCATTTGCAGTTACTCGGAGAACATTTGCCGCCCGCGGCCGCGACCAAAGCCGCCCGCGCTTTCATCATCGGCGGCGAAAACTTGCTGGCGGATCACATTGCCTTCTGGCAAAAGATCGCGCCGGACACCGAACTGGTTAATGAGTACGGTCCGACAGAAACCGTTGTGGGCTGTTGCGTTTATTGGGCGCCGCACGGTGAGCGCTTAACTGGTTCCATCCCCATTGGCCGACCGATCATCAACACCCAACTCTATATTTTGGATGAGCAGCAGCGGCCCGTCGCCATCGGCGAACCGGGCGAGTTGTACATCGGCGGCGTTGGGGTAGGGCGCGGGTATTTGGGAAGGCCGGATTTGACGGCGGAGAGGTTTGTGCCGAATCCATTCTTGCAAAAGGATGAAGGCGGAAGGATGAAGGATGAAAAAGAGCAAAAAGATTCTTTCATCCTTCATCCTTCATCCTTCCGCCTTTACAGAACCGGCGACCTCGCCCGCTTCCGCCCCGACGGCAACATCGAATTCTTGGGCCGGATGGATCATCAGGTCAAGATTCGTGGTTTTCGGATTGAACTGGGAGAAATTGAATCTACCTTGAGCCGGCATCCGGCGATTCAAGAGAATGTGGTTGTCGCGCGTGATGATGTCCACGGCGAGCGCGGCAACGCCAGCCTCGTCGCGTATGTCGTCGCCCGGCGCGGGGAATCACCAACCGATAGTGAACTGCGAAATTTCCTCGCGGAAAAGTTGCCGGAGTACATGCTCCCTGCGACTTTTGTTTGGCTAAACGCCTTGCCGCTGACATCGAACGGCAAAGTGGATCGCCGCGCACTGCCCGCGCCGGATAGTTCCCGGCCTAATTTGGATCAAGCCTACGTCGCGCCGCGTACGCCGGTCGAGGAGGCGCTGGTTGCGATTTGGAGTCAGGTCTTGGGCGTGGAAAAGATCGGCGTGCAAGACAACTTCTTTGAGTTGGGCGGGCACTCGCTGCTGGCGACGCAAGTCATTTCCCGCGTGCGCGAAGCCTTTCAGGTGGAAGTGCCGCTGCCCACGCTGATTCAAACGCCGACGGTGAGCGGTCTCGCGGAACAGATTGAAACGATTCGCTGGGCCGCGGAAACGACGGCCGCGCCCGAGGGTCACGAGGCCGGAGAAATATGACAGTCGTCGAGTTTCTCTCTCGCCTGCGGACTCTGGAGGTGAAACTCTGGAGCGAAGGGGATCGCCTGCGTTTCAGCGCGCCGCCCGGTGTGCTGACCACGGACTTGCGCGAACAGTTGGTTGAGCGCAAATCGGAGATCCTCTCGTTCCTGCGCGAGGCCAAGGCCGCGGTAACACCCGTTGCTCCGCCGATCTCGCCCGTCGCGCGCGATGGCAATCTGCCATTATCCTTTGCGCAACAGCGACTGTGGTTCCTCGACCGCTTGCAGCCGGACAGCGCGGCTTATAACGTCCCCACAGCGGTGCATCTCACCGGCGCGCTTGATGTGGCCGCGTTGGAACGCACCTTCACCGAAATTGTGCAGCGGCATGAAACGCTGCGGACGACGTTCCAGGCGGTAGACCCCGCCCCTTCGGCCAGCGGGGCAGGTGGTGAACCCCGACAAGTGATCGCGCCGCAGTTGGATGTTTCGCTTTCCATGACTGATCTGCGCTCGTTGCCGGAAGTGGAGCGCTCTCCGCGAGCGCGAGAACTTGCTCAGGCGGAGGCGCAGCAACCGTTCGATCTGGCGCGCGGCCCACTCGTGCGCTTGACGCTGATCCGGCTGGCGGATGAGGAACACATCCTGCTCGTGGTCATGCACCACATCGTCTCGGATGGCTGGTCAATGGGCATCCTGGTGCGCGAGATCGCCACACTCTATGGCGCGTTCGCGAATGGACGGCCATCACCACTTCCTGATTTAACTATTCAGTATGCAGACTTCGCACACTGGCAACGCGGCTGGCTGCAAGGGGAGGTGCTGGCTGAACAACTCGCTTACTGGAAGCAGCAGTTAACCGGCGCGCCCGTTTTGCAATTGCCCACCGATCATCCCCGGCCGCCGGTGCAGACCTATAACGGCGCGACAGCTTGGTTCCAACTACCATCCGATTTGACCGCCGGACTCATGGCATTGAGTCAGCGCGAAGAAGCGACGTTGTTCATGACGCTCCTTGCAGCTTTCCAGGTTTTACTCCAGCGCTATTCCGGCCAGACGGATATTGTCGTCGGTTCGCCCATCGCCAACCGGACGCGGTCGGAGATTGAGGGCTTGATTGGTTTCTTCGTCAACTCGCTGGCGTTGCGGACGGATGTGTCCGGCGATCCATCGTTTCGCGAACTGTTGGCGCGGGTGCGCGAGGTGTGCCTGGGCGCGTACGCGCATCAAGATTTGCCCTTTGAATATTTAGTCGAGGAACTGCAACCAGCGCGTGACCTCAGCCGCCAGCCGATCTTCCAAGTGGCGTTCGCGCTGCAGAATGCGCCCTTGGGCGCGCTGGAGCTTCAAGGGCTAACACTCAGTCCGTACGAGGCGGACAGTGGTACCGCCAAGTTCGATTTGACGCTGTTTGGCTTCGAGACCGCCGATGGGCTGCTGGGTTGGTGGGAGTACAACACGGATCTGTTTGAGACCGCGACGATGCAACGACTCTCGGGGCATTGGCGGCAGTTGCTGGAAAGTATTGTGGCCGATCCCGAACGGCGGCTCTCGGAGTTGGAACTTTTGCCGGACGCCGAACGGCAGCAACTGTTGATAGAGTGGAATACGACCGAGGCAGTGTATCCGCAGGACCTCTGTGTCCACGAACTCTTTGAAGCGCAGGTTGAGCGGACGCCGGAGGCTGAGGCGGTGATTTTCAATGACGTCGTAGGGGCGAAGCATTCGATAGAGAGCGTTTCTGATCCAAAGGCTTCTTTGTCGAATGCTTCGCCCCTACGACGGATGACATATCGGGAATTGAATCAACGCGCGAATCAACTCGCGCAGCATTTGCAAACGCTCGGCGTCGGGCCGGAAGTGCGCGTTGCCATTTGCGTGGAACGTTCGCCGGAGTTGGTCATTGGGTTGTTAGGGATTCTCAAAGCCGGTGGCGCGTATGTGCCGCTCGACCCAGCGTATCCACCAGAACGACTGGCGTTTATGCTGGAGGATTCGGAAGCGAGGGTGTTGCTTACTCAAGCTGGGGGACTAGGGGCTAGGGACTGGGGACTGGCAAGGACGAACGACGAAGGACCACTGCGTGAGACGCAGGACCGCTTCGCGGGACAAATCACGAGTCACGCGTCACGAGTCACGAATCACCAGCCCTTAACCACCATTTGCTTAGATACCGATTGGCCCACCATCGCCCAATCCCCAACCCCCAATCCCCAGCCCCCAGCCCCGGACTCTCTTGCTTACATCATCTACACCTCCGGCTCCACCGGGCGGCCCAAGGGCGCGATGATTCATCATCGTGGTGTCGTGAATTATCTGACGTGGTGCCAGCAGGCGTATCCACTCGACGCTGGGCAGGGATCGCCGGTTCACTCCTCGATTGCGTTTGATCTCACGGTCACCAGCGTGCTCGCGCCCTTGGTCACGGGCCGGCGCGTCATCCTGCTCCCGGAGACCGCCGGGGTCGAAGGGCTTGGGGAAACGCTGCGCGCGGAAAACGATTTGAGCCTGGTCAAAATCACATCGGCCCATCTGCAATTACTTTCAGAACAACTCTCGCCCTCGGAAGCGGCCGGACGGACGCGCGCTTTCATCATCGGCGGCGAAAACTTGCTCGCGGATCAGATCGCCTTCTGGCAGCAGGCCGCGCCGGAGACCGCGCTTGTCAACGAATACGGCCCTACTGAAACGGTCGTGGGCTGTTGTGTATATTGGGCTAATCAACCGGCGTCGGGCATCATCCCCATTGGCCGCCCGATCATCAACACGCAGCTTTATATCCTGGACGCGCATTACCAACCCGTGCCCGTCGGTGTGCCGGGCGAACTCTACATCGGCGGCGTCGGTGTGGGACGCGGGTATCTTAATCGGCCGGATTTGACGGCGGAGAGATTCATTCCCAACCCGTTCGTGATCATGGAAGAAGGACGGACGACGGACGACGGACGACGGAAGAAGAGCGGCATCCGTCCACCGTCCACCGTCCTCCGTCTCTACAAGACCGGTGACCTCGCTCGTTATCTCCCCGATGGCAACATCGAATGCCTGGGCCGGATAGATCATCAGGTAAAAATTCGGGGTTACCGAATTGAGTTGGGCGAAATCGAAGCGGTGCTCACGGAACATCCAGCGGTGTTAGAAGCCGCGGTGCTCGCGCGGGAAGATACGCCGGGCGATCGCCGGCTTGCCGCTTACGTCGTCCCGAATCTGGATCATGTGGAAGGAAATGAACAATCAGCGGAATGGCAGGCCGAGCAAGTGGAGCAGTGGCAGAAACTTTATGAAGACACTTACGGCCAGATGCCTGCACCTTCCGATCCCACGTTCAACCTCACCGGCTGGAACAGCAGCTACACCGGCCGGCCCATCCCCGCCGATGAAATGCGGGGGTGGGTGGAGCAGACGGTCGAGCGGATTCTGGATTTGCAGCCGCGCCGCGTGTTGGAGATCGGCTGTGGGACGGGGCTGCTGCTCTTCCGTGTCGCGCCGAAGTGTGAGGCCTATGTGGGGATGGATTTCTCGGCGGCAGCGTTGGGCTACTTGCAGAAGCATCTGGCTGCGTCGCCGTTGCCACAGGTCACTTTGTTCCATCGGACCGCCGCAGACTTGAGCGGCTTCGAGCCGGGTTCTTTCGATGTGGTGGTGCTCAACTCGGTCATCCAATATTTTCCGAATGTGGAATATCTTCTACAAGTTCTGGAGGGCGCGGCGCGCGTCTTAAAACCGGGCGGCCATATCTTCATCGGCGATGTGCGGAACTACGCGCTGCTTGAAGCGCTACACCTTTCGATTCAAATGGAACAAGCACCTGAGGCGTTGCCGGTCGCGGAGTTAGCGCAATCGGTGCGGCGGCGCGTGACGCAGGAAGAAGAATTGCTCCTCGCCCCCGGTTTCTTCGCAGCGCTGCCGCAGCGCCTGCCGCAAATCGCCTCTGCGCTGGTGCGCCTCAAACGGGGCCGATGGCTCAACGAGTTGAACAAGTTTCGGTACGATGTCGTTTTACAAGTCGGTGAAAAGGCTGAGTCGCCGGAAGTGGAATGGCTGGATTGGGAGCGAGAAGGACTGAGTCTACCAGTCTTGCGGCAACGCTTGGTTGAGACCGCGCCTATCGCGCTCAGGCTCACGCGCGTCCCCAATGCCCGGCTGCAAGCTGAGATGCAAGCACGGAGTCTGCTCAACGGTGAAAAGCCTCCGACGACGGTCGGCGAATTGCGAACCGCTTTACACGCGCTGCCGACCACCAGCATTGATCCTGAAGCTTTCTGGGAGTTGAGCACTGAATTGCCCTACGCTGTAGAAGTCTATTGGTTGAGCGGCGGTTCGGATGGTTCTTATGATGTGGTGATGCGACGAAGAGGGACGAAGGACGAAGGACGGACGAAGGACGGAAGACGGATGACGGAAGACGGACGAAGGGCGGAAAATGCTAAACCACCGTCTACCGTCCACCGTCCTCCGTCTTTAAAGGCTTCCGCCAACAACCCCCTCCAAGGTCTCCTCACCCGTCGTCTCGTTCCCGAATTAAGGAGTTTTCTTCAGGTGCGTCTGCCGGAGTATATGACGCCGGCGGCGTTTGTGTTGCTCGAGGCGTTGCCGCTAACGCAGAACGGGAAAGTAGATCGGCGCGCGCTCCCCGCACCGGAGGGGATACGCTCCGGGGTGGAAGTGGACTACGTCGCGCCGCGAAATAAAGTGGAAGAGAAATTGGCCCTCGTCTGGGCGCAATTACTGGGCGTGGAGCAGGTGGGGACGCAAGACAATTTCTTCGAGTTGGGCGGGCACTCGCTGTTAGCGACGCAACTCATCTCACGCGTGCGGGAGGCTTTCCAAATTGAACTTCCGCTGCGGACCGTCTTTGAAGTGCCCACCGTGGCGGGCTTGGCGGAGCGGGTTCAAGCCGCGCAGGGCGGAGTGAGCGCGCCGCCGATCCGGCCGGTGGTCCGGACCCACGCCGACTTGCCGCCGTTGCTTTCTTTTGCGCAACAGCGGCTCTGGTTCCTCGATCAACTCGAACCTAACAGCAGCTTATATAACGTCCCAGCCGGTGTGCGCTTGCGCGGCGGGCTTAACGTCTCAGCGCTGGAGCGCAGCCTGGATGCAATCGTGCGGCGGCATGCCGTCCTGCGCACCACGTTTCAAATCGTCGCGGGCCAGCCTCGGCAAATCATTGCCCCCGAACTTTTGCTAGAACTTCCAATCACCGACCTGCGCGCCTTTCCGGCTACGCAGCAGGAAGCAGAAGCCCGGCGCTTGGCGGCCGAGGAAGCGCAGCGCCCGTTCGATTTGGCGCGCGGCCCGTTATTGCGGACCCAGTTGCTCCGGCTGGCGGATGAAGATCATGTCTTGCTATTTACGCTGCATCACATCATCTCGGATGCCTGGTCTATCGGCATTCTCATTCGCGAAGTGGCCGCGCTCTATGCGGCCTTCGTGACCGATGCAGAATCGCCGCTTGCCCCTTCGACAAGCTCAGGGCGTGGCCTGAGCCGAGTCGAAGGGCTGCCGGAGTTGCCTGTCCAATACGCGGACTTTTCTGAGTGGCAGCGCAGTTGGCTGCAAGGTGAAGCATTGGAGCAGCAGTTGGCTTACTGGCATGAACACCTGGCCGGCGCGCAGACGGCGCTGGCGCTGCCCACGGATCGTCCGCGCCCGCCGGAACAGACTTTCCGGGGCGCGCAGATTCTTTTTACGCTGCCTCGCTCGTTGAATAATGCGCTTAATGCCTTGAGCCAAAAAGAAGGCGTGACTCTCTTTATTACATTGCTGGCGGCGTTCCAGACGCTACTCGCTCGTTACAGCGGCCAAGCGGACATCATTGTGGGCACGCCGGTCGCCAACCGGACGCGAGCGGAAATTGAAGGCCTCATTGGGTTCTTCGTCAACACACTCGCGCTGCGGACGAACCTATCCGGCGATCCGACTTTCCGCGAACTATTAGGCCGTGTCCGAGAAGTGGCGCTCGGTGCGTATGCGCATCAGGACTTGCCCTTTGAGTATCTGGTCGAACGCTTGCAGCCGGAACGGGATTTGAGCCGCAACCCATTGTTCCAGGTGATGTTTGCTTTGCAGAATGTGCCGATGGGCGCGCTGGAACTCTCCGGCCTGAACTTAACTGTGGTGGAAGTGGAAAACACCACCTCCAAGTTTGACCTGACGCTCTTCATCCGCGAAGCCGAGGGCGACTTATTAGGCGCGCTCGAGTACAACACCGATCTCTTTGACGCCGAGACGATTACGCGTTTCATCGGCCACTTCCAGACGTTTCTGGAAAATGTCCTGGCCGATCCCGACCAGCGCATCGCGGCGGTGCCGTTGCTGACGGAGGCCGAACAGCGACAATTGGTAATGGAGTGGAATGCCACTGAAGCAGACTATCCGCCGCAGACGGTCGTCGAATGGTTCGAGGCCCAGGTCGCGCGCACGCCGAGCGCGGCGGCGATCATTTTCAATGATGACGTAGGGGCGAAGCAGTCGCCGCACTTCGCGACTGCTTCGCCCCTACAGATGACGTACGACGAATTAAACCGCCGCGCGGATCAACTCGCGCAGCATCTGCGAACGCTGGGTGTCGGGCCGGATGTGCCGGTGGGAATCTACCTTGAACGTTCGCCTGAGATGTGGGTCGGCGTGTTGGGGATTCTCAAAGCCGGCGGCGCTTATCTTCCGCTTGATCCTAATTACCCGCCGGAGCGCTTGGCGTTCATGCTGGAGGATTCGAAGGCGAGGGTGTTGCTGACACAGTCTTGGTTGCTAGAGTATCTGCCTGCGGCAAGTGTTCAAGTGTCAAGTGGGCAACCATCTGTTATCTGCCTAGATACCGATTGGCCTTCTGTAAATCAATCAGCAATCAGCAATCAGCAATCAGCAGTCTCTCCCGATAACTTAGCCTACCTCATCTACACCTCCGGCTCCACGGGCAAGCCGAAGGGCGTCGCCATGACGCATCGGCCGCTGGCGAATTTGATTCACTGGCAATTGCAAAACACGGTGCTCCCCCTCGGAGCGCGGACGTTGCAATTCTCTTCACTCAGCTTTGATGTCTCTTTCCAAGAGATGTTCACGACCTGGTGTACAGGTGGCGCGCTAGTTTTAATCTCCGAGGAAAGCCGCCGCGACCCGCTTCAACTTCTGGAGGTGATCGAGGCGCGCGGCATTCAACGCCTCTTCTTGCCGTTCGTCGCGCTGCAACAACTGGCCGAGGCCGCCGAACGCCAGGACACACTGCCTATGAGCTTAGGGGAAATCATCACGGCCGGCGAGCAACTGCGCGTCACCCCGGCGCTCATGAGCTTCTTTGAAAAACTGAAAGGCTGCACGCTGCACAATCATTACGGCCCGTCTGAAACACACGTGGTCACGAGCTTCACTCTCGGCGGCTCATCTGATACCTGGTCAATATTGCCACCGATTGGCCGGCCTATTGCCAACACGCACATCTATATTCTGGACTCAGACTTCAAGCCCACGCCCATCGGCGTGCCGGGCGAACTCTACCTCGGTGGCGAAAACTTAGCGCGGGGGTATTTGGGAAGGCCGGAGTTGACGGCGGAAAGGTTTGTGCCGAATCCGTTTGCGGAAATAGACGAAGGACGAAAGACGAAGGACGAAGGAGATCGCGTTCGTCTTTCGTCCCGCGAAGCGGTCCTTCGTCTCTATAAGACGGGTGACCTCGCTCGCTATCTCCCGGATGGCAACATAGAGTTCTTGGGCCGCATGGATCATCAAGTCAAAGTCCGAGGTTATCGCGTTGAGCTGGGAGAAGTGGAAGCCGCGTTGAGTGAGCACGCTGCCGTGCGTGACTGTGTGGTCGTCGCGTGGCCGGCGCCCTCCGGCGGGATGCGGCTAATCGCTTACATTGTTCCGCAGCCTGAGCAATCGCCCACGGCGGCGGAGTTGCGCGCTGCATTGAAAGCGCAGTTGCCGGAATACATGGTCCCGTCGGCTTTTGTCCTACTAGAGTCTCTGCCGCTCACGCCCAGCGGCAAGGTGGATCGTCGCGCCCTGAGCCCTGAGCGTGTCGAAGGGTCGAAGGGCGACCAAATCAAACCGGATTCATCAGAGACTAAAGTTCCAGCCCGTGACGCTTTGGAGTTGGAACTCGTTCATATTTGGGAGGATGTGTTGGGCCTGCACCCCGTCGGCGTGACCGACAATTTCTTTGAGTTGGGAGGGCACTCGCTTTTGGGAGTTAGCTTGATGTCGCGCGTCTGCCAGCAAGCCAAACAAGATTTGCCGCTCTCCACGCTCTTCCGCGCGCCGACGATTGAACAGTTGGCGGCGCTGCTGCGACAGGGCGTTGATGCCCAATCCTATTCGCCGTTAGTGACCATTCAGCCGGGCGGTGGAAAGCCGCCGCTGTTCCTCGCCCATCCGGTCGGCGGCACCGTGCTGTGTTATGCGGCCTTAGCGCAGTATCTCGGCGCGGATCAACCGGTGTATGGTTTACAATCGCGGGGCCTGGACGGGGAACAAGCGCCCGTGCTACGCGCTGAGGAGATGGCGCTCGATTATCTGAACGCGCTGCGCGCCGTTCAACCGCATGGCCCTTACTTCCTGGGCGGCTGGTCCTTGGGCGGCCTGATTGCTTTTGAGATGGCGTGTCGTTTGGAAGCGTTCGGCGAAGAAGTCGCGCTGTTAGCGATGCTGGATACCCGGCTGCCCTTGCCGGATCGCCCATCCCCCGAAGAGCCGGAAGTTATTGCCGCGATCATCGGTGAGCAAAACTTGACCATGCCGTATGCGGAATTTCAACAACTGCCTTCGGATGAGCGCTTACGCATCGCCTTGGAGTTTGCCTGGCGGATGAATGTGCTGCCGCCCGAAACCGGCCTGCAGCAAATGCGCAATTACCTTGCGGTGTGGAAGGCCAACTTGGGAGCGGAACTTCGCTACGCTCCGCGTTCCTATACGGGCCGTCTCGCGTTCTTCCGGGCGGAAATCCAAGGTGAGCCACCCACGGAAGCCGCCGCGCAGATCGAGCGCGCCGATCCGGCGCGCGGTTGGAGTCAATTCTGTACGCAGCCGGCCATTGTCCAAACCATTCCGGGCACGCACTTGACGATCGTCGAAGAGCCGAATGTGTCGGTGTTGGCGGAGGCGCTGAAGAAGTGTGTAGAAGTGATACGTGACGCGTGAAACGTGATTAAGTGTCAGGTGTTCACGTGTCACGTATCACGCGTCACTATTTGATCCAAGGAGCTAGGTAGATGAATGTGATTACTCAAACCCGCACCCCGCCTCGCCTCACCGGCGAGTTCTTGATGGCGAACATGGCTTTGATGCGCGATGACTGGCTTACCTTCCTCACGCGCTGCGCGCATGAGTACGGCGGCCTCGTCCACATCAACCTGTTGGGCATTCAAATGTATTTGGTGAGCGACGCGGACTACATTGAAGAAGTGCTTGGTCGGCGTCACCGCAGTTTTATCAAGGACAAAACGCTGCGTGCCTTTCCGGCTGTTTATGGGAATGGTTTGTTGACCAGTGAAGGCGATTTTTGGTTGAGCCAACGTCGCTTAGCTCAACCGCCTTTCCATCGGGAGCGGATGGCGGCCTACAGTGAAGTGATGGTCGCTTATACCGAGCGGATGCTGACGACCTGGCGCGCCGGCGAGACGCGCGACGTTCATTGGGATATGCGCCGCCTGACGTTGGAGATTCTTTCCAAGACGCTCTTTGGCGTTGAAGTGCCGGATGCCGAGGCCCAGGATCAAAAGGGCAGCCGTCTGTTTGGGATTGACCTGGATGGAGAAAATTGGCTGCAGGCGGTGGATCAAGTCATCTTCAACATCATTCGCCAGCGGCGCGCCTCGGGTCAAAACCCGGGCGATCTGCTGTCTATGCTAATGGAAGCGCAATATGACGATGGCACGCGGATGAGCGATCAGCAATTGCGGGATGAAGTTATCACGCTGCTCATGGCCGGCCATGACACGAGCACGCTGGTGCTGGCCTGGACCTGCTATTTTCTGGCGCAGCATCCCGAGGCGGAGGCCAAGCTCCTGGCGGAGTTGACGTCTGTGCTGGAGGGTCGCTTGCCCACGATGGGCGACCTGCCTCAATTGCAGTATACCGAGTGGGTTATCAAAGAAACCATGCGGGTCTATCCACCGGTTTGGGGCTTTGGCCGGGAAGCGATTGAGGACTGCGAAATCGGTGGCTACCGCATCCCCAAAGGCGCGACAGTCTTCATGAGCGAGTGGGTAGTGCATCGCCATCCGCGTTACTATGACCAGCCGGAGACTTACAACCCGGATCGCTGGCAGGCTGATCTCGCCAAGCGCTTGCCGACCTATGCCTATTTCCCATTCGGTGGCGGGCCGCGGGTGTGTATCGGTTATGCTTATTCCATGGTGGAGCTGGTTTTGATCCTGGCGACCCTGGCGCAGAAGTTCCGGTGGACTCTGGCCCCGGAACCGCCGGTGATCCTCAAGCCCGGACTCACGTTGCAACCCGGAAATGGGATTCATGTGGTACTCGCCAATCGTTGAGGATTAGTAACTACTCAGCCTCACCCCCGGCCCCTCTCCTGAACGAGAACGCGAAAAGCTGCGTTCCCGTTCAGGAGAGGGGAGAAGTACATCGGACTCTGCTCCCCCTCTCCTGACGACGCTCTTGGTCTTTGTCGTCAGGAGAGGGGGCTGGGGGGTGAGGTCAGTTCGGTATCTTTTCTTTCTATCTCAGGAGGCTCTCTAATGCAACCACCCGTTGAAGCAAAAGGCATGCGAGTTTTTATCCTCATCTCCATCGCGCAATTCGTCTCGGTCGTCGGCTCGATGTTGAGCAGTTTTGCGCTCGGAGTCTGGATTTATCAGAAAACCAACTCGGCCACGGAATTGGCCCTCATCACTTTGTTCGCCACCTTGCCCAATGTCCTGGTTTCGCCCCTCGCCGGCGCCGCCGTGGATCGGTGGGACCGGCGCAAGACAATTATCCTCTGCGAATGTGGGCTAAGCCTAACCACCTTAACCCTGGCCGTTCTGCTTCAGCTCGGACGGTTGGAGTTGTGGGAAATCTATCTCTGCACGGCCATCAATGCCGTCATCCTGTCGTTCCTCCGGCTGGCTTACGGCGCCATCACGCCGCTACTTGTTCCCAAAGAACAACTCGGTCGGGCCAGCGGGGTCACGCAAGCCACCTTCGCTGCCGGGCAACTCCTCGGCCCGGTCCTGGCCGGCGTGCTCGTGACGGCCATCCAGATTCAAGGTGTGCTGCTGGTTGATTTCATCTCGTTCTTCTTCCCCATCGTCACCCTCTTCCTGCTGCAGATTCCTAAACCGACCATCACAACGGAAAGCGCGCAAGCTCGGAGTTCCTTCCGGAGTGAAATCTTGTTTGGCTGGAATTATCTGCGCGCGCGACCGGGGCTGCTGGGCTTGCTTTGGCTGTTTGCGGCCACCAATCTTTTCGCCGGCATCGTCGTGGTCTTGGTAAACCCGTTGGTGCTCTCCTTTGCCACGCCGCTCATGCTCGGCACGGTGCAATCCATTGCCGGCGTGGGCATGTTGGTGGGCAGCGTGGTCATGGGGATTTGGGGCGGCCCCAAACGCCGCGTCTTGGGCATCTGTGGCTTCATGGCTTCAACCGGCGTGTTCATGATCCTGGCCGGGCTGCGACCTTCCATTCCGCTTTTGGCCTTCGCCGGTTTTGGCGCGTTCTTCTTCATGCCCATTGCGACCGGCTCCATCATTGCCTTGTGGCAGAGCAAAATTGCGCCGGACGTTCAGGGCCGGACCGGTGCCGTGAGCGGCATCTTCATCTCGATCAGCCTGCCCATCGCCTCGCTCATCGCCGGACCGCTGGCGGATAGAGTGTTTGAGCCACTGATGGCCGAGGGCGGGCTGTTAGCGGGGAGTGTCGGCCAAATCATGGGCGTTGGGCCGGGGCGGGGCATTGGCTTGCTCTTTATCGTCTCCGGCATCGCTTTCCTAATTAGCATCGGTCTGGGATATCTCAACCCTCGAATTCGGAATGTCGAGGCAGAACTGCCGGATGCGTTCCCGAGTGAGCCACCGGCGGCCGTTGCAACCGAAGAGGCCGTCTTGAATCCGGTAGGCTCTGTTGCTGTTGGTTAACACAATCTCTTTCGCTCTCTATTTCCCTATCAAGGAGGCTTGCATGTCTGAATCTGAATTGGCAATCAATGGGGGTCCCCCCGCTAAACGGAAACCTTTTCCGGATTGGCCCGTCTATGATGACCGAGAGTTGGCGGCGGTCACCGGCGTCATCAAGAGCCGGCAGTGGTGGCGCGGCAATGGCTCGAACGTCTCGGAGTTCGAGCGTGAGTTTGCGACCTACCACGGCGCCGGGCACGCGTTGGCGGTCGCGAACGGCACCCAGGCGCTCGAACTCGCTTTAATGGGAATGGACATTGGCCGCGGCGATGAAGTGATTGTCCCGGCCTCGACCTTTATCTCGACCGCGACCGCGGTGCTGTGCGTGAACGCGGTACCGGTGCTGGTGGACGTTGACCCGGAGACCTACTGCCTGGACCCCAAGAAAGTGGAAGCCGCCATCACCCCGCGCACGCGCGCGATTCTTCCGGTGCACATGGCCGGCCATCTGGCCGATATGGATGAACTCCTGGACATCGCCCGCCGGCATGGGTTAGTCATCCTGCAAGATGCCGCGCATGCGCAGGGCGCGGAATGGAAAGGCCGCCGGATCGGCGCGCTGCCGGCCAACGCCATCTTCAGCTTTCAAGCCTTCAAATTAATGACCGCCGGCGAGGGCGGCCTCATCACCTCCGACGACGCCGAATTCATCGAGCGCTGTTTCCTCTACGGCAATTGTGGCCGGCCCAAAACCGACCGCACCTATCAGCACACCTTGCTGGGCAGTAACTGCCGCATGTCCGAACTGCACGCTTCCGTGCTGCGCGTGCAATTAACGCGCCTGGATGAGCAGATTGAACGCCGTCGCCGGAACGCCGTCTTGCTGGATCGGCTCTTGGGCGAAGTTCCGGGGCTGGTCCCGCAGGGGCGCGACCCGCGCGTCACCCGGAATCCGCATTACATGTACATGTTCCGCTATGATGACGCCGCCTTCGATGGCCTGCCCCGGCAGCAGTTGGTGGACATGCTCATCGCCGAGGGAATACCGGCCTTCATCGCTTACCTGGCGATTCACCGCACGCCGGTTTTCCGGGATCGCACCTTTGGCCCGCGCTGGCGCGCCGACGATCCCCTCCTGCCGGATTACTCGCACGTCAGTTGCCCGGTGGCGGAGGACATCAGCGATCACGTCGTCTGGTTGCATCATCGCGTCTTGCTGGGGGATGAGGCGGATGTGGTGGAATTAGTAGACGCTATCAAAAAGATTCGGTTGCACACGCAGCGGGTGTTTGCTTAGAGGCGGGCCAGGTGCGCCGCACTTTCGCGAAGCGGTGCGGCGCACCTTCCGGCAGGAACTACTCATGTTAAAAGTCGTCGTCTTTGATCTGGATGGGGTACTCATCGACTCGGAGCCGCTCATGCGCTTCGCTTTCGAAGCGAGTTATCGGCAAGTGATCGGCGAGGGTTCACCACCCATCGAGGCCTACTTGGAGCACATGGGCGAGTCGTTTCCGCGCATCATGGATCAGTTGGGCCTGCCGCACACGCTGTGGGAGCCTTACCGCGAACTGTGTCAGGCGCACATTGATCGCATCACCCTTTTCCCGGAAGCCCGGAACATGCTGGTGTGGGCCAGGCAAACGCTCAATTTGAAGTTAGCCGTCCTGACCGGCAAAGATCGGCGTCGGACGCTTCAGATTCTGGAGCATTTTGACGTGGCCGATTTCTTCAACATGGTCGTCACCTCGGATCAATTGAGTCATCCCAAGCCTGATCCGGAGGGCTTGCTGCGCATCTTGGAGGGGCTGGACTGTTCGGCGGATGAAGCGGCTATGGTTGGGGATGCGGTGAGCGACATCTTCTGCGCCCAAGGGGCTGGTGTGACCTCCATCGCGGCTTTGTGGGGCATCAAGCCGGAACGCGTGCGGCAGTTGTGCCAACCGGATTATATGGCGCTGGACTGGGACGCGCTCTTTCAGATTATGATCAAGTTACGTCTCGCGCATGTCCTCGCGCGCACCCGTGTTTCACCCCGTCGCTGAAAGGACTTGGCCAATGGAAACCGACCCAACCCTGCTGGCCTTGGATATTGGCGGCACACAGGTGCGCGCCGCGCTCGTTCGGGGCAACGAAATCTTGACGCACCGCGCGACCCTCTGGCCCGCCGGTCTATCGCCCGCCGGTGAGGTCAGCCTGATCGCGGATCTGTCGTCCAGTCTACTGAATCGGACAGATGGCTGGGGGCCGGTGGCGGCCGCCGGTGTCGCGCTCGCCGCGTTGACGAATGAAGCCGGCGAGGTGGTAAGTTGGCCCAATCGGCCGGCCTGGTCCGGTTTGCCTTTCCGAACGTTGCTTGAAGCGCGGCTGGGGTTGCCGGTTCTGGTCGAAGACGATGCGAATGCCGCGGCGCTAGCCGAATGGGCCTTCGGCGCGGGACACAACTATCAACATGTTTTAGTGATGATGGTCGGCACCGGCGTCGGCGCCGGCCTGATCTTGAATGGAAATTTGTTCCGGGGACGACATGGCTGGGCCGGTGAACTCGGTCATCTGATCGTCGCGCCGGAGGGGCCGGTTTGCCCGTGTGGCAATCGAGGCTGTTTACAAATGCTGGCCTCCGGTCGGGCGTTCGAGCGTCTGGCCGCGGAGCGTGGACTTCCCGGTGCTGTTGCCGTCACGGCGGCAGCGGAACGCGGGGAGGCCTGGGCTTTAGAAGCATTAACTGCCTCCGGGCGCTGGTTGGGACTGGCGGCGGCGAACGTCGTCAATCTGCTTGATCTGGAGGCGGTCATCATTGGCGGCGGGTTGAGTGGACTGGGTTCGCCGTGGTGGTCCACGCTGGACGAAACATTGCATGCCCATTTGCTCAATGCGAGTCGCCGCGCGGTCGCACTTCATCGAGCGGTCCTCCCGGATACGGCCGGGCTGTTGGGCGCGGCGCGGCTGGCCGAGCTAGCAATTACGCAGAGAGTCATTCCCGCGAAGGTCGCAGATACCCTTCAGGGTGCGGGAATCCAGTGACGACTCTTATCTTTTCCGGATACATGATTCAACAAGTCTGACTCCAGATTATCATTCTGACGTACAATAAACAAATGACCAACCGCCTCGCTGTGCCCCTCGCTGAACCGGATACCGACTCTTGCCTGGCGCGGCTGAAATCGCTCGCGCCGCATATTGGCCTCGCCGAATTGCGCCTGGATTTAATGCAGACCTTTGACCTGCCTCGGCTGATTGCGGAATCGCCGTGTCCTTTGGTCATTACCTGCCGCCCCACGCGCGAGGGCGGACGTTTCTCCGGCCCGGAAGAAACTCGGCTGGGCATTCTGGCGCAAGCGCTGAATCTCGGCTGTGCGTATGTGGATGTCGAATGGGATAGCCTGGATTGGTTGGGGACTCAGCCGCGGACTAAGACGCCTGTGATTGTTTCTCGTCACTGGCATGACCAGATGCCGGAGGACTTGTGGTCCGTCTATACCGCGCTGCGCGAACGCGCGGATGTGGTCAAGTTGGTGGGGACGGCCTTCCGCCCGGCCGATATGTTCCCGGTCTTCGATCTGTTGTGGCGGGCGACGACTCCGGTGATTGGGATTGCGATGGGCGCGGACGGCCAACTCACCCGCTTGCTGGCTCCCTGCTTTCAGAATTGTGTGCTCACGTACGCCTCCCCCTCGGTGGAGGGAGCGACCGCGCCCGGCCAGTTCACACTGCGCGAGATGGTCGAGGTCTACCATCTACCCGCGGTGGGGCCGCACACCGCTATTCACCTCCATCTGTGCGCGGACGAGGCTTCGGCCAAAACCATCGTCGCCCAAAACGCCTCCGCCATTCCGGGGGAAAGACTCTATGCGGCTCTTATCGTCTCCGCGCTTGAAGCCAATAGCGTTGCCCATGGCTTGCAGGCTTGTCTTCCCCACTTGACCTTAACCGCCGAGGCAGCGCTCGGCTTGGCCTTAAGGGTGCCCTCCTAAAGTCTCTATTCGATAGCTGATCTACTTAACCGCAGAGCGCGCAGAGACCGCAGAGATTTTTTTTGGTTTTCTCAGCGAACTCCGCGCGCTCTGCGGTAAAAATTATTCAAGATGAATAGCACAACTTCTCCTTTACGGATTGGCATCATCGGCGCGGGGCGCATTGTCGAGCGAGCGCACCTGCCGGTGCTGGCGAATCTCCCGGAGGTTGTCGTCGCCGGGTTGTTCGATCCGGACCTGGAGCGCGCGCGGGCAACCGCCGATAGTTTTCACGTGCCTCACGTTTGCCGGACTTTGGACAAATTATTTGGCCTAGGCTTGGACATAGCCTTGGTCGCTTGCCCCAATGCGCAACATGCCTCGATGAGTATCGCCGCGCTCGAAGCACAGCTCCACGTCGTTTGTGAAAAACCGATGGCCCTCAATTCCGCCGAAGCGCAGGCGATGTTCCTGGCCGCCGAGCGCGCCGGACGAGAATTGATGATCGCCTTTGCCAATCGCTTCCGGCCCGAGATTGTGGCGCTGCAGAAAATGATCCAAGAAGGTGTCTTGGGTGAGATCACCGCCATTCGTTGTGGTTGGCTGCGGCGTAAAGGTGTTCCTGGGGTAGGGACGTGGTTCACGCGCCGGGCGCTGGCGGGCGGCGGCGTCCTGACCGACCTTGGCTCGCATCTCATTGATCTCGCGCTCTGGCTGAGTGGCCGACCGGCAGTGCTCAATACCAGTTGTGTCGTTGACCGGACGTTCGAGTCACCGGGGCAGGCGAGTTGGTATTTGCCCGGCGAGACTGTCGCCGAAACGACGTGGGATGTGGAAGTGAGCGCGACGGGATTCATCGTCTGCCGGGGGCCGCTCAACATTTTTGTCGAGGTCAGTTGGGACTGCGGTGTGCCTTACGATCAAACCTATTTGTACGTGCGGGGCAAACAGGGCCTCGCGCGTTTGAAAACTTTATTTGGATTTAGTCCTTCCGGTTATCGCCCGGAATACCCCCTGCGCGTGTGGCGGGATGATCAGCCGGTGGCCGTGGCAGCGACGAGCGCCACTGACCTTTTGCAGCCTTATCAAGCTCAATGGAAGTTTTTTATAGACAGCCTGCAGAGTGGCCGGAGTCTAAGATCGGAGCTACAGGATAGTGTGGCTACTGTACAGGTTGTTGAGGCAATGTATCGAAGTGCGGAAGCGCTAGGTGTTTAAGTGTCAAGTGCTTAAGTGTCAGGTGTTCAAGTGAACAGCCATTAGCTATCAGCTATTTGCTATCTGCCATCCCGCTCCGCTTCGCTCCGGGGACTATAGTCTGCTAGCTACCAGCGACCAGCCACTAACCACCAGCCTGCCTACTCGCCAAAATGCCACCGCCGCCATGCCGTGCGCGAAGACGGCGAACACGGGCGGAGTCTGTTGAGTGTAATACGTCCAACACTCGCGCGTTGTTCCCCACACTTCCAAGAAATAACCCAGCCCACTCCCGGCGATGAAGGTGAGCACGGCCAGACGATAATCGGTCGGAGTCAGAATCAACACGGCGCACAGGCCTAAAGCGATCCAGGTGAATGATTTGTTGATCGTCGGCCAGACAAAGCTGAGCATGAGCGCGTAAAACAAAACGAAGACGGCCCAGTACAGATAACGGAACACGTTTGGGCGCACGAATGCCGTCAAACGTCGGAGCCCGCGAAACAGGCGGTCAATCGCCAGGCTGGCGATGGGCCAGGCCGGGATAATCCACAACGGTGGGCGCTCAAAGGTGTAGTAAGTCCACAACTGCGTCTGCGTTCCCCAGCTTTCAATCACCAATCCGCCGGCCAAGCCTACCAGGATGATGAGCGCATCCACTTTCAGGTCGGCGCCGGCCATAATCAGCAATGACATGGCGGCGAAGATGCCGAAGAGCAGCCAATCCAGTTGCGGCCAGATCGGGTAGCGCCAGTCAATATGCGCTATTACTCCCTGAACTAAAGGCCACCACACGAAGCCAATCACAAACAGCGTCGCCAGAAAAACGCTCAACAGCAGATAGCTTGAACGCGTCCAGCCGAGCAGTGACGTTATGCGTCGCCAGGAAAATAGTTTAGAGGAAGGCTTGAGGGTGTTGGATTGCATCTGGTTGAAAACCATTGATGTTGATGATAAGAGTTTTTTCGGTCAGGTGTCAACGGATGTGGCGCGTCCTATCCGATGATCCGTTGCACATCCGTTGACGCAATCCAAAATCACTTTCTCAACTCTGCGTCATCTTCCAACCGCGCCCGTTTCCAATCTTTTGAAACTCCCGACCACAGATCGTGAGTTAGGTATAAAGCCCAGACAACAAAGGGAATAAGGACGATGAGCATGTACCATCTCCTCTGCGGATCCTGAAAAAAGGCATAGAGGGGAAGGAGCAAGGGCAGAACAGAAAGAAAATAGTAAATTACCCCTAAAGCATACAATCCTTGCCCACTTCGTTCACTCCGAACTTCGTGCCAGAAACCTTCCCAATGAAGGCCGGGGACCTTTGGCTCTATAAATAACCTGATATATCCTCCGATGCGTTGGATACCCTTTTGGGTAGAGACCATCATAATCAAACTGGGAATCAAGATTGCATAAATGGCTACCGCGACGCCGACAACAACCGGAAGCGTTTTGTCTGATGGGATACTTGTAGAACTAAGCACTCCTTGCACCGTGATTGTTAATAGTCCACCTACCGCCCCAACTGTGAGTGAGATGATTTGCATGCGTTGGCCTTGTGTTTGAAGAATCTCACTCCTCAGAGTTTTATATTCTTCAAATAGACCCTCGGACACTTTCACGGTCATCTGTGGTGCCTTCACAATCGTCGGCCTAACCCTTTTCTTGGTGGTAACCATAATTTTGTTCTCCAATTTGGAAACTACGACTGCCCAATGTTCGCCAGCGCGATCAATGGGCAGTCGTGGAGATGACGGGGGTATCGCCGCTCACGCTCAAGATTTATTGCTGGTGCGAATGCTGTTAATTTCAGCTTTCGACTCTTGGGGGTCAAGGCGAAAGTAAGGGATGCCTTTCCGAGCGAGCAAGGCAATAAAACCCTCTCGGGTGAGTCCCAGAAGTTCAGCGGCCTTGCCACCGGAAATGCGTGCTTCTTGAAACAGTCCCAGAATGATGTACTCGCGGGCGGTTTCAGTCGCTTGCGCTGGCGCTCCGAGGAGAGCAATGAACTCACGGGGAAGCGTAACTGGAATGGTGAGGGTGTCAGTGTTAGCCATTGGATACCGAATCCTTTTCACAAGTGATTATAGTAGTCAAAGGGTGAGGTTGGCAAATGTAGCTTGGAACTTCTGCCTCCGTGGCCGTGCGAGTTAAATGAAAAAGGAGAGAGTGGGGAGAAACTCTCTCCTTCATCTATTGAACTTCAGCCGCCATCGAAAACTGGTTAAGCCTCCGGTTCTTCCGCGAGGATCGTCTCGGTGCCGGGCTTGTCCCACGCGGCGGCCCACTCGGTCGCATCGTGGTAAAGCTGCTGGAAATACAGCAGTCGTTCACGGCCAACATACAGTTGGCTGAGGTCGTCACGCGTCAGCGTGGCGGGCAGCTCCAGCGCCGGGGGCGTGATCATCGATTCTTGCCCCTTCTGTCCGACCTTGATGTGTGGGCCGGGTTGGAGCGTCAGGTAAAAGGCGAAACGCGGAAAGTGCTTGTGGGTTTGCACGGAGCGTTGATAGGCCTCTTGGATGCTTTGATTGAACACTCTTAGCAGGCGTTCAAATTCTTGGGAGGCCTTGCCCTTGAAGGTGACCACCACCGGAAAATCGTAACCCTCGATACCGCACAGGGCCTGCAGGTGACCGCGCATTCCTGTTTCTTGGACGTAATGGGCCCGTGGGTAGTAGGTGGTCAGGCCATCCGCGCTCACAAACCAGCGGAAGCGCGTTCGGATTACGGCCAGCTTGGGGGTTTGTGTCGCCAGCACCGGTTCAGACTTGCCCGTGGAGAAGGCGATGGTCTCCTCGGTCCAGTCGGGCGCGGGAGCGACAGCCTCTTTCAAGTATTTCAGGGGCAGGATCACACCGCCGGTATAGGCTACCCCGCCGGAGACGGCGAGCTTGGGATCGCCGTTGAGCCATTGGGCGATGGGATAGGTAGGCCCGTAGATTTCAACCGTGGATGGGTCTACCACATCCAAATCATTGATGAAGTTGGTAAACATAGAAACCTCCTGGGATTGTCAGTTACGAACAGAGAAGTCAAGGGGTGGTGCATCCTACTTGCTCTCCCCAGCAAAGGAGGATGGCCGGTTATGGAACATCTGTTCGTTCAAGCTAGTTATACCTTAAATTTTTATGAAAGGCAAGGAGGGAGGGCGAGGTGCGCCGCACTTCCAAAGTGCGGCGCACCTCGCCCTCCCTGAGAAGAACTAACTACGAAGTTTGGCCTTCATCTCACTGATAAACTTTTCCCACACCGGAAAATTACTCCCTTGCCACATCGAAGCCCGAAAGGCTTCTGCCTGCGCTTCCGTCCAGCCCATATTTTTTAGCCCGTAGAGCGCATAGAACGCCGTCACCCGAAAGTTGGCCGCGCAATGAACAAGCGTCTTGCCGGCAGCGCGTTGTTTCATCACGGCCTCGAAGGACTCGAAATCGCTCTCGGTTGGATGCTCCCACTCGACTGGAATGTGGTGATAGGTCATCCCTAGCGATTGAACCAGGCCCGCTTCATCTTTCAACGAATAGCGCGGGTTGATTGTCGCCAAGTTAATCACGACTTTAAATCCTTCCGCCGCCGCCGACTTTAATTGTTCCTCGGTCGGTTGTCCGCCGGTGATGAGCTGGTCATCTATTTGGAGGTAGTGATAGATTGATTGGGTGGTCATTGGTTTTGCTTTGATCCTGAGTGCAATAATTGATGGCGCTGATGGTTTAAAGGGCCTGAAGACCGAACTCAGCGACGCGGCGGTGAACTAACGACTTCTTAGCGGGGGAGACTCGCCGGAACTAGGCGAAACTCCGCGAGGGCGAGCTGTTAGCTGAGTCGGAGGGCCTGCCGCTCTTTACCCCGAACCTGCCCCCAATGCTATCAGTTGTTTTCGTACAATGCTTATTCTCGCCTCTATTTCTAAAGTCTCTTTGTTTGTATCCTCAATTGCCGTTTCTAAGCGAGGCGGCACTAACTGACCGCCATATTTTGCTTTCTCAATTTGGAAACGATTGAGATGCGAAGTCTGAATGTTCAACTGCGTCAGGAGGCCGTTTAGTTTGGTTCGCAACACTTCCTCTTCAAGTTGCTTGTCCCCCCATGTTATAGCATCTTGCACTTGCGAAGATACAGCAACAACTTCTCCACCTAACCGCTTTATATCACTGCGGTCTTGTATTTCTTCCAGAATTTCGATGGTTTCGGGTCTTTCGGCCAATACTCCTTGAGAGGCTCTGAGTTCGGTTTGCAGTTCTGCTACATACTTAGAAAGTTGAGGGGCATTCATACGCCCAACGATCCTCTCTAATTCGGCCAGCAGAGCGTTTAGGCGTTTGGATTGTGTCGAAACCGAAGCCAAAGCAACCGCACGTTCGTAAAACTGATTGAGGTCAGTTTCGGTTACGCTCTCTCGAGCAAAAAGAGTAATAGTCACAAGCTCAATACGGGTTTCGCCCATCAAGTAATCAGCAATCGTGCGCGTCATTACTTCGGCGGCCAACTGGAAAGGGAAATTGGCAACGCCTGTGCCAAGCGCTGGAAATGCAATCAAGCGAACTCCAAGAGTATCGGCCAACTGCATACACTTGAGGGTCGCGGCCCGAATACTCTCCTCGGAGGCATAAATCATGTTTGTATAGTCAATCGTAACAGCGTGGAAGATATACTTCGCAGGCAACTTTCCCGCAGAGGTTACGGCGACATCACCGATTTTGAGTGGAGTATGCTTGTGCGCTTCTATACTGATAACTTCGCCCCCCCCTCGCAAAAGAGCTGCGGATACCCCGCCGCCCATTGACAGGTAGTTGTCATCTGAACTAACGAGGGCGTCTGTGGTCAACCGCGTGATATCGCCATAATTCACTCGCAACGTTGTGTTGTTTATCTTGTAATCCGCTGTTCGCGCAATCATGCTTGCTCAACCTCGGAGGCAGCAACCTTCTTGCCATAGACTTTGCTGAGAGCGGCTTGCAATTCTTTTGTTGTAGCCGCTATCTCGTTTTCTGCTTCCGTAAGGTTGTGGACGATTATAGGCGGAACCAAGGTTCTACCCCACTTAGCATACTGTTCCTTTGCAAGATGATAGTTCTTGGTGTGGATTTCCAATAATGACAACAAATGTTTGATCTCCGCTTCTGAGACTAACCATGCGGATTCGGCTATTGGCTGACTCAGCGCGGCCTCTTTCGACTGAATGACATCTTTAGGGGTTGTGCCTGCTTGCGGTGGGATAGTAGTTTTCTCTTTTGCGGTTTCCTGTTGTTGTGCTTTCCGGCGCTCTCGGCGTTCTTCTAAAATCTTGCTCCCCTCGCCAAAAAGGAAGTCTAATGTTTTGAGCAAAACAGGAAGGGTAGTAGGGTCTAGTGGTTTGTAAACTAAGTTTTGCAACGAATTAGTCCAGGCGTATTGTTGAGCCAATACTGGAACTTCCGGCAAGACCATTGCCAGTCAAAAGGGTGAGCGAAATGCTGATTGTAATCG
>Ga0209382_10001679_pt1 | contig 34265 bp, 32 predicted proteins | sample SoiMetdeltSBSDD5_FD_187599 | JGI IMG/M metagenome (GOLD analysis project Ga0209382, IMG submission 187599) | Bulk soil microbial communities from a Populus tree surrounding site in Tennessee, USA - Soil MetaG P. deltoides SBSDD5 (SPAdes) (version 2) | ecosystem: Environmental > Terrestrial >... | reverse complement strand
CACGGCGTGCTGAGCCTGATCCCGGCGACGATCGCCTTCAGCCTCGTCGTCACCTGGTGGGCCGGAGCCCTCGGCGGCACGCTCTTCTTCGCGTACGACTGGGCTCTGCCACACCCGCCGGACAACTACGAGCTGCACGAGCTGCTCGGCCTCGCCGACACCGCCACCAACCGGATCCTCTTCAACACCGCGATCGGGCTGTTCTTTCTGCTCACCCTCCCCCTCGTGGTCCGCGGCAGCGCGCTGATGAAGGCGTACCTCGCGCGCGGGCTCCTCAACGGCGTCGCCGCGCTGCGCGGCCGGATCGTGGACCTGGAACAGCAGCGCGCCGCCGCCATGTCGGCCGAGGCGACCGCGCTTCGCCGGCTCGAACGCGACATCCACGACGGCCCGCAACAGCGGCTGGTACTGCTCGCGATGGAGTTGAGCCGCGCACAGCAGCAAGTCGACACCGATCCGGCCGCGGCGCGCGAGACGCTGGCCGGCGCTCTCACCCAGACGAGGGAGACGCTCGGGGAGCTGCGCGCGCTGTCCCGCGGGATCGCGCCGCCGATCCTCACCGACCGCGGACTGCCGAGCGCACTCGCCGCTCTGGCCGGCCGGTGCACGGTACCGGTGGACCTGGCCGTCGACCAGGCGATGCCCCGGCTGGATCCCGCGATCGAGCACACGGCCTACTTCGTCGTTGCCGAGTCCCTGGCCAACGTGGCCAAGCACAGCCGGGCGTCCGGGTGCTGGCTGACGGTCGCGGTCGCGGACGGACTGCTCGGGGTCGTCGTGGTCGACGACGGGGTCGGGGGCGCGGCCCTGGCCAAGGGCCACGGGCTGGCGGGGCTGGCCGACCGGGTCCGGGCCAACGGCGGTACGTTCACCGTCACCAGCCCACACGGTGGGCCGACCGAGATACGTGCCGAGTTGCCATGTTGAGAGTCGTGATCGCCGACGACGCGGTCCTCCTGCGGGAAGGCCTCGTCCGGCTGCTAACCGAGAACGGCCACGACGTGGTGGCCGCCGTCGGCGACGGGCCGGGCCTCGTCGAGGCGATCGTCGCCCATCGCCCCGATGTGTCCATTGTGGATGTACGAATGCCGCCGTCGCACACGGACGAAGGGCTGCGGGCCGCGGTGCGGGCGCGGCAACTGGTACCGGGTACGCCGGTCCTCGTGCTGTCCCAGTACGTCGAAGTGTCCTATGCGGACGATCTGCTGGCCGACCGTTCCGGGTCGGTCGGCTACCTGCTGAAGGACCGGGTGGCCGACGTGGCCGAGTTCCTCGACGCGGTCGCACGAGTCGCCGCGGGCGGCGCGGTATTCGACCCCGAGGTGGTAGCCCAACTGTTCGTCCGCAGACGCCGGGACGAACCCCTGCGCGAGCTGACCCCCCGCGAACGGGAAGTACTCGGGTTGATGGCCGAGGGCCGCTCGAACACGGCGATCGCCCGTCAGCTCGTGGTCAGCGACGGCGCGGTCGAGAAGCACGTGCGGAACATCTTCGCCAAGCTCCGGCTCGCTCCCGACGACGAGCAGCACCGACGGGTGCTCGCGGTCCTGACCTACCTACGCGGCTGAGTGAGATCACGCAGGAGTCGGTCCTCTTCGACCCGCCAGTAACCGTGTTCCTCGCCGTCCAGCAACGTCACCGGGACACGGTCGCCGTACTCCCGCTCGAGCGCCGGGTCGTCGTCGACGTACACCTCGGTCCAGTCGACGCCGGCCGTGGCGGCGACCCGGGCGAGCGCCTCCTTCGCCACATCGCACAGGTGGCACTCACGGCGGCTTACGAGAGTGAGACGCGGCTCAGGCATCGGACCGCAGGGCCACCTTCCGCACCTTGCCGGTCGCCGAGTGCGGCAGCTCCGGTACGAACTCGATGGCCGTCGGGCACTTGAACCGGGCGAGGTTCCGCTCGCAGTGCTGCAGCAGGTCCTCGGCTGTCACCGCCGTACCGGCCGGGTCGGCGGAACGCACCACGAACGCCTTGACGGTCTGCCCGGTGTACGGATGCGGGATGCCGAGGACGGCCGCTTCGGCTACCCCCTCGTGCAGGGTGAGCACCTGCTCGACCTCGTGCGGGTACACGTTGAACCCGCTGACGAGGATCAGCTCGCCGAGCCGGTCCACGAGGAACAGGTCCCCGTCCGCGTCGGCGTACGCCACATCGCCCGTGGCCCACCAGCCGTCGGCGTCCGGGCCCTCCCGCCCGTCCGGCCAGTAGCCGGAGAACAGGTTCGCCCCGCGGACGACGATTTCCCCCGGATCGGTACCGGGACTCTCCGGCGCCTCCCTGTCGAGCTCGTCACCGGGCTCCTCCTCGGACACGTCGGTCACCGGAGCGTCGGAGTGCCAGATCTCTTCGCCTTCGGCGCTGACCAGCTTCAGCGAGACGCCGGGGATGGGCCGGCCGATCGAGCCGCCCTTCGGGGTCGGGCTGGCCAGCGTCGAGGTCAGTACGGGAGCGGTCTCGGTGAGCCCGTACCCCTCGAAGACCGGATGCCTGGTCGCGGCGGTGAACCGCACCGCGGCGGCCGGGTCCAGCGGCGCCGCGCCCGTGACCGCGACCCGGACGGACGTCAGAGCCTCGCCGAGGTCGGGCAGCAGGGACCAGGCGACGTACATCGGCGGTACGCCGACCACGACGGTCACCTGGTGCCGGGCCACGAGCCGGAGCGTGTCGGCCGGGTCGAAACGTTCGACGAGCACGCCCGCCGCGCCGTGGTAGGCGATCGCACCCAGGCCGGCGTTCAGCCCGTACGCGTGGAAGAGCGGAAGCGCGAGCAGCACGGTGTCGGACGGTCCGACGATCGGCGGCTGGACGGCGGCCACCTGCTCGTGGTTGGCCAACAGCGCACGATGCGAGAGCATCGCCCCCTTGGGCGCTCCCGCCGTGCCCGACGTGTAGACCAGGACGGCGAGATCGTCGCCACCGGTCCCGGGCGCGGCGGCCTCGGCCGGACCGCCGCTCAGCTTCGCGAACGCCGGGTCACCCACCGCGAGGATCTCGCGCAGCGCGGGCAGCTCGTCCCGCATCCCCTGTGCCGACGCAGCCACCTCGGCGGTCCCCGCGACGACGGACACCCCCGCGTCGCCGAGCACGTGCCGCAGCTCCCGAGGGGTGTAGCCAGGATTGACCGGTACGGCGACCAGCCCGGCCCGCAGCACGCCGAACACGGCGACGACGAACTCGGGCACGTTCGGCAGCGCGATCGCGACCCGGGCCGGATGTCCGGCGCTGGACGGGAGCGCGAGCGCGCGCAACCCCGCGGCCAGGGCATCGACCTGTACGTCGAGTTCCCCCCAGGTGAGCACGCGGTCGTGCCAGTACAGAGCGGTACGGCCGGGTCCGGTGGCCGCGGCCCGGCGAACGAGGTCGGAGAGGTTCTCCGGTTCATCCCGCACGGAGGCTGAGTCTCGCACAACGTGACGCGCGCCGCTCGGCCCGGCTGCCCGATCGGTAGACCGTCATGTCGTCCGATCGTGGGCGTGGCCCAGACCGACGGACGGACATGAGTAACAGGGTGCGTCTTACGCATGACACCGCACAGCGTGTGCGACTTTCGACACGGATTCCGGAGGAGTATCTGGGAAATTACTTCCGCTCTCTGTGATGGAGTCCCCACACGCGGGTGACGTTGGCCCTATCATCGCTGGGGTCGGCTCACCCCTTTTGCTGTGAGACGACACCCCTCACCCTGAGGAGGCCGCCGTGCCCGTTAAAGCACTGCATCAGCACCTCGAGGGTGTGTGTCGGCTTGTACCAGGCCTCCTGGACGCCGACACGCACTCCGGCCTCTGCGCGGTCGCGGAGCGAGTGAGGTGATTCTGATGACGACGTACGCGTACTCGAACGGACTGGTCAGCAGCGAACTGGCGACCGCACGCGCCGCGCTGGTCAACGGGCTCGCGACCCTGCGCGACGTGCTGGCGGCCATGCGGCGCGAGGAAATCCTCGTGCTCCGCCGAAACGACCCCCCGGCGATCGTCGGGCCGATGGCGCGCGACGGGGAGGCGGCCCGTACGCGGACCCGCGCCCGGGCCAACGACGCCACCAGCCGGCACCAGCCGAGCGGCAACACCCGGCCGGTCAGCAGCGGCAAGTTCCCGCCGATGCAGGGTGGTCCGCCGCGCTCCGACGGCCCGCCACCGAACCAGCCTTCCGCGCCCGAGGCCCCGCCGGCTCCCCAACCTCCGGCCCGGCCGGATCCGTCCGACCCCGCGACCGAAGTGTGGACACTCGTCGAGCGGGCGCAGGGCGGTGACGCGGAGGCGTTCGGGCTCATCTACGACCGGTACGTCGACACGGTCTTCCGGTTCGTCTACTTCCGCGTCGGCAACCGGCAGCTGGCCGAGGACCTGACGTCGGACACGTTCCTGCGCGCGCTCAAGCGCATCGGCAGCTTCACCTGGCAGGGTCGCGACCTCGGCGCGTGGCTGGTCACGATCGCCCGCAACCTGGTCGCCGACCACTTCAAGTCCGGCCGGTACCGGCTCGAGGTCACCACGGGTGACGTACTCGACGCCGACCGGGAGGACCGGGGACCCGAGGGCAGTCCGGAAGCCGCGGTGGTGGACCACATCACCAACGTCGCCTTGCTCACCGCCGTCAAGCAGCTCAACCCGGAACAGCAGGAGTGCATCGTGCTGCGGTTCCTACAGGGGTTCTCGGTGGCTGAGACGGCTCAGGCGATGGGCAAGAACGAGGGAGCCATCAAGGCGCTGCAGTACCGTGCGGTACGCGCGCTGGCCAGGTTGCTTCCCGACGGCTTCCAGCCGTAACCGATCATGCCGGATCGCCGTTTTACAGGGTACGGCCGCCGGTAGATCATCGACGGTCCCCGCAGCATCTGAAGGGTCTTCAACGGTGAACGCCGCTGTCTTCCACCGCCGCCGGGCCGAGCGCTTCGCGCAGCTGCTCGACGAGGCCGAGGGCGGTATCCGTCACCACAGCCGCTCGCCGCTGGACGCCGAACTCGGTCCACTGGTCGAGGTCGGCCAGAACATCAGCGGGCTGATCGAGCCGATCCGGACGGACCCCACCTTCCGGTCCGACCTGCGGACGATGTTGCTCGCGGCCGCGGAACGGGACGGCATCGGCATCACCGCCCCGACGCATCCGGACGACGTCCGCCCGAACCACCGGCGCTCCGGTTCCCTGGCTGTCGCCGGGCGGGGCGGTCGGGTTACCCGCCGGCTGCGTACCCGTGGCGCGATCATCGTCGGCGTCGCCGCCGGCACGCTGGCGCTGTCCGGGATGTCCGCCGCGAGCGGGGACGCGCTGCCGGGCGACGCGCTGTACGGCATCAAGCGCTCCACCGAACGGGCCCAGCTCGCGCTCGCCAGCTCCGACGTCAGCCGCGGCCAGCTCTACCTGGAGTTCGCCCGGACCCGGATCGCCGAGGCGTACGCCGTCCGCCAGGACTCGAACGGCCTCGTCGCCGTGCTGAACGACATGGACGCCGAGACCCGCCAGGGCGTCAACCTGCTGAACACCGCCGCGGTCGCGCGGCGCGATCCGGCCGCACTCGACGTCGTCAACAGGTTCGTCGAGGACCAGCAACGCCGGGTCGTCGCCCTGCTCGAGGGACAGCCGGCGGAGGTACGCCCACGGGTACTCGAGTCGCTGACGCTGCTGGAGTCCGTGACCCGGCGTACCGGCGCGCTGCGTACCGCCCTGAACTGCGGTGCCACCGAGGTCGGCTCCGACGTGCTCGGCCCGCTGCCGAACACCTGCCAGGCGGCCGGCTCCGGCGTACCGTCCGTGGGCTCGATACCGGCCGGCTCGTCCAGCCAGTCGACACAGATCGAGCAGGGCAACCCGGCTTCGGGGCAACCCGGTACCGGGGCCACCGGTCAGCCGGCCGGTTCGGTGGTACCCAACCCGTCACCCAGTCCCGAAGACGGTGATCTGCTCGATGACCTCGGTCGCTTCCTCGACGATCTGCTGGGTGGCTAGTCGGGTTCGGCTACCCTGGGTTGCCGTGGCACGAGTGCCTTTCGAAGCGGTGGAACCCTCCTGGCCGGCTGCCGCCGAGTTGGAGGAGGCGCTTGCCGTACCGCCCGACCGGGCCGCGGCCGCGTTCTTCGATGTCGACAACACGATGATGCAGGGCGCCTCCATCTACTGGTTCGCGCGCGGACTGGCGTCCCGCAAGTACTTCACCGTGGGGGATCTGGCCCGGTTCGGGCTCCAACAGCTTCGGTTCCGGCTCCTCGCCAACGAGCACGCCGGCGACATGGCCCAGACCAAGGAGACGGCACTCGCGTTCGTCGAGGGCTGGCGGGTCGAGGACATGGAACGCCTCTGCGAGGAAATCTTCGACGAGCTGATGGCCGAGCGGATCTGGTCGGGTAGCCGGGCTCTGGCGCAGCTACACCTGGACGCTGGTCAACGGGTCTGGCTGGTCACCGCCGCACCGGTCGAGCTGGGCCGGCTCATCGCCCGTCGGCTGGGACTGACCGGCGCACTCGGTACGGTCGCCGAGATCCGCGACGGCGTGTACACCGGCCGGCTCGTCGGCGACCTGCTGCACGGTCCGGCAAAGGCCGACGCGATCCGTTCTCTCGCCGAGGCGGAGGGCTTGGATCTGGCTCTCTGCAGCGCGTACAGCGACTCGGCCAACGACATCCCGATGCTGTCCACTGTGGGCCATCCGGTCGCGGTAAACCCGGACAGCGCCCTGCGCCGCCAGGCTCGCCTGCACGGGTGGGAGATCCGCGACTTCCGTACCGGACGCAAGGCCGCCCGGGTCGCCGTACCCGCCGCCCTGGTCGCCGGTGTCGTCATCGGCGGCGCGGCCACGGCGCTGGTTCGCCGGCGGCGCCGGGCTCCGTGAGGCTGTCGCGGCTCGTAGCGCTCGGCGCGGCTCTCGCCATCGCGGTCGTGCTGCTCGCGCTTCCTCGCCCGAAGCAGCCGGTGCCGGCCGGACCGCTCACCTTGGCCAGCGTGTGGCCGTCGGCGGTCGTGGTGGACCTGCCTGGCCGGCTGCCCGACGGCACCACGTTCACACCGCTGTACCACCTCGACGCGCTGACCGTGGTCGGCACCGCCACCGACGGCTCGTCCATGCGTCTGGTGCTGCGCGGTGGCGAGGGCCTGCTGCGCGAGCTGCGCCGGCTGCCCGCACGGTCCGCGCCGCAGTTCTTCGGCTTCGCCGCGGCCGGCGACGACCTCGTGTGGGCGGAGTCCGACGGCCTCGGTTCGACCAGCCTTTGGCGCACCTCGTGGCGCTCTGCCGACCCGCCTGTCGCGCTCACCGCCGACACCGGAGACGCGGTGTTCTTCAACTCGCTGTACGAGCTCGTGGTGGCCGACGGTTCGGTCCATTGGGTCGCCGCGGCACGGGGTGACTCCGTCGTCACCGAGGTGCGTTCGGTACCCCTGGCCGGTGGCGCGGTCTCAGTGTCTCGAGTGGACGGTGCGTTCGCGCTGAGCGCGTGGCCGTGGATGGTGAGCGCCGGTACCGGTCCCGTGGCGTTGCGGGACCTCGAGTCCGGTCAGGTTGTCCGGGTGCCTGCTGCCGCAACGGAACTCGTCACCTGTGCGGTCGCGTGGTGCCGCGTGCTCGTGCTCGCCGGCGAGGCGGAACCCGCCCGGTTGGACCTCATGCGGCCGGACGGCACCGATCGCCGTCGCGTCGCGGGCGGCGCGGTGAGCGCGTCTGTTACGGATGTGGCCGTCCTGGACCGGTTCGAGGTGCTGTCCCAGACGGGTTCGGAGGGTTCACCGACCAGCAACCAACAGCTTCTGCTGTACGACATTTCGGCGCGTCGTACCGTGACGGTGGCCGTCGGGGTCGGCATGGTGCTCTGCCGCGGTGGCGTGCTGTGGTGGTCCACAGGGGACAGTGAGACGCTCGCCTGGCACGCGGTGGACCTACGCACGTTGACGTAGCGCCGCGTCACTCGAAGGGGTCGGGGCGGCGCTTCAGTAACCCGTGCAGGGTCTGCTGGATCGTCTCGCGTACCTGGTCGGCCAGGTTGAACACGACGGCGGGGTCGTCGGCCTGATCCGCCATGCCCGTCGTATCGATCGGCTCGCAGAACTCGATCAGCCACTTCGACGGCAACGGCAGCATGCCGAGCGGCCCGAGCCACGGGAACGTCGGCGTCACCGGGAAGTACGGCGTACCGAGCAAACGAGCCAACGGCTTGATGTTGCCGATGAGGGGGTAGATCTCCTCTGCCCCGACGATCGCCACCGGCACGATCGGCGTCTCGGTACGCAGAGCCGCGGAGACGAAGCCACCGCGTCCGAACCGCTGCAGTTGGTACCGCTGCCAGTACCGCTTTCCGACTCCCTTGAAGCCCTCGGGGAACACCCCGACCAACTGGCCGGTACCGAGCAACCGCTCGGCGTCGGGGTTGCACGCCAACGTGCCGCCGGACTTGCGGGCCAGTTCCGACAGCCCCGGAATCCGGAACACCAGGTCGGCCGCGAGCAGCCGCAGGTGCCGCTGCAGCGGGTGCTCGTCGTGCACGGCCAGCGCCAGCATCGCCGAGTCGACCGGTACCGTCCCTGAATGGTTGGCCACCAGCAACGCCGGTCCGGACAGCGGCAGGTTCGAGACGCCGGACACTTCACCCCGGAAGTACCGCCGGAACAGCGGCCGTAGCAAGGGAATGAACACGTTGTCGGTCAACTCGGGGTCGAAGCCGAACTCGTCGACCTCGTACTCCCCGGTCAGCCGCCGCCGCAGGAAAGCCAGTGCCCCGGCCACGCGACGGTCCCAGATGTCCGGCTCTTCGGCAACGGGCCGGTGCCCGTTCGAGGAGACCGCCGGGGACGGGTCGAAGGCCACCACCGGTCGCGGGCGGGTCGGCGACTCAACGCGCGCCATCGCGACCTCCCACTGTGGACCGAACGCGACGGATGCCGTCGAGGAGCGCTTGTTCCGCTGCGGCGATCCGATCCCGTCCGAGCACAGCGCCGAGCCGGTGGACACGAAGGAAGTCACAGAAAGCCTCCGGAGTCGAGCGCGGCGTGTAGCCGTACTCCTTGGTCAAGCGCGTGGTGTCCACGACCCTGCCGTGCACGAACAGATCGACCTGGTCCAAGCTCAGCCCGCGGGCGCCCAGGCTCTTGGCCAGCGCGGCGGTCCCGGAGAGGCCGAACTCCACGACCGGTACGGCGACCCGTCCCGCCCGCCGGACCGCCTGGGACAGCATGATGACCCCGGGTCCGGCGACGTTGAACGTGCCGGGATGGTCTTCGACGACCGAACGGTGCAGCACTTCCTGCGCGTCGTCGATGTGGACGAACTGCAGCCGCGGGTCCCGCCCGAGCACGGTCGGGACGACGGGCTGCAGGAAGTACCGCGTCAGCGCCGTGTCGACGGGACTGCCGACGAACGGCGCGAAGCGCAGCACGGTGGCCTGAACAGAGGGACGGCGGCGGCGGAAGCCGCGCACGTACCCCTCGATGTCCAGGATGTCCTTGGCGAAGCCGCCGCGCGGCACCTCGCGCGGCTCGGTGTCCTCGGTGAAGACGGCCGGGTCGCGGAACGACGCACCGTAGGCCGCCGTCGACGACCGCACGACCACCTTGCGCACGGTCGGCACCTGCTGGCAGGCGGCGAGCACCTGCATCGTGCCGATGACGTTCTGTTCCTTCATCCCCGCGCGGCCGCCGCTGTGCCCCTCGGGCGATGTCGCGATCGCGAGATGCACGACGGTATCCGCGCGCGCGTCGGCAATCACCCGGGTGATTTCCGCGGTACGCAGATCCGCGCGCACGAACTCCGACGGTCCTGGGCCGCCGGGCGGCACGGCGTCGACACCGACCACCCGGTCGATGCGTGGATCGTTGGCCAGCCGGGCCGCTACGTGAGCGCCCAGATACCGGCCGACGCCTGTTACCACAACGGTAGCCACGGCGCCCCCATTTCTAGTCCGGGCTATGCCTTCCGCCCGGAACCCTCATTCCCCGCGGGCTACGTAGCTGTCTGTTACTTGCCGAGGCGGCGACGCTGGACCCTGGTCTTGCGCAGCAGCTTGCGGTGCTTCTTCTTCGCCATACGCTTGCGGCGCTTCTTGACCACCGAGCCCATACGTACTGTCCCCTCTGGCTGCTTTGTTGTCGCAACCAGGGTAGCGGGCGGTTCGAGCCGCCGTGACGCGGGTCGGTCAGCGAGACCGGTCAGGCGGTTTCGCGGAACGCGGCGCGGAGGTACTCGTCGACCGCATGCTCCGGCACGCGGAAGGAGCGGCCGACCCGCACCGCGGTCAGGTCACCCGCGTGGACCAGCCGGTAGACCGTCATCTTGGACACCCGCATCAGCTCGGCGACCTCGGCAACGGTCAGGAACCTCACCTCCGCCAACCGACCCTCGGTGTGTGGTGATCCGGCCATGGCTCACCAACCCATCCATTTCCGGCGCGGCCCGCCCTTCCCGAGTCCCCTGCCTCCGACTCCTGGCGGTTGAACGCGCGTGTAACTAGTACGTTAGCGGGACGCGTGTGGTCCTCGCGATCCCTTCGCGAGACTTACTCGCTGCGAAGCGCTTCGACAGGGTCCAGTCGGCCGGCGCGCTGGGCAGGGACGACGCCGAACGCGATACCGACCGCGGCCGATACCCCGAACGCCAGCGCGAGGGACCACCACGTGATCGCGGCGGGCACCGGTGACAGCGCCGCTACCGCCAGTGCGCCGCCGATACCGAGCGCCATCCCGGTCACCCCGCCGAGGGTGGTCAACAGCACCGCTTCCAGCAGAAACTGCACCCCGATATCCCGTGGTCGCGCTCCCACGGCCTTGCGCAGGCCGATCTCCCGGGTCCGCTCGCGCACCGACACCAGCATGATGTTCGACACTCCGACCCCACCTACGAGCAGCGAGATGCCCGCGATGGCCGCCAGCACGCCGGTGAGGACGCCGAGAATGTCACCGAGTACGCCGAGAATCTGTTCTTGCGTGACGGCGCTGAACTCGGTGTCCGGATGCCGGCGGGACAGCTCGGCCACGATGCGGTCGGCGAGCGCGGCGATCCCGTCCCGGTCGGGCGCTTTGATCGCGATGCCGTCGACCCGGTTCGTGCCGAGCAGCCGGTGCGCGGTCGTCACCGGGATGTGCACCTCGTCGTCGCGGTCCACGCCGAGGCTCTGCCCCAGCTGGGCGAAGACCCCGACCACCCGGAACCGCACGCCGGCGATCGACACCTGCTGTCCGACCGGGTCGCGCTCTCCGAAGAGGGTACGGGCGACCGCCGAGCCCAGTACCGCCACCCGACGGCTGGTGTCCACATCGGACCTCGTGAGATAGCTCCCGCGGCTCAGATTCCGTACGAACACTTGGGGAGTTGTCTCCAGCACGCCCAGCACGCTGGTGAATTTCGTCGCGTTCCCGGCGCGCACGACCTCGCCCGAGCTGACCGTGACCGCGACCCGGGACCGGTCTCCGACGATCCGCGTCACAGCGTCCACATCGGACAGTGAGAGCCGGGACACCGCCGGCGCCGAGCCGAAGTCGACCCGCCCCGGTACCACGATCAGCAGGTTCGAGCCGAGCCCTTCGACCTGCCGTTCGACCTCCTGCTTGGCGCCGGTACCGATCGCGACCAGCACCACCACCGCGGCGACCCCGATGACCACCCCGAGCATCGTCAGCCCGCTGCGCAGCCGGTTGGCGCGAAGCGCGTCCACGGCTACCCGCCAAGCCTCGGTGACCCTCATGACACGATCACTCCGTCTCGCATGGTGATCTGGCGGCGGGCGCGGGCGGCCACGTCGCGATCGTGGGTGACGAGGATCAGGGCCACCCCGGATTCGGCGTTCAACGCCTCCAGCAGGCCGAGTACCGCCTGCCCGGTAGCCGTGTCGAGGTTGCCGGTCGGCTCGTCGGCGAGCAGCACGGCGGGCTCGGTCACCAGCGCGCGGGCGATCGCCACCCGCTGCTGCTCGCCGCCCGAGAGCTGGTTGGGCCGGTGCTTGACGCGGTGGCCCAGCCCGACGCGGTCCAGCATCGCGGCCGCCCGCCGGCGCCGCGCCGAAGCGCCCAGCCCGCGATAGACCAGCGGCAGGGCGACGTTGTCGAGTGCGGTGGTACGCGGCAGCAGGTGGAAGCTCTGGAACACGAAGCCGACGGTCCCGTTGCGGAGCCTGGCCATCTCGGCCGTGGACAGGCGCGCCACGTCCCGGCCGCCTATGACCAGGCGCCCGGTGGTCGGCCGGTCCAGCGCGCCGAGCAGGTGCATCAGCGTGGACTTGCCCGAACCCGACGGCCCAACGATCGCCACGTTGTCCCCGGGCTCGATGGCCAGGCTGACGCCGCGCAGGGCCGGTACGGCCACGCCACCGAGCTGGTACGTGCGTGTGACGTCGATCGCCTCGACCGCCGTATCCGTCACGGCAGTTCCGTGCCGGCCTGGACGCGGTCCGTACCGCGAATGACGATCCGGTCGCCGGCACCGAGCCCGGAGAGGATCTGGACGAGGTCCTGCCCCGCGACGCCGACGGTGACCGCGACCCGCTCGGCCCGCCCACCGCGCACGGCCCACACCGAGTCCTGACCGTCCACAGTGAACACAGCGGCGGCCGGTACCGCCACCGCCTCGGACGCCTCCCGCACGGACAGGTGGGCGACCGCGCTCATGCCGGGGCGGGGAGTCGGTGCGGCTCGACCGTCGCCGTACTCGCCACCGGACAGGGACAGCCGCACCCGGTAGGCCACGCCGCCCCGGGCGGACGGCGTGGGCAGCAGGTCGACCGAGCGGACCGTGGCGTCGTACCGCGCCCCGGTTGCCGCGTCCAGCTCGACGCTCGCGGTCACGCCGGGCTCGACCAGCAGCACGTCGGTCTCGTCGACCTCGGCGACCAGCCCCAGCTCTGCCACGTCGACGACGGTCAGTACCGGCGTACCGGCCCCGACCTGGGCACCGGCGCTGATCGCATCGGACACCCCGGCCGGGGGCTGCGCACCGCCACCGGCCACGGCGGTGGAATCCACCCCGGGCAGGGAACCGCCGAGCAGGTCGGACAGCGACGGAGTCGACGTGCTCGACGCCGTCCCGCCGATCTGGACGACCCCGGCGATCGGCGCCCGCAAGGTCAACTCGTCCACAGTGGACTTCGCTAGGTCGTACGCCTGCTGCGCCTGCAGTCGTTGCGCGGTGCCGAGCGCGCCGAGGGCCGAGCCCACCGCGGACAACCCCCGGCGGACGGACTGGATCGCCTGCGCGGCGGCGGTACTGGCGGCGGCGTACTCCTTCTCGGCGGCGGTGATGTGCGCGAGCAGCGCGTCGCGGATGGTCGGGTCGACGATCTTGCTCGCCGCGTCCCGAGCGGTCGCGAAGGCCTGCCGCGCGGCCGTGTCGGTGGCCCGCTGGACGCCGGACAGGTCGACGCCCCGGCCGAGCCCGCCGCCGCTCGAGGACCGCTTCGCGGCGTCGAGCGCCTGCTTGGCCTGGGTGAGCCGGGCCTGCGCGGTGGGCGAGTCGATGACGGCGAGCACCTGGCCCGCGGTGACATTCGCGCCCGGCTCGACCAGGAGTTGGGCGACCGTACCGTCGGCCGGCGAGGTCAGCGTCGCGGCCGCCTTCGCGGTGACGGAGGCGGGCGCGTCGACGACTTCGACCACGTCCGCCAAGCTGGCCTGGCCGACCTCGATGCCCGCGTTGTCGGAGCCGCACGAGGCACCCATCGACGCGAGGAGGCAGACCAGGGCGATAGCCGCAGCGATCGAACGCCGCGAAGGGTGGCGTCGCACGCCGCCAATGCTAGGCGTCAGCCGATACGGCTTCGGATCGACCTAGCACAGTCACCCTCGACGTCGGACCACGACACGCCGAACGCGGTACGGCTGGCGTCGTCCAGCGCCGAGCCCTCGTGCATGACCTCGCGGAAGAACGTGAGCAGCTTGGCGTCGCCGAACCGCTCGGACATCCGGCGTACCGCGAGGAAAGCGATGCCGTACCGGGCGACGGCCTCCCAGAGCGGCGCGTCGGCGTCCGGTTCGGCGATCGTGGCCTTGCCGTCCCACTTGCCGGCCCGGAGGAACCGGCGCGCCACGCCCGAGGTCAGCGCGTCGTGCCGGCTCGGCGTCTGGCCGTAGAGCAGGGCGTGGTCGGCCAGCCCCTCGGAGAGCCACCAGTTCGAGTCGCGCTGGTACTTGGCGCCGCGCAGCGACGCCACGTGGGTCAGCTCGTGGCGGAGGATGTCGTCGAGGAAGCTGCTCGGCACCTCGGCGCCGTTGAGCACGACCTCCATCCGCTTGTTGCTGATCGAGACGGCGTAGCCGGCAGTCCATGCCGGGCGGTCGCCGCCGTACCACTTCTTCCACTCTTCGCTGCCGGCGAAGTAGACGCGGTAGCGGTCGGGCTTGTCGGCGCCGACGACGTACCGGTCGGCGATCGCGGCCGCCTTGTCCGCCTCGCGCAGCAGCGTCGGTAGCCGGGACGCGTAGCGCGCGGTCGTCGCCACGACGGCCCGCTCGCCGGCGGCCGCCTGCAGCTCGCTGACCTCCCACGGTCGGGGCCCGTGTTCCGAGTCGCCCGACGGCGTCATGCTCACCAGCAGGGCCCGGCCACCGCTCTCGACCCAGCGGCTGCGGACCACGAGGCTGTCGGTCTCGCACTCGGCGACCACGAAGCAGTGGCGAAGCGAGAGGGTGGTTTCCCACTCGCTACGGCCGCCCTTGCCGGTCGCCTCGGTCGGGCCGTTGACGACGATGGGGTCCCACGAGGCGACCTTCATCGCCCGCAGTGAGGTGAACCGGCGCTTCAGCTCCGTGGACATGCCGGACTCGCCGGCCGCCACGAACGCCTTCTCGTCACCGCTCAGCAGGGCCTGGGTCTGGCGATCCAGCGTGGCGTCGATCTGGGCGGAGACCCAGGCGGTACGCACGTATGCCGGGTCGCCCGGCTGCGGGCTGCGTACGCCGGTCGGGCCCGGCCCGCCGGCTCCGCCGGGCGAGCCCGGGTCCCCGAAGTTGCCGAGCGCTCCGAAGTCGATCTGGCTGGCCGCCCAGATCGCCGGAGTACCGCACAGCACCATCAGGGCGACCAGCGCCAGCGTGAGCCGCAGCGCGATGGGTCGGCGCGGCTGAGGCGGCAGCGGCGGAGGCCCGTAGTAGGGCGGCCCGTAACGCGGCGGCGGGCCATAGAACGGCGGAGGCGGCGGCCCGTAGTAGGGCGGCAGAGGCGGCTGAACCGGAGGCGGCGGTCCGACCGCGGTTCCGTCCGGCATGACCCATTGCGGCACGAAGGGCGTTCGAGGCTGCGGCACCGGAGGATGTGGTGATCCCCAGACTGGAGGTACCCACGGCCTGGATTCTGGGGGCTCGTGGGTCACGGGCGGGACGGTACGCGGTGGTCCCACGGACCGTCCAGTCCTACTTCTTCGAGGTCACAGCCCTCGCGAAGAATGCCAGGTTTGCCGGACGCTCGGCGAGGCGGCGCATGAGGTACCCGTACCACTGCGTGCCGTAGGGAACGTAGACGCGCATGGAGTACCCGTCGGAGGCCAGCCGCCGTTGCTCGTCCGGCCGGACCCCGTACAGCATCTGAAATTCGAACTCGTCCGACGCCCGGTGGAACCACTTCGCCCGGTCCTCGCCGATCGCGATCAGGCGCGGGTCGTGGGTCGCGAGCATCGGGTAGCCCTTGCCGGACACGAGAATGTTCAGGCAACGGATGTACGACTTGTCGACGTCGAGCCTGGACTGGTACGCGACCGACTCCGGCTCCTGGTACGCCCCCTTGCACAACCGGACCCGCGAGCCCTCGGTCGCCAGCTCCCGGCAGTCCGCCTCGGTCCGCCGCAGGTACGCCTGCAGCACCGCCCCGGTCGCCGGAAAATCCTGCCGCAGCTTGGCCAGTATCTCCAGCGTGGAGTCGGTGGTCGTGTGATCCTCCATGTCGAGGGTGACCGTGGTTCCCGCCGCCGCGGCCGCGGTGCAGATCGTCCGCGCGTGCTCGGCCGCCATGTCCTCGTCGAACTTCTGCCCGAGCGCGGACAGCTTCACGCTGACCTCGGCGTTGGCGGCCAGACCGGCGTCCCGCAGGGCGCCCAGCAGCCGCACGTACTCGTCCCGGGTCGCGACCGCCTGCTCCGGCGTGAGCGTGTCCTCGCCGAGGTAGTCGAGTGTGACCAGGAGTCCCGCGTCGACGAGCTCGCGGGTGCAGCGCAGCGCGTCGGCGGTGGCGGTGCCGGCGACGAACCGGCGTACGACGTCCCGGCTGATGGGGGCCGTCTCGACGAGCCGGGCGATCCGGGGTGACCGGGCCGCGGCGAGGATGACCGAACGGAACATGCACCGAGCGTAGCGAGCACGAGAAGCGCGCGCTGGGCAGACACTATGCCTGATTCATGCCCGTATGACCGTGCGGTTGGCACGACGCCACCTGCCGGGGCGGTCGCGTTTCGCGCACGCGATTGACTACCTTTGTCGGGTGGACTTCGACGCGTACGCGCGCACCGCAGTAATTCTCGTGAACGCCAAGCTGGACGACCTCAACGACCTGAGGTCGATGATCGGCTCCGAAGACTGGATGGCGGAAGAGGTGGGCGAGCGGGATGTCGCCGCATTCCGCCGGGCTCAGAAACGGCTTCGCGATGTCTTCGAACTCGGTACCGGTGGCCGCGATTCGGAGGCGGTGACCGCGCTCAACTCACTCCTCGAGGCGTTCCCGGTCCAGCCTCGGATCTCCGGCCACGACGCGAACGACTGGCACATGCACATCACGAGCCGGGGCTCATCGGCGAGCTCCGAGTACATCGCCGGCGCCGTCTGGGGCCTGTCGGTCTGGCTGTGCCAGTTTGGCAGCGCCCGCTTCGGCGTGTGCGCGGACGAGCGTTGCGGCAACGTCTACCTCGACACGTCGTCGAACTGCTGCCGGCGGTTCTGCTCCGAGCGCTGTGCGACTCGCTCGCACGTCGCCGCGCACCGCGCCCGCAAGCGCGCGGCCGCCGACGAGGCGCTGGACGATGTCGCAGTTGCCGCTCCGGTCTAGTTTCTTGGGCTGGATCTGCGCCGACCGAAGGTCCAGGCGCCCGGGCTAGCCCGGTCTAGGCAACGTCCACAGTAGATGGTGTGGCCAGGTGCTGGCGCGCGAACGCCAGTGCCTCGGCCAGATCCGCCTCGCGGTCGGCACGACTGCGCACCCGTCGGGTGGCCACCTCGACCGCCACCGACCCGGTGAAGCCGCGATCGGCGAGCGACGAGAGCAGCTCGCCGCACGGCTGGCTGCCCCGGCCCGGGACCAGGTGCTCGTCGCGACCCTCCCCGGTGCCGTCGCCGAGATGCACATGGGCAAGCGCGGGCCCCATCGCATCGGCCATCGCCAGCGCGTCACTGCGCGACGCGGCGCAATGCGACAGATCGAGGGTGTACGCGTCATAGCCCGTGACGGTCGGGTCCCAGCCGGGTGCGTACGGCACGAAGACCCGGCCGGCCATCCGCACCGGGTACATGTTCTCGATGGCGAACCGGAGCGTCGGGTACTCCTCGACGAGCCGGGTCAGCCCGCTGGCGAACAGCCGCGCGTAGTCGCGCTGCCAGGTGAACGGCGGGTGCACCACGACCACCTTCGCGCCGAGTGCCTCGGCGAGCGCCGCCGACTTGCGCAAGCGCTCCCACGGGTCCTGGCTCCACACCCGCTGCGTGACGAGCAGGCATGGGGCGTGCACCGAACGGACCGGTACGCCGTAGTGCTTCGCCAGCCCGCGGAGCGCGCCCGCGTCCTGGCTGACCGCGTCGGTCCACACCATGACCTCTACCCCGTCGTAGCCGAGCGCCGCCGCGAGCTCGAACGCGGCCGCGGTGGGCTCGGGAAAGACCGACGAACTGGACAGCAGAACGGGAACACGGGCAACCACCCCACCAGGGTAGCGGGGGGCCTCTCAGAACCCGGCCAACTGGTCCAGGCGGCGGAGGATCACCCCTTCCCGCAACGCCCACGGGCACATGTCCAGCCGCTCGATCTGCAGCAGCCGCATCGCCGCCTCGGCGACGATCGCGCCGGCCAGCAGTTGATGCGCCCGGCTGCTGCTCACGCCGTCCAGCTCGGCGAGCTTGCTCGGCGGGATCAGCCGGATGAAGCCGAGCACCTGGCGCAGCGCGGAATGGGTCAGCTGCCGCGGTACCCAGTGCCCCGCTCGGGCGGGTGCGGCACCGGCGAGCCGGGTGAGCGTACGGAACGTCTTCGAGGTCGCGACCGGCCGGTCCCAGGCGCCGTCGGACAGCTTGTCGACGACCGGCTCGAGCGTGCGATCGGCGTACTCCCGAAGCTCCTCCACCTCGCCCGACGACGGCGGCCGATCCTCCTCGATGGCCGCGGCGAGAAATCGCTGGGTCAGCCGGCCGGCGCCGAGCGGTACCGACAGCGCGGTGTCCGGGTCTTCGTCGATGCCCGCCGCGACCTCGAGCGAGCCGCCGCCGATGTCCAGCACCAGCAGCCGACCGGCGGACCAGCCGAACCACCGCCGGACGGCGAGGAACGTCATGCGCGCCTCGGCCTCGCCGGAAAGCACCCTGAGGTGGACACCGGTCTCGGTGCGCACGCGGTCGAGCACCTCGGCCGCGTTGGTGGCGTTGCGGACCGCGGAGGTCGCGAACGCGAGCAGGTCCTCGGTCTCCAGCCGGCGGGTGGACTCCGCCGCGTCGCGCACGGCGGCCACGAGTGCCTCCGAGCCCTCCGAAGTCAGCTCACCGGATGAGTCGATCCGTTCGGCCAGCCGCAGCGCGGTCTTCTCCGAGTGGGCGGGCCACGGGTGTGCGCCCGGATGAGCGTCCACGACCAGCAGGTGCACGGTGTTCGAGCCGACGTCGAGTACACCCAGCCGCATGCCGCCACAGTACGCGGAGGTTTGCGGCGTACGCTTTTCCAATGCCCGCAGAGCTACGTGTCCTCGTGGACACTCCCGATGACCCGCGCAGCCGTGAGGTCGACATCGACTTCCCCCGGGAATGGATCGAGTTCACCGACCCGGCAGACGCCGACCAGGTGATCCGGGCCGACCTGACCTGGCTGCTGTCCCGTTGGACGTGTGTCTTCGGCAAGGCCTGCCACGGCATCATCGCCGGTCGCTCGGGCGACGGCTGCTGCTCGCACGGGGCGTTCTTCACCGACTCCGCCGACAAGAAGCGGGTACGGGCGGCGGCGAAGAAGCTGACGCCGAAGACGTGGCAGCACTTCCGCCGCGGCTTCGACCGGTACACCGAGATGGACACCGTGGACGGAAAGACCCCGGCGCTGCGTACCGCGACGCGCGACAACGGTGGGCCGTGCGTGTTCCTCAACGACGCCGACTTCGAGGGCGGTGGCGGGTGCGCCCTGCACGCCCAGGCGCTGCGCGACGGCGTACACCCGCTGGAGTACAAGCCCGACGTGTGCTGGCAGCTGCCGATCCGGCGGGACCAGGAATGGGTCAAGCGGGCGGACGGTACGAAGGTACTGCTGACCGTGCTGACCGAGTTCGACCGGCGGGCGTGGGGCTCGGGCGGGCACGACCTGCACTGGTGGTGCACATCGTCGCCGGAGGCGCACGTCGGATCGAAGCCGCTGTTCCAGGAGTACGAACCGGAGCTGATCGCGCTCATCGGCAAGCCCGCCTACGACAAGCTCGCCGAGGTGTGCGCCGCCCGCGAAGAGCGTGGTGGTCTGGTGGCCACGCACCCCGCCACCACAGAGGCGGATCAGGGTTCGAACTTGTAGCCCAGTCCCCGCACGGTCACGATGAACCGCGGGGTCGACGGCTCCGGCTCGATCTTCGAGCGCAACCGCTTGACGTGTACGTCGAGCGTCTTGGTGTCCCCGACGTAGTCCGCTCCCCAGACCCGGTCGATGAGCTGTCCCCTGGTCAGGACTCGGCCGGCATTGCGCAGCAACAGTTCCAGCAGTTCGAACTCCTTCAGCGGCAGCTGTACCGCGTCACCGTCCACTGTGACCACATGCCGCTCGACGTCCATCCGTACCGGTCCGGCGGCCAGTGTCGGCGCGGACAGCTCACCGCTGTCGGCGCTCTGCCGGCGCAGTACCGCGCGGATCCGGGCGACCAGCTCTCGGGGCGAGTACGGCTTCGTGACGTAGTCGTCGGCCCCGATCTCCAGGCCGACCACCTTGTCGATCTCGCTGTCCCGCGCGGTGACCATGATGATCGGTACGTTGGACTTCTGCCGCAGCTGCCGGCACACCTCGGTGCCGGACATCTCGGGCAGCATGAGGTCGAGGAGGACGATGTCCGCCCCGCCCCGGTCGAACTCGGTCAGCGCGGCGGTCCCGGTCTCCGCCACCGACACCTCGAAGCCCTCCTTGCGCAGGACGTAGGAGAGCGCGTCGGAGAACGATTCCTCGTCCTCGACCACGAGCACACGTGCCACTCAACCGGCTCCTTTCGGTCCCGCGAAGATCTCAACCGACTCCGGTAGCGGAAGTGCGGCTTCCGGGGGACGCGACGGCAGCCGCAGGGTGAACGTCGAACCCACACCCAGCATGCTGGCCACCTCGACCCGGCCACCGTGGTTGGTCGCGATGTGTTTGACGATGGCCAGGCCCAGACCGGTACCGCCGGTCTCCCGCGATCGCGCCTGGTCGGCCCGGTAGAAGCGCTCGAAGACCCGGTCGAGGTCGTGCGTGGCGATGCCCATGCCCTCGTCGATGACCGCGATCTCGACCGTGTCCGCGTCCCCGCGGGCCGCGATCGTGACCTGGCGGCCGTCGGTCGAGTACGCGATCGCGTTCTCCACGAGGTTCGCGACGGCGGTGGCGAGCTGGCCGTCGCTGCCGTACACGGTCAGTCCTCGCGTCCCCTCGAAGCCCACATCCATGTTCTTCGCGGCGGCCTGGGTCCGGGTCCGGTCGACGACCTCGGCCACCAGCCAGTCGACGGAGACCGGTTCGGGCAGCGGTAGCGGGTCCGCGCCCTGCAGCCGGGACAGCTCGATCAGCTCGGTGACCAGCCGGCCCAGCCGCGCCGACTCGTGCCGGATCCGCTCGGCGAAGCGCTGCGCCGCCTCCGGGTCGTCGGTCGCGTCGAGCAACGCCTCGGAGAGCAGTTGCAGGGCGCCGATCGGCGTCTTCAGCTCGTGGCTCACGTTGGCCACGAAGTCGCGGCGCACCCGCGCGACGCGGTGCGCCTCGGTCACGTCCGCCGCCTCGACCGCGACGTAGCCGCCGCCCAGGGCGACCGCACGCAGCTGGACGCCGATCGCGTCGTCGGAGTCGGGATCGGTGCTGCCGCCCCGTGGGAGATCCAGCTCGATCTCGCGGCGTATGCCGGAGCGGCGGACCTGCCCGGCGAGCGTCCGGACGATCGGGTGGGGCACCGGCTGACCCAGGTCACTGCCGGCGCGCAACAGGCCGAGCAGGCGCGCGGCGGGGTTGACCAGAACGGGTTGGTCGTTCGGGTCGAGTACGACGACACCCGCCCGCAGCGAGTCGAGACTCTTGCGGCCGAGTTCGTGGTCGTTGACCCCGACCGTATTCAGCGGTCCTCCCCAAACCTTGCGGCGCCAGCCGCGTACCGTTCCCACGCCACGATCGTAGGTCGATTGTTAACCACTGGATGAATCAGGAACGGACAAACCACGCACAGGTACGGGCAATGTTCACCGGTAGGCTCAACAGCGTTCACCTGACGACCTAAGGATCCGCACATGCGCGAGGAGTTCCGGGGCGATCTGCTCGAGACCGGCCGCTTACTGGTGTCGATGGGAGAGTCGGCCCGGTCGGCGATGCACAACGCGACTCTGGCATTGATGAATGCCGATCAGGCTCGCGCCGAGACGGTGATCGCGCGGGACGCCGAGATCGACGCGAACTACCGGACGATCGAGGAGCTGGTCCAGCACCTGCTCGCGCGGCAGGCGCCGGTGGCGCGCGACCTGCGGCTCGTGGTGAGCGCCCTGCACGTCGCGGCCGACCTCGAGCGGATGGGCGACCTGGCCGCGCACGTGGCAAAGACCGCGCTGCGCCGGCACCCCGCGATGGCCGTCCCACCTGAGGCGGCCGGCATCATCGCGTCGATGGCCGATGTCGCCGACCGGATCGCCGGCAAGATCACGCTCGTGTTGTCGGGGCAGGACGCGGTCCGCGCGGCCGAACTCGAGCGCGACGACGACGCGATGGACGCCCTGCACCGGCATCTGTTCGAGCTGTTGCTCAGCCCCGGCTGGTCGCACGGCGTCGAGGCGGGCATCGACTGTGCGCTGCTGGGCCGGTTCTACGAGCGGTACGCCGACCACGCCGTCAACGCGGGCAACCACGTGGTGTTCATGGTGACCGGCGAACCCGCCCAACCCCGCTGACCCCGCCCCCGACCCCGTTGATCATGAACTTACTTTCACCTTCGGCGGCGTGTCGTCACACCAACTTCATGATCGCGCGGGCCGGGCCGGGCCGGGCCCAGCGTCAGCGGCCTTGGGCGGCTACCGCCGCGGCCGCCGCGGTAGCCGCCTCCGGGTCCAGATACGTGCCGCCCGGCGTCAGCGGGCGGAGCGCCGAGTCCAGGTCGTAGCGCAGGGGGATGCCGGTCGGGATGTTCAGTGCCGCGATGTCCGCATCGGAGATCCCGTCGAGGTGCTTGACGAGTGCCCGTAGTGAGTTGCCGTGTGCGGCTACCAGCACGGTGCGGCCGAGCAGCAGGTCCGGCACGATCGCGTCGTACCAGTACGGCAGCATCCGCTCGACGACGTCGGCCAGGCACTCGGTGCGGGGGCGCAGCTCGGGCGGGAGACCCGCGTAGCGAGGATCCGCAGCCTGGGACCATTCGTCGTCGTCGGCGATCGGCGGCGGTGGAGTGTCGTAGGAGCGCCGCCACAACATGAACTGCTCTTCGCCGTACTGTTCGAGGGTCTGCTTCTTGTTCTTGCCCTGCAGCGCGCCGTAGTGCCGCTCGTTGAGCCGCCAGGAACGGCGTACGTCGATCCAATGCCTGTCGCACGCGCGCAGCGCGAGGTCGGCCGTGCGGATGGCGCGCAGCTGCACGGAGGTGTGTACGACGTCGGGCAGCAGGTCGTGCTCGCGCAACAGCTCGCCGCCCCGCCGTGCCTCGTCCTCACCCCGGGCGGTCAGGTCGACGTCGACCCAGCCGGTGAACAGGTTCTTGGCGTTCCATTCGCTCTCGCCGTGCCGCAGCAGCACCAGCGTGCCGACCTCCCGCATGCGGCGAGACTATGACATCAGTGACTCCAGGTTGGAGGGCGGGGTGAACCGGTCGCCGTACGTCGCGGCCAGTTCGCGAGCCCGGGCAACGTAGCCGGCGACGCCACCTGGGTACTGCTTGACGTACTGCAGCACGCCTCCCGTCCACGCCGGGAAGCCGATGCCGAAGATGGACCCGATGTTGCCGTCGGCCGCTGACGTCAGCACGCCCTCGTCGAGGCACTTCACCGACTCCAGCGACTCGGCGAACAGCATCCGCTCCTGCATGTCGCGCATCGGGATGGTCGGCTCGCCCGGCTTGCTGCCGAACGCGTCCGCCAGCCCCGGCCACAGCCGCTTCGATCCGTCGCCGTAGTCGTAGAAGCCTTTGCCGGCTGACTTGCCGGTGCGGCCGTACTCCTCGACCATCCGGTCCAGCACTCCCTCGCCGGGGTGCGGCGGCTGCACAACGCCCGCAGCACGGGCCTCGGCGCGGAGCTTGCGCGGCAAGGTGAGCGTCACCTCGTCGAGCACCGCCAGAGGCCCGACCGGGTACCCGGCCTGCATTGCCGCCTGTTCGACGCTCGCGGCCGGTACCCCTTCCGCCAGCAGGGCCAACCCCTCCAGGACGTACGTGCCGAAGACGCGGCTCGTGAAGAACCCGCGTGAGTCGTTGACCACGATCGGCGTCTTGTCGATCTGCCGGACGAAGTCGTACGCCTGCGCCAGCGTCTCGTCCGACGTGTCCGAGCCGCGGATGATCTCCACGAGCGGCATCTTCTCGACCGGCGAGAAGAAGTGCAGGCCGATGAAGCGCGCCGGATCGGCGGCTGCCACGCCGAGCGAGGTGATCGGCAGCGACGACGTGTTGGAGGCGATCAGCGCGTCGGGCGCGACGATGCTGGCGAGCTTGCGGTAGGTCTCGTGCTTGAGCCCGAGATCCTCGAACACCGCCTCGATGACGAGCTCGCAGCCGGCCAGATCGGCCAGGTCGGTAGCGGCCGTGATCCGGTCGTGCTTGGCCGCGGCGCGCAGGGCCGCCTCCGTCGCCACGTCCACGACAACGACGTCGATGTCCCGCCGCGCACAGGCGTACGCGATGCCGGCGCCCATCATGCCCGCCCCGATGACGCCGACGCGTTTCGCCGGCGGTGTCGCGGCGACCTCGGCGGGCCGCGATCCGCCCTTGTTGAGCGACTGCAGATCGAAGAAGAACGCCTGGGTCATGTTGCGCTGGATCGGCGTACCGACCAGGTCGGCGAACCAGCGACCCTCGATGCGCAGCGCGGTGTCCACATCGACCTGTGCGCCCTCGACCGCGGCACACATGATGTGATGCGGCGCGGGGTAGTGCGCACCCTTGAGCTGCTTGCGCAGGTTGGCCGGGAAGGCGGGCAGCAGCATCGCCATCGCCTTGTCGGTCGGGCGGCCGCCCGGCATCCGGTACCCGGACGTGTCCCACGGTTGCGCGGCGCGCGGGTTGGCCTCGATCCACGCGACCGCCTTGGCCATGGCGTCGTCGGCGTCGCTGGCCAGCTCGTCGACGACGCCGACCTCGACCGCCTTGGCCGGCCGCAGCCGCTGGCCTTGCATCAGCACCTTCATCAAGGCGTCCTGCAGGCCGAGCATCCGGACGACGCGGGTCACTCCCCCACCGCCGGGCAACAGGCCGACGGTCACCTCGGGTAGCCCGAACCGCGCGTCCGGCCGGTCCACCGCGATCCGGTGATGGCAGGCGAGCCCCAGCTCGAACCCGCCACCGAGGGCCGTACCGTTCAGCACCGCGACCACCGGCCGGCCCAGCTTCTCCAGCCGGCGGAACTGGTCCTTCGCCACTCCCGCGAGCTCGAACACCGCTTCGGCGCTCGGCGTACTGTCGCTGAAGTCCTTCAGGTCCAGCCCCACCATGAAGCTGTTCTTCGCCGACGTCACGATCACGCCGGTGAGATCCTCGCGGTGCGCCTCCAAACGGTCCACAGTGGACGCCATGGCGCGCAGGTACGCCTCGTTGATCGTGTTGGTGGACTGGCCCGGCGCATCGAGCGTCAGCACCACGATGCCGTCCGACCGCTGCTCCCAGTTGATCAAGGCGTTCACAGCCTCTCGATGATCGTCGCGATGCCCATACCGCCGCCCACGCAGAGCGTCGCCAGGCCGTACCGGAGTTCCCGCCGTTCCAGCTCGTCGAGCAGCGTGCCCACGAGCATCGCGCCGGTCGCGCCGAGCGGGTGCCCCATCGCGATAGCGCCGCCGTTCACGTTCACGGCCTCGGGGTCGAGGTCAAGATCTTTGATAAACCGCAAGGGTACGGCGGCGAACGCCTCGTTCACCTCGAACAGGTCGATCTGATCCACCCTCAGCCTGGCCTTGGCCAACGCCTTCTGGGCGGCCATCGTCGGTCCGGTGAGCATGATGAGTGGCTCGGAACCGGTCACCGCGGCCGAGACCACGCGGGCGCGCGGGGTGAGTCCCTGCGCGTAGCCGGCTGCCTCGGAACCGACGAGTACGAGTGCCGCCCCGTCGACGATGCCGGACGAGTTGCCCGCGGTGTGTACGTGGTCGATGCGCTCGACCCAGTGGTACCGCTGCAGTGCCACGGCGTCGAAGCCACCCAGCTCCCCGATGCCGGCGAAGCTCGACTCGAGCGCGGCCAGCGTCTCCGGGGTGGTATCCGGCCGGATGTGCTCGTCGCGATCCAGGATCGTCTGGCCGATCCGGTCCCGCACGGCGACGACCGAACGGTCGAACGCGCCGTCCGCCCACGCCTTGGCGGCCCGGGCATGCGAGGTAGCCGCGTAACTGTCTACATCGGACCGAGAGAAGCCCTCGATCGTAGCGAGCAGGTCGGCCGAGATGCCCTGCGGTACGACGCCGATGGCGTACCCGCTCTCCGGGTCCATCATGATGGCCCCGCCGTCGGAGCCCATGGGTATCCGGGACATCGACTCCACGCCGCCCGCGATGATCAGGTCGTCCCACCCGGCGCGGACCTTCTGCGCGGCGGTGTTCACGGCTTCCAGGCCGGAGGCGCAGAACCTGTTGAGGGTGACCCCGGCGACGGTGTCGGGCAGCCCGGCCAGCAGGGCGGCGGTACGCGCGATCACCATCCCCTGGTCGCCGACGGCGGTGACGCAGCCGAGAATCAGGTCGTCGATGACCGCGGGATCGAGCGTCGGGAATCGCTTGCGCAGGTCGTCGATGAGCCCGACGACCAAGGACACCGGCTTGACCTCGTACAGTGCGCCGCCGGGCTTGCCGTTCGCAGCCGGCTTCCCGCGCCCTCGTGGGGTGCGGACGGCTCCGTAGATGAACGCCTCCATTGACGCATTCTGCCCGGCCTACTGGTGAGTAACAAGTGGTACCCCGATCTTCTGCGCCGGCCGGTAGATGTGATATCCACCAACCGTCACGATCTGTACGCCGACGTCCTGCGCGGCGAGGTAGGCCGCGAACGTGCCGTCGATCGGCTCGTCGATGGGCAGGACGTACGCGGGCTGGTCTGCTAGGGCCACGGCTTCGGCGTGCGGCGGGTACCGGTCGAGCCCCCGGTGCAACTGCTCGTCGAGTACGGCGCACTGGATCCGTTCCCGGGTCACGAACGTGAGCCTGTTACACGTCCAGTACTCGCTGTAGATCCGATCCACCCCGAGCCGCTCGAGCGTAGCCACCAGCTCCCGCTCCTCCCGCGCCTGCGCCGCGTAGCTCGGCACCGCCGCGACGAGCGCGCCGCTCGCCACCACCATGGTCGCGGCGAGCGCCGCCAGCACGGGTGCCGTTCGCCAGCGGGCCACCCAGAGCGGCCAGAGGACGGCGGGGAGGGAGATCAGTCCATAGTGGAGATACCGGGCGCTTTCGGTCGGGGTCTGGGCGGCGCCGGCGCTGTTCACGTACAGCCACAGGGTCAGGGCGGCCGCCAGGAGCAGCGCCAGCCGGCCGGTCTGCCGAGCCCGGACCGCCATCACTCCGGCCACGACCAGCAGTACCAGGTAGACCGGTCCCCACCACATCTGCCACGGCGTGCAGTGGCCCGGTGGGCACATGCCGGTACTCAGCGGCAGGCCGACGAGAATCCCGCCGTAGAGGCGGTCGGCCAGGGGCGCGTCACCGCCGGCCGCGTTCAGCGCGAGCAGGACGGTCCACGAGTCCTCGCCGGCCGGTGCTCGCAGGTTGTACCCGATCAGCGGGGCGGACCCCGCCAGCACTCCCAGGACCACGGCGACGCCGGGCCAGCCGAGCAGTGCCCGCCGGCATCCGGCCACGAGCACGCCCGCCGCGGCGAGCAGGTACGGCAGCAGCAGCCAGTGCCCCCACAGCACGAGTCCGGCCGCCAGTCCCCAACCGGCGAACGCGACGAGCCGGGCTTTCGCGGCCGCCGCGAGATGGAGCGCCAGCAACATCAGCACGACGCCGAGCACGCTGCTCTCCGGGTACCCGCCACCGCCGATGAGAGCGTTCTTCACGACCCGGTCCGAGCCCAGCGCCAGCAGTGCCACGGTGGCGGTGGCGAACCACGGGGTGTACAGCCGGCGGGTCAACAGGTACATCAGCGTGAGGAAGAGCCCGTAGAGGATCAGGGGCGGGATGCGCAATGCCCACCAGGTCGTACCGAAGACCGCGATCCAGGGCGCAGCCAGGTACGCCTGGATGGCGCCGAGGTAGTGCTGCCCGTAGAAGAAGATGGGAAAGTCCTGGCCGGTAGCGATGTGCAGGGCCGCGAGGCCGGTGGTGCCCTCGTCGCTGTTCGCCGGTGGTACGTCGTTCGCCACGAGCACGATCCGGTAGCCGAGTCCCGCCGCACCTATGGCCAGGGCAACCCGGTCCGGTACCGGAATCCTCATGCCTGGTACACCACACCGTCGCCGAGCAGGCCATCCACATCGGACAGTCCCCACTCGGTGAGCACGTCCCAGGTGTGCTCGCCGGGTTGTGGCGGTGGCGTGGTGAGCCGGGCCGGGGTACCGGAGAACCGGGGTGCGGGCGCCGGTTGGCGGATCCCGTCGAGGTCGACGAAGACCTCCCGGGCGGCCAGGTGCGGCTGGTCCGGCGCCTCTCGGAGGCTGAGTACCGGTGCGACGCAGGCATCCGTGCCCTCGAACACCGCGAGCCACTCGTCCCTCGTCTTCGTGGCGACGCGATCCGCGATCAGCTTGCGCAGCCGCGGCCAGTCCGCGACGTCGTAGGGCCCGGGCACCTCGTCGGAGTCGAGGCCGCCGCCGAGCAGCGAGACGAACTCCGCGTAGAACCGCCGCTCCAGCGGCCCGATCGCGAGGTGCTTGCCGTCGGAAGTGGCGTACACGCCGTAGTGCGGCGCCGCCCCGTCGAGCAGGTTCGCCGCTCGCTCGTCCCGCCAGAGTCCACTGTGGAGCATCCCGTACACCTGGGTAGCCAGTAACGCCGCACCGTCCACAATGGCCGCGTCGACGACCTGCCCCTCGCCGGTCCGCGCGGCCCGCCAGACCGCCGCGAGCATGCCCATCGCGAGCAGCATGCCCCCGCCCCCGTAGTCGCCGAGCAGGTTCAGCGGCGGGACCGGGGCGGACTCGGTACCGATGGCGTGTAGGACCCCCGATGTGGCGAGGTAGGTCAGGTCGTGGCCGGCGGTGGCGGCCAGGGGGCCGTCCTGCCCCCAGCCGGTCATGCGGCCGTACACCAGCCGCTGATTGACCGCGAAGCAGTCCTCGGGCCCGATGCGCAGACGCTCCGCGACGCCCGGCCGGAAGCCTTCGACGAGCGCGTCCGCGCGCGCGGCGAGGTCGCGCACCACCTCGGCGCCGCGCGGCTGTTTGAGGTCGACCGCGACGGACCGCTTGCCGCGGTTGAGCAGATCGATGCGTGGGTCCAGCGCCAGCGCGCCGGGCTGCGGCCGGTCCACCCGGATCACCTCGGCGCCGAGGTCGGCCAGCACCATCGCGGCAAAGGGCGCCGGGCCGATGCCGGCGATCTCGACGACGCGCAGGCCGGCCAGCGGCCCGGGGCGGAGGGCGGCAGGCACGGTCATGCCGGGCCGCCGGCGGGAGCGGCGGCATGGCATGACCACGAGGCTGGCACAGTCATGGTCTACAGACCGTACCTGCGCTCCGGCGGCGACGGGCGACGCCTACCCCCGTAGCATCGCCCGCCTAGACGCCGCCGGAACCCTGGTGGCTTCGCCCCCAACCGCCGTTGCCACCAACCCCCCCTGTGGGCTTTCACCGTATTGCGGATCGCCGGTGGGACTCAACCCGGTATCGATGTCTCGTGGCTCACACTGGTCCCGTGGAGGGACTGGACGCGGCGGCGTGGCAGGAGAGCTGGGATCGGCAGCAGGAGGCGTACCTGCCGGACCGGGAGGAGCGGTTCACCGCGATGTTCGACGCGGTCGAGGCGGTTGCCGACGGCCGGCCGCCGCGGATCCTCGACCTGGCCGGGGGTACGGGGTCGATCTCGTTGCGGGCGCTGTCCCGCTTCCCCGGCGCCGAGCTGACCACGCTGGACGTGGACCCGGTGCTGCTGGCGATCGCGCGGGTCTCGCTCGACGGTCGATCCACAGTGGTCAGTGCGGACCTGCGTACACCGGACTGGGTCGGGGCGCTGCCGCACCGGGACTACGACGCCGTGCTGACCGCTACGGCTCTGCACTGGCTGCCGGCCGAGCGCTTGTCCGCGTTGTACGACGAGGTCCGTGAACTGCTCCGGCCGGGTGGCGTGTTCGTCAACGCCGACCACATGCCGGACGACGGGTTGCCCGGCCTGAGCGAGCGGCTGATCGCGCGGGCATCTGCGCGCCGTGAGGCGCTATGGAAGGCCGGTGCGGTGCTGTCGTGGCGGGACTGGTGGCAGCACGTCGAGGCCGACCCGGTGCTCGGGCCGCTGGTCGCGGTGCGGAAGGAGTTGTTCGGCAACCCCGCGCATGGCGAGTGGAACCCGCCGGTGTCGTGGCAACTCGACGCTCTGCGAGCCGCAGGCTTCGTGGAAGTCGGGATTCTGTGGCGCGGTACCGCCGATGCCGCCGTCGTCGCGGTCCGCTAGGACGTACGGCCATGGGGCCGGATCCGCTCACCGAACACGTCCGCGTCTGGCTCCAGTTCGGCCGCTGTCAGAACTGGGCAAAGACGTAGGGCAGCAAGCGGGGGAACAACGAACGCAGCTCACGACACGCGTCCGGCGGCACGTCACCGAGCCCGTACAACCCGAACTCGTCCGGATCACGCACACCGTAGACGAGTGCCGACAACCCGGCCGCCGTCACCGTGGCCGCGGGGCCGGACGAAGACCCACGCGCCACGTCCAGCGATCCGGACGCACCGTCCAATGTGTACTCACCGTTGACGTACGGGTCACCGACGATGCGTACCGATACCCGACCCGGCCCGACCGCGATTCCGGCCAGCGCCTCGATCGACAGCACCCGCGCCATCGGCGGGTTCATAGCCGGCAACCGCACCCGTCCCTCGAGCACGACATTCAGATCGGTGGCCCACAACTCCGGCGTCTCGTCGGCGGCCACCGTCGCCACCACGCGCGACACCTGATCGACGTGCTTGGCGAAGAACTGCAACAGCAGGGCCCGGCTCAGCGGACTCGTGGTGAGCAGGTCATCGGCCGCCAGCTCACCGGCGTAGTCGGTGATCCGGTAGGTGACCGCGCCGACCACCCGGCCGTCCACCCACGCGGTAGCCAGCCAGCGCTCGTCCAGGTCCCGCAACCGCACCGCCCGGAAGTCCGGGAACACCGAGAAGCCGTGCCGCCGAGCCAGCAGATCGAGCGTCAGCGACCGGTAGTCCTCGTACCCCTGCTTGATCTTCTCGAAGCGGACCTCGCCGGGCAGTTCCCGGCGCACGAAGGCACCCAGGTCCGCCGGTGAGAACGACACGGTGCGCGGCTTGACCAGGCCCGCGTACCCGAAACGCTCGTAGAACGACGTGCGGAACGGGTACAGCGCGCTGACCACGTGACCGGTGTCCCGCATCTCACCGAGCAACTGGTCCATCAGGGTGCGGACGTGGCCTCGCCGGCGCGCCATGGGATCGCTGGCCACCCCGGCGATACCGGCCATCGGCAGCACCACCCCGCGGACGTGCTGGCGCATCGGGATCGCCGACGCCGCGGCGACCGCGGCGCCACCCTCCTCGATGACGTACGTGGTCTCTCCTGTCACGTACGGAAGGAAGTTCGCAATAGCCTCTTCCGACGGTGAGGGCCGAAACGCGTACCCCTGCAAGGGAAACGACGTCGTCGAGCGCTCGTCGCCCGTGACGCGGCGCAGCATGCTCACTGCCGATCCGAGGGCTCGACGAGATGCTGGAACGCGCGCAGATTGTCCAGGGACTCGCCGCGCGACACCCGCCAGGCCCACTCGCGGCGGATGGCCGAGCGGAACCCGATCTCCAGCATCGTGTCGAACGACTCATCGGCGTAGGTCAGCACCGCGCCGAGGAGCCGGTCCAGCTCCTCCTCGGTGATCGCGGCCAGCGACATGCGGCCCGTCAGGTAGACGTCGCCGACCGCGTCGATGGCGAACGCGACGCCGTACATCCGGGCGTTGCGCTGGAGCAACCACGCCCACAGCTCCTCGCGGCGCTCGTCCGGCTGGCGCATCACGAACGCCTCGGTGCGCAGGGCATGCTCGCCGATGATGAGGTTGCAGATCGTCTTCAGCTTGTGCGTGCCGGGCAGCGTGACGGCGTACCGTGAACCGTCGCGTTCCCAGACCAGCTCGCGGGCGGTGCACACCTCTTCGATGAGCGCGCCGACCTGCGCGCCACTCACCACGCGGCGCCGGCCAACTCGGCAGAGATGCGGCTGCGGTGTTCGGCCACGGCTTCACGGTAGACCGCGAGGAGGCCGGCCGCCGTCCGGGACCAGGAGAACTGTCGCGCGTGTTCGACCGCGCCCCGAGCCAGCCGGGCACGCAAGGCGTCGGCGGACAACAGGTTGTCGAACACCGTTGCCCAGTCGATCGGGTCATGCCCGTCGACCAGTACGCCCGACACGTCGTCGCTCACGGCGGTGACCAGACCGCCGACCGCGGCAGCGACCACCGGCGTGCCGCAGGCCTGGGCTTCCAGCGCGACCAGGCCGAACGACTCGTTGTGGCTCGGCACCGCGACCAGGTCGACGGCGCGGTACAGCTCGGCGAGCATCGGCGCCGGCTGCGGCGGCAGGAACCGGACCGTGCCGGCCAGCCCGAGCGAGGACGCCAACTCGATGAGGGCCGACGGCCGCTCGAGGCCGCTGCCGCTCGGCCCGCCGACCACCACGACAGTCAGCTTGCGGGCCAGCTCCGGATTGCGTACCCGCAGGGCGGCGGCCGCCCGCAGCAACACGTCGGGCGCCTTGAGCGGCTGGATCCGGCCGACGAACGCGACAACGTACCCGTCCTCGGGCAGGCCGAACCGCCGCCGGACGGCACGACTGCGGCCCGGCTGAAACTGGAACATGTCCAGATCCACCCCCGGCTCGACGATCGAGACGCGGTCGAGGTCGGCGTCGTAGAGCCGGACCAGCTCACCGGCCTCGGTCGGGGTGTTCGCCACCAAGCGGTCCGCCTCGGCGACCACCTGTTCCTCGCCGACCACGCGGGCCAGCGGCTCGGGCTTGTCCCCGAGCGCGAGCTGGGCGTTCTTGACCTTCGCTAGCGTATGGGCGGTGTGCACCAGCGGCACGCCCCAGCGGTCCTTGGCCAGCCACCCGACCTGGCCGGAGAGCCAGTAGTGCGAGTGGACGAGGTCGTACCAGCCCGGAGCCCGGGCCGCCTCGGCGCGCAGCACCCCGGTGGTGAACGCGCACATCTGGGCCGGCAGATCCTCCTTGGCGAGGCCCTCGAACGGGCCGGAGATGACGTGCCGGACGTGCACGCCCGGTGCCATCTCGACACAAGCGGGCAGGTCGCTAGCTGTCGCGCGGGTGAAGATCTCGACCTCGACACCGGCTTGGGCCAGCCGCTTCGACACCTCGACGATGTAGACGTTCATGCCACCCGCGTCGCCGGTGCCGGGCTGGTCGAGCGGGGAGGTGTGCACGGAGAGGGTCGCGATACGCCGGGGATTCGGCCAGGTCGATGGCCGCCGCTGGCGTATCACTGAGGTGACCTGTGCCACATGCGCTCCCCTCGGCAAATACAGCACGACACCATGCGGGTCAACTTCCGCGCCGCCGAGCATCTTCCCTCGCGAGTACGACTTTCGTACCGGCGAAGTGAGCGAGATCTCTCAGATGATGCCGGTGACGGAGCGGGCGGCCAGGCCCAGCCCCACGAACAGCACGAGGGCGGCGGTGGCGACCGGTACCGCGCGGCGCAACCAGCTCCCGGTCCGGCCGGCTACCTTCCGCTCGAGCACCCCTCGCCAGCGCGCCAGCGCCACTCCTATCAGCATGAGGGCGGCCGCCATGCCGATGCCGTAGCCGAGCACGAGCAGCACCCCGAACCAGGTACGGCCGAGCGCCACCGCACCGAGCAGCACGACGACCGCGGACGGGCTGGGCGCCAGGCCACCCGCGAAGCCCATCGTGACGAGGCTGCGCAGCCTCAACGGGCCGTGGTGATGATGATGGTGGTGATGCCCGTCCCCGTGGTTGTGGGAGTGGTCATGGTCATGGTCATGAGGGTGGTCGTGATGATGATGGTGGTGGTCCGCGGCCAGTGACGCGGTGCGCCGCGCCCGGCGCAGCATCGCCGCACCGACGCCGGCCAGCAACAGTCCACTGAGGACACCGAGCCAGGCGTACAGCTGGTCGGGCGCGAACGTCAACGACGTGGTGAGCACGACGCCGAGTACGAGCACGCCGGCCGTGTGAGTGGCGGTCACCGTACCGGCGACGACCAGCGCGTGCCGCAGCGATCCCCGCTCACTGACGAGGTACGCCGCCAGCACGGTCTTGCCGTGGCCGGGTGCGAACGCGTGCGCACCCCCGAGCACCAGGGCGAGCAGGATCGCGATCAGGCCGAGCCCGAGAGTGAGATCCGGCCGCCCGACGAACGACGTGAACGCGGCGGTGAGCTGGTCGACGCCGCGGGTAGCGGCCGCACCGCCTACGCCGGCCGGACCCGCCACGGGACCACCCGGGCGCACCACCAGCCGGGCAGTGCGCACATCGAGTGCCTGGTCGGTCGGGTACGCGGTCAGCCGGGCGCTCACGCTCTGCGCCGGCACGGTCGACGAGACCAGCGTCGTGCCGGAGCCGATCGCGTCCACCTCGCGCCAGCCGATGCGATCGT
>Ga0209382_10001678_pt1 | contig 34279 bp, 34 predicted proteins | sample SoiMetdeltSBSDD5_FD_187599 | JGI IMG/M metagenome (GOLD analysis project Ga0209382, IMG submission 187599) | Bulk soil microbial communities from a Populus tree surrounding site in Tennessee, USA - Soil MetaG P. deltoides SBSDD5 (SPAdes) (version 2) | ecosystem: Environmental > Terrestrial >... | reverse complement strand
AGATAGGCCGCCGCTACCAGCGCATTGTGGCCACCACCAACGATCACCACGTCGTAGCGGGCACGTACAGCTCCATCGCTGGTCACGCTTACCAGTCTGAACCCCCGCCCACGTCGGGGACGCACGGGCGAGTTGCCCACGGAGGGGGTATTAGGACCAGAGCTGCTATAAGCACGGTGGTTATACTCTCTGGTGTGCTTATGGATGCACTACGGGCCCTGGAGAAGGCCGATGTTCGTGTCCAGACGCGCGAGCCGCAGTCGGCGGCCGAGGATGGTCCGTGGGACGCCATCCTCGAGATAGCGGTGGGCGATGCCAGGGCGCGATTCGCCGTCGAAGAGAAGGGTCGTGCCCCCTATCCGAACGAGTTGCAGCGGCTCGACGCCGCGAGGCGTGAGGCACTAGGCCAGCAGCTTCACCCACTCCTCGTAGCTCCCTTCGTGTCCGAACCCCTTGGCGCTGCGCTCACCACCGCTGGATGGTCATGGGCTGACGTTCAGGGCAACTTCGACCTCCGAGCGCCAGGTCTGATGCTGCGGCAACGACGTACGGCGTCTCCCCCGAAGCCCAGACGCAGGGGGCTCCCCCAGGGTTCAGGGAGCCTGTCGATGATTCGGGCACTGATCCGCTTCGCTCCCGGCGAGGACGAGCAACCTCGCGCCACCGGTCTCGCAGCGCAGGCGAAGGTCTCTCAGCCGCGAGCATCGCAGGTCCTCGCGCAGCTCCGCTCTCTCGGCCTGGTCGAGAGGTCGCACGATGGACGATGGTTCCCTCACCGCGAGGCCCTGCTCGACCGCTTCTTGGAGGAGTATCGGGGACCCGGCGGCTCAGAGCGCTACTTCTACAGCCTGGACCCACCGATCCAGACCGCAGTGCGTGCGGCGAGTGCTGGGTCTGGAGAGGACGACGTTGTCATCTCTGCTGATGTTGGACCAGATCTCCTCGCTGCCTGGCGGCGGCCGAGCATGGTCATCCTCTACGCGCAACACACGATCGACGAACAGGAGCTCGGGCTCGTCGAAGCTCACGGTCCCAATGATGCGAACGTCATCGTGCGTGAGCCGGCCGATCGGTCGGTGTTCCGTGACGATCCTCTCGTCGTCAGTGTGGGAGACGTCCATGTCCACCTGGCCGACGAGGCGCAGCTCATCTGGGACCTACAGGACCTGGGCGGAGCTGACCGGCTGGAAGCCGCGGGGACCCTACGCGAATGGCTGCTGACCCGCCGCTGAACCGGCTGGTGCTCACGGCCTCGTCGGTGGTCGAGGATCTCGGCAATGTCGCGCTCGCCGATCTCTCCCGCGCTGTCGCATCCGGTGCCGAAGCGACGCACCGCGTGATCGGGTGACGCGAGTGGCCGCGTGTCACGATCGAGGGGGGTGCGTCGTCAGTTCGCCATGAACGAGATCGTGATCGCTGGATCCACGGGAGTCATCGGGCGGCGCGCCGTCCGCGAGCTGGTTGCCGCCGGTCACTGCGTCGCGGGCGTGACGCGCTCCGAGCGCGGCCGCGAGCGGCTGGAGAGTCTCGGGGCGCGCGCCGTCGAGGCCGACGTGTTCGACGAGGCCTCACTGCGCGGCGCGTTCGAGGGGGCGGACGCCGTCGTCAACGTGCTGACCCACGTCCCGACCCCCGATCGCATGGGCGATCCGTTTGCCTGGAAGGAGAACGACCGCCTGCGCACCCGGGCATCGGCGGCGATCGCGCGTGCCGCCCGGGCCGCGCGCGTGCAACGGCTGGTGCAGGAATCGATCGCGTTCGTGTACGCCGACGGCGGCGACGCGTGGCTCGACGAGAATGCGCCGGTCGCTGGCGGCGGGGTGGCGGCGGCCGCGCTGACGGCCGAGCGCAACGCGCGCGAGCTGTTCGACGGCGACACCGTCGTGCTGCGCTTCGGGCAGTTGGTGGGACACGACAGCGAGTCCTCCCTGGCCGCGCTGGAGGCGGCGCGCGGCGGCGCCTCGATCGCGCCCGGACCGCCCGGTGCGTACCGGCCGACGCTCTGGCTGGACGATGCGGCGACGGCCATCGCCGCGGCGCTGCGTGTCCCGGCTGGGACGTACAACGTCGCCGATGTCGATCCGCCGACGCACGCCGAGATCGACGCCGCGCTGGCCGCCGCTGTCGGGGTCGAGGCCCTGCGCCCGCGGGCGCCGCAGAGCGGGCCGCTGGGGCGCTCGCAGCGCGTGTCGAGCCGCCGGTTGCGGGACGCGAGCGGCTGGGCGCCGCGCCTCCGTGCGGGCACCGAGATCTGGAGCCGGATCGCTTCCTAATGCTGTTGTCAAGCGGCTGTGGGGTGGTTGGTGCGGTAGGGCTGGCGGGTTCGGAGGATGGCGTGCAGGACGTTGATGCGTCTGCGTGCGAGAGCGATGAGGGCTTGATGGTGGCGTTTGCCTTCGGTCCGTTTGCGGTCGTAGAAGGCCCGGCTGGTGGGGTCTTTCTGGATGGCACAGAACGCGGACTGGTAGAAGACCCGTTTGAGGGCCTTGTTCCCGGCGGTGGCTCGCTGCAGGTAGCGGACCTTGCCGGACTGGCGCAGCACAGGGGCGAGGCCGGCTGCGGAGGCCAGTTGATCGCCGGTGGGGAACCGGTCGGTGCCGCCTGCCTCAGCGAGGAACTCGGCGGTGAGTGTGGCCCCCATCCCTGGCAGGCTTCGGATGAGGGCGGCGTCAGGGTGGACTTCGAGTACTCCTTCGATGCGAGTGTCGAGGTCTTTGATCCGCTTCCGGGTCGCCAGGGCTTCGGCGGCGAGTTCGCGGACGATGTCGGCGGCGACGGTCTCACCGGGGATGGTGACTTGCTGGGTGTGCGCGGCCTGGAGGGCTGCGTCGACCAGCTTGTTGATCAGGGCTGCACGGAGTCCACCGGCTCGTTGCAGGTAGCGGGTGATGCGGCCGAGCCCGGCGTGGCGGATCTCCGTGGGCGTGACGTAGCGACAGAGCAGCCACAGGTCGGCTTTGTTGGTCACGTCCAGGGAGCGTTCCAGGTCGGGGTGGATCGAGGTCAGCAGGTCCCGCAAGCGTCCCAGGCGTCGGGTCTGGTCCCGGACCAGCTCGCGGCGTCGGCTCACCAGCAGGCGTATCTCGGCGTCGAGCTCGCTGGAGGGGGTGACCTGACGCAGGTCGTCGCGGGTGCGGACCTGGTCGGCGATGACCTTGGCGTCTTTGGGGTCGCTCTTGCGCTCTCCACCCACGGTGGCTCTACGTGCCCGATTCACTGCCAGGCCCGGCACGTGAACGACACACAGCCCGGCCTCGAGCAGCATCGCCTGGACCAGGCCAGCGATCCCGCCGAGCACGTCGATGCCGACCGTCGCGGACCCGTGGTTCTCGACAGCACCGGCGATGTCGTCGATCAACTCTTGGATTGCGGGGGGCGAGTTTTCCACCCGACGGCTGAGCAGCACCTCAGCCGTCTCGGCGACCTTCACCTCCGCCCAATGGAACTCCTTGGCCACATCGATCCCGACAACGACTGCCATCACTCTCCCTTCCTCGCCCGTCGTGATGCGCAGCTCCCATCCGCCGACCATGCCCTACACAGCGATCCAGCGCGGTTCCCAATCAGCGGTCAGACAGAAGCGGCGGAACCGGGGGCCAAGCGATCCGAGCCATCCACGGCAACACACATGAAAGCCATCCCAGCTCCGCCTGCACATCTGGAAGGTAGGACCACATGACCATCGCGGAGCGCTTCGCGCAGGCCCGTCCCCGACTGCTGCGGCTCGCTTACAGCGAGCTCGGCGACGTCGGCGAGGCGGAGGATGTCGTGCAGGAGGCGTGGCTGCGCCTGGAGCGTTCGGACGTGGAGGCGATCGAGAATCTCGACGGCTGGCTGACCAGGGTCGTCGCCCGGTTGGCACTCGATCGCCTGCGGTCGGCTCGTGCGCGCCGCGAGACCTACGTCGGACCGTGGCTCCCGGAGCCCCTCACGTCGGAGGACCCGGCAGACCGGGTCACGCTCGACGAATCGGTCAGCTACGCGCTGCTGGCCGTGCTCGAGCAGCTCTCACCGGCCGAGCGCACCGCGTTCGTGCTGCACGACGTGTTCGAGATGCCGTTCGGCGACGTCGCCGACGTGGTCGGCCGCACGCCCGAGGCGGTGCGGCAACTTGCCTCGCGGGCCCGCCGCCACGTCCGGCACGAAGGCCCGCGCTTCGTGGCCTCGCGCGACGAGCACGACAGCGCCGTACGAGCGTTCGCGCGGGCCGTCGTCGGGGGCAACCTCGAGGGCCTCGTCGCGGTGCTCGACCCGGATGTCGTCTGGACGTCGGACGGCGGCGGGCGCGCGACCGCCGCGCGCAAGCCGGTGCACGGCGGGACGCGGGTCGCGGGCGCGTGGGCGTCGTTCAGCCCCAGGTTCCTGCACGAACCGATCGAGATCGAGCTCAACGGTCGGCTCGGGCTGGTGATCTCGGGCCGCGACGGCCATCGGGCCGCGCTCTCGTTCGTCGTGAGCGATCGTCGCATCACGCGCATCGACTCGGTCCGCAACCCGGACAAGCTGCGGCGCCTCCAAGCCTGAACAGCCCACCGGACACCGCCCGATCGGACCAGCGTCGTGGGCAGTCACGGCGTCGGGACCGATCGCTCCGCCAGCTGCTCGACGAGCGTCTCGATGGCTGCGGCGATCTCGGCACGGACAGGGGCGTCGGTGATGGTGCCGTCGGGATCGATCGCCGAGCGGGGGACGGGAATGTGGCGGCACGCAGCGTCGACGATCTCGACGCCGATCCATCCCAGGACAGTGCGTAGCGAGGCGTGAGCGCTGGCGGCTGCGGTGGGCGCGGTGGAGACGTTGATCCACGCGACGGGGATGCCGGCGGTGTGGGTGCTGCCGACGAGCCAGTCGAGCAGGTTCTTGAACGAGCCGGGGAGTGCGCCTGCGTACTCGGGAACCGACACGACCAGCGCGTCGGCCCGGGCGACCTCCGCCCGGAGTTGGGCGACGGTGGGGTCGAGGGGTTCGGTGTCGTGGTCGGGGTTGTAGTGCGGTAACCGATCCAGGCCCTCGTAGAGGGGTGCTGTCGTCCCCGGTGGGACGACGGCGGCGGCGGTGCGCAGTGCAGCGGTGTTGGTCGATCCGTCCCGGAGGCTTCCCGAGATCAGCAGCAACCGGCACGACGGCGGAGAGGACGTCACGTGGGGGTCTTCAGCCGGGGCGTGTCGACATCTACTGGACCGGCGCTCGGGGTGCAGCGCCGCTGGCGGCGGCGACGCCGGATCAGTGCGGTGCCGGCGAGGAGGACGGCGCCCAGGCCCACTACGCCGAAGAGGACGGCGCCGAGCACCGATGCGATGCCGGTGGCGGCGATGAACCCAGCGATGGGTGCGGCACAACAGGCGATGCAGGCGGCGGCACCGATGCCGACGAGCCCGAGACCGGTCTTGGGGTCGGGAGTCTCCACGGCCGTCATCCGGCCGGGCCGAACAGCGCGGTCAGGACCGGCTGACCCTCAGCGGGTGCGTGGACCTCCAGCGCGATGCCCCGGGTGTCGATCACGAGCGTGAAGGCGAAGAACCGGCAGCACCATTGCTCTGCGGCAGCGAGACGGGCGATCTCGGTGACGTCGGTGTCGGGAGCGAACTCCAGGCGGAGGCCGTCGGTCAGGCTCCGGTAGGCCACGACCGCCGTCAGCAGAGCGTTCCACTCCTCGAGCCGGGTGGCCATGTCGCCGGCGCCCAGGGTGCACGCGATCGGCACGTCCTCGGGCCCCTCGGCCAGGGTTGTGGCGTCGGCCTTGGCGGTCAGCGGGATCAGGGTTCGGGTCCTGCCCACTGCGGTGGTGTCGGTGGTGGCGGTGGCGTCGCTGATGCAGCCACAGGTGTCGTCGCAGGGCCCGTCGATCGGTTGACTCGACAGCGTCGTAGCCGCTCGCTGGAGGTCCGCGGCGAGCGTTGTCAGGTCCGCGATCTGCGCTTGGGCGTCGCCGATCTTGTCGGTGACTGCCTGGCGAAGGCGCTGTTGGAGGTTGGCGCAGCTGCCCCCGTCCCAGGCCTGGGTGAGCTCCGCGATCTCCTCGAGGCTGCACCCGAGCTGCTTGGCCCGGGCGATGAACCGCAGGCGCTCCAAGGACGCCTCGTCGTAGAGCCGGTAACCGGCATCCGTGCGGCTCGCCGGGGTCAACAACCCGATCTCCTCGTAGTAGCGCAAGGTCGCGGGCGTGAACCCCGAACGCTGCGCCACCTCCGCGATCTGGAACGTCGTGCTCATGGTCGGACCGTAAGCCTTCAAGTCGACATGAAGGTCAAGTCCCACTGTACGGACAACCGGTCCGAAACCCCGTGCCGCTACCTTGCGCCGCGATGTCTGCGCTGCGTTCCATCGCCCTGTTCGCTCTCGCCGCCCTCGCCGAGATCGGCGGCGCGTGGATGATCTGGCAAGGCATCCGCGAGCACCGCGGTGTGCCCTGGGTCGGCGCGGGCATCACCGCACTGGCCGCCTACGGGTTCGTCGCCACCTTCCAGGACGACCCCAACTTCGGGCGGGTCCTCGCCGCCTACGGGGGCGTCTTCGTCGCCGGCTCCCTCACCTGGGGCATCGTTCTCGACGGCTACCGGCCCGACCGCTACGACATCGCTGGCGCCCTGATCTGCCTCCTCGGCGTCGCCGTCATCATGTACGCCCCCCGGCCCACCTGACCGACCCTCGGGTCAGCGCAGGGCGAGGGCGGCGAGGCGGCGTCCGACCTCGGGCACGTACTTGAAGCCGATGCCCGAGAAGCCGGCGCCGATCACGACCGGGCCCCGCCGGTCGAGCACGAACTCGTGGGTCGGGGTGCTCGTGTAGAGGCACGTCGTGGTCTCGAGCACCTCGGGGACCAGGCCGGGCAGCCACTGCGCGATGTACTGCTCGATGCGCTCGACCCGCGCCGGCTCGGTGACGAACGTGCGGTCATCGCCGGTGGTCACCGCCCCGGAGTAGTGCTCGGCCACCTTGGCGAGGCCGTTCACCGCCGGCAGCCCGTAGCGGATCAGCTCGCCGCTGTGGAGGAACGGCAGCACCGCGGGGCCGGCACCCGCCCCGGCACCAGCACCGCCGTCCTTGCGGCGGACGAAGAAGACGTGCTCCTCGGTCGTCGTCAGCTGGGGCAGCGGGAAGTCCGGGAGCAGGTCGGTGGTCCAGGCCCCCGCCGTGACCACGACGGCCCGGGCCCGGTACCCGAGGTCCGCCGTGCGGATCCGCACCTCGTGGTCGCCGACCGGCTCCACACCCTCGACCCGCACGTCGTGGCGCAGCTCGGCGCCGTGCGCAGTCGCCTGCGCTGCCAGTCCGGCCAGGGCGTCGGCAGCCCGCATCCAGCCCGCCCCCGGTTGGTGCAGCACATCGGTCGCGAAGCGCATGGTGGGCCAGCGCCGCTCGGCCTCGGCGGAGGACAGACGCTCGGTGACCAGGCCGCACTGGTCGGCGACGGCAGCCAGCCGTTCCAGTTCGGCGGGGTCGCCGTGCTCGACGAAGCCCACCCGGTGGATCAGCGTCCGACCGATGGCGTGCTCCAGCCCGGTCCAGGCGTCCTCGGCGGCCAGCGCCATCTCGACGTAGGCCGGGTCCTCGTGGGCGTGGCGGAAGATCCGCTCACTGCCGTGCGACGCGCCGCGGTGGTGCGCCGGCTCGAAGCGCTCGAGCACCACGACCTCCGCCCCCGCGACGGCCGCAGCCCATCCCGCTGCCACACCCATGGCTCCACCGCCCACCACGACCAGGTCGACGTCGCGGTCCATCCATGGAGTATCACCGCTCCCGACCGGGCCAGCTGCCGCTCGCCGTGGCGCCCCCACCTCGGCCTCGGCCCGGTCGACCCCGTGTTGTCAGAGGGGGAGAGCCAAGCGGGTGTCGGTGTCGTCCTGGCCGACGTCATCGAAGCCGCAGGAACGGTAGAGCGCCAACGCGCTCGCCCAGGGCGTGTCGGTCAGCACGATGACCTCGACCATCCTGCGACGCCGGGCCCGCCGGACCAGCTCCTCGACGACCTGTCGACCGAACCCCCGCCGACGATGGGTCCGAGCGACGGACACCCGGACGATCCGCCCTCGGCTCCCACCTTCCGGCAGCAGGGCTCCCGTGGCGACGATCGAGCCGCGGAGCTCGACCACGACGACCTCGGCACGCTGGTCGAGATAGCTCGCCGAGATGTCGTCGAGGTCGGGATTGGCCGAGGGGTCGTAGGCGCCGCCCCATCGCTCACGCATCCCGGCGAGGACCAGCTCCCGCACCGCCGCTTGGTCGTCACGAGCGAAGTCGCGCAGCACGCCGACATCTTCTCCCGGCATACGGTCGAGCCGGGGAGGTCCACGTCTAGGCGTCCCGGACGGGCTCGTAGGTGAGGAAGGCGATGCTGTCGCCGACGGTCCGGGTGTCGACCAGGCGCATGGGCCTCGTGTCGCTGGTCTCGCCGAACAGTCGTCGGCCCGTGCCGAGGACGACCGGGTGGATCATCAGCCGCAGCTCGTCGACGAGGTCGTGCTCCAGCAGCGTGTGCAGGAGCTGGAAGCTGGCGTAGACGACGATGTCCCCGTCCACCTCGTGCTTCAGCTTCGAGACCGCCTCGACCAGGTCGCCCTTCAGGACCGTCGAGTTGGTCCACTCGGGATCTTCGAGGGTGGAGGACACGACGTACTTGGGCAGGCTGTTCAGCCTGTCCGCCAGGTCGCCGTCCCGGGACGGCCACCGCGCGGCGAAGAACTCGTAGCTCCGGCGACCCAGCAAGAGGGCCGCGGTGCTGACCGCCTCGTCGAGCTTGACCTGGTCGACCTCGTCCCGGTCCTTGATCGCTCCGACCCAGCCGCCGCCTCGCAGGCCCTCGTCACCGGCCGGGTCCTCGATGACTCCGTCGAGCGAGACGAACTCGCTGATGATGATCCTTCCCATCTCGGTTCTCCGTTCGTGGTGTTGTCAGCTACCACCTGATGTCGACACCGCGAGGTCGGGGAACTGGGCGCCGACCATCCGCCCAGTTCGCCGCTCGGCCGAGCCGGCCGGGGAGACCGGGAGCCCCGGGACCGACCGGGCCTGCCCTCGGTAGACGCCGCTGGCGGATGAGACTGGGGGTGGTGCAATCACGAGGGCGGACGATCGATCCGGCTGCTCAGCCGCGTCGTGATCGTGAGCGCTGGCTGGGGCACCCGGCCTTCGTTGCCTGCGTGGCGTTGCTCGTCATCAACGATCATGTGTTCAAGACCCGGTTCCCGGGCTGGTGGACGGGGAAGCTCAGCGACCTCGCCGGTCTCGCTGTCGCGGCTGTGGTTCTGGCCGTCCTGGTCGGAGCCCGCCGAGGGATCCTGGTCGCCGGCGTGCTCTTCCTCCTGCTGAAGACCGCACCCGGGGTCGCTGAGGCGGCAAGCCCCCTCCTCGGCGGAGTGACGCGACGGGACCCGACGGATCTCGTCGCCCTGGTCGTGCTTCTCCCGTCGTGGCGGCTGCTCAGGCCGTCGGGGCATCTGCCTCGGCCGCCGTCGATCACGCGCGCGTCGGTGGCGTCGGTGTGGCGCGGAGCCGGGAGGCGCTGCCGGGCCGCCCTGTCGGCGATCGCGCCGCTCGCCGGCGCTGTCGTGGCGGCTGCGGCGACCACTGCAACGAGCTGCGCGCCAACCTCGGCAGTGACGGCAGTGGCCTCCGACGAGCAAGCTCTCTACGCACTGGTCCAGGAGAGCCAGTCTTCACGATGGGCGCGGAGCACCGACGGCGGACGATCCTGGCGGCGGAGCGAGCCACCAGCCGCGGCCCCGACTCCGGCCACGTCGGACGACGACCTGTACGAGGACCCGGGGCCCACCGGTCCGCAGGAGGCCTGCACGTCGGACGGAGCCTGCTGGCGCCTACGGGATCGGCGTGTCATCGAGCGAAGCGTCGATGGTGGCGAGCCGATCGAGGAGCTCCGGCTGACCGACGCCGAGTTCTCGGACATCAGCACGGGCTGCACCGGTGGCTCGATCGGTGTCCTCGCATCGATTGCAGCAACGGAGGGCGACGGCGTGCCCCGGGTCGTGGCGAGCTTGGGTGCGGCAGGGATCCTCGTCCGGGACGACGGGACCTGGGACCGGGTACGCGTGCTGTCGGCCCCTCCCGTCGACGCCAGCGGTCTGGAGTCCGGAGCGGGGAAAGCCCTCGTCCTACTCGGGCCAGCGCTGGCCCTGATGGTCTGGCTCGTCGGCCGAAACCGCTGGCCATCGTGGCGATATGGACTGTTGGCCGTAGGAATGGGCTGGCTCACCACGATCATGACGGCCGCCGCAGCCAGCTTCATCGCTGGCCCGAGCATGGAGCCCCTCCGGATCATGGGACGGGTGGCCATCGCAGGCATGGCCGTGACCGCCATCGCGGCGATCGTGGTCGCGCGACGACCCGCTCGGCCGCGACCGATGCTCGCCTACCCGCAAGTCCCGCCGCCGCTCCTACTTCCACCGCCACCCCCACCGCCCCCGACCCCGACCCCCACGAGCCCGCCGGAGGACCCTCCACCGGACCACGACGGTCCCGGATGGCATCCGCTCACGTGAGCCGGGTGCGCGTGCGGTTCAGGGGGCCGGGAGGCTGGTCATGCCGTAGGCGCGGGCGGGTCGCAAGCGGACCATGACCCGGCGCTCCGCGACCTCGGACCGGCGGAAGGCATCCCAGTCCTCGTGGTCGCCCGCGATCGCCTTGTAGTGCATGATCAGCTCGTCGACGGTGGCGTCGTCGGGCGTGGCGGCGATGGGCGAGAGCTCGACGTCGCCCTCCAGCACCACCCAGGCGAAGAAGTCGTCCCGGGTGACGTGCAGCGCGGCCCACGGCTCCCGGGACAGGTTGCGGTACTTGGCGCGGTCGGCGGTGATCGAGATGCGGATCAGCCCGTCATCGAACACGTGGTGCAGGACGTTCGACAGCTGCGGGCGCCCATTGCCCCGGATGGTCGTGAGCACCGACTGGCGCGTCGTCCGGGCGAAGTCGAGAGCATCGGCAAGCTCCATAGGAGGCGGAACCTACCGTCGGGAGCCACCGGTGCAGCAGCCCGACGGGTGGGGCCGGGCCGGGACGAAGCAGCTAACGGCCGGCTAGCACCGGCCCGGTAGACGCTGGCCGATGAGTCGAGTCTGGGGACCTGGGCACTCGCGGTCGCGGGTGCGTTCGTTGGCGCTGACGACACTGGCACTGCTCGCGCTGCTGCTGGCGGTGCTGCTGCCAGCCGGTGGCGACGATCGGAGGCCGGCCACCCTCACCGCTCCGGGGATCTCCGTGGTCCCCGCACAGTTCGTCGCCAAGATGTACACCGAGGCGCTCGGCCGGGGGCCCGACCCTGGGGGCTGGCGGTTCTGGCTGGATGTCTTCCGCAACGGCGGGTGCAGCCTCCAGACCACCAGCGAGGTGGCGCGCCGCTTCTACACGTCATCCGAGTTCCTGGACCGGGGCTATGACACGCCGGCGCGCGTGCTCGCCCTGTATCGCGGGACCCTCAACCGGGACCCGGATCAAGGCGGCTTCGACCACTGGACGAACGCCCTCGGGCAGGGCACCAGCTGGTCCGAGCTGGTCGAGCTCTTCATCGGCAGCCACGAGTTCGCCGACCTGACCGCGGCCATGTGCGGCGGAAGGTCGAGCAGCTACGGCTACGGCTCGCACGCCGCGCCCACGCTGCCCGTGTCCGGTACCGGGTTCGCCGGGGGCACGGGGGAGCAGCTCCAAGGGCTCCTGGACCAGACCCCCGCGGGCGGGACCGTGTACCTCGCCCAGAAGGCGGTGGTCCGGGTGAGCGCGATGCTCGACATCCCGGCCGGCGTGACGCTGACGACGACGGGTGCGCCGCCGCCCGCTCGCTACGCGCTACAGGGGCGATTGGTGCGCGCCAGCTCCTTCGCGGCGCCGTTGGTCCGGCTGGAGAGCGGCGCCCACCTGCAGAACGTGTGGGTCGACGGGCAGATGGGGAACCCCAGCCGGTACGTCCTCGAAGCCATCAACGTGCAGACCATGGGCGGCACCGGGACCGAGGTGGCCGGCAACAAGATCGCCAACAGCGCTGGCTGGAGCAACGTCCAGGTCTTCGGCTCGTACGAGGGGCTGCCCTGTGCCAGCACCAGCGTTACGGGCAACCTGGTCACTGGCTACTCCAGCAGCCACTACGCGGTCGGCGGCCAGACCCACCTCGTCGACGGGCTGTCGGTGGCATGCGAGAACGCCGTCGTCCGAGGGAACACCATCATCGATGCCACCGACGTCGGCATCGTCGTGTTCCGGGCCCGGCCCGCGGTCCAGCGGACCCAGGTGACCGGCAACTACGTGATCAGCGCCGGCAACCCGGCGTTCGGTGGCATGGGCATCGACAGCGGTCACTCCCATGGTGCGGTCAGCGACTTCACCGGGCTGGCGATCAGCGGCAACCACCTGTGGACCGGCCCGGACACCCACTTCGACATCGGCCTGGTGGTCGGCGTGCGCCCCTGGTTCGGCGTGCGGGTCGACCGGGGGACCGGGGGTCGGGTCACCGACAACACCAGCGACGGCCTGGCCGCCCGGGTGGCGACGGGCATCGCCGTGAGCGGCCTCGACAACGCCACCGTCCGGGGCAACACGATCCAGTTCTCGGTGCTGAGCAGTGGGGTCGTCGCATGCCCCCACGTCGCCATCGGGATCGATGCCGACGGCTTCGCCCAAGGCGTCGACGTCCAACGGGGCGGGGTGCGCGTCAGCTTCCTGCATCCACAGGGCGGCGGCTGGGGCTGCATCGGCCTCCACGACCCCTGACCGGCGCACGCGCCGCCCGCACAGGCGGCGTCGTCCCGACCCGTGCCTGTCGATTGCCGCCCGTAGCCTCGGCGGGATGGCGGCCCGTGATCGTCCGGAACCTCCCGACGTGGCGCCTGACCCGTCAGACCCGCCAGCGCCTCCAGACCCGCCCGACCAGCCCGAGGTGACCGCCCCGGCGTCGCTCACGCGACGGAGGATCGTGGTTGGGGTGACGGCCACGGCGGTGGCGGTGGCCAGCGGCGGTTGGCTGGCGGTCGACCGGTCGTCGACGCTGCGTCGGCGGCTGCACGAGCGCGGGCTGCTCGCCGGGCCCGAGCTCGATGTGCCCCAGGCAGGTGGCGGTGAGGTGATGTACAGAACCCTCGACGCCCCTGACGGACACGCCTACGCGTGGGGCCTGTGGGCGCCTCCGGGGCCCGACGTCGGGCTGTGCCTCGTCTGCTTGCATGGCCGGGGCGGGGACGAGCGCTTCGCGTTCGAATCGTTGGGCGTGCACAGGTTCGTCGTTGACACCGGCTTCGACTGGGCCGTAGCGACGCTCGACGGTGGCACCGCCTACTGGCATCCTCGGGCCGACGGCTTCGACCCGCTGACGGCCCTGACCGCCGGCCTGCTACCGGCCCTGTCGGATCGACTCGGCAGTGCCACGCGGTTCGCAGCGCTCGGCTGGTCGATGGGAGGTTACGGAGCACTGCTGCTGGCTGAGCGGGCCGCCGACGCCATCTCGGCGGCCGTCGCCGCCAGCCCGGCCCTCTGGACGTCGTTCGAGGCGTCGGCGCCTGGGGCCTTCGATGACGAAGCGGACTTCCGCTCGCATCAGGTCCTTGCCGGTGCCGGCGCCCCACTCGGCGATGTACCGGTTCGGATCGACTGTGGTGCCGACGACGTCTTCGCCGGCGCCAGCCGACGATTGCTCGAAGCCGAGGCCGGGATGGCCGGTGGCATCCGTCCTGGCTTCCATGACGAAGGCACGTGGCGCAGCTTCCTACCCGAGCAGTTGCGCTGGATCAGCGACGTCACCGGCCCCGCCGGTTGAGCGCCGCGCGAGCGGAACGGATGAGCTACTGGACGCCGCCGAGAGGTCCGGGCAGGCGCTCCCCGAAGTCGATCAGACCCACCCACACGGGGCGGACGGCGATGCGGGCCATGGAGACAGCGACGCCATCGAACTGACCCAGGTACTGCTGGGCGGTTTCGGCACCTAGGTAGTGCTCGGCCGAGAGTCGATACTCCATGGGGATCCCCGCGATCTCGTCGACGACAGCCCGTCCCCGCACCTGGAGCGCGACCGGCGGCTGCTCCTCGGTATCGATGGAGATGGCCACGTCGGGCCGTTGGCGCAGATCCTCCACCCTCCGGGCCGGATGCTGGATGTGCGGCCCGCTGATCCAGGTCGCCATGACGATCTCCTGACCGTTCCAGTAGAACCAGGTCGGCACGATGCGGATCTCGTCCCGGCGGGTCAGGTAGGCCAGCCGCGCGGGGATCGGTCGGGCCAGCAGCTCGCGTGCCGCTGCCGTTGCCAGGAGGCGGGGGTCGCCCTGGGGGATCTTGCCGGACGGTGCGGTGTCGGACATTCCGGGTGCTCCTCGGTGCAGGAACCGCCGATGGGACGCGCTCGTGGACCGAACGCCGGCGGGACCCTAGGCCCGTCACCTATCCGGAGGCTTGAACGAATCGTGCATTCATGCCGACGGCCCCACACCGGACCGGCGCCCGCGCAGGAACGGCCGGAACGAGGCGGCGTGGTCGTGCCCGCAGTCGCACAGTCCCGTCCCGTCGCCGAGGAACGCCCGTGGCGCCAAGCCGGTCATGCGCACGCACTCCCGGCTCAAGTGGGCATGGTCGGCGTACCCGGCCTGGGCCGCGAGCCAGGCCAGCCCTCCACCCCCGCCACCGTCCTGCGACCGGGACCGCATGCCTGTGGACTGCGCGAGCGCGAGGAAGCCCTGGAACCGCAGGGTCCGCTGCAGCGCCTTGGGGCCGATGCCGACCGCGGTCAGACAGCGGCGTCGCAACTGGCTCGGCGAGATCGCCAGCCGGGAGCTCAGCGAACGGACCCCGCCGGCACGCCACGGCATCAACCACCGCACGGCCTCGGATACCAGCGGATCGCGCCGGATGCCGTCGCCTCGCCGGCCGATCAGGTGTTCCTGGAGGAGGCGCAGCACCATGTCGGCGGATCGAGCGCCCCCGATCAGCTCTCCGAGGACGGCGGCCTCGGGACCCCAGATCTCGTCCAAGCCCACGGTCAGGTCCACCAGCTCGGAGGCCGGCAAGCCGAGCACGGCACCCGCCGCACCGGGACGGAACCGCACGCCCACCACGGTCGTGCCCGGTGCGAGCACGTCGACCGACGGACCGGTCAGCGGCCCGACCAACCGGGGCAGCGAACCAACCGGGCACTGCAGCTCGACGCCCCCGGTCGGCACGTTGCGCTGCACGTACGGGTCCTCGCCCACCCGCTGGACCCACACCGTGCGAACGAGGTCAGCGAGCGGCGCCACCGGCAGCCGCTCGACGTAGCTCTGCGCAGGCGCCACCGGCGAACCGTAACCCCCCGGTCCGAGTCCGCTCTCCCAGGCCTGGGAGCACGCCGGTGGATGGCATCGGCGGCCGGGCCGATGCCATCCACCGACGAGGTGTCAACGGGCCACCGTTCAGGCGGGGGCGGTCGCGTCGACGGGGGTGACCGTCGGAACGGCGTCGGCCACCGGTACCACCGCCGGCTCGGGCTCGATCCGGCGCGTGGGCCGAGGCATGAGGAACCCGGCGAGCAGCAGCGCTGCGCTGGCCAGGCATGTCGCGGCCAGGAAGGCGTCGTGGTTGGCAGCCGCCTGAGCCGCCCTGATCAGGGCGGGGTCATCGCCCGCGGCAGCGAGCGCGGCGCTCATGCCGCTGTAGGCGATGGTGGCGACCACGGCGAGGCCGAGCGCGCCGCCTACCTCCTGGCTGGTGTTGATGAGCCCGGCTCCCAGGCCGGCTTCATCGTCGCTGACGCCGACGAACGCCGCGATCTGCAGCGTCACGTAGCACATGCCGCACCCCAGGCCGAGGGCCAGGAACGGGATCAGCAGATCGGCGGCGTAGCTGCCGTCGGCTGGTGCCCGCCAGAGCAGCAGCAGGCCGCCGACCACGACGAGCAGGCCGGTGACCAGGATCCGTCGGGCTGCGATCTTGGCCATGAGCCCGGAAGCGACTCCCGATCCGATGGCCACGGAGACGGCGAGAGGCACGTAGGCCAAGCCGGCCTCCAGCGGTGAGTACCCGTAGACGTGCTGCATGAAGATGCTGGCGAAGAAGAACATCGCGCTGAACGTGCCGAAGACCAGCACGGCGGCCAGGTTCGCGGTCCGCAGGGTCCGTCGCCGGAAGACCGTCAGCGGCATGATCGGCGCCGGCACCCGGGTCTCGATGACCACGAACGCTCCGAGCAGGGCGGCCACGCCGACCAGGCTGGCGATGGTGCGGGCCGCGCCCCAGCCGACGTTGGTGGCCTCGCCCAGCGTGAAGATCAGCAGCAGCAGGCCACTGGTCAGGGTCACGGCGCCGGCCGCGTCGAAGGAGCGCCGCTCCTCGCCGAGGCTCTCGGGCACGACGCGGGGCGCGATCACTGCGGCGCCCAGGCCGATGGGGACGTTGATCCAGAAGATCCACTCCCAGCCGGGGCCGTCGGCGAGCACGCCGCCGAGGATGACGCCGATGATCGACGCGATCCCGGCCAGCGAGCCCCACACGCCCAGGGCCTTGTTGCGCTCCGGCCCCTCGGCGAAGGTGTTGGTCACGATCGAGAGGGCGGCCGGCGCGATGAGGGCCGAGCCGAGGCCCTGGAACCCGCGGCTGGCGATCAGCATCGTGCCGTTCTGCGCGAAGCCCGAGAGCAACGACGCCGAGGCGAAGACCACGAAGCCCGCTTGCAGGGTGCGGCGGCGCCCGTAGGTGTCGGCGAGGCGGCCGCCGAGCATCAGGAAGCCACCGAGCACGGTCCCGTAGGCCGTGACGACGTAGTTCAGGCTCACGTCGGACATGTGGAGGCTGGACTGGATGGAGGGGAGGGCCAGGTTCACGATCGACACGTCGATGAAGACCATGAACTGTCCCACGCAGACGAAGGTCAGGATCGACCAGGGGCTCAGCGGCGCCCTGGCGTCGGGCCGCGTCGAAGCGACGAGCGGGGTGATCATGGGGGAGGACTCCTTGACTAGGACGTTGGCGGGGGATGAGCGGCCCCGGTAGCGGGGGGATCACGGCCGGGGCCGCTCGGAGTTGGCGTCGAGGGCAGCGCTAGAAGAGGTTGTACGAACCGACGACGGTCAGATGCTCGGGGGAGGTGGGTTGGTCGAGCCAGCCTTGGAGGCCTCCCTGGAAGGCGCGGAACTCGGGCACCGCCGGAAGCGGGTTCTCGATCCCGTCCTCGAGCTCCAGCAGGATCACGTAGGTCTTGCCGTCCGCCGCCTTGCACGAGGCGTAGCGGACGCCCTCGGGCTCGGCGCGGTCGATGGCGGTGAACATGGCCTGGACCGCCTGGTCGACCTCGGTGACGCAGTCGTCCTTCACGGTCGCACGCACCAGCATCACGCTCATCAGGGTCTCCTTTCGGGGCTCCTCCATCGCTGGATGAAGGTGTATACTTGGGTTCCAGTCAATATTTAGACTTGAGTCTAGATTTGTCAAGACCCCAAGCTGCCATGGCCAGGAGGTGTCACGTGCCCTCGATCCCCCCTGCTCCCGACTCCCCTGCATCGCTCGGACGCCGGGAACGGAAGAAGCTGGCGACCCGGGATCGCATCTTCGACTGCGCGATCCGACTCTTCGCCGAACGGGGTTACGACGCGACCTCCATGGAGGACATCGGCGAGTGCGCCGACGTCGCTCGGGCCACGGTCTTCAACTACTTCGCCCGCAAGGAGGACATCTTCCTGGAGTGGGCCGTCCGCCGTCGGGTCGACGCGGCTCGGATCCTGGCCGATGCCCAGCAGGAGGGCGCCGACACCGCGAGCCGGCTGCGCCTCGCCGTGAGCCGCCTGCTCGAGTACTACGAAGCGGACCCCGCCGGGGGCCGGGCCACGGTGCGCGCCTGGCTGCGAGCAGGCGGACCGCTGCTCCCCCACGCTTCCGACACAGCGCTGCTGTTCGCCGAGACCATCCGCTTCGGCCAGGGCCAGGGCGACATCCGCGGCGATGTCGATGCCGGGGCCGCAGGCCACCTGCTCCTCGATGCCTACCTGGGCATCGTCTACCGCTGGGTCGCAGACGGCGACGGCGTCGCCTTCCCGCTACAGGACAGCGCGATGACCATGCTCGACCTCGCGCTGGCCGGCATCAGCCAGGACCCGCGCGGGTAGACCCGCGGCGCCCGCGGCCGGTCAGCCGAGGACCAGACCCTCGGCGGAGCCCGACGGGGTGGGGTCGGGCAGGCGGGTCATGCGGAACGCGTTGATCAGCCCGACGAGGCCGGCGAGGATCGGGACGAGCAGCGCGACCTGCAGCGCCCGGGGCCGTGCGTCGGTGTTGATGCGGATGATCTCCTCGGCGACGTCCGGGGGTTGGTCGCCGAGCAGCCCCTCGAGCCGGCTGTTGGACATCACCTGCGCGTCGTCCTCGAGGGCCTCGGCCACCTGCTGCTGGTCGTCGGGAGGAAGGACGTCGCTCTCCTCCGCCATGTTGGTGAAGGTGGTGGACAGCGTCGCCAGCATGATGGCGCCGGTGAACGCCAGCCCGAACGACAGGCCGAACGACCCGCCCGCCGAGTTGATGCCGGCCGCCTCGCTGACCCGCTCCTCCGAGATCGGCGACAGCGTGTAGTTGTTGATCTGGGACACCAGCAGGCCCAACCCCGACCCCGCGATCATCAACGGGATCAGGAGGTCCCAGCCCGAGTCGGCGCGGGGCACGATCGGGATCAGCGCGCCCGATCCGACCAGGAGGAGCGCGAAGCCCAGGCGGATGACCCTGCTCGCGGAGTGCCCTGCGGTGCTCCTACCCGCCAGGAGCGCCAGTGCGAACATGCTGAGCGAGAGGGGGGCGATGGACAGGCCGGCGCCCATGGCGTTGTACTCCAGCACCATCTGCAGGAAGATCGGCAGGGCGATCATCAGGCCGCCGAGGGCGATCTGCTGGAGCATCTGCTGGGAGATGCCGAGCCTGAAGACCTTGGAGCTGAACAGGCCGGGGTCGATGAGCGAGGGCTTGCCTTCCCGCTTCCGGCGTTGGAGCCAGTAGACCAGCGCGGCCAGGCCGATCACGCCGATGGCCAGGAGGGCGCCCACCGACTCGCCGCCCTCCTGCCACACGAGGATGCTGAGCACCAGGCCGCCCATGCCCACGACGGAGAGGATCCCGCCGACGGGGTCCACGACCCGGGGGCCGGTGTACGGGGTGTCGCGGACGAGGCCGATCCCGGACAGCACGACGGCGATGATGACCGCCTCGAGCAGGAACGCGATCCGCCACGACAGGTAGGTGGTGATGAAGCCGCCGATCAGCGGCCCCACCGCCGCGGCGATGGCAGCCGCAGCACCCACCATGGCGTAGGCCTTCCGCTGCGCCGCCCCTTCGAAGTTGCCGTGGATCAGCGACTGCATGGCTGGCAGCAGGAGCGATGCTCCGAGCCCCCCGATGATGGCCCAGAAGATGATGATCGCCAGCAGACCCTGCGACAGCGCCATCGCCACCGCCCCGACGGCGTAGCCCAGCAGGCCCAGCACGTAGGCCCGCTTGCGCCCGAAGAGGTCGCCGACCTTGCTGCCGATGAGGATGAAGGCGGCCGAGACCAGCGCCTCGAGAGCGATCGCCGACTGGACGCCGCTGACCGTGGTGCCCAGGTCCTCGACGACCGCCGAGATCGAGACGTTCATGATCGACGTGTCGACGACCAGGACGAACATCGCCATGGCCAGCAGCACGGCGAGCCGCGGGTTGTCGGCTGCCTCCTCGGGAGCGCTGGCGCTCTCGGTCTCGGTCACGGGGCATAGGGTACGGCCGGACGCAACGTCCCTGGAGGAGGAGCGACGAGATGCCCGAACGAGACGGATATCCGGCCGGCGTCCCTTGCTGGGTCGACACCAGCCAGCCCGACCCGGAGGCCGCCACCGGCTTCTACCGCGGCCTGTTCGGTTGGGAGTTCGAGGACGTGATGCCGCCGGAGGCCCCCGGCGAGTACTTCATCGGTCGCATCCGCGGGCTGGACGCGGCGGCCGTCGGCTCGGTGCCCGAGGGCGCACCCGCCATGGCGATGTGGAACACGTACATCTGGGTCGACAACGCCGACGAGACCGCGGCCAAGGTGAAGGAGGCCGGCGGGCAGGTGCTGTCGGAGCCCTTCGACATCATGGACTCGGGCCGGATGGCGGTGTTCGCCGATCCCGAAGGTGCCGCGCTCTGCGTCTGGCAGGCGAACCAGCACCGGGGAGCGGGGATCGTGAACGAGCATGGCTCCGTGAACTTCAACGGCTTGAACACCCGCGACGTGGAGGCCGCGAAGGCCTTCTACGGCGCGGTGTTCGGGTGGGACACGTTGGACCTGGGCGGCGGCATCGAGATGTGGACCATGCCGGGCTACGGCGATCACCTCGAGGCGGCCAACCCGGGCCTCCGGGAGCAGATGGCGGCCATGGGCGCGGTACCCGGCTTCGAGGACGTGGTCGCAGCGATCATGCCGATCCCGGCCGACCAGCCCGACACGCCCCCGCACTGGAACGTCACCTTCGGCGTCGACGACGCCGACGCCATCGCCGCCAAGGCCGCTGAGCTCGGTGGCCAGGTGCTCGTACCGCCGTTCGATGCCCCCTGGTCGCGGACCACGGTGCTCGCCGACCCGCAGGGCGGGATGTTCATCGCGAGCCAGTTCGTCCCGGAGAACCGGGACATCGGCCAGTAGCGCCACTCGTCGCCGGTCGGTCGTCGTAGGTCGCGCCGGTCCGGCGGACCGGCTACAGCCGGCCGGCTTCGATGATCCGCTTGAGGAAGATCCGGGTGCGCTCGTTCCGGGGCTCGCCGAAGATCTGCTCGGGCGGGCCCTCCTCGCAGATCACCCCGGCGTCGAGGAAGCAGACCTTGGAGGCCACCTCGCGAGCGAAGCTCATCTCGTGGGTGGCGAGCAGCATGGTCATGCCCTCGCTGGCGAGCTCGCGCACGATGTCGAGCACCTCCGAGACCAGCTCGGGGTCGAGGGCCGAGGTGATCTCGTCGAGCAGCAGCAACCGGGGCTGCATGGCCAGCGCCCGCACGATGGCTACCCGCTGCTGCTGCCCACCGGAGAGGCGGTCGGGGTACTCGGTGGCCTTCTCGTCGAGCCCGATGCGGGCCAACAGTGTGTGGGCCTGTGCGGCGGCCTGCCTCCGGGGGACGCCGAGCACCTTGCGGGGGGCCAGCGTCACGTTGTCCAGGACGGTCATGTGCGGGAACAGGTTGAAGCTCTGGAAGACGATGCCGACCTCCTGGCGGAGCCCGTCCAGGTCCACCCCGCGCCCGGAGGCCTGCTCCCCGTCGATGTGGATGGTCCCCTCGTTGATCTCCTCCAGGGCGTTGATGCAGCGCAGCAAGGTCGACTTGCCGCAGCCCGACGGGCCGATCAGGCAGACCACCTCGTGCTCGTCGACGTGCAGGTCGACGCCCTTGAGCACCTCGTTCGCCCCGAAGCGCTTGTGCACACCCTCGATCTCGAGGAAGGCCATCGTCACCCTCCCGCTCGCGTCCGAGCCTGCCGGGCCACCAGCCAGTCGGTCAAGCGGGCCAGCGGGATCGTGATCAGCACGAACGCGACGCCCGCGGCCAGGTTGGGCGACAGGTTGAACAGCCGGTTCGAGGTCAGCCGGGCCCGGTTCAGGACCTCGAGCAGACCGACCACGCTCAGCAGGGCGGTGTCCTTCTGCAGGCCGATGAAGTCGTTGAGCAGCGGCGGGATGATCCGGCGGATGGCCTGCGGCGTGATGACGTGGCGCATCGTCTGGGCGTACGACAGCCCGAGGGAGCGGGCGGCGGCGGTCTGGCTCCAATGGATGCTCTCCAGCCCGGCCCGGTAGACCTCGGCGACGTACGCCCCGTACACGAGCACGAGGGCCGTGGTGCACAGCCAGAAGAGCTTGGTGTCCCCCTCGAGCTGGTCGAAGGGCGGGACGTCACCGGCCTGGAAGCCCAGCACGACCAGGTAGATGGTGATGATCGCGGGGAAGCCCCGGAACAGGTCGATGTAGGCGACGGCCAGGAACCTCACCGGCCGTCCTGCCTTGCCGGGGAAGATGCGGGCGAGCGCCAGCACCAGGCCCCAGATCAGCACCAGGATCTCGGCCACCACGAAGACCTTGATGTTGAGCCAGAGGCCCTTCCAGAGGTTGGGCAGGAAGGCGTCGATGGCGTCCCAGTCGAGGTACTGGTGGCGCACGGCGCCGTCGTTGGCCGAGAGGAAGAAGGCGAGGAACGCGAGCACCAGAGCGGTCACGCTGAGCCCGCCGACGTACCAGATCCAGTCCTTGGCCGCGGCGCTCCAGGCCCGGGCGGCGACCCGGTCCTCCGGGACGAGCCGGGCGGCGTGCACCGAGCGGGCGACGGCCAGGCCGCCGCAGGTGGCCAGGACCACGGTCACGATCACGCCCAGCGCGATGAGACCGATCGTCCACGCCGTGAGCGCCGTCCCGACGACGCCGAGCGAGTCGCAGAACCGGGCAAGGGCGACGGCCGTGATGCCGGCCACGACGAGCCCGGCGATCAACGCGGTGATCGACAGCCAGAGATGGGTCCTGATGGGGTGGAGGCGCTGGATAGCGGGAACGTCAGGTTCGACGATCCCGCCAGCGAGTGCCACGGTGCCCTACGGGGTGAGGACGGGAATGGCGCTCGGGTCGCCACCCAACCACTGCTCGGCGAACTGGGACAGCGAGCCGTCGTCCTCCAGCTCCTGGAGGACCGCGTTGATGGCGTCGGCGTTCTCCGAGCCCTCGGGCAGGATGCCGCCGTACTGCTCACCGGTTCGGAACTGGGCCGCCACCTCCTCGGCCCCGTCCGACTCGCTGGCCTGGGAGAGCACGATGGCCGTGTCCATCATGAACGCATCGACCTGGCCCGCCTCGAGGGCCGCGAAGCCCGCCGACAGGTCCTGGAAGACCTGGGCCTCCTGGTCGGGCTGCAGCGTGTCGGCGATGTAGTCGGCGCCGGTCGTGCCGCTCTGGACGCCCCACTGCAGCGCCTTGGCATCCTCGACGGTGGCGACCTCGGTGCCCGCCATCACCAGCACGCCCTGGTCGGACTCGAAGTACGGGTCGGTGAAGTCCACGACCTGGTCGCGCTCGTCGGTGATCGTGACCTGCGACAGCGCCACATCGAAGTCCCCGACCTGCCCTGCCACCAGCTGGTCGAAGCTGACGTTGTTGATCTGGAGGTTGGCGAGTCCCAGCCTCTCCTGCAGAGCGAGGGCGATCTCGTACTCGTAGCCGCCGGTGATCGCCGCCGGGTCGTCGCCGTTCCAGAACCCGGGAGCGGGCAGGCTCGTCACCACGGTCAGCGTGTCGTCCGTGACGGGCGTGAACGCCGGTCCACCGGAGTCGGACTCGCCGCCCGTGTCGCCGGTGCCTGTGGTCGAGTCGTCGTCGTCCCCACAGGCGGTGACCGCGATGGCCAGGACGCCGGCCAGGAGGACGGCGGAGAGTTTGCGGAAAGCCACGTCGAGCCCCCCAAGTCGGTCTGCACGGATGGAGACCGGAGCATAGACCCGCCGAGCCCGCACCCGCGCGGAGCGAGGTCGGGCAGCCGACCTGTCGAGCACCCAGCCCCGGGAGGGAGTGACGCGGGGGCGTCAGGGCCGCGCTATCCCCGTCTCCATTGGTCGACGCCGCGATCTATGGTCGGACCATGGCGGACGGCACCGCGGGCCGCAACGGTGCATCGGGCAACCCGCGCACTGCGGACCCCTCGCTCGCGCCCGAACGGACCAAGCGGTGGCCGGCGTCCGCCGTCGGCTGCGTCGTCGTGCTCGCCGTGCTCGTGCTGGCGCTGGTGTCGATGAACCTGTTCGGCATCCATCTCGGCCGGGACGGCGGCTACGACGCCGACATGGGCGGCAGCGTGGCCGACTGGATCGGCGCGATCGGGACGCTGGTCGCCCTGCCGGCCGCGGTACTGCTCGGCGTCCGGCAGCTGCAATCCAGCGGCGAGGCCATCCAGCTCGGCCGGCACCAGCTCGCGGCGGACCGGGCCGAGCGCGCGGAACGTCGCAGCGCCGAGCTCGCTGCGCTGCGCAACGCCCTCCGGGTGGAGGTCGACGTCGGCAACGTCGTCGACACCACCGACCTGGCCAGCGAGGACGAGCGCACGGCCGGGGAGCGCTGGCGGCACGAGTACCGCCAACGCGGCTGGTCCCCGACTCAGGCCGCGGCCGACGGCGAGGCGGCGTCGTCGTGGGCTCTGGGCTCGGTGGTCCGCAGCACGGCCGAGCTGCTGGCGGGCGAGGCGAGCCCGCTGGTGCCGGAACCGTGGTTCGTGGCCCTGACCTGCCGCAACACCGGCTCCGGACCACTGACGCTGCAGCGCCTCACGGTCCTGCTCGACGGAACCGCTGCGGCGGTCGAGCCCCGCGAGGAGCTCGGCTCCGGGGCGACCTGGCGCCGCCGCCTGGGGCCCGACCTGGGATTGCGGCCGGCCTTCGCCAACCGGGCGACCGCCGAGGACGCCATCGCCGACCTCACCGTCATCGTGGACGGGTGCGACACTGCCGACCGCTCGGTCCGGATCATCCACCCACTGCCGGAGTAGCGCATGGACCCGCGAGCCATCGAGACGGCCATCGGGGAGGACCTCCTGCCCGAGCTGGAACGGGTCATCACCCGTCGCCGGCCCTTCGGTCCCCCGGATGCCGCGCAGTTCACATCCAACACCGACCTGCTCCGCCTGCTCTACGACCCCAGCAACCGGACCCACCAGCAGGCCGAGAGCTCCGGCTCGCCCTACGTGATCGGCCGCAAGGGCGCCGGGAAGACCGCGTTCGTGACCGCACCGAAGCTGGACGCCAACGCGGTGCCCGTCGAGCTGCCCAGCGCCGACGTCTACCAGGGCGTCTTCGACCTCGTGGCGCGGCTGGTCTACGGCGGGACCCGGCTGTTCCCCGAGCACACGGCGCGACTGTGGCGCCATCTGGCCTGGTCAGCCGTCCTGGCCGAGCTCGCTCGCCGCTCGCATGGCCGCCAGGGATCGGACCACCGCATCGTCCGGGAGTTCGCCGCGTCCCTCGGCAACGGCACCGTCCCCGCCGACGCCGACGCTGCGGTCTCGGCCTACCTCCGCCGGCTGACCGTCGTCCTCGGCTCCGACGCCCCGACCGGTGGCATCGGCGACCTGCTGAGCTCGGTCAGCGGGAACGGCTGGACGATCGTCGAGGCCATGGACGCCGGCTCGCGGCTGCTGGCCGAGCAGCCGGGGCGGTACGTCCTCATCGTCGACTCGCTCGAGCACTACCTCGGCGAGCTGCCCACCACCGACTACCAGCAGGCCGAGCGGGTGGCCTTCGAAGGCCTGTTCCGCTTCATCGGGAGCGACGGGACGCGGCCCGACCGGCCCTTCGACATCCGGTTCGCGTTCCCGGCCGAGATGTGGACGGTGCTGGAGAAGGTGTCGGCCAACCCGATCAAGGACTTCCACCGGCGGGTGCTGGTCCACTGGAGCGCCCGTGAGCTGATCACGCTCATCGGCAACCGCCTCAACATCTACGGCCACCTCTACCAGCCCGAGGTCATCGAGACCTTCGGCAGCATGAACGGTGTCGAGCCGGGGCCCAGTCTCCTCGACTACGACGAGGCCCGCCGCCTGATCAACCTCGTGCTGCCCGAGACCGTGACCAACGCCTACGGCAGCCGCGAGGACACCGTCGCGTTCCTCATCCGCCACACGCAGCTCCTGCCGCGGCACCTCATCACCATCCTGAACTGCGTGTGGGAGGCCCAGGCCGCGCACGATCCCGGTGCTCCGCTGCCGGTCAAGCCGATCGCGGTCATCGAGGGCGTGCGGCGGGGGGAGCACGAGATCGTCCGGGACGTCCTGGCCTCGTTCTCGGCTGTCCATCCCACCGCCCGGCTCTGCTGCGAGCGGGCCGTGCCGAACCTCGGCAACGTGGTCGACGAAGGCGAGCTCCACCGGGTCTACAACCAGAACGGCATCCGCAAGGACACCGGCCTGGAGTTCCGGGAGTTCGTCCGCACCGTCCTCGAGATCGGCTGCCTCGGGCGGGTCATCGACGCCCAGAGCACCAGCCGCTACGTCGTCGGCGAGTTCGAGTACACCCGGGCCGGCAGCCTCCACGTCGACGCGGACGAGATGTTCTGCATCCACCCGGTGTTCGCCGAGTCCTTCGACGGACGCCACGCCAGCGGTCGGCGGTCGCAGGTCCCGGCCGACGAGCGCCAGGCCATCCGGGCCGTGTACCCGGTCGGCTCCGATCCGAACGATCCCCACGACTACCGCGACGCACTCCCGACCTGGTGACGCGGTGACCATCGGTCACCGACGCGTTCGGCGCTTCGGGCCTCGGAGGTCAGGCCGGTTGCCGCCCGGCCCGCCGCTGTTGCCGCCGTACGGCGAGGATCCTGTCCGACAGCCACGTGATCAGGGCGTGCAACAACAGGCCGAGGATGCAGTACACGATCATCGCGAACAGCAGCGAGGCGTCGAACACGGAGCGATCGGAGACCTGGTGCGACGGGAACATGCCCCGGAAGGGCTCCATGATCCGCGCGACGCTGCGGTACACCCAGCGGGTGAACTCGGCGTCGGTGCTGGCCCCGAAGAGCTGGAGGACGAACCCCAGCGTCAGCAGGACGAGGTTCACGAGCACGATGATGTAGACGAAGCCGACCAGGACCTTGGTGGCCCGGAGGAACCAGACCTTGGTGTCGTCGCCGTGCGCTGGCGGCGGGACGGTCGCAGCGGGCGATGCCGGTGGCCCGGCCGGTTGGGTCGGGCGGGGCGGTCCGGGCTGCATCACCTGGCCTGCAGGCGCTCCGGGACCACCCATGGGAGGACCGGGGACCGAAGACATCTGGACGCCCTTTCTTCTCAGGCGGGTTTGCCGAGAGTCAGCCAAGCGCTCCGGGAGCCATCCGCAATCACCCGAGTGGGGTGACTCGGGTCCTCACAGGTACTTGTTGGCCTGCAGCCAGCGGTAGGCGAACCATCCCCAAACCGGCGGGAGGTAGAAGGAGGCCAGCCGGTACACGATGGCGGTGGCGAAGGCCGCCGACTCGGGGAGCCCGGCGGCCGTGAGCCCGACCGTCAGCGCGCCCTCCGCCACGCCGATGCCGCCCGGCACCGGCAGCAGCCCGGCGAGCAGCGCGACGGACACGTTGATCAGCACCAGCTCGGCCAGGCCCAGGTGATAGCCGAGCGCCAGCGCGACCAGCCCGAGCCCGGAGGCGAAGCAGAGCTCGGCCGCCAGGTTGCCGCCGAGCAGCATCGCCCACCGCCGCGCCGACCGCAGCTCTCGCAGCACGCCCCAGGCCTGGCGCAGGAGGTCCGCCGCGCGGTCCAGCACGACCTGCCGCCACCGCCGGACGGCCACCACCACCGCGGCGGCGAGGACGACCCCGACCACCAGGCACACCAGCAGCCGGCCCGGTCCGCCGGAGGTCGCGGGCTCCAGCTCCAGATGGAGCGAGACGCTGGAGAACAGCGCGATCGAGACCAGTAGCAGCATCTGCACGACGAAGCCCGACAAGCCGTCGATGGCCCCCACCGCCACGGCCGAGCCGGCCGGTACCCCTTGGCGCTGGAAGAAGCGGACGTTCACCGCGATGCGAGCCGCGGTCGCCGGGATGGCGAGGTTGACGTACGAGATGGCCAGCTGGAGCGCATAGACCGGCCCCAACGGGAGCGGGCGCGGGCTGGCACCGAGGGTGGCCACCGCCTGACCCAGCCTCGAGAGCTGGACCACCAGCGCGGCCACGACGATCAGCCAGACGGTGGCGTCGCGGAGCTCGGTGGCGATGTCGGCCAGCTCCAGTCCCGCCAGCCCCGAGGCCAGGGCCCAGAACGCCAGCACCAACAGGCCCGCCTGGAGGAGTGAGCCCCACGAGATGCGGCGGAGCTGCACCAGGTCGGTCGGGGGCGCCCCGGCCAGCTGCGAGGCGCGCTGCCGGAGGTCGTCCAGATCCAGCTCGGCCCGGCGGACCTGGGGGCGCAACCCTCGGGACAGTGCCGGCATCTGCAGGTACGGCAGGACCTGCGCCAGCGCGTCCGTGCCCAGGGCCGCGAGAGCGATCGCCAGGCCTCGGTCGATGCCGGCCACCACGACCGACGTGACCAGGGCCTGCGCCTGGTCGGTGCGGCGCTGGTCCTCGGTCGGGGCGACCGTGGCCCCGCTCAGGTCGATCAGCGTCGCCCGGCCGCCGTCGACGGCGACGTGGAGCGGATCGATCTGGCCGTGGGCGATGCCACCGCGATGGAGGGCGCCGACGGCGTCCCACAGGGTCCGGAGCGTCTCGTCCCCGACCTCCTCGGGCCGTAGGTCGGCGAGGGTCGTACCGGGCAGCCGCAGCACGAGGAGCGCGTCGTCGTTGCTGGTGACGCCGGCGGTCACGACGTCCTGGGTGGGGACGCCCGCCTGCCGGGCGAGCAGGGTCAGGAAGGCTTCGTGCTCGGCCTGCTGGAGCCGGCTGAGGGTGGGTGGAGCTCCCTCCTGCCGGTACCAGATCGTGCGCCACAGCTGGGCCAGGAGCTGGGTGTCGTACGCGTCCCGCCCGTAGACCTTCACGGTGACGCCCGCTCCATCGGAGCCCGAGCTGCGCACCAGGAAGACGCCGGCCGGCTGGCGATCGGCGGCGCCGAGCGACGACGTCGCCACACCGAGCTCGTCCAGGGCGGCCTTCACCTCGCCGAGCCCCGGTCGCCCGGCGCCCGACCCGACGGCCAGGTGGACGACCGCGGCGGCGAGGGTGGCGACCAGCACCCCGGCCGCGGCTCCCGAGGGCGACGCGGTGCCGAGGAGGGTGGCGGCGACGGCCACGATCGCCAGCAGCCAGCGGCTGACATGACGGGCCGGACGGCTGAGGTGGGGCGACACGACCACCACGGCGGCGCCGGCCGTCGCGATCCGCAGGGCCGGGAACTGCAGCGGCGGACCGGTCGCGGTCAGGAAGCGCCAGACATCGGGCCACGAGCCCTGCACCACCCGGCTGGCGACCACCGCGACCAGCACCGCGGCCGCGGCGGCGAGCACCTGGTCCCGGACCAGGGCGCGGCGGTCGCGGGCCAGGGCGACGATCGCGAGGACAACGGCCCACGCGACCAGCAGGTTTGTGACCAGCAGCCAGAGCCCGTCGAGGAAGCCCGGGAACGCGGCGAGCAGGTCGACGAGGGCGTCCTCGAACGTCGCCGGGGGCACAGCGGCCCGGCCCAGCAGCCCCAGCCCGAGCAGCGAGCCGGCGACGAGCAGGACGTCGGTGGCCCGCCGGGCCCGCGGCGCGTCGACCGGGCTCGCGAAGAAGCGAAAGCCACGGGGCCCGACGTGGCGGCCGGTCGACACCTCGGCAACGTCGCGAACGTTCCGGGCGCGCAGGTCACCCGAAGGGGATGATCACGTGCGTGTCGGGGACTGTCGGGCGTCAGCCGAACAGGCCCACCTTGTGGACCTGTTCGATCGCTTCGCTCCGGGACGTCACGCCGAGCTTGCGATAGACCGAGGCCACTTGGGTCTTCACGGTGTCCCGGGACACGTGGAGACGCTCGCCGATCTCGCGGAACGAGAGGTGGGTGGGCAGGAAGGGGAGGAGCCGCAGCTCGGCGGTGGTGAGCATCGAGGCGCCGACGACGCGTAGGACGATGGTGTCCAGCCTGGTGCCCAGCTCCCGGGCCTGCTCCGAGAGCAGGCCGAGCTTGGGCCGGAGCTGCAGCACGTCCTTCGCCGCCCGCAGGGTGGTCCGGGCACTGTCCGTGTCGGCCAGCGCGAGGTAGCAGCGGGCCATCTCGAGCAACGTCTGGGCTGCCAGCGCCGGCACGGCATAGGTGAGCCCCGGCCGCAGGCGAGCGGCGCTGGCCATCAGCTCACGGGCCTCGCGGGCATCGCCGTCGTGGATGGCGACCCGCGCCGCGAGCGTGTTCACGAGGGCGCTCGCGCTGTCCTCCCCGAGGTCGGCCACCGCGACCAGGGCCAGCGCCCGCGCCGCGTGAGCTTCGGCCTGAGGCCAGTCGTCGCCGTCGATCGCGAGGAGGCCGCGCTCGGCCACGGCGAAGGCCGCGGCCGACGCTCCGCCGAGCAGCTCCCCGGCGTCGGCGGCGTAGAGGAACAACGGCTCGGCCTGGTCGGGATCGCCGTCGAGCAGGTGGGCCACCCCCTCCAGGAGGGCCGCGGTCGCCTGCCAGGGGTTGGTCGCCGCCAGGCCCTGCCGAGCCTGCGACGCGTCCTGGTGCATGGCTGCGATCCCGTCACGGCCGAGGAGGGCCCGGAGCAGCGCCAACCAGCTGGCGAGGGTGCTGCCGTCGGGCAGTCGGCCGCCCCCGTCGGCCTGGTGCGCCTGCTCTGCGGCCTCGGCCCAGCGGACGGCATGGGGTGCCTGGCCCAGCAGCGCGTAGGTGACGGCGCCGAGCACGGCGACGGCGGGGTACCGGTCGACCAGCCCCCGGTCTTCGAACCAGGTCAGCCACCGCAAGCAGGCGTCGGTCCTGCGGTGGCCGCTGGTCCCCGCTGCGACCTGGGTCACCAGGCGCGCGACCCGGTCGGCGTCGCCGGCGGCCGCGGCGTGGTGGATCGCCGACTCCGGCCTGCCGTTCGCGGCGCACCAGTCGGCGGCCCGGATGTGCAGCTCGGGAACCAGGTGGGGCTCCCGCTGGTCGAGCTCGGCGCGGAGCAGGTCCAGGAACAGGTGGTGGTACCGGTACCACTCGCGACGGTGGTCGAGCGGGACGAGCAGGAAGCTCGAGTGGTCGAGCGAATCGAGGACGGCGGCGGAGCCCGTCCGGTCCAGCACGGCGTCGCACAAGGGGCCCGACAGGCGGTCCAGCACGGCGGTCCGGGTGAGGAAGGCGACCGTCGACTCCGGTACCTGGGACAGCAGTTCGGCCCGCAGGTAGTCGGCGACCAGGCGGTCGTTGCCGGCCAAGGCCAGGTCGCCGTTCGCTGGTCGGGGGCTGCGGCTCAAGGCCAGGGCCGCCAGGTAGAGGCCGGTCGGCCAACCCTCGGTGCGGCGGTGGAGCTCGGCCAGGTCCGGGTCAGCCAGCTCGACGTCGAGCAGGGCGAACAGGGCGCCGGCCTCCCGCTCGCTCAACGCCAGGTCGTCGACGCCGAGCTCCAGCAGCTGGCCCTCGGACCGCAGGGCCGCCATCGGCAACGGCGGTTCGCCCCGGGACGCGAGCACGACCTGCCAATCCTCCCGTGGCTGGGTGGCCAGGGCGGTGAGGACGTCGCGGCAGTGGGGGTTCTCCAGCCGCTCGACCTGATCGAAGACCAGGGTCACCGGCCGGGTCATCCCGGACAGCGCGGATGCGAGCCGTGGGGCGACCGCGCTGGCGACCGAATCCGGCGGTTGGGCGACGGTGCGGAAGGCAGCGGGTTCGATCAGCTGGGCTCGATCAAGGGCCGCGGCGATGTGGGCGAGCAGGCTGGCCAGGTCGTTGTCGCCCCGATCGAGCGATACCCAGGCCACGCGGCGATCGGTCCGATGGGCCCACTGCGCCAGGACGGTCGTCTTGCCGTAGCCGGCGGGACCGACCACGGCGACGACCGGGAGGAGCGGGGACGCGAGGAGTCGCTCGACGACAACGGTGCGAGGGACCGTCCCGGCGCGGACCACGGGCGGTCCGATGGTGTCTCCCAAGGAAATCCCCACGTGCTCCCATCCCCTTGGCGAGCCGATCGGCTCTGTCGTTCAGCTATTTCCGATTCCTACGTCAACAAACCTCCGGGTCCGCTCTTCATCAATGAATAGCGCGCCAGACTCATCCCATGTCGGATAGCTCCGGGTCATCTCTTTGATCGACTTCATCAAGGACCTCCTGGCCAACGGTGGGTTCCGCACCGGTGTCGTGCTCGGGCTCGGGGCGTGCATCGCGGTGGTCATAGGGACCGCCGGCCGTCGCGGGTTGGTCCCATGGATCGGCGTCGCCTGGACCGTGGCCGCGGTGGTCGGATTCGCGGACCGGTTCTCCGTCGAGGCCGGTTTCGTCGTCGGGCTGGCCGTGCTGGCGCTCGGTTGCTTCCTGGCCCGCCGCCGCGGCTGGTGGATCCGCCTGGCCGCAGTCGTCCCGGGAGCGCTGGTCTTCGGCCTGGTCGGCCGGCCGGACGTGGACGCCCCGGCCTGGACGACCGCCGCCATCCTGATCGTCACGGTCGGCGGGGGCCTGCTGATGGCCCGGTTCGACGAGGTCTACGCGCCGAGCGGGCTGCCGCCGGTGCTGCTGCTGGTCACCGTGCTCGGGGTGTACGCCACGACGCCGGACACCGAGCACGCAGCCATCCTGGTCGGTGTCTCGGTGCCGCTCGTGCTGCTCGGCGGGCTGTGGCCGGTCGCGTCCCTCGGCTTCGGCGGGTCGGTGCTGGTGGCGGCGGTGCTGGCCTGGACGGTGGTGGTCGACGGGCTGGCTCGGCCCGGCGCGGTGGTCGGCGGCATGGCCTGCCTGGGCCTGCTGGTGCTCGAGCCGGCGGTGCGCTGGGCGTCGGGGAGGTGGGACGTGGCGCGGATCTGGCGGTCGGGGGAGCGGCTGACCTGGCCGGAGCCGACGGCGGCGTCGTCGGACCGGTGGTGGCTGTTGGTGGTCCTGGTGCTCCACCTCGGCGTGGTCGGTGCTTGCTCTCGGGTCGCCGGCCTCCGCACCTCGGCGGTCCAGGCCCTGGCCCTCACGGTGGTCACCTACGCCTTCGCCGCCGCTCTCGCCCTGCTCGCCCCCCTCACTCGCCGCAACTCCTTGTTCAAGGTCGACAAGTGACAGCTACCGAAGGTGCGCTTGCCATTACCACATCTCGAACATATGTTCGAGTCATGAGGATGAGATGGGAACGAAGACGCCGGGGGATGTACCACGGTCTCTCCGAGCAGGGACTGGTGCTCGCCCAGGTCGCGCAGGTGTTGGGCCCCGACGGCCACGACGAGGGGTGGATGGTCTGGCTGACCCACCGGCCGGACGCGGTCTTCGACCGCTACGCCACCGACGAGGAAGCCATGCTGGCCGCCGAGGCGGCCCTGAACGACGACTGACCAGCGGACGCCCGGTCACGCCTTCCGGCCGACGGCGCCATAGAACGGCGGCTCGCCGACGCCGGGCGGACGGGTCGGCTTCGGTCCGTCAGGGCGCCAGTCCTCGACCGGGACGATGCCGGGCTCGACGAGCTCGAGGCGGTCGAAGAACCGGGCCACCTCGTCCTTGGTGCGCATCACGAAGCGGTAGTCCATGCGGGGATCGCTCTCGACGACCTCCGCGAGCTTGGCCATCACCTCGGGCTGGATGTCCTGGGTCAGGTGGGAGAGGACCAGGTGGCTGCCGGACGGCAAGGGCTCCATCAGCCGGGCCACGATGTCGTAGGCATCGTGCGGCGCGATGTCGAAGTGGAGGATCGCGATCAACATCACGGCCACCGGCTGGTCGAGGTCCAGGGTGTCCCGGGCCTGCTCCAGCACCTGCTCGGGCTGGCACATGTCCGCGTCGACGTAGGCCGTCCGACCCTCGCTGGTGCTCCGCAGCAGCGCGTGGGCGTGGGCCAGCACGATGGGGTCGTTGTCGACGTAGACGATGCGGGAGTCGGGCGCGGTCGCCTGCGCCACGGCGTGCACGTTGTCGGCGTTGGGGACCCCGGTGCCGATGTCGAGGAACTGCCGGACGCCGACCTCGCCGGCCAGGTAGCGCACAGCCCGACCCAGGAAGGCCCGGTTGGCCCGGACATCGGCCCGCACGGCCTCGATCCCGCCGGGGTTGGTGGCGACATGGGCCATGGCCGCCTCGCGGTCGACCTCGAAGTTGTCGACGCCGCCCAGCAGGAAGTCGTAGACCCGGGCAGGGTGGGCCACGGTGGTGTCGAAGCCGGGTGGCACCCGGCTCGGATCGATGGACGAGCGGTCTGTCACAGGCGCGTACTCCCGTTGCCCTGAGGGGGCGGCCCCATGAGGCCGGTCCCCACCGCGCCGCCCGGCGGCGCAGCGCCCTGTTATAGCCGGAAGATCGGCCGCCGGCCCGGTGGCTGCAGCCACACCGGCCGGCCCGAGGAGCGACGCGGTCGCGTCGCCGGCGGACCCTGCCGGCGTCGGCCCCGAGGAGCAGCCGGACGAGGACCGATGTCCACCTCGTACTCGCCGTCCTGGTCGTCGGATACACGCTGTCGCCCGCTACGCAGCGCATCGAGATAGTCCTTCAGACCCGGCAACGTTCCCCCTTTGCACGGTGACGGGCAGCAGACGGCCGCTACCCGGCACCTGCCGGGCCAAACACTTCTCGCGCTTCTGTTTGGGCGCCTCCAGGCAGGGAAGTCTCGGCCCGGTCATGTTGCTGCGCCGTTGGGGGAGTCGATGACCAAGTTGGTGCGAGAGGTGATGGCACGGGTGCCCCTCTCGATCGATGCACAGATGTCCATCGAGTCGGCCGCGGCGGTCATGCGCCGGCG
>Ga0209382_10001677_pt1 | contig 34283 bp, 22 predicted proteins | sample SoiMetdeltSBSDD5_FD_187599 | JGI IMG/M metagenome (GOLD analysis project Ga0209382, IMG submission 187599) | Bulk soil microbial communities from a Populus tree surrounding site in Tennessee, USA - Soil MetaG P. deltoides SBSDD5 (SPAdes) (version 2) | ecosystem: Environmental > Terrestrial >... | reverse complement strand
GAGCTGACCCGCTGCCTCGTGTCGCTCGAACGCTCCCATCGGAAGCTCGGGCGCATCACCGTCGTCGATCACGACTCGAACTCGAGTGCCGCCGCCGGCATCAGTGCCAGGTTTCCCTGGGTCGAGCTGTTACAGCGCGCGAGCAACGAGGGGTTTGCGACCGGCGTCAATCGCGGCGTCGCCTGCGGCGGCGGCGACTATCTGCTGCTCCTGAATCCGGACTGCGTCGCGGATGGCGAGGCGATCGATCGCCTGGTCGCGTTCGCGGCAGCGCGCCGCGACGTCGGCGTCATCGGCCCGCGCATCCTGAATCCCGATGGAACAGTACAGGGGTCGGCGCGCCGATTTCCCGGCTGGAGCACCTTCATCGCCGGCCGAAGCTCCTGGCTGACGCGCCGTTTTCCCGGCAACCCGCTCTCCCGCTGGAACCTGCCGGCGCTCGACGAGACCACCGCGCCGATCGAAGTGGACTGGGTGTCGGGCGCCTGCATGCTGATCCGCCGGGAGGCGTTCGAGTGGGTGCACGGCATGGACGAGCAGTTCTTCCTGTACTGGGAGGATGCGGATCTTTGCAGGCGGCTGGGCCAGAACGGGTGGCGAACGATGTATCTGCCCACCGCCACGATCGAGCACGCCGGCGGCCGCAGCAGCATCCACGCGTATCGCGAATCGCTTGCCGCGTTTCACGCCAGCGCGTTCACACTCTTCCGGAAGCATGCCGGGCGCTCGTGGCAGTGGCTCGCCCCGGTCGTCTATGTCGCGCTCCGGCTCCGGCTGCGCCTGCTGCTCCACCTGAATCGCCACCGGCTGACGAGCACCGCCGTCGTACCCAATCATTTCACGCACGCATGACCGATACCGATGTCGTCGTTGTCGGTGGCGGCGTGGTTGGTCTTGCGTGTGCGGCACAGATCGCGCGGGCGGGTCGATCGGTCTGCGTCATCGAACGTCACCACAAAATGGGGACGGCGACCAGCACGCATAACAGCGGCGTCGTACACGCGGGTCTCTACTACCCGACCGGGAGCCTCAAGGCGCAGTTCTGTGTCGAGGGCGCCGCGCGGTTGTACTCGTTCTGTGCCGCGCACCGGGTGCCGCACGATCGCTGCGGCAAGCTCGTCGTGGCGGAGAACGACGGCGAGGTGGCGGCGGTCGAGGCGATCGCGAGGCTCGCGGGGGCCAACGGCGTCGAGGGACTGGAAATCGTCGGCCCGCGGTTCATCGAAGCACGCGAACCGGAGGTCGCAGCCGTCGCTGCGCTGTGGTCGCCCGCCACTGGCCGCGTCGAACCCGAAGCGCTCGTAGCGGCCCTGCTTCGAGTTGCCCAGGGCTACGAGGTCGTCGTGTTGCCCGGCACCCAGGTCCTCGGAGGTTCCCCCACCCGCGATGGATTCGAACTCCGCACCGAGCAGGAGGTCATCACGACGCGTGTGGTGGTGAACGCGGCGGGACTGTACGCCGACGAACTGTCCGCCGCGCTCGACGGGGAGTCGTTCACGATATTCCCCTGCCGGGGAGAGTACGCAGAGCTGCGGAAATCGCGAACGCAGTGGGTGAACGGGCTCGTCTACCCCGTGCCGCACGCTTCAGGCCACGGCCTCGGCGTGCACCTGACGAAGACGCTCGGCGGTCACGTGCTGCTCGGGCCCACGGCCCGGTTCCAGGATCGGAAGGACGATTACGAATCCAACCGGTTCGCGGTCCACGAGTTCCTCGAACCAGCACGCGCACTGCTGCCGAAGGTGACGCTCGAGGATCTCGTCGAAGGGGGAAGCGGGATCCGGCCGAAACTGCATCCGCCCTCGGGATCGTTCGCGGACTTCATGGTCCGTCCCGACAAGAAGCAGCCCGCCCTGATCCACGCGGCCGGCATCGAATCCCCTGGCCTCACGGCCTGCCTGTCGATCGGCGCACGCGTCTCGGCCTTGACCGCTGCTGCCCTTAGCTAGACCACCTGGAGGTTAGATTCGGCGGAGGACAACCATGCAGGAAACGATCGACCCGATTCAACGCGAGGTTGGCCTGCAGAAAATACAAGGACGCCGGATTGGCTTCGATGGAGTACACCTGGCTGCCCGGTCCAGCGATCCGTGAGAGCAGGATTGAATACAGCCCGAGGTTCGCGCCGATGTCGTAGATCACGGCGTCCTTGCGAATCATCGTGGCCGCGAGTGCCAGCGCCGCCTTTTCGTGAACCGCGGCGATCCCGGACTCCCACGACGATGGCACCCAGAGGCGGGTTCGCCTGTCGATCGAGACCAGGCGCGGCGATGGATTGGCATCCGCGGACCCGAGCACGAATGCCGCTTCGGTCCAGCCCGTCGCTCCGGCTCTGTCGCGCCACTCGACCACCACGGGGTAGGCGCCTGGCGCCTCGGGCAGGAAATAGATTTCGGTTCGGACCGCCCAGTCGCCGAAGGGTTCGACGTAGAAGATTCCGTCGTGCTTCAGGTACACCCGGGTTTCGATCGCAGGATCCGCCAGCGTGAGCGGGATCAGGCAAGGCTCGCCGAGCCGGTGGGATCGCCGCCACGGGCTCGTGACGCGTCCCGGTATCCCAACCGGCAGCGTCGACGGGGTCGGAGCGGGCTCCGCTGCCCGGCGCCGAATCATACGGTGGTCCCGCTCGTCATCCGGGCGCGAGCGCCGGCCACCGCTCGTCGCGCTGCGAGAGGCGCGGCTCGGAGATCGGCCACGGAATGGCCAGCAGAGGATCGTCCCATCTCACGCCCCACTCGAAATCCGGCGCATACTCGTCGGTCGTCTTGTAGAGGATCTGCGCCTCCGGGCTGATGACGCAGAACCCGTGGGCGTAGCCGGCGGGTATGAACACCGAACGGCGATTGTCGCTCGACAGCACGACGCTGACCCACTGCCCGTAGGTTGGCGAGCCCGGCTCGATGTCGGCGGCGACGTCGAACACCTCACCCTCGAGCACGCGAACCAGCTTGGCCTGCGCCCGGGGCGCCCGCTGCAGGTGCAACCCCCGCAGCGTACCCTGCACCGAACGCGAGTGGTTGTCCTGCACGAAGTCGACGTCGATGCCGGCGGCCGCGAACTCGGACTTCTTATACGCCTCCAGGAAGAACCCGCGATGATCGGTGAGCACGCGCGGCTCGATGATCGTGACGCCAGGCAGGGAGGTCGGGGTAAAAGTAAAAGGCATTTCTCGAGCTTCGCTTATCGATTGCCAAGATTGCCAAGATTGCCAAAATTGCCAAAATTCGAAATACCCTGCGTAACTCGAGCGTTCGAGCCGAGCCCGAGCATTTGCAATCTTGGCAATCTTGGCAATCTTGGCAGTTTTGGCAATGCCTCAGGCTTCATCAGCGAGCACTCGCAGCAGGTATTGTCCGTATGCGCTGCCTTTCATCGACGCGCCGAGGCGCTCCAGTTGGGCGGCGGTGATGTAGTGCATGCGGTAGGCGATTTCCTCGGGACAGCCGATCATCTGTCCCTGCCGTTCCTCGACCGCCTGCACAAAGCTCGACGCCTGGATCAGTGACTCGTGCGTCCCCGTGTCGAGCCAGGCCACGCCTCGAGGCAGTCGATCGACGTGCAGCTCCCCGCGCTCCAGGTAGGCCCGGTTGACATCGGTTATCTCCAGCTCGCCTCGTGCCGAAGGCCTGAGTCCCGCGGCGATGTCGACGACCTGGTTGTCGTAGAAGTAGAGGCCGGTGACGGCAAACGGCGAGGTCGGGACGAGCGGCTTCTCCTCGAGCCGTACGGCTCGCCCGCGCTCGTCGAAGGACACGACGCCGTATCGTTCCGGATCCCGGACCCGATAGCCGAACACCGTCGCGCCGGTCTCCCGCGCCACCGCGCCGTGCAGGTAGTCAGACAGGTGGGCGCCGTAGAAGATGTTGTCGCCGAGCGCAAGCGCGCTCCGGTTTGGACCGATGAAGTCGCGTCCGATGATGAACGCCTGCGCCAGCCCTTCGGGCGCCGGCTGGACGGCATAGGCGATGCGCAGGCCGAGGTCGGCGCCATCGCCGAGCAGCCGTTTGAACCCATCCTGCTCGTGCGGCGTCGTGATCACGAGAATGTCCCGGATGCCTGACAGCATCAGGGTCGATAACGGGTAGTACAACAGCGGCTTGTTGTAGATCGGAATGAGCTGCTTGCTGACCGCCCGGGTGATCGGATGCAGCCTCGATCCGGAGCCGCCCGCCAGAATGATGCCTTTGATCATCCGCGCCCCGACTGTCCCGGCAAGGGGACCTCGGCGTGCCGGGCCAGATGGCGCTCGAGCGCATCCTGCCACGCCGGCATCGCGATGCCGGCGGCTGCGAGCTTCTGGTTCGACAAGGCGCTGTACCGCGGGCGCTTCGCGCGCAGCCTGACCGAGTCGAGCGTGATCGGCCGCATGTCGAGCGGCCGGCCGAGCAGCCGCGCCGCTTCCTCCGCGATCTCGGCCCACGTCGCCGGCCCTGAATTGACACAGTGGTAAATCCCCGGGCGGGCGGGCTCGCTCACGAGCCTTCGAGTTGCGGCGGCGACATCCCCGGTGTACCCGGGTGTGATCGTCCGGTCCACGAAAACCGGCGCCGGCTCCCCGTTCTGAATCCTGGTCACGATCGCCCCGAGGCTGCCGGTGCGGCTGCCGCCCGGCCCGGGTTCGCCGAACAGGCTCTCGACGCGCAGCACGTAGGCGTCTGGATGTTCCAGTGCGAACCACTCACCGAGCAGCTTCGAGGCAGCGTACACGCTTCGCGGGTTCGGCGGGTCGTCCTCGACATAGGGGCGCGTCTGCTCGCCATCGAAGACGAAATCGGTGCTGTAGTGCACCAGCCCGGCGCCCGCCTGGCGCGCCGCCTGCGAGAGGCTTCGAACCGCAAAGGCGTTCACCGCCAGGGCGCCAACCGGATGCTGCTCTGCGCCGTCCACGTCGTTGAAGGCTGCGCAGTTGATCACGAGATCGGCGTGGGCGCCGCTCAGGGTGCGCTGCACCTGGTCCGCGCTGGTCACGTCGAGCGCGGCGCGATCGAGCGGGAGGACCTCCGAACCCGCCGCCTCGAATTCCCGGATGATCGCGGCCGCGAGGAGCCCGCCCGCGCCAGTCACCAGAACACGCATCAGCGGCCGAGGGCCCTCGCGAGCTCGCCGACGACGGCAGCCTGCTGCGCTTCGGTGAGTTCCGCATAAATCGGGAGCGCGAGGCTGGACGTCGCGGCCTGTTCGGCGTTCGGGAACGCCCCGGCGGCGTATCCGAGTCCGGCGAAGCACTCCTGGAGATGAAAGGGCACTGGGTAGTAGACCTCCGTCCCGATTCCGCGCGCGGCGAGATCGCGGCGAACCCGGTCGCGATCCGGAATCCGGATCACGTACTGGTTGTAGATGTGATGATAGCCGACCGGTTCGATCGGCAGGGTCACCAGGCCCGCGGCCTCGAGCGGCGCGAAGAGCTCGGCATATCGCCGCGCGTTGGCGCGCCGGCCGTTGGTCCACTGCGGCAGGTACGGCAGCTTCACCCTCAGGACCGCGGCCTGCAGCGCATCGAGCCTGAAATTCCCGCCGATCCGCTTGTGCAGATACTTCGGCTCGGCGCCGTGGTTGCGGAGGAGCGCGACTTCGTGCGCCACCGCCTCGTCAGCGCAGGTGACCAGCCCGCCGTCGCCGAACGCGCCGAGGTTCTTGCTCGGAAAGAACGAAAAACAGCCGATCGGGCCCATGGCCCCCGCTTGTCGTCCCTTGTAGCGCGCGCCGATCGCCTGTGCCGCGTCCTCGATGAGCGGAATCCCCGCGGCGGCGGTCGCGGCGAGCAGCGGGTCCATGTCGGCGCAGAGGCCATACAAGTGGACCGCAATGACCGCTCGGGTTCGGGGTGTGAGCGCCGCCCGGACTGCGTCAGGGTCGATGTTGTAGGTGTCAGGCAGGATGTCGACGAACACCGGCGTCGCGCCGAGCCGCGAGACGCATCCGGCAGTGGCGAAGAACGAGTAGGTCGTGGTCACGACCTCGTCGCCGGGACCGATCCCGAGCGCCATCATCGCCGCCAGCAGCGCGTCCGTGCCCGACGACACGGTAATCGCGTGCGGCGACTCCAGCGCCTGCGCCAGCTCCGCTTCGAGCGCCTCGACCTCGGCGCCGAGGATGAACCGCTGGGTGTCGCAGACCCGCTCGATCGCCGCGAGCAGTTCCGCGCGGATCGGCTGGTACTGCGCCTGCAGGTCCAGGAGCGGCACGGCAGGACGGGACGGCTCCATCACCGGATCACGATTTCCGGGATCCCCCAGAGCGGGAGATCGTGGCGCCGGTCCTCTCCCGCACCGTCGGCTCCGGTGGCGGTCGCGAACACGAGCTCGATTTCACGTCCCTCGTACTTCGCCAGCGACACGCGGATCGGGAACCATTTGCGGTCGCCGGCAAGGGCATACGGGTGCAGGTACTGCTCGAACAGCGGCACGAATGTTCCGCCGTCGTTGACACCGGCGGTAAACCTGACGCCGTCACCCTCGTTGTTCCACGCCTCGACCTGCATGCCGATCGACACCCACAGCCAGGCCCGCTTCGGCACCGTGAGCCGCCACGTCAGCCGGCTGGCGAGGACCGGCACCACGGCGATCGCGCGGTGCGCCTCACCCGCGAGGTTGTGATCCTCGATGACGAACGTCGCCGCATCAGGGACCTTCTGGGCCTCGTTCAACCGCTCGATCAAGTCGATCCGTTCGCCGGATCCACGGCAGGCGACGACCGACAAGGCCCACGCCACCAGCACCACCGCGCCGAACAGCACTCTGCCGAGGCCTCGCGGGCCGTTCGGCGCGAGTCCGGCCTGCCCGCCGGAGCGCGGAGCGCGAAGGTGGGCCTGCCCACCGGAGCGCGAAGCGCGAAGGTGGGTCACCGGCGCCGTTCCTTCACGGCCGCCCTGGTTTCGCGCTCGGTCTCGCGGCGCTTGATCGTCTCGCGCTTGTCGTGGGCCTGCTTGCCTTTGGCCAGCGAGATCGCGACCTTCACGTAGCCGTTGTGAAAATACATCCGCGTCGGGACGAGCGTCATGCCCTTCTCGACGGTCTTGCCGATCAGCTTGCGGATCTCCGCTCGCCGCAGCAGGAGCTTCCGCTTGCGGGTTGGTTCGTGATCGGAGTAGCCGCGATGGCTGTACGGATTGATGTGAACGTTGTAGATCCAGACTTCTCCGGATTCCACGCGGGCGAAGCTGTCGCGGAGGTTGACGTTGCCCTCGCGAATCGATTTCACCTCGGTCCCGAGCAGCGCCACCCCGGCCTCGTAGGTCTCGAGAATGTGGTAGTCGTGAAACGCCTTGCGGTTCTCGGCGATGTTCTTCTGCGCTTCCTCGCGCGCGGTCTTAGCCATGGGCTGGCGCTTCCGCCTTTGTGGCGTCCGATCCGGTCCCTTCGATTCGCGTGGCTTCCGGCTGTAACCGGAAGGCGACGAGCCTCGCCGCCAGCCGGATCGCTTCAATCAGGCTCGACGGATCCGCGATGCCGCGCCGCGCGATGTCGAACGCCGTGCCATGATCCACCGACGTGCGCACGATCGGCAGCCCGAGCGTGACGTTCACGGCCCGCCCGAACGCGGCCATCTTCACCGGAATCAGCCCCTGATCGTGGTAGCACGCCACGACCGCATCGAATTCCTGTTTCATCGCCCGCAGGAAGATCGTGTCGGCCGGAAACGGCCCGTGCACGTCGACGCCGCCTGCCCGGCAGGCCTCGATCGCCGGCCTGATCACCTCGTCGTCTTCGGTCCCGATCACCCCGTGCTCGCCCGCGTGAGGATTGAGACCGGCCACCGCCAGCCTGGCGCGCGGCAAGCCGAACTGCGGCAGCGCGCCGGCAGCGAGCATCACGATGGACTCGAGCCGGTCGCGCGTCAGCGTCCGCGGCACCTCGGCCAGAGGGATGTGCACCGTCGCGAGGATCACCCGCAGCTCCTCGGCGTAGAACATCATCGCAAATCGCGATGTGCCGGTGAGGTGCGCCAGCAGCTCGGTGTGGCCGCGCCACGGAATGCCTGCGGCGGCGAATGCTTCCTTGTTGATGGGGGCCGTGGCAATCGCGTCGACGCGGCCGGCCTGTGCATCGGCGACCGCGCGGATGATGGCATCGTACGCACACTGACCGGCTTCGGCGGACACCCGGCCGGCGTCGAACCGTTCCAGCTCGGACCCTGAGGTCGGACCATAGAGCACCGGCTCGCACACCGCCCGCACGTCCGGATGCGAAGCCGCCTTCAGAGAGATCTCCGGGCCGATGCCGGCCGGATCTCCTACGGTGACTGCGACGCGGGGCTTCTTCATTGCAGTTCCCAGTTACCAGTTACCAGTGGCCAGTTCCAGTTAGCGGTTACCAGTGCTCTCAACTGGAAACTGGCGACTGGAAACTGGTCGCCAACAAGCGCCTCATTTGCCACAGCTCCCACACCCTCCCGACCCGCACTTCCCGCTCTTGCATCCTCCCCCCGGCCCGGTTGGATTGCTGCACGATCCGCAGCCGCCTTCGTCACCGCAGCCGCCGTGGACGACCCCTTTCGCGTTGGGAAGCTCGTACCGCAGGCAGCACTTCAACCGGCCGCACATGCCCGAGAGCCTCGACGGGTTGAGGCTCAGGTTCTGCTGCTTGGCCATCTTGATCGAGACCGGCTCGAACGACTGGAGCCATGTCGTGCAGCAGAGCGGCCGGCCGCAGGAGCCGTACCCCCCCAGCATCCTGGCCTCGTCGCGGACACCGATCTGCCGCATTTCGATGCGCGTCCGGAAGTGCGCGGCGAGATCGCGCACCAGCTCCCGGAAGTCCACGCGTCCTTCGGCGGTGTAATAGAAGATCAGGCGCGAGCCGTCGAATAGCTGCTCGACCCGGGTCAGCTTCATTTCCAGGCCACGCTCGCGGATCTTCAGCAGGCAGATCCGGTGGGCGTCCTTCTCCCGCTGCTCGTGCTTGAGCCGCGCGACCACATCGTCGCGGGTCGCGCGCCTGACGAACCGTGCCGGCGAGTCCTCAGGCGGTGTGCGGCGCACCGCGACCGCCGGGATGCCGCGTGTGACGGTCGCCATCGCCGGTCCGTCGCTGGTTTCGACGACGATCTGCTCCCCGTGTGCCGGCGGCGACGCCGCCCGTTGCGAGCCAGTGCCGTCGAGATCGAACTCGGGCAGCAGAAAGCTGTGGGTCCGTCCCGCAGGCGTGAACTTGGCGCTGACGAATGGACGGGACGGACCGGAGCTCATACTGGCTATTCGCTAAGACTAATCATTCGTGAAGAGCTTTTACAGGAGGGTCAGGAGATCAGGAGGATCTGTTCTTCGATCTTTTTCAAGACAGACTCCTGAGCTCCTGCCCCTCCTGCTTTGAAGTTAGAACCTTCAGAATCTCACACTTGAAACACCAGCCAGTCCGCGACGATCTTCGGACTCGCATTGCGATCGAGCGCGTCCAGCGCCTGTTCGACCGCAGAGAAGGCGCGCACCGCCCGATCTCCCTCGAATGCCGGGAGCAGGCGTTGCAGTGCGGGCTTGAGATCGCCGTGCGCGAGCGTTCGATCTTCGGCCCGTGCCTGCAGCACCCCGAGGTCTCGCAGCACCGACGACACCAGCCGCAGCCGCCGGCTCAGCTCGTCGCGATCGACCTTGTCGCGTCCGAGCGCCCGCGCTGCGGCGAGCCGCTGCACGGGGTTCGACGCGTGGGCCACCGTGCCCAGCATCGCCACCGCCGCTTCTCGCGCCTCGACGTAGACGTCGGTGTCCCCCTCGAGCGCGCGGGCAAGGCTGCCATCGGCGAGCGCCGCGGCGGCATGGGCGTCGTGCTCGGCGAAGCCGTGGTCACGGATCAACACCTGGGCAATGTCTGCCGGGCGCAGCGGTGCGAACCGGACTCGCTGACATCGCGACCGGACCGTCGGCAGGAGCAGATCGGGCCGCGCAGTCACCAGCACGAACGTCGAAGCGGCGGGTGGTTCCTCGAGCGTTTTCAGCAGGGCGTTCTGCGCCGGCGCTTCCATGGCATCCGCCTCGTCTACGATCACCACTCGCCGCCGTCCTTCGAACGGCCGGTAGGCGCTCCGCTCGATCGCCCCACGCACCTGATCGACCTTGATCGATCCGCTGTCGCCTGGCTCGATCATCAACACATCGGCATGTACCGCGCGGGCGACTCGACGGCAGACCGTGCAATGACCGCAGGCGTCCGGCGCGGATTCCGCATCGCCGGCCGAGGGACTCAGGCAGTTGAAGAACTGCGCGAGCGAGATCGCGGCGAGCCGCTTGCCGACGCCGTCCGGTCCCGCAAAAATCAGGCTGGGGGGAAGAGAACCACGGGCGGCTGCGCGCGCCGTCAGATCGAGGACATGGCGATGCCCGGCAAGGTCACGGAATGGCATGGTCGGATTCGAGGCATCGTATCACCGGCCGCCGGATTTTCTTTTCCGTTCCTCCTCCTCCTTCTTCTTCTGATCTTGTTTCCGCCGCTCTTCTTCCTTCTTGCGATCCTCTTCGGTCTTGTCCCCGCCGACACCAAAGACGCGCGACCAGAACCCGCGTTTCTTCTGAGGCTGGGACTCATCAGTCGGCGCGGACGTCTTCGTCTCCGCGGCCGCCGGTGGCTCCGTTGCCGGACTGCCGCTGGTACTCGCGGGCGCCGAGGGCGGCAGACCCGTGCCGGCCACGGGCACGGGTGGAGGTCCGGATTCCTTGCCGAACACACCCGCGATCGCGTCCATGAACGAGCGCGGCTCGTGCAGCGGGCAGAGGTCGGTCGGCTGCGTGCCCTTGACGAAGTACTCGGTGTAGATCATCGAGCGGGTCTCGATGGTTCCGTCGCGTTTGATCACCTCGACGTGATCGCAGCCGGCGTTGGGCAGCTTGCCCGAGATCCGGCAGACGTTGGCCGTCGTCACCGACGCCGGCTTGGTCAGCCACTCCGGCTTGTCGTCGCGGGTCGCGACCTTCATGAAGCTTCCCCAGAGCGGCACCGCGATCTCACCGGCGTAGCCGTTGCGGATGATCGTCTTCGGCTGATCGAAGCCGATCCACACCCCGGTGACGAGCTTCGGCGTGAAGCCGACGAACCACGCGTCGACATAGTCGTTGGTCGTTCCGGTCTTTCCTGCCGCCGGCAGCATGAAGCCGCTCTGCCTCGCGCGGTACGCGGTTCCGGAGTTGATCACGTCCGCCAGCATGCTGGCCATCAGGAAGGCCGTCGACTCGCTCACGGCGCGATCGGCCTTCCCTTGATCGTTGAACAACACCGTGCCGTCGCTGTCCTCGACTCGCCGGACCAGGATCGGCCGCCGCACGATCCCGCCATTCGCGAAGGCCCCGTAGGCGGCAGTCAGCGCGCTCAACGTCACCTCGCCGGCGCCAAGCGCGAGCGAAGGCACGCTCGGCGGCGTGCCGACATTGAGTTTCTTGGCATAGTCGACGGCCTGCGGAATGCCGACCGTGTTCAGGAGCTGCACCGCCGCGCGGTTGCTCGACGTCCGCAGCGCCGTGCGCAGGGTCATCGAATCCGCATCGCTGTGCTCATCCTCGGGGACCCAGTCACCCTGGGGTGTGAGAATGGGATCGTTGAGGTGGCTGATCAGCGACGCCGGCGACTGGCCCGCCTCGATCGCGGCCGCGTACACGAACGGCTTGAACGCCGAGCCCGCCTGGCGCTTCGCCTGGATCGCGCGATTGAAGCGGCTCTCGCTGAAGTCGCGCCCGCCGACCAGCGCACGCACGTAGCCGGTGGTCGGGTCGATCGTCACCAGCGCGGCCTGAAGATAGTCCGGCGCCTCCCCCTCTTTGACCTTCGCGACTTTGGCGCGCGGCGCGTGCCCGAAGCCTTTGCGCCCCTCGATCTCCTGCAGGTTCTTCTCGATCAGGGTTTCCGCCGCGCGCTGGAGATCGATGTCGATCGTGGTGAAGACCCGCAGACCTCCCTGCGACACCCGCGGCCATCCGAACTTTTCGACCAGCTCCCGGCGAACCGCCTCCTTGAAGTAGAGGCCTGAACTCTCGGTCGCCTCGAGGCCGTTCACGAGCTTCACCGGAGCCGTGCGAGCCTGCTCCGCTGTTTTCGCATCGATCACCCCCGACGACACCATCGTCTGGAGCACGATCGCCCGGCGTGCGAGCGCTCGATCGAGGTTGCCGGTCGGCGCGTAGGCGGAAGGTGATTGAATCAGGCCGGCGAGCAACGCCGCTTCGTCGACCGTCAGGTCGGACGCGCTCTTCCCGAGATACCCGCGGGCCGCGGCTTCCACGCCATAGAACCCGTCGCCGAAATAGACCTTGTTCAGGTACATCTCGAGGATGTCGTTCTTCTGATACTCCCTCTCGATGTAGCTCGCGAGGATGATCTCCTTGACCTTGCGGCGATAGGTCTTGTCCCTCGTCAGCAAGCTCAGCCGAGCGAGCTGCTGGGTGATGGTGCTGCCACCCTCCGCGCGCCTTCCCGCCTCGAGATTCTTCAGGACGGCGCCCGCGACGCGAATCGCATCCACGCCGCTGTGATCGTAGAACCGCTGATCCTCGACCGAGATCACCGCCTTGAGGAAATTTGGCGACATCTTCGACAGCGGCAACTCGATCCTTTGCTCCTTGAAGATCGTGAAGGCGTGCCGATCGTGGGCGTCGAAGATCGTCGTGGCCTGGGCCATGTCTCCCAGACCGCTGATGGCATCCCGTCTGGGCAGGCCGGCCGTGATGTCGTAACTGAACCATGCCGCGACACCCGCGGTAAAAAATGACACCACCGCAACAACGGCGATTAAGGACGTCAGCAGGACCGGGCGCCCGGCGAGGACTTTCCGATGCCCCCGCAGGAAGGGTGGAAGGTTCACGCCGCGGAAGACGCAAGATGCGCGCCGCCAGAGGGACATGAGAGAATTACCGCTTTCCTTGGAATAATTTGCGCAACGTCACACGAATCCTGTCCCCGGCAGTGGCCATCGTGGTGGCCTTCGTTGCCCTGCCGGGGTTCCAGGAGACCATAGTAGGTCGAAATGAGGCTCAGACGCCGGCGCCGGTTTCCCAACCCCGGATGATCAACGCCTCCGACGACCCCCTCCTCGCGCCGTTCCGGTTCCGATCGATCGGCCCGGCCAGCATGGGCGGCCGCATCGACGATATCGCGGTGTCGGAATCCGATCCGAACGTCATCTACGTCGGCTACGCGGTTGGCGGCGTGTTCAAGTCCGACAACAACGGCACGACCTGGCAGCCGGTGTTCGAAGAATACGGGACCGCGTCGATCGGTGACGTCGCGATTCATCCCACGAACCCGGAGATCGTCTACGTCGGCACCGGTGAGGCCAACAATCGGCAGACCTCATCGTTCGGTAATGGCATCTACAAGACCACCGATGGCGGCCGGACGTTCCGGAACGTGGGCCTGCGCGAGACGCAGACGATCGCGCGCATCGTGATCGATCCGCGCAACCCCGAGACCGTCTACGCCGCCGTGCCGGGGCACCTGTTCGGTGCAAACAAGGAGCGCGGAGTCTACAAGACGACTGACGGCGGCAGGAACTGGACCAACGTCAAGTTCATCGACGAGGACACGGGATTCAGCGACATTGCCATCGATCCCTCCAACAGCAACATCCTCTACGCGGCGAGCTATCAGCGGCGCAGGATGGGGTGCTGCTTCAACGGCGGCGGCCCGGGCAGCGCATTGTGGAAGACGATCGATGGCGGTAAGTCGTGGACGAAGCTGACGAGCGGGCTGCCGCCGGGCACGTGGGGACGGATCGCGCTCGACGTGTCGCGGTCGAACCCGAACGTGGTTTACGCGCAGATTGAGGCCGGCACCGTCGGGCAGCCGACCACCACCGCAGCCAACGATCCCGGCGCCGCGACCGAAAGCACGCCTGCAGGCGCCGCGGCGGTTCCGGGAGCGCCGCCGTCGACCGCGCAGTCCGGTGCGGTGGCCGGTGCCACCGGGCCCTCGCCCTCCGCGGCCGCCGCGCCGCCCGCCGGCGGTCGCGGCCGGGGTGCCTACAACTGGTGCAACAACGCAGGCCTCGACCGCGGCTTCGGTCGCGCCGGACAGGCCGAAGCCCTCCGAACGCCACCGCCGCTCGATCCCGGGCGTGGCGGCATCTTCCGATCCGACAACAAAGGCGCGACCTGGACCCACGTCAGCAACTGCAATGCGAGGCCGATGTACTTCAGCCAGTTGCGGATCGATCCAGGCAGCGACCGGAACATTTACGTGGCAGGACTACCGGTCGCCAAGTCGCTCGACGGCGGCTACACCTTCGCCACCCTGGACGACGCGGGCGGACACAGCTCACCGGCTCACGTGGATCAGCATGCGATCTGGATCGATCCCAGGAACCCGAGGCACCTGCTGATCGGCAACGACGGGGGACTGAACGTGAGCTGGGATCAGGGGCGCACCTGGGACTTCATCAACACGATGGCGACCGCGACCGCCTACTGGGTCAGCGCTGACATGCGCCGCCCGTACTACGTCTACACGGGCCTGCAGGACAATGGCAGCTGGGGCGGCCCGAGCGCGACCCGGAGCGCCAACGGCATCCTCAACTCGGACTGGTTCGGCATCGGCGGCGGCGACGGATTTCAGACCGCCGTCGATCCGACCGACTACAACATCGTCTACACGGAATCGCAGGACGGGAATACGAACCGCTACGACCTGCGGACCGGCCGCGTGCAGAGCATCCGGCCGCGCGCGGCGGCATTCGGTCGCGCCCGCGGCAGCGCCGGGCCGCTCCCGGGCACCGGGCGGGGCGCGGCCGGCAATGTCCTGAACGCAGCCCCGGCGGACCAGTACCGCTTCAACTGGAATACGCCATTCCAGCTGTCACCCCACAACCCGAGCATCGTCTGGCTCGGCGGAAACCGCCTGTTCAAGTCTTACAACCGCGGCGACAGCTGGACGGCCAGCGAAGATCTCACCAGGCAGATTGATCGCAACGTCATCTCGATCATGGGCGTGCCGGGCAACCGCACGATGCTGTCCAAAAACGACGGGATCGTCGCGTACAGCACGATCGTCTCGCTGGCGGAGTCTCCGGTGATTCCCGGCCTCGTGTGGGCCGGCACCGACGACGGCAACGTGCAGGTGAGCCGGGATGGCGGGATGACGTTCAGCGAGGTCGGGAAGAACGTGCCTGGCCTGCCGCCAAATCATCTGTACTGGATTTCACGAATCGCTGCCTCGCACTTCGATCCGGCGACCGCCTACATCTCGATCGATGGGCACCGTTCGAACGATCTCAAACCGTATCTGTTCGTGACCCGTGACTACGGTCAGACCTGGCAGTCTCTCGCGGGCAACCTCCCGGAGGCCGGATTCATCCAGGTGGTCCGTGAGGATCCGCGCAATCGCGAGTTGCTCTACGTCGGCACGGAGTTCGGGCTGTTTGCCTCGACCGACGGCGGCAGGACCTGGAATCGTTTCATGAACAACCTGCCGACGGCGCGCGTTGACGACATCCTCGTGCATCCGCGCGACAACGATCTGATCGTCGCGACCCACGCCCGCGGCATCTGGATCGCGGATGACATCACGGCATTGCAGCAGGCGACGGCCGAGGCGCGCACCCAGGACGTCGTGCTCTTCGACATCCGGCCCGCGGTGTTGTGGCTCACCGACCGCCAGCGCGGCCAGTACACCGGCGGGCAGCGGCACTTCGCCGGTGAGAACCCTCCCCGCGCGGCGCTGATTGGCTACTACCTGAAGGATGTCCCCCCGGACGACGTGACGATCTCGATCAGCGACGGCAGCGGCCGCGTGATCCGCTCGCTCGACGGGACGAAACGTGCCGGGATCAACCGCGTCTTCTGGAACCTCTCGCTCGCACCGTCCGGGCAGGGTTCCGGCGTCGGCCGTGGCGGCGCCACGCCAGCGCAGGCGGCCACCTACACGGTCACGCTTGAAGCGGGAGGCAAGAAGCTGTCGAAGCCGTTGATGTTGCTCGAAGATGTGTGGATGAGGGAAGACAGATGACAGAGTCGGTAGTAGCCAGTTCCCAGTTGCCAGTCGAACCCGTCGAAGAGACTGATGAAGCGCTTACTGGAAACTGGGAACTGGGAACTGGAAAACCAGGAACTACCGGCTGATTCGCAGCGGCACCAGCGTTTCGACCCGATCCGCTGACGTGCGTGCTCCAATCGCGATCAGGAACTCGCCGGTGGCGAGGCTCGACAGCGGCAGATCGAGGCGGAACCCGCCGCCTTCTCCCTCGGCGTGGATCGGGAGCTCGGCGAGCGTGGTGCCGCGTGGGCCGACGAGCTGGGCGGTGACTTCGGCGTCGGCCGACGCCGTCCCATAGGGCGCGACCCGCACCAGGAGTCGATCCGACCGGGAGAAATCGCGGCCGGCGAACGGCGGCGGCTCGGGCCCGGCATTCAGGTTTCGGAACTCCGCCGCACTGCGAGCTCTCGAGATCACCGGCGTCGTCAGCGCGAGCGTCGTGTTCGCGAGGTCGGGAACGGTGACGGTCCGCTGTTCGCGGTCGATCATGTCCCCTGCGCTGTCCTGAATCGTGAAATCAAGCTGCACCGTGCCGGCCGGAGCCGTGAACGATCCGCGGCCGTCCTTGAGCAGCCCTTCGAACAGGGTTTGCGGCCCGTTCGTCGCTTTCACGATCACGCTCGCCGCGGCCGCTCGCCCTTCAATACCGGGCCTCGGCGTCCAGGCGACGCTCACCGAGCTGGCATCGGTGGAGGCCGGCGCCAGCCCGACCCAGAACTCCGCCGGGCGGCGTGAATTGTCGGGAGTGAGCTCCTTGAAAGCCTTGGCGACCGAGGACGGCAACGCAGCTGCGAGCGCCACCGCGCGCGCGCGATCCAGGTCGGCTCCACGCGGCGCCCAGTAACCGTTGCGCGCGCGGACTTCCAGCCCGCCTTGTTTGACCTTGACCTTGATTTCCCGGAACTTGCCGTCGAGCTGCGCGTCCTTGGGGGAATAGCCGAGCAGGTAGAAGGCGCTCGACGTCAGCACGACCTTCCGCAAGGCGGCGTTGAAGTCGTTGCTGACGATGGCCTCGGCGCCCGTGGAATCGGACAACGCCGCGAGCATCTGGGACACGCCGCCAAACCCCGCCCCGCCGGCCTGCAGCCCGCGGGGATCGACGGTGTAGATCGCGGTGTTGTTGTCGTTGGCGGTGCGAATCAGATCGGAGACGACGCGGATCGTGTCCTGGCCGAGGCGGCCGAGACTCTCGCTGACGAACACCACCGCTTTGCGGCCCTGGCGAAGCGTCCCGAGGTGCATGATCACGCTCTTCAACGCTGTGGTCGTGACCTGCGCGCGGATCCGCTCGACGTCCTGCCCGTTCCGGAGATGTGCTTCCTCGATCGCGCTCCGCGCCGGGACGTAGATGCCGCGGCGTCCGCGCAGCAGATGGACCTGATCGGCGAGCGCCCGGCGATCGCGCGAGAAGCGCAGCGCGTCAACCGGCGTGAGCTGATCCATCAGCGCGACCAGGTCGGTCGGTCCGAACGCTTCCAGCACGAAATGCGTGAGCTGATCGCGAGCGCGGACGGCGCTGCCGAACTGATCGATGTGGTACTCGTCCCAGAACAGCACGAACACGCGCACGTCGTCGCGGGCCGCTTCGGTGGCGGCATGTTGCGGCGAACGGATCGGCAGGGACAGATCGTCGGTGGGCTGGCCGGTCGCGTCGACCAGCTTGAACGACGAGATCGATTGGACCGCGCCGTTCTCACGCAACTCGAAATCGTCGGCGGTCAGGTTGCGGACGGGACGTCCGGTCTTGTCCATGACCGTGACATCGACCCTGACGAGATTCGTGCCGGTTCGGAAGGTGGGACGCGGCTGGTTCTGATCGTCCGCCTGCTGGTCGCCGGCGGGCGGTGTTTGGGTGGTCGCGGGCTGACTGCTGCCCTGCTGCTGCGCTCCCGCCTGTTGTCCGCCCCCCTGTTGTCCGTACGTACTGACAGTCAAAAGGCCGACAACCCATACGCACGCAATCACGGCGTGGCGAGGCATCGTGATAAGAATCCTAACACGCTGGGTGGATTCCGCGTCGCCGGAACCCACCCACGTGACGCGTACTACCGGCGGGCACCCTGGCCCTGCGGGCGGGGTCCCCGACGTTCGGACGGGGCCTGTGCCAGCCGCTCCCGGATCTTGGCGCGCTGTTCCGCCGTCAGGACCTGCGCGATCTTCTGATCGGTCGCGATCTGGCGGGCCAGCCTGGCCGATTGCGATTCGGCCAGCTGCTGCTGGAGCGATGCGATCTTCTGCACGTCGGGGCTGTCGGCGAAGACTTCCGCCTGCAGCTCGCGCCGGAGCCGCGCGTCGACCGACGGACCGTCTCCGGTTGGCTGCTCGGCCTCCCGGATGGCCTTGATCGCCGCCTTCTGCTCCTCCGTCAGGTCTGCGCCGCGCAGCAGGGCGAGGTTGCCCCGCCCGCCTCCCGGGCCGCCCCATGGCCGTTCCCCTTCGGGGCCCCGCGAGGGCGGCTGCGCTCCCGAAAATGTATATGCCGCAAGACCGAGCACGCCGGTCATCACCACGCTCAAAGCGAATCGTTTCATCTTGGGTCTCCCTTGCGTCCGCCTGGGCGCGCGTCCTACGCCGCGCGCGCTACGGCGAGATCTCGCCGTAGCTGGTCGCCCGTACCCTCGCGACCAGCGAAGGCGGACTGCCATCTGGTTGTTTGAACGGACGGCCGATGGCAGGGGGATGGCCTCGACGTGAAAAAACCATGACGCCCCGGAAGCGGCAATTTCAGGACAAATTGGACGTTACACTGATTCCGACACGACATGGATGCTTCCCACCCGAAGACGCCAGCTCGCGTGCTCCTCGTCGAGGACGACTCGAACATCCGCGAGCTCGTCGAGCTTCACCTGCAGCTCGAGGGTTTGACGGTCGTCTCGAAGAGCGACGGCAACGACGCGCTTGCCCTGGCCCGGAGCGACACGTTCGAGCTCATCGTGCTCGACCTGATGCTGCCCGGCCTGGACGGCGTGACGCTGTGCCGCGCGATTCGCCGTGATTCTCGTAATACCGATGTTCCCATCCTGATGCTTACCGCGCGGCGCGACGAAGTGGACAAAGTGCTCGGACTCGACAGTGGCGCGGATGACTACCTGACCAAGCCGTTCGGGGTCCGCGAGCTGGTCGCGCGGGTGCGGGCGCTGCTCCGGCGGCGGCGCCGGCCCATTGCGGGCGAGCACGCGCCCTCCGTTCAGGCCGGTCCCCTGCTGGTCGAGCCGGCGCGGCGCCAGGCCAGGCTCGGCGATCGCGAAATCGAGCTCACCGCGCACGAGTTCGAGCTGCTCTACGTGCTCGCCGGGAACCGCGGCATCGTGTTCAGCCGCGATGCGCTGGTACAGCGGGTCTGGGGGGAAGACACGCACATCACGGTGCGGAGCGTGGACACCCTGGTGAAGCGCCTGCGCCGCAAGCTCGAGAAGGATCCAGCCGATCCTCAATACATCCTGACCGTCTGGGGATCCGGCTACAAGTTCGCCGATGCCTGAGTGCTGCCGTTCATGAATACGGTGAGGCATCGAGGCCGGCGAGGCGCCCCGCTGGCGAGGCGCGACGACCGAGAATATCGGGAATATTTGAGGGAGGAGCAACGCTGCCAGCGGGGATGCATCGCTGGCCGAATGCCACGGTATTCATGAACGTCAGCACTAGACCCATCTGGTTCCGCAGTCTGTACTGGCGCATCGCGATTGGCTTCGTCGCGATGCTCGCCGTCGTGCTGTTGCTGCAGGCTGCGCTGTTCCTCTGGCTGACCGGGCGCTTCGCCGAGTCGAACCGAACTCCGCAACAGCTCGCCGACGAAGTCGCGCGCGACTTGTCAGAAGCGTTGACCGAGAATCCCGTTCTCGACCTCGAGAAGCACGTCCACGAACGCTACGGCGACGTGAAGCAGGCGTTCGCGGTGATCCTTCGCGACGGGCGCCGTGCCGCGAATCGCGGCTCGGTGCTGCCGCCGGGCTTTGGCGAACGGCCGCGTCGCGGAGGACCGCCGCCCTTCGGCGAAGGCCCCGGCATGAGACCTGGCCCCGAAGGTCCGCCGGACCCGGATCGGCCGCACATGGAGCCGCCGCCCGGCGACCACGGTCAGCCTCCACCCGACTTCGTTCGACGCCGAGGCCGGGGCGGGCCGCCGCCCGGCGCCCCTCACATCGCCCCCATCGTCGTGAACAGCGCCCAGGTCGGCCACGTGGCCGTGCCTTCCGGTCCGCCGCCGCTGCAAGTGGCCCTGCGGGAGCTCGGCCCGACGCTGACGTGGTCCGGCCTGGGGCTCCTCAGTATCGGATCGATGACGGTGGCCCTGGTGATCTTCGGGCCCGCGCGCAAGCGGCTTCGATCGCTCGAATCGGCCGCCCGGGCCCTGGGACAGGGCCAGATTGACGTGCGCGCCGACGATCGTGGCGGCGACGAAGTCAGTGTGCTCGCCCGGACCTTCAACGGGATGGCCGCAGAGCTCCAGGCGCGATCCACCGCCCTGGCGGCCTCCGATCGCGCACGACGACAGCTGCTTGCGGACGTCTCGCACGAGCTGATGACACCACTGACGGCGATCCGTGGCTACACGCAGACGCTGGCCATGCCCGATCTGGCGATGGAACCGCCGACCCGTGCCCGCTATTTCGACATCGTCGATCGCGAGACCTACAAGCTCGAGGCGATCATCGGGGATCTGCTCGATCTGGCGAAGCTCGAAGGGGGCGGCAGCACGCTCTCGATCGAGCCGGTCGCCGTCGCCGATCTCTTCGATCGCATCGCCGAGCGGCACGAGCCGACGCTGCGTGCGCGCAACATCACGCTCGAGCAGTACGTGCCGGAGGACCTCGACCTCGACGCCGATGTCCAGCGGCTCGAGCAGGCGCTGCAGAACGTCGCGTTCAATGCACTCCGCCACACGCCCGATGGCGGCCGCGTCGAGCTCAGGGCCGAGGCCGCCGGAGAACAGGTGCGCATCACCGTGCGCGACACTGGTCCAGGCATCCCGCCCGAGCACCTGCCCCACATTTTCGATCGCTTCTACAAAGCCGATCAGGCTCGCACCGGGTCGGCATCAGGGAGCGGTCTCGGCCTCTCCATCGTCCGTGCGATCGTGCAGCGACACGGCGGCACGGTCACCGCTGCCAACGCGCCGGGCGGCGGAGCGATGTTCGAGCTACTGCTGCCGGCCCAGCATCAAGCTGCTGACGAACCGAAACAGCCCGCGACAATTCGGTAGGGGTGGTCCTAGAACGTGTCAACCTGTGACATCGAAAGCGTCGCGCCGTCGCGGCGCCCACCGTGATAGGTGAGGGTCAACCGACCACCGCTAGAGATGGACTCCCACAGGACCAGTGAACCATCAAGGGTGACATTCGATCCCTCGAGCACCAGTCGGACTTTTCCGTCAGCCGTGATGGTTCCCTGGAAGCGGGCATTGCTCCACTCGCCTCCGCCGCGGGCCCAATCAACCTCGCCGAGGATCCCGCTGACTGCCATCCCTTGCTGTGTGAGAATGCTGACGGTGGCCACGCACGATTCACACCGATCGGTGTGTCCCAGCCAATTCCAGTCGCGATTCATGAGTGAGTAAACGCGGTAACTCAGGCTTTCCGAGTCCGAGCGACCGAACCTGTCGACGACCGTCAGTCTGGCTTGATAGGTCCCTACGTGTTCGAGAGGATGGGTGGCGGTTGAAGTCTTCGCGACCTGCCCATCGCCAAACTCGATGAAGTACGACAACCCCTTGCCGCGCGACGCCGAGCCGTCGAAGAGCACCGGGCTGATCTGCTTGATCGCATAAGGCGCCGAGAAGCTGAAGAATCGCATCCCCAAATCCGCGTCCGGACCAGGACCTGCCGGCTCTCCCACCACTCTCTTGAACACGAGCGATTCCGCGCGAGCCGAGCGCCCCTGCAGCGACAACGGCCACTCCACTCCGTCCGCACTCAGGGTCGAAGGAATCACTCCTTCGAGCACCTCCGACGTGCCGTCCAGGTTGAGCCGAATCTGCCGATCGCGGCGAATCGATCCCGTGAAAGCTGCAGGAACACCGTCCTTCGTCAAGGTCCCGCTGACCGCGTTCGCGTCCTGTGTCCTGATCGTCAACGACCGCGCCTCGACGCGGCCGATGGACGCGAGATACCCGGCATGCACCCACGTGCCGACGGTCGACGTGACCACGAGGTCACGGGCCGCGGTTGCACTCCTGTTACTGTCATCTGAGACGGCTACGGTCACTTCGTATGTGCCGGGGTGGACATAGATGTGACGCGCAACGGGCTCAGTCGCCGTCGTCCCGTCGCCGAAATCAATTCGATATCGAAGGCCAGCGCCGGTCGATGCGGTCGCGTCGACCGTGATCTCGGAGACCGCGGCGAGTGCTTCCCGAGAGTCGAGGCTATCGACGCTGAGAGAGAACGTGGCCGTTGGACCGGCAGTGGAGGTGGAGGTTTGAACCTGCGAAGTCGGAGCCGTAGGCTGCTGACTCGAGCAACCGGCAGTCGCCAGCATTCCGACCAGCAGATAGCTCCCGGCTGAGCTGCGAGACATGCGAAAGAATAGCAATAAGGCAGCTCGATCATGAAAATCAGAAATGGCCTCCGCCACTTGAGACCGGGAAAACGCGCGTAGTCTCCGTCGGTCGAGATCCATTCGCTGCGTGTTTCGATCGCCAGTGCGGCCAGGTATGACCTCAGGCAGAATCGTCGCGGTTCTCCTTCGCGGCCATGAGCGCCGCGGAGTCATCGAGATCGATCCCCGGGTTTCACGCCGCGGCCACCGACAATCGTCAGCGAGATCGTCTGACGCGCCGAGCGCCGCCATCGCCCGAGCACTTCATGCAATGCGTCCTCGATCACCTTGCTGAGGGTCCGGTTCGTCTCCGCCGCCAGCTTCTTGGCTTCGGCTAGCAGCCGCGCGTCCAGCCGGATTGTCGTCAAAACACACTATAGAGACGTAAATATGTCAGCGCTTCTCCGTCAAGTGGGCAAGCTCCGGAGCTGCCAACCCATAACCTTTAAGCACTAGACCCGAGCCTGCAATCTTGACGCACGTCGGGGCTGCCCATAGGCTGTCCCTCTTACGGCACCCTCCCCCCCGACGCCCATGTCCGATGGTTCGCGACACATTCGCCTGACTGAGGCACGCCTTCCGGCCCTTCGACGGGCTCAGGGCCGTTCCGAGCTCCGTCGACGGACCGCTAAAGCCGGAAGCCACACGAATCTCAGACGGGTGGCTTCCGCCTTTAGGCGGAAGAGTGCTGCGGCGATTCTGGCAATCATCTCCGGCGCCGCCCTTGCGACAACCTCGGCGCAGCCCAAGAGCACTGGATCGCTTCCCACCTTCAGCGACGTCACCCAGAAAGCCGGCATCACATTCCGCCACGACAGCGGGGCATTCGGCAAAAAATACCTGCCGGAAACAATGGGCGCGGGGGGCGCGTTCTTCGACGCGGACGGCGACGGCGCGCAGGACCTCGTGTTCGTCAATTCGATGCCGTGGCCCGGCCAGCCGGCGGAGAAGTCCGTGGCAGCGCTGTACAAGAACAACCGGGACGGTACCTTCACTGATGTGACCGCCGCTTCCGGGCTCGGCGTTCAGACCTATGGCATGGGCGTGGCGGCCGGCGACTACGACAACGACGGCAAGACCGATCTCTACATCACGTCGCTCGGATCCAATCATCTGTTCCGGAATCTCGGTGGCTTCCGGTTCGCCGATGTGACCACGGCCGCGGGGGTCGGGAGCGACGGGTTCTCGGCGAGCGCCGCGTGGTTCGACTACGACCGTGACGGCCGTGTCGACCTCTTCGTTACACGCTATGTCGAGTGGGTGCTCGAGAAGGATCGCTACTGCACCCTCGACGGCAAGTCGAAGTCGTACTGCACCCCGGAAACTTACAAGGGGCAGAGCCCGACGCTCTTCCGGAACCTCGGAAGCGGCAAGTTCGAGGACACGACGAAGAAGGCAGGCGTCTTCGACCCGACGGCCAAGGCGCTCGGCATCGCGCTGCTCGACCACAACGGCGACGGCTGGCTCGATCTGTTCGTCGCGAACGACACCCAGCCGAACCGGCTCTACGAGAACAAGCAGAACGGTACGTTCGCAGAGATCGGCGTCGCTGCCGGCGTGGCCTTCAACGAGGCCGGCGTGCCGCGCGCCGGTATGGGCGTGGACGCGGCCGACTACGACGGGTCCGGCCGGCCGAGCCTGGTCATCGGCAACTTCTCGAACGAGATGATCGCGCTCTACCAGAACGAAGGACGCGGCCTCTTCATAGACCAGGCGCCGGCGTCGACCATCGGCAAGACGTCGCTGCTCACCCTGACGTTCGCCTGTTTCTTCTTCGACTACGACCTCGACGGCCGCCTCGATATCTTTGCCGCCAACGGCCACGTCGCCGACGACATCACTCGCGTGCAGCCACGCGTGACCTACGCACAGGCACCGCACCTGTTTCACAACCTCGGGAACAGGCGCTTCGAAGCCGTGACCGCCTCCTCCGGCGCCCCCCTCCAGCAGGCCGTCGTGGCCCGCGGCGCCGCCTACGGCGACTACGACGGCGACGGCGATCTCGATCTCTTCGTCACGACCAACAATGGCCCGGCCCGATTGCTTCGAAACGATGGCGGGGAACGGCGCTCCCGGCTGCGAGCCCGGTTCGTCGGGACGAAATCGAACCGCGACGCCATCGGCACCTCTGCCCGCGTGACTACCGCCACCGGCACATCGCCGTGGCTGATGGTGAAAACAGGATCGAGCTACCTCTCGCAGAGCGAGCTGCCGCTGACCTTCGGCCTCGCCGACGCGGACAAGGTCACGAAGATCGAAGTGAAATGGCCGGACGGCCGAAGCGAGACACTCCCGGGCGTCGACGTCAACGTTGCTCTGACGATTGAGGAAGGCAAGGGGATCGTTGCACGGACACCGTTCGGGGCGCCGCGTCCGGGCACAAAAGGCTCGAAATGAGGCAGAGACCGAGCGCGTTCGTTCTGGCCTTCGGCGGCATCACGGCGGCTGCCGCTTTGGCGCTCCTGGCACAAACTCCAGCCCCGGCGCCACCGAATCAACCCTCAGCCACGGTGACGTCCCGCGAAAACGCGTATCGCGCAAACAACGTCGGCGTCGCCCGGCTCGAGCAGTACGACTTCCCTGCCGCGACCGCCGCATTCCGCCGCGCGCTCGAGATCGACTCCGGTCTGGCGATCGCCCGCCTGAATCTCGGCATCGCGCTGTTCTACGGCGGCGATCAGGAGGGCGCACGCAAAGAGCTCGAGAGCGTCCGCAGCGCCCTGCCCGGCCGGCCGCAGGCGGAGTACGTCCTCGGCCTCATCGCCCGCAGCGCCGATCGCGTCGACGATGCGATCGAAGCGTTTACGCGGGTGCGAAACATCGATCCGATGGATGTCGGGGCGGCGATCAATCTGGGACAGCTCCTGGTCCAGACGCGGCGCTTCGACGAGGCCATCAAGTTGTTGCGGCCGGCCGTGGAGGCCGAACCCTACAACGCCACGGCAGCGTACGGTCTCGCCACGGCTCTGGTCCGCAGCGGCGCGACAGACGAAGGCCGGGTCGCGATGGACACGTTTCAGAAGCTGCGGGAGAGCGGCTACGCGGTGACCTTCTCGCAGGCCTACCTGGAACAGGGACGCTACGCCGAGGCGATCGCCTCGACCGGCGCGGAGGCGGGACTCGTGAACGAATCAGTCCCCGCGGTCACATTCTCGGAGATGTCTCCGTCCCCCGCTTCCCCAGGCGCAGGCTCCACGTCCTCGCTCGCCGACATCGACGGGGACGGCGACCTCGATCTGCTCGCGGCCGGCCCGGACGGCGTGCGTGTCTCGCGGAACGACGGCGGCCGATTCTCTCCCGTAGCCATCGACGCGATCGCGGGACCGGCATCCGCGATCGTCGCCGGGGATTGTGATAACGACGACGACGTGGATCTGCTGGTGCTGCGGCCGGCGGGCGTGTCGCTGCTGAAGCAGGAAGCGCCTGGCCGGTTCGTCGACGCGACCGCCGCGGCAGGACTGCCGGCTACTGGAGGCGCGCTGCGCACGGCAGCCTGGCTCGACGCCGATCACGACGGCGATCTCGATCTTGTCCTCGGTGGCGAGGCCGTTCGCCTGTTCCGCAACAACGGCAAGGCCGTCTTCGAGGACATCACCGCGGCGTCGGGCTTTCAATCGGTCCCGGTCCTGGCGGCTGTTCCAACCGACTATGACAACCGCCGTGACATCGACGTGCTGCTGGTGTCGGCAAACGCGGGGCCGCTGCTCTATCGCAACATGCGCGACGGGACGTTCCGGAATGTCGCCACGGAGGTCGGCCTGACTGTCGAGGGTTCGCTGCGGGCCGCCGCCGCCGGTGATGTGAACAAGGATGGCTACGTCGACTTTTTCTTTGCGCGGGCGGGCAGCGCGGGGGTCCTCGCCCTCAGCGATGGCCGCGGCCGGTTTGCCGTCAGCGCGGCGGATGACTCCACGGCAAACGCCCTGCGCGCACAGTTCGTGGACTACGACAACGACGGACTGCTCGACCTGGTCGCCCTGACCCCCGGCGGCCTCCGCGTCGTCAGGAATCTCGGCACGCGATGGATGGACGTCACCGGCAGTGCCGTTCCTGGATCGTCGTCTCTCTCGGGAGCCGCAGCGGGCTCGCTGGGGGCTGGCGACATCGACGGCGACGGAGACGAAGATCTGATCGTGGCCGGAACGAGCTCCCGCGTTCTCCGGAACGACGGGGGAAACCGGGCGCATTCAGTCCGCGTCCGTCTCACGCCGCGTGTCAGCAACCGCAGCGCGGTGGCCGCGAAGATCGAAATGCGCGCGGGCAGCCTGCGCCAGCGCCTGGAAACCTACTCGGCCACACCCGCTCCCGGTCCTGCCGACATCTCGTTCGGCCTGGGCGATCGCGCTGGCGCCGATGTCATCCGCGTGTTGTGGCCTTCCGGGATCCTCCAGGCAGAAGCGGCATCGATCGCACCGCCAGCCACGCCGCTCACCGGCATCGTCAAGGTCGAAGAACTGGATCGCAAACCGTCCTCGTGCCCGTTTCTCTTCACCTGGAACGGTGAGCGCTTCGAGTTCCTGACCGATTTCCTCGGCGGCGGCGAGATGGGCTACTGGCTCGCGCCAGGCGTTCGCAATACGCCTGATCCCGACGAGTACGTACGGATCCCCGGAAGCAGGCTCACGCCGAAAGATGGACGGCTCGAGGTGCGGGTGACGAATGAGCTCGAGGAAGCCGTGTTTCTCGATCGCGCCCAGCTGGTGTCGATCGTTCATCCAGCCGGCACCGAGGTCTATCCGAACGAAGGATTGAAGCCAGTGGCCGAGCCGCTGCGCCTCTTCGTGACCCGAAGCGAGCAGCCGCTCGCCGATGCACGCGACGAGCACGGACATGACGTTCGCGATCGACTCGCGCAGATGGATCGCCGATATCCCGACGACTTCGCGCTCGAACCGCTGCGCGGATACGCCGTCGAGCACACGCTGACGCTGACCCTCCCGGCGGCGCCTTCCACCGGGCGCGTGCTCCTCATGACCGGGTGGACCGACTACGCGTTCTCCGGAGACAACGTCGCTGCGCACCAGCGCGACCTGCGCATGGTGCCACCGAAGCTGCAGGTGCCCGACGGTCCCGGTCGCTGGCGCACCGTTATCGAGGACATCGGGTTCCCGGTCGGCCGCCCGCAGACTGTCCCCGTTGATCTCACGAGCATCCTCCCGCGCGACGCCACGGTGGTCCGCATCGTGACCACGATGCGCGTGTACTGGGATCGGATCGCGATCGGCACCACCGACGAGACTGTGAAGCCGGCGCTGACCCGGCTCGAGCCGATGGCCGCACATCTGCAGTGGCGCGGCTTCTCCGCCGAGCGAACGCCGGACGGCCGCGGGCCGCTCGGCTACGACTACGACGAGGTCAGCGCGCACTCACCGTGGAAAGTCATGCCGGGCCGTTACACCCGTTTTGGCGACGTGCGCGAGCTGCTCCGCAAGACGGATGATTTCTTCGTCGTCTCGCGGCCCGGAGACGAGATCGCGTTGAGCTTCGACGCCGGGGCGCTGTCGCCCTTGCCTGCCGGATCAACGCGGACGTTCCTGCTCTACGCCTCGGGCTACAGCAAGGAAATGGATCTCAATTCATCCAGCCCCGACGAGCTCGCGCCGCTGCCGTTCGCGGCGATGAAGAGCTATCCGTATGCCCCGGCAGCAGGGCCGCGGGCGACTCCGGCGCGGCAGCGGTATCTCGACGAGTATCTGACGCGCATCGTGGCGAAGCCGCTGCCGCCGATTGAGCTGATCGGTCAGTAGTGCCCGAACCCGCGAGCCCGCGAGCCCGCGAGCCCGCGACCATGTGAAACCTTGATGGCACCGCAATAGCCCGGGGGAGCCCCGCGTATCATCGCGGGTATGCCCCGGCTGCGGCCGTCTGCCTTCAGCGCGACCTCCCTTCTCGCCCTCGGGTTCACCGCGGCCGTGCTGCTGATGCCCTCGCTCGACGCACGGCAGGCGGTGCCGGCCGGGATGTGCCGCGTGGAGGGCAAAGCGACCAGCGGCACCACACCGCTGCCCGGTGTGTCGCTGACCTTCAAGACGGGCGAGACCGCCGCCGCGGCCACGTCGACCGAAGCGGATGGCCGCTACCAGGCGGTCATGAAGCCGGGGACTTATCACCTCTCGGTCACCTTCTCCGGATTCGCGCCGTCCGAGCGCGACCTGACGCTCGAGGGGGCGTCGTGCGGCCAGACGATCGACCTGCAGCTGACCCTGCTGCCGCGAAGCGCGCGGACGGCGGCCACCGGGCCACGGCCCGCTCCGGCGGCGGGTGGACGCGGCGTCGCGGGAAGTCTGCCGTTCGAGACGATTGCGGTCCAGCAGCAGGCGGCCGGGGCGCTCATGACCGAGTCGGCAACGGAGCGCGAGGCCGAAGAGTCGGCGGCACGTCAGCTGCTCCCGCCAGGATTCTCCAACGAGGCTCCAAGTCAAGCCGTGACCTTCACCGGCAATGCCGCGAGCCTCGACCGGGGGATGCTGGGTGAGCGATTCGAGGCCATGGGCCGCGGCGACTTCGATCCGGCCAGCGGCGAACTGCCTCCAGGATTTGGCATCCCGGGCGGACCGGCTGGCTTTGGCGGACCTGGAGGCTTCGGTGGCCGCGGAGGTCCCGGCGGACCGGGAGGACCAGGTGGACGCGGCGGACCCGGGGGCCCCGGCCCTGGCGGACGAGGCGGGCCGGATGGCCCGGGCGGACGGGGCGACTTCGTGCTCGGCGGGCGCGGCGGACGTCAGAACGCGTACAACGCGACCGCCAACTACACCTTTGGCGGCTCGGTGCTCGACGCCGCTCCGTATCAGCTGCGCGCTGATTCACGCGCCGGGCGCGCGCCGTACAACCGTCAGAATTTCGGCGGGACCGTCGGGGGGCCGCTCAAGATCAAGGACGTCTACGACGGCACGCGCAAGACCTCCTTCACACTCACCTATAACGGCAACCGTGGAGACGAGCTGTTCGATCAGTACGCGACGGTCCCGACGCTGTTGATGCGCGCGGGGAATTTCGCCACTGCAACAACACCGCTGATCGATCCGCGCACTGGACAGCCGCTTCCCGGCAACCAGATTCCGGTGGACGCGATGAGCTCGGCGGCGCGGGCCCTGCTCCAGTACATTCCGGCGCCGAACCTGCCCGGCATCACGCAGAACTACCACTACACGACGACCACCGACTCGCTCGGCGACACCTTCAGCGGCCGCATCACCCACAACTTCACGCCGGGCGCCGGCGGCCGTGCCGGGGGCGGCCGCGGTGGATTCGGTGGGCGCGGCGGGCCGGGCGGACGGGGCGGGCGCGCCAACCAGGGAACGACCGTGCTGCTGAATGCTCAGGTGCAGTATCGGCGCAGCGACAACGAGCGGGTGAACGTCTTCCCCACACTCGGCGGCCAGAACGACAGCTCGAGCCTCGCGGTGCCGATCGCGCTCAACATCGCCCACCGCCGGACACTGCACAACATTTCCGTCAACATCTCCCGGACCTCGTCGTCATCCATCAACCGCTACGCGAATGTGGTGGACGTTGCCGGCGAGGCCGGGATCAACGGCGTCTCGACCGATCCGTTCGACTGGGGCGTGCCGGATCTGTCGTTCAGCAGCATGTCCAGCCTGCGCGATCTCGATCCGTCGCGCCGGACGGATCGACGGATCGCCACGGCTTACACGTGGATGCGGCCGTTCGCCCGCCATACGCTGCGCCTCGGTGGCGACTACCGCTGGGACACCTCGAACAACCGGACCGATCCGAACGCGCGCGGCGGATTCGTGTTCACGGGACTCTACACAGGAGGGGCCACGGCGAACGCTCGCGGTGACGGGCTCGACTTCGCCGACTTCCTGTTTGGACTGCCGCAGCAAGCGAGCCTGCAATACGGCCCTGGCCACGTGGAGCTTCACGGTCGATCCATGAGCCTGTTCGTCCAGGACGACTGGCGCAAGACCAACACGCTCACGTTCAATCTCGGCGTGCGCTACGAGCTGCTGTGGCCGTTCACCGAGGACCACCGGCAGATGGTGAATCTCGACGCGACGCCGGACTTCTCCGCCGTGGCGCCGGTCGAGCCGGGCGGAACTGGGCCGTACACAGGAAGCTTCCCGAGCGCGCTGATTTCCGCCGACACCAACAACATCGCACCGCGCATCGGCTTTGCCTGGCGTTTCAAACCGGGGACGATCCTCCGCGGCGGTTACGGCCTCTCCTTCAATGCGGGCGCCTATTCGAACATCGCGCGGCAGATGGTCGGACAGCCGCCATTTGCGGTCACCAGCACCGCAACTGGCAACCGCACCGAGATCCTGAGCCTCACCGATCCGCTGGCGACGGCCGCGGCTGAAGCCACCACGAACAACTACGGCGTGCAACGTGACTATGCACTCGGGACCGTGCAGACGGTCAACGCGGACCTCTCGCGCGATCTGCACCAGGTCTGGAACGTCGGCGCCGGGTATACCTATACCCGCGGATCGAGCCTGGACATCCTGCGCGCACCCAATCGCGATCCGGATGGACTTCGGATCGAGGGAGTTCAACCGTTCATCTGGCAGTCCTCGGAGGGATCGTCGGTTCTCCATGCCGGCACGTTCCGGCTCCGTCGGCGGCCGGTGAAGGGCATCGGCGGCGGCGTCACTTATACCCTCGCCCGATCCCGGGACAACGCCTCGTCTATCGGCGGCGGTGCGTCGGTCGTGGCCCAGGACGATCGCAACCTCGCGGCGGAGTGGGGGCTTTCGAGCTTCGACCGGCGCCATCAGCTGACCGGCGACGTCAGCGTCGAGCTGCCGTTCGGCGAGAACAAGCCGTGGTTGAATCACGGAGGATTCTGGGCCGTCCTCTTCGAAAACTGGCGCGCGAGCAGCACGTTCACCTGGCAGTCGGGCACACCGCTCACACCCCGCGTCACCGGCGCGGCCACCGACATCGCGCAGGGCACCAACGGCACCCTCAGGGCCAACTACGATGGCACCGCGATCCAGGTGCACGACCCGACGATCGATCTCTTCTTCAATACCGCGGCTTTCACTATTCCTCGAGCGGGCACCTTTGGCACCGCCGGCCGCAACATCATCATCGGCCCCGGCAGCCGCCAGCTGAACGCCCAGTTCTCGAGGGATGTGCAGATGGGCCGCACGCGCGCCCTGACGATCCAGTGGAACGCGACCAACCTGCTGAACATGGTCAACTACCAGGCGATCGACACGATCGTGAACTCGCCCACATTCGGGCAGGTCTTATCGGTACGGCCGATGCGATCGATGCAGCTGGTTTTCAGGTATCGGTTCTAAGGCGTGGCTGTGACAAATCCCAAGCTCCAAGCTCCAAATCCCAAGGGATTCCCAACTCCCAAGTTCCAAGCCAACTTCCAAGCCAACTCCCAAGCCACTCCCAACTTCCAGGCCAGCCCTCAAGCCACACGCACAAGTGGGATTCGCCTTTGGAAACTCAGTTGGAAGTTGGCTTGGACCTTGGCTTGGAGCTTGGGCGTTGGGAGTGCCTTGGGATTTGGAGCTTGGAGCTTGGGATTTGACGTCGAACCTGTCGCACTCGCCCAACAGCGCCCCGCCTTTCGAACAACCCGTGAGCTGGTCTCCGTCGACGTCGTCGTCCGCGACAAGAGCGGGAACGTCGTGCGCGGGTTGACGCAGGCGGACTTCGAGCTGCGTGAAGACGGTCAACCGCAGCAGCTCGACACGTTCACGTTCCAGGAGATCTCCGATCGTCCTATGGCCGTGGCTGCGGGCGCGACCGAGCTGCTCGGCGGCGTCGAGGCAAAGATGGCGGCTGCGCCCGGCGGCGCGCGGACGGCGGAGCGCGAATCTTCTGCGCCGGTCCCGATAGCCTCCGGGACACTGGCCGGGCGCCGCCTGATCGTGCTGCTGTTCGACGTCAGCTCGATGCAGCCCGACGATGTCCAGCGGGCGGTGGATTCGGCGCGGAAGTATGTCAGCGAACAGATGAACGCGGCCGACCTCGTGGCGGTGGTGACCGTCGCGTCCTCGCTGGACGTATTGACCGACTTCAGCGGCGAGCGCGAGCGTGTCGACGCCGCCCTCGGCCGGCTCGCGTCGACCGAGGGCACCGCAACGACTGCAGCCGCGGCGAGTACGACCGCGACGGACGAAGCGGCTGCGGCCGCCGAAGAGGCCACCGAAGCCGAGGTCAGCGATCTCGACATGTTCAACAACGACGTCCGCCTCCGCGCGCTGCGGACGCTCGCCGAGACGCTGGCGCCCATCGAACAGAAGAAAGCGATCGTCTACTTCAGCGCGGGCATGCAGCGCAGCGGGCAGGACAATCTCGTCGAGCTCCGCGCCGCGGTCAACGCCTCGGTGCGCGCCCACGTCGCGATCTACCCCATCGACGTCCGCGGTCTCCAGGCCGTGGTACCGGGTGGCGACGCGCGCCAGGCGAGCGGACGGGGTCAGGACATGTTCTCGGGCCGCGGCATGGCGCAGCAGATGTCGCAGCTGAACTCGTCTCAGGACACGCTCGTGTCGCTTGCCGGCGAGACCGGCGGCCGCGCCTTTACCGACACCAACGACTTCGGCGAGGCCTTTACACGCGTGCAGCGCGACATGTCGGCCTACTACCTGCTCGGATACAGCAGCACGAACCCGACGAAGGATGGGCGCTTCCGGCGGGTGCAGGTGCGCGTGAAGCGCGAGGGGCTCCGGGTCGAGGCCCGGCCCGGCTACTACGCGGCCCGCGACTTCGCGCACACCACCCGCGGCGATCGCGAGACCCAGCTCGAAGAGCAGCTGTGGTCGGAAGTCTCGGCCACCGACATCCCGGTGCTGGTCACCGGCGGTTTCTTCCGGCTCGCCGCGGATCGGTATTACGTCCCGATCACCGTTGCCGTCCCGGGCTCGGCGGTCACCGTCCCTCCGGGCAAGGACAAGGCCACGCTCGATGTTCTCGGCGTGGTCCGCGACGAGCAGGGGCGCCCCGTTGGCCGGATGAGACAAACGATGGATCTCGCAGCAGGGGCGGGCGCAGCGCTCGAGAGCAAACAGGTGCTGTATCAGTCCGGGGTCACGCTGCCGCCGGGCCGTTTCGCGCTCAAGGTCGTGGTGCGCGAGAACGTCAACGGCGCGGTCGGATCGTTCGAGACCGGTGTCGTCGTCCCCGAGCTGAAACAGGCACCGGTCAAAGTCAGCTCGGTGATCCTGAGCACTCAGCTGCAGACCCAGGCGGCGCGCGGACGAACCGACAATCCGCTGGTGCGGGACGGCATGCAGATCGTGCCGAACGTGACGCACGTCGTCGGCCGCGACCAGAAACTGTTTTTCTACTTCGAAGTGTATGAGCCGGCCGTCGCCGAATCGATGCCCGACGTGCGGGCAAGCCTCGCGTTCTATCGGGGAAAGATCAAGGTGCTCGAGACGCCCGTGGTCGAACGGGCCGCACTCGATGCTCCGGATCGGAAGGCGGCACTCTTCAGACTCGAGGTGCCGGCGGACGCGTTCAAGCCGGGACTCTATACCTGCCAGGTCAACGTCATCGATGCGGCGGCGGGAAAGTTCGTGTTTCCGAGGCTGGCGATGCTGGTACGGTGAGCGGGTCGGTCGGGTCTAAAGACCCGGCCCTACGGGTGACAGCGCTTGCCTCTTCGTAGGGCAGGGTCTTTAGACCCTGCCCGCCCGACGCCTCACTCCCGACTCAGAGACACATTGACCGACGTCGTGTCCCCCCGGCGGACTCTGACTTCCGCGTTGTAGACGCGGTAGCCTTCCTTACGCACCGTGACCCGGTGCAGGCCATCGGCGAGCTGCAACGTGAGACTGCCGGCTTCCGGCGACTGCCACGGCTCGCCGT
>Ga0209382_10001675_pt1 | contig 34296 bp, 38 predicted proteins | sample SoiMetdeltSBSDD5_FD_187599 | JGI IMG/M metagenome (GOLD analysis project Ga0209382, IMG submission 187599) | Bulk soil microbial communities from a Populus tree surrounding site in Tennessee, USA - Soil MetaG P. deltoides SBSDD5 (SPAdes) (version 2) | ecosystem: Environmental > Terrestrial >... | reverse complement strand
TGGGCCGGAAGGCGGTGCACCCCCAACGGGATTCGAACCCGTGTCGCCACCTTGAAAGGGTGGTGTCCTAGGCCACTGGACGATGGGGGCGGGCCCCCGAAGGGCGACGGCACACAGTAGCAGCCGAGCCCGGTGGCCCAAATCCGGCTTTTGGGGCCTCCGGGCAGGGGAGGTTCTAAGCTGCTCCCCCTATGGCCCGGGCAGGCATGCGCAGGTGGCTGGCGAGCGGCATCGCCGTCGGAGCGCTGTTCGCGGTCGGCGCGTGCGCCAAGGACGACCCGGGCGCAGCGCTCAGCAACGCGGCCCCCAACCTCGAAGGCATCGCCCAGTGCAAGGACGTCTACAAGGCCGATGCACCGGTCGACCCGAAGACATTCGGTACCGCCTGCGTCCAGGGCGACAACATGGTCGTGCCCCGGGCGGTCAAGCTCCGCTGCACGGACAACAAGTACCTCTACTGGAACAAGTTCGCCTGGGGCTACGAGAAGGGACCGATGACGTTGCTCGACGAGGAGACGTCCTCGGCGCTCGACACGCCGGCCTACAACGAGTCGCTCAAGTGCCTCAAGACGACTGCCTCGGGGGCGCAGCGGACCACGCTCCCCAGCCAGAGCTAGCGACGCAGCAGAGCTAGTTGGCGTTCGGCTCGGGCCCCAGGCCGGGCCCGGAGCCCGGACCACCCGGCGAACCAGGCGAGCCAGGAGCACCCGGCGCATCGGGTGTCGACGGCGGCGGCAGGTCGTCGCCCAGTGCCACCACCACCTGGTGGAGCAGCTCGCCCAGGTACTCGTAGACCGCGTAGGCGAACGCCTCGGGGTCGTCGGGGTCGAGCAGCGGGATGGTCTCGTCGACGTCCAGCCGGGTGCCGAGCACCAGCCGCAGCGAGTTGAGGGCCAGCATCCACGCCCCCAGCTCCTCCTCGGTGACGTCGCCCCCGCCCACCGTCCGGTCGACCACTTCGAGCGCGGCCAGCTTCCGCTCGACCAGCTCGTCCCGGGTCAGCACCTGGTACCCGGCATCGCGCTCGACGTCGTCGGGGTACGCCGGCGGGAACAGCCGCTGCAGGTGGGGCTCGTCGGTGGACACCAGCAGCTGCTCGCGCAGCTGGCCGATCAGCTCCCGCACCAGCAGCTGCTCGTTCGATCGCAGCTTCACCCGGTAACGCCCCGGGCCCTTGCGCCGAATCCGGTCCCGCATCAGAACGACCTCAGTCCTGCTGCATGGTCGCCCAGAGGGCGTGCTCGTGCAGGCGGAAGACGTCGAGCTCGGCCTTCTCCCGGGTCCCCGAGGAGACCACGGCCTTCCCGTCGTAGTGCACCTGGAGCATCAGCTTCTCGGCCACCTCGTGGGGGTAGCCGAACAACTTCTGCAGCACGTAGGTGACATAGGACATGAGGTTGATCGGGTCGTTCCAGACGATGACGACCCACGGGCGGTCAGGGTCGACCACCTCGTCGCCAACCGGTCGCTCCACCTCGACCGGCGCAACCTCAAGCGGCACTGAGCCGACGATCGGCATCGCCGTCCATTGTCGCACGCGTTCCGCCCAGACCCCAGCTCTCCGGTTCGGTCATCCCGAGGCGCACGTTGAGCACGGCGAGCCACACCAGCGCCGACCCCAGCACGTGGATGCCCACCAGCAGGGCAGGCACCCCGGTGAAGTACTGGGTGTACCCGATGGCGCCCTGCACGACTGCGACGCCGATCAGCACCCGCAGCCGGCTGAGGACCCGGGGCGACGCGTCCCCGTCCGACGCCCTGGCCAGCACGAACAGCGTGACCCCGAGGAACAGCAGCACCGCCAGCCCGTGCACCCGGGCCGCGGCCTCGATCCCGAACGGCAGCCGCTTGGCGTCCTCGTCCCCGGCGTGGGGGCCCGACCCGGTGACGACCGTCCCCGTGATCAGGGCCAGCCCCGCCAGGACGAGCAGCGCATCGCCGGCCCGCCGCAACGACGGCACGACGACCGGTCGCCGCACCTCGTCGGCTGAACGATCGGGCTCGCACGCCTTCGCGTGCAGCACCAACGCGTTCCACAGGGCGCCGAGCGAGAGCAGGAAGTGGCCGATGACCGACACCGGGGTCAGGTGGAGCCACACCACCATCGCTCCCACCAGCCCGTTGGCGAACACCCAGATCGGCAGGCCGGTCGACCAGCGCACGAGGTCGTCACGGCGGGGCCGACGTCGCCGGGCCCCCACCGCGGCCACCACGGTGACGATGCCCACCGCGGCGGTGACCAGCCGGTTGCCCTCCTCGATCCACCCGTTGATCGAGTTGGCGCCGTGGGGCGTGAAGCTGTCCGACTCGCACCGGGGCCACGTCGAGCAGCCCAGGCCCGAGCCGGTCAGGCGGACGGCGGCCCCGGTCACCATGATGAAGACCAGCAGGACCAGCGTCACCAGCGTGATGCGGCGATAGGTCGAGGGGGTGATGACCCGAGCGTACGCAACAGAGGCCGTTCGCCTGGAATGCCGGAAAGGGGCGGTCCTAGGCTGCGCCGAAGTGTCCCTGACCGACTCCGTGACCGCCGTTCCCGCCACAGTGCGTGCCGACCGAACGTGGCGGCAGACCGTCGGTTCCTACGTCGCTCTCACCAAGCCGCGGATCATCGAGCTGCTGCTGGTCACCACGGTCCCGACGATGATCGTGGCCGAGCGGGGCCTGCCGTCGCTCTGGCTGATGACCGCCACCGTCATCGGCGGGACGCTCGCCGCTGGCGGCGCCAACGCCATCAACATGTACGTCGACCGCGACATCGACCAGGTGATGGACCGCACCAAGAAGCGGCCGATCGCCAGCGGCGCGGTGAGCCCCCGCAGCGCCCTCGTCTTCGCGATCACCATCGAGGCCGCCGCCTTCGCCTTCCTCTGGGCCGCCGTCAACCTGCTCTCCGCGGGCCTCGCCCTCGGCGCCTGCCTCTTCTACGTCTTCGTGTACACGCTGTGGCTGAAGCGGACGTCGAAGAACAACATCGTCATCGGCGGCGCCGCCGGCGCGGCGCCCGTGCTGATCGGCTGGTCGGCCGTGACCAACAGCCTGGCCTGGCCGCCCGTCATCCTCTTCGCCGTGATCTTCATCTGGACGCCGCCGCACTTCTGGTCGCTGGCCATCAAGTACCGCGAGGACTACGCCAAGGTCGACGTCCCCATGCTCCCGGTGGTGGCCAGCCTGCGCACCACCGCCGTCAGCATCTTCCGCTACACACTCGCCCTCGTCGCGCTGACCGTCGCCTTCGCCCCGGTCGCCGACATGGGCGGCCTCTACCTCGCCTCGGCGATCGTGCTGGGAGGGGTGTTCATCTGGTACTCCGTCCGCCTCATGCGGGACGCGTCGCCGGCCGTGGCCATGCGGCTCTTCGGCTGGTCGATCACCTACCTCACCTTGCTCTTCGGGGCCATGGCCGTGGACCGGTTGCTCTGAGATGCGTACAACCAACAGATTTCGTGGCCGGAGATTTCATGTGACTAAATTCCCGAGCCGACACTTTCCCCAGACCGTGGTGCGTTCATGACCGTGACCGAAGCTCCTCGCGACGTCCAAGACGCCGCCGCAGTCGACATCGAGCCCGCGTCACCGACGGGGCTCGCCGCTCTGGTCGGTTCGGGTGACCCCCGGGCGATCGGCAACCTGTTCGTCGGGACCTCGCTGCTGTTCCTGCTCGTGACCGCGGTGACCGGGCTGCTGGTCGGCTTCGAGCAGGTCGACGTCGAGAAGGCCGACAACATCCTGAGCAGCGACACGCTGTCCCAGGTCGTCACCCTGCACAGCATCAGTGGGCTGTTCCTGGTGGTGCTGCCGCTGCTGCTCGGCATCGCCACCGCCGTGGTGCCGCTGCAGATCGGCGCTTCGACCGTGGCCTTCCCCCGGGCCAGCGCCGCCGGCTACTGGTCGTTCCTGGTGGGGGGCGGCCTGCTGCTGGCCTCCTACGCCCTCAACGGCGGGCCCTTCGGCGGCGACGCCGACGGCGTGGCGCTGTTCATCGTGGCGTTCGTGCTGGTGCTCGTCGCCCTGTGTGTCGCCACGGTCTCGGTGGTGACCACCGTCGTGGCCCTCCGAGCCCCGGGCATGACGCTGCGCCGCACGCCGCTCTTCTCGTGGTCGATGCTCGTCGCCGGGAGCATCTGGCTGCTGACGTTGCCGGTCCTCGCCGGCATCCTCGTGCTGTCCTACGTCGACCTCACCTGGGGCACCGGCTTCATGGGCGGCGCCAACGGCCTCTACAGCCGGATCATGTGGGTGTTCTGGCAGCCGACGCTCTACGCCTTCGCCATCCCGGCGCTCGGTATCATCGCCGACATCGTCCCGGTGTTCGCGCAGCGCCGCCACCAGCGCCACGCGGTCGCCATGTTCGCCATCGGCCTCTTCGGCGCCCTCAGCTTCGGCGCCTGGGCCAACGTCGCCGTCACCGGGCTGTTCGACGAGATCGACCCCCAGCCGACGCCGTGGCTCTACAAAGGCCCCTGGGTCGCGGTCAGCTTCATCATCGTGGTGCCGCTGCTGGCGCTACTGGGCCTCTGGGCACTGACGCTCACGACCGGAAAGGTCAGGCTCGGCAGCCCGCTGCTGTTCGCGCTGGTCGCCGGCACGCTGCTGCTCGTCGGCGTGGCGGGCGGGGTGGGCACGGCCATCGACCAGCTCGACGTCGACGGCACCACCTGGATGACCGCCCAGAGCTACGCCGTGCTGCTGGCGGCGCTCACCGCCGGCTTCGGCGCCCTGGCGTACTGGGGCCCCAAGCTCTACGGCCGGACGCTGAGCGAGGCGTCGACCCGCCTGACGGCCACCCTGCTGCTCGCCGGCACCGTGGTCCTCGTCGTGCCCTACGCCATCGCCGGCCTGCTCGACCAGCCCCGCCTCCTCGACTTCAACCTCGACGCGATCGATGGTGACGTCAGCACGATCGAGACCCTGAACACGGTGTCCGCCATCGGCGGGGTCATCGTGGTGCTGGGCCTGCTGCTCGGCATCCTCGGCGTCGTCGGTGCCCTGATCGGCCGCAAGGGCACCAGCCCCGGTGACGATCCCTGGGCCGGCCACACGCTCGAGTGGGCCACCTCGTCGCCCCCGCCGGTCGGGAACTTCGCGAGCCTGCCGGAGATCACGTCCGAGGCCCCGCTGTACGACGCCCGTCACGCCGCGCTGCGTACCACCACGGAGGCATCCGCCTGATGGCCGATACGCCCGCCGTCGCCACCGCGTCCACCGCGCCTGGCCCCGGCCTCGAGATCTTCAGCGAGGCGCCGGCGCCCGAACCCCGCCGCCCCCGGGTGCTGCTGGTCGGCACCGCCATGGCCGCCGGCGCCGCCGCCACCGGCGTACTGGCGATGGTCGCCCTCTACGTGCAGCTGCGGGACGAGACCATCGGCTCGGGCCGGACCTGGCTGCCCGAGGACGCCAACGTCGAGCTGACCCCCGGCAACATGGGCCTGGTCTCGCTGGTCATGTCGATGGTGACCGTGGCTTGGGCCGTCTACGCGCTCCGCAACAACGATCGCGTCCACGCCGGGCTGGCCATCCTCGTCTCGATGACCTTCGGCGCCGCGTTCATCACCGACACCTGGTACTTCTGGACCCAGGCCGGCCTGGTCGTCGGCCGGGACCCCCAGGCGGTGCTGATCTACGCCATCACCGGCGCCTCGGTCGCCATGGTGGCCGCGGGAATGATCTTCCTCCTGGTCATGGCCTTCCGGGCGCTCGGTGGCCAGCTCACCGGGCGGGCCTCCGAGGGCGTCGAGGCCGCCGCACTGTTCTGGTACGTCACCATCGCGGTCTGCGCGGTGGTCTGGTACGCGATCTACGTCACGAAGTAGGGATCGAACGGATGATCACCACCGGTACCAAGTGGTTCTTCGGGTTGGGCATCGTCACGCTCGCCCTGGCCGCCGCCTACGGCTGGACCACCGGCGGCAACGGGCTCGGCCCAGTGACCGTCGGCTACAAGGGCGGCATCGGGGACCACTTCGGCTACGGCATCCTGCTCGTCGCCGGGATCATCAGCCTGGCGCAGGGCCTGGTGCTCGCCGCCTGGCGTGACGCCGACCCGCAGGCCCAGGCCCAGGTCGCCAGCCTCGACGCGGTGCCGGTCCTCCGGCCCGCCGCCGCGAGCTACTGGCCGGCGGTCGCCGCCTTCGGGGCGGGCCTCGTGGCGGTCGGCCTCGTGGCCGGCCCGCCGCTGTTCATCGCCGGCCTGGTCCTGCTGGGGATCGTCGTCGTCGAGTGGACGGTGCAGACGTGGGCCGACAACGCCACCGGCGACCCCGCCACCAACCGGCGCATCCGCAACCGCCTGATGAACCCCATCGAGTTCCCGGTGGCAGGCGTGCTGGGCGCAGCGCTGGTGGTGCTCTCGTTCTCGCGCTTGTTCCTGACCGCATCGAAGGACGGCTCGGTGATCGCCGCGATGGTCGCCGGCACCATCGTGCTGGTCGTCGGTTGGTTCCTTGCCGCCCGCCCCAGGCTCAGCAGCAACGTCGTCGTCGGCCTGCTGCTCGCCCTGGCGGTGATCGTCATCGGCGTCGGGGTCGGCAGCGCGGTCAACGGCGAGCGGAGTTTCCACGAGGCCGGCACCGAGGAAGAAGGGCAATGATGAGGGAAGCACTGGCCCGTCGAGTCGTCAGGCTGGCCCCGGTCGCGTCGCTGGTGGCGCTGCTGAGCGCCTGCGCGTCCGACGCACCCCAGGACACCTTCAAGCCCGAGGGCCCCATCGCCCGCGACATCAAGAACCTGGCCACGCCGGTGTTCCTGGTGGCCGGCGTGGTGTTCGTGCTCGTCGAGTTCGGCACGCTCGTCCTCGTCCGCCACTTCCGGGCCCGCAAGGACCAGCCCGAGGACGAGTTCCCGCCCCAGACCCACGGCAACACCAAGCTGGAGATCCTCTGGACCATCGCCCCGGCGGTGCTGCTCGCCGTCATCGGCGTGTTCACGGTGATCACCATCTTCAAGGTCGACGCATACGCCGACGACGCCACCATGACGGTGAAGGTCACCGGCCAGCAGTGGTGGTGGGCCTACGAGTACGACACCGACGGTGACGGCAAGACCGACATCACCACGGCCAACGACCTCGTGATCCCGGCCAACACCATGGTGAAGCTCGAGGTCACCTCGCGGGACGTCATCCACTCGTACTGGATCCCCCGGCTCAACGGGAAGAAGGACGCAGTGCCGGGCGAGGTCCACGAGCTGAGCATCGAGTCCGATGATGTCGGCACGTTCATCGGCAACTGCACCGAGTTCTGCGGCCTGTCCCACACCTACATGCGCCAGCGCCTGGTGGCCCTGGACAAGAGCGACTACGACGCCTGGGTGGCGAACCAGATCGAGGACGCCAGCGAGCCGACCGACGACCAGGCCAAGGCCGGCGCGGAGCTGTTCGCCACCACGTGCTCGCGCTGCCACCTGGCTCGGGGCATCAACGACGACGAGTACGAGAAGGCCGGCAGCGGCGACGACCTCGTCTCCGGCCCCGGGCCCGACCTGACGCACTTCGCCACCCGCGGGGCCTTCGCCGGTGCGACGTTCAACCTCTGGGAGACCAGCGACAAGAACGACATCGTCCAGTGGGACGAGATCGGCAAGACGCTGGACAAGGAGAACCTGGAGAACTGGCTCCGGAACCCGCCCAAGGCGAAGCCGATGGATCCCGCCGACCCCGATACCACTGACGTCGGGCGCGGCATGCCCGACCTGAACCTGACCGAAGAACAGATCGACCAGCTGGTCGCGTTCCTCGAGACGCTCGACTAGGAGCACCTGCGATGGCGATCGTCGAACGACCTGCTACCCCCGCCCTCCAGCTGCCCCCCGGGGCCGCGGTGGCGGAGCGCCCGCTGGGTGTCTTCACGCGCCCGACGGCCACCACCGGCTGGCGCAGCTGGCTGACCACCGTCGACCACAAGCGCATCGGCATCATGTACGGCGCCGCCGCGCTGTTCTTCTTCTTCATGGGCGGGGTCGAGGCCCTGATGATCCGGGTCCAGCTCACGGCCCCGGACAGCAAGCTCTACTCGGCCGACCTCTACAACCAGATCTTCACCATGCACGGCGTGACGATGATCTTCCTGGTCGTCATGCCGATGGGCGCGGCGTTCATGAACTACCTCATGCCGCTGCAGATCGGCGCCCGGGACGTGGCGTTCCCCCGCCTGAACGCCTTCAGCTTCTGGACGTTCCTGTTCGGCGGCATCTTCCTGAACACCTCGTGGTTCCTGGGCGGCGGCGCCAACGGCGGCTGGTTCGCCTACGCGCCCAACACCAGCGTCACGTTCTCGCCCGGCCACGGCATGGACTTCTACGCGCTGGGCCTGCAGATCACCGGCATCGCCTCGCTGGTGGGTGCGATCAACCTGATCGTCACCGTGCTCAACATGCGGGCGCCCGGCATGACGCTGATGAAGATGCCGGTCTTCACCTGGATGGCGTTCGTGACCCAGCTGCTGCTGGTGTTCGCGATCCCGGTCATCTCGGTGGCACTGGTCCTGCTGACGCTCGACCGCACCTTCGACGCCAACTTCTTCAACACCGCAGCCGGCGCCGACGCCCTGCTGTGGGAGCACCTCTTCTGGATCTTCGGCCACCCGGAGGTCTACATCCTGATCCTGCCAGCCTTCGGTGTGGTGTCGGAGATCATCCCGGTGTTCTCCCGCAAGCCGATCTTCGGCTACCCGTTCATGGTGTTCTCGGGCATCGCGATCGGCTTCATGGGCTGGGGCGTGTGGGCCCACCACATGTTCGCCTCGGGCATGGGCCCCATCTCGGTGGCGGCCTTCTCGATGTCGACGATGTTCATCGCCGTGCCCACCGGCGTGAAGATCCTGAACTGGCTGGCGACCATGTGGGGCGGTCGCATCACGTTCTCGACGCCCATGCTGTTCGCCATCGGCCTGGTCACGATGTTCACCATCGGTGGCCTCTCGGGCGTCACCCACGCGGTGGCCCCGGCCGACACCCAGCAGACCGACACCTATTACATCGTCGCCCACTTCCACTACGTGATCTTCGGCGGCGCCCTGTTCGCCTTCCTGGGCGGCTTCTACTTCTGGTGGCCCAAGGTCTTCGGCTGGATCCTCAACGACAAGGTCGGCAAGTGGCAATTCTGGTTGACGCTCATCGGCTTCAACCTGACCTTCGGGCCGATGCACATCCTGGGCCTGCAGGGCATGCCCCGCCGGCAGCACTCCTACAAGGAGGGCTACGGCTTCGAGCTGTGGAACCACGTGGCCACGGTCGGTGCCTTCATCATCGCCCTGGCCTTCCTGGTGTTCGCCTACAACATCATCGCCAGCTGGCGGGCCCACAAGGCCAACCCGGTCAACCCCGGGCCCGACCCGTGGGACTCCCGGAGCCTCGAGTGGATGCTCCCGTCGCCGACCCCGGCCCACAACTTCGACGAGGTCCCGACGGTGTCGCACCTCGACGAGTTCTGGCACCGCAAGTACGCCGAGGACGAGACCGGCAAGGTCGTGCGGGTGGCCACCTCCGAGGAGGCGGCCCAGAAGGGCGACGCCACCAACGTCCACCTGCCCTCGCCGTCGTACTGGCCGCTGGTGCTGGCCGCGGCCCTGCCGCTCATCGGCTACGGCCTCATCTTCAGCCCGGCGTTCGCGGTGGTCGGTGGCATCACCGTCCTGCTGGCGGCCTACGGCTGGGGCCTGGAGCCGGCCGACGACCCGGAGGCCCACCACGCCCACGCCGCGCACGACGAGCACGATGAGCACGGCGACGGCGACGACGGCCCGGGGGACGACGACGGGGACGACAGCCCGGAGCCCAAGGATGACGATGACGGCGAAGTCGTGGCTGCGTCGGTGAAGGAGAGCTCGGACGATGAGTGATCACATCCTGACCCTCGGCGGCGTCCAGGAGGAGCAGCCGGCGCACGACGCCCACGCCACGTCGACCGGCATCTCCAACGAGAAGCTGGCGATGTGGGTGTTCCTGGGTTCGGACTGCCTGCTGTTCGGCGCCCTGATCTCGACCTACCTGCTGCTGCGCCACCGCAGCACCACCGGGCCGGAGCACCTGCGGGTGCCCAAGGACGTGTTCGACATCCCGTTCACGTCGGTGTCGAGCTTCGTGCTGCTGATGAGCTCGCTGACCATGGCGCTGGCCGTGGGGGCAATCCACCGCGGCGACATCCGTCGCTGCCGGGCCTTCCTGGCCACCACCGCCCTGCTGGGCGCCACCTTCATCGGCGGCCAGGTCTACGAGTTCACCGCCTTCAAGCGGGAGGGCTTGGGCTTCACGACCAACCTGTTCGGTTCGGCCTTCTACACGCTGACCGGCTTCCACGGCGCCCACGTGAGCATCGGCATCATGTTCCTGCTGTCGCTGTTCGTGATGTCGCTGCGGGGCAACCTCGGACCCGACAAGGCCGAGACCGTCGAGATCTTCGGCTTGTACTGGCACTTCGTCGACATCGTGTGGATCCTGATCTTCACGATCGTCTACCTGATCCCGTAGAGGTGGGAGCCACGTCATGAGCACCGACCTGCAGACCCACCTGGGCAGCCCGTTCGAGCCGCATCACGAGACGCACGAGCACGCGCACCCCAGCGACAAGCTGTACATCGTCACGGCGCTGATCCTGGCGGTCATCACCGCGGCCGAGGTGGCGACCTACTTCATCGAGGGCTTCGGTGACCTCAACACCGGTGCCCAGATCGCCATCCTGTTCCCGATGATGATCGCCAAGTTCGTGGTCGTCTGCGGGTGGTTCATGCACCTGAAGTACGACAACCCGATCTTCCGGCGGATCTTCGTCTTCGGGTTGGTGCTGGCGGTCTGCGTCTACATGGTGGCGCTGACGTCGCTGCACCTGTTCGGCGACGCCGCCTAGGCGTCGACCCCGCACGGCGGCGCCGCCTGCTCCTCGGCGAGCGCCGTGAGCGCGGCGTCGTGCACCGCCCAACCCTCGTCGACGAACAGCTGGTCGACCGCGGCCCGCAGCCCGGGGTCCGTCGCCCGGTCGAGCCAGCTCTCGGCCGACGTGCCCATGAGCGACTGCAGCCGCCGCGACCGGTCCAGCAGCCCGACCAGCAGCGCCCGCTGGTCGGTGAGCTGCAGCGCTGCGCCGCTGTCGGTGACCAGGTGGCCTCGCGTCTCGACGTAGGCGTAGCAGGCGCCCAGCACCTCGCCGGACGGCAGGGTCACCCGGACACCGCCGAGGGCGGGATCGCCTGCCGGGATGAGCACCCGGCGGTACCCCGGCTCGGATCTGTCCATGGCGGCGAGCTGGTCGGCGTCGAGCCATTGCACGAACAGCCGGGACGACAGGCCGGGCCCCGTGACCGCGGTCGCAGGGATGTAGCCGACGGCGGACAGGTGGGCGGCGTAGCTCGCGGCCAGGCCCTCGACGGCGGCGAGCACCAGCGGCACGACGGTCGACACCCCGGCGCGGTCGAACTTGAAGCGCAGCTGCGACGGCGCTGCGTTCGAGCCGACGGCGAGGACCGGCGTCCGGACCTCGGCCCGGGGCGAGCTCTGGCGGATCAGGGCGTCGTCGAGGGGCAGGGCCTCGTCGCCCAGCACGATGCGGGCTCGGCCGAGCCCCTGGGCCGGCTGGAGCTGCAGGTCGTAGCGGGCGTCCCGGGTGAGCAGGATCGACTCGGTCGGCCAGCGGCCGGGATAGCTGAGCGGCTTGAGCCGGGGGGCATCGGTGGCCTCCCAACCGTGATCGTCACCGGGCCAACGGCCGCCCACGCCCATCGTCCTCTTCTACCCGCTACCGGTCCGGTTCCCAGCGGAAGTACGTGATGGCGAGGGCGACCGCCACGATCGCCCACACGGCCAGGACCGGCCAGACCCAACCGGCGACCGAGCCGTCGGTGAAGGCGCCGTGGAGCGCCTCGCTGAGTGCGGTGGACGGCAGGGCCTGGGCCATGTGGCGCATGCCGATCGGCAGCTTCTTCAGGGGGAACACCATCCCGGAGAACAGCAGCAGCGCCAGGAATATGGCGTTCGACACCGCCAGGTTCACCAGCGCGGGCAGCCGCCCGGCGAGGAACAGCGCCATGCCGACGAACGCCACGGTGGCGAGCACGATGGCCGCGATCGCCGGCAGCGGGGCGAGATCGGGCGCCCACCCGAGGGCGAACGCGGTGCCGACGATGACCACGGCCTGGATGCCGAGGATGGTCAGCGACGACAGCACCTTCGCCGCCACCAGCCGGGATCGGCCGAGCGGCGTGGTGCCCAGCCGCTTCAGCACCCCGTACGAGCGGTCGAACCCGGTGGCGATGGCGAGGTTGGCGAACGCCGTCGACAGCACCGCGAGCGCCAGGACGCCCGGCGCCAGGTACTTCACCGGGTCGCCGTCGATCGGCAGCACGTCGACCATCGAGAAGAACACCAGGATCCCCACCGGGATCCCCAACGTCAGCAGCAGAGACTCCCCGTTCCTGAGGGTGAGCGCCAGCTCGAGCTTCAGCTGGGCGGTGAGGGCCTTCACGCCGACTCCACCTCCTCCGCGATCCCACCCGATCTCGGTGGAACGGCGAGATCGTCGTGACTGTCGGGATCCGTGAGCCGGACGAAGATGTCCTCGAGGGAGCGCCGCCCGGTCCTGAGATCGGTCAGGACGATGTCGTGTTCCGCCAGCCAGGCCGTCAGCCCGGCTACGAGCGCAGGCGTGGCGGCTGTTCCCACCAGGTACTCATCGCCCCGGACCGCGGCGACCGGCAGGCCGCCCAGCCGCTCCGACAGCGCCGCGGTGTCGAGGCCGGCGGTCGCGCGGAAACGGATCTCCTCGTCGGTGGCGGCGCTGGAGCGCAGCTCGTCGAGGCTGCCGGACGACACCAGTCGGCCCCGGTCGATGATGACGACCCGGTCGGCGACCCGCTCGGCCTCGTCGAGGTCGTGGGTCGACAGCAGCACGGTGACGCCTTCGGCCCGCAGCTCGTCGACCATGGCCCGGATCTGCTGGCGCCCGGCGGGGTCGACCCCGGCGGTGGGCTCGTCGAGGAAGGCCACCTGGGGCCGGCCGACCAGCGCCAGCGCCATGGCCAGGCGCCGCTGCTCGCCGCCCGACAGCTGCCGCACCGTGCGGCGCTCCAGCCCCACCAGGCCGAGCCGCTCGAACAGCTCGTCGGCGGCCCGCGGCGCCTCGTAGAGCGCGGCAGCGTGGTGGACCAGCTCGCCGGCCCGGGCGGCCGGGTGCATGCCCCCGTCCTGGAGCATGACGCCGATCCGGGTGACCAGCAGCCGGTGGTCCCGCTGGGGGTCGAGGCCGGTGACCGCCAGCTTCCCGGTGACCGGCCGGCGCAGGCCCTCCAGCGCCTCGATGGTCGACGTCTTCCCGGCACCGTTGCGACCCAGCACGCAGGTGACCTGACCGGCCTCGGCGGTGAACGAGAGCTCGTCGACCGCCGTCACGTCGCCGTAGCGGATCGTGAGGCGCTCGACCTCGATGGCGGCCATGGTCTCGGAACGCTACAACCCGTTCCTAAGGAGTCCGGCATCCCCGGTACTCTCGATCGATGCTCGATCTCCGCCTGATCCGCTCGGAGCCCGAGGCCGTCAAGGCCGCCTTGGACCGCCGGGGTTCGGGCGTGTCCGAGGTGATCGACCGCATCCTCGAGATCGACACGGAGCAGCGTCGCCTCGCCGGTCAGCGGGACGAGATCCGGGCCCAGGTGAAGTCGGTGTCGAAGGACGTCGGCCGGCTGCGGGGCCAGGGCAAGGCCGACGAGGCCGAGGCCCGCATGGCCGAGAGCCGCGAGCTCGGCCAGCAGGAGAAGCAGCTCGCCGCCGAGGCCGACCGCCTGGCCGACGAGGTGCGCCAGCTGCTGCTGCGGACACCCAACCTGCCCAGCGACGACGCCCCCACCGGCGCCGGGGAGGCGGACAACGTGGTGCTCCGCACCGAGGGCTACGACCCCGCGGCCTACACGGACGCCCAACGGGTGCCGCACTGGGACATCGGCAACGCGCTCGGGATCCTCGACATCGAGCGGGCCACCAAGATCTCGGGCGCCATGTTCGTCATGTACCGGGGCTGGGGCGCCCGACTGCTGCGGGCCATGATCCAGCTGAGCCTCGACCACAACGCCGACGCCTACGAGGAGGTCCGGCCGCCGACGCTGGTGAAGACCGAGACCATGGTGTCGACCGGCCACCTGCCCAAGTTCGAGGAGGACGCCTACCACCTCGAGCGGGACGACCTCTGGGCCATCCCCACCGCCGAGGTGCCGCTCACGTCACTGCACCGTGACGAGGTGCTGGCCGGCGCCGAGCTGCCCCGCCGCTACATGGCCCACACCTCGTGCTTCCGCCGGGAGGCGGGCTCGGCCGGCAAGGACACCCGGGGCCTGCTGCGCACGCACGAGTTCGACAAGGTCGAGCTGCTGGCCATCGCCACCGACCAGGCCCAGGCCATCGCCTGCCAGGAGGACGTGCTCGCCCGCAGCGAGGCCGTGCTCCAGGAGCTCGGGCTGGCCTACCGGGTGCTCGACCTCTGCACCGGCGACCTCGGCAACTCGGCCCGCCGCACGTGGGACATCGAGGCGTACGCGCCCGGCGTCGACATGTGGCTGGAGGTCTCGTCGGTGTCGTGGTTCGGCGACTACCAGGCCCGCCGGGCGGCCATCCGCTTCAAGTCGGACGACCCCGCGACGAAGGGCACCCACGTGTGCCACACGGTCAACGGGTCGGCCATGGGCTGGCCGCGCACCGTGGCCGCCTACCTCGAGACCCACCGCCAGGCCGACGGCTCGATCGCCATCACCCCAGCGCTCCGCCCCTACCTCGGCGGCGCCGAGTCCTTCGGCTGAGCGCCCGGCGACCACCCCCAGCGTTACTGGACTACTATCCAATAACACGTTCCAGATAGCGTTCAGAGCCATGTCGCGCATCTGGGCCTGGCTCGGCCTGAACCTGGGCAAGCACGCCGGCGTCGTGTCGGTCGTCGGCCTGCTGGTCACGTTGATCCTCGGCTTCGGGGCGACCCGCCTCGACTTCGCCACCGGCCAGGACTCGTACCTCAACAAGGACGACCAGGTCTACATCGACAACGTCGACTACCAGAGCCTGTTCGGCGGCCAGGCGATGCTGACCCTCTACACCATGGACGAGGGCAAGACGGTCACGGACTTCTTCACCGCCGACAACCTCGCCCGGCTCACCGCCCAGGAGAAGCAGCTGCGGGCCACCGAGGGCGTGCTCGACGTCGTGAGCCCGATCACCGCCCTGCAGTTCACCGACAACCTGGTGGCCAGCGAGTCGGGCAACCCGGCCGACAGCGTGGCCGGCAAGATCCTGCTCAACGCGGCGGCGCGGGAGACCGACCCGGCCAAGTCGCAGATCCGCACCGAGGACGCCCTCGCGACCCTCACCCGGATCAACGCCGTGCAGGGCGAGCACACGCTCGACAACCCCGAGTGGGTCGACTTCCTGCTGCACGACAACCAGGGCGACATCCGCAAGTCACTGCGGCCGTTCTTCCCCGACGAGGGCCACGCCCAGATGGTCAGCCGCCTCACCGGCAACGCCTCGCTGGAGGAGGAGGGCGAGGCGGCCACCGCGGTGATCGACATCACCGACGAGAAGATGGACAACGCCTCGGTCGTCACCACCGGTGCAGCCGAGCTGCTGAAGCAGCTCAACGACTACCTCCGGGGCGGCATGTTCATGCTGGGCGCCATCGCCGTGGCGATCATGGTGCTGATCCTCCTGGTGCTGTTCGACGTGCGCTGGCGCCTGCTGCCGATGGCGGTGGTGCTGGTCGGCGTGGTGTGGGCGTTCGGCCTGGCCGGCTACCTCGGCATCCCGCTGTCGGTGGTCACCATCGCCGGGTTGCCGGTCATGCTCGGCGTGGGCATCGACTACGCCATCCAGATGCACTCCCGCATCGAGGAGGAGGTGGTCATCGACCGGGCCACCCACCCGATCCAGGAGAGCGCCCGCAACCTGGGCCCGGCCCTGCTGGTCGTCACCTTCGACGCCGTCTTCGCCTTCCTGGCGCTGCGCTTCGCCCAGGTGCCGATGATCCGGCACTTCGGCCTGCTGCTGGCGGTCGGCATCGCGGCGATCTGCTTCTGCAGCATCATCATGCCGCTGTCGATCCTCGGCATCCGCGAGTACCGCTCGCCGACCAAGGGCCGCGACTTCACCACGGGCCCGCTCGGCCGCCTGGTGGTGTGGCTGGGCAGCCTGCCCGCCAAGACCGGGCTGGGCCTCGCGCTGGTGGCGGTCCTGATCTTCGCCGGCGGCATGGCGGTGGAGAGCAAGCTGACCCTGCAGACCGACCCGGAGCGGTGGGTGAACCAGGACAGCGAGGTCATCCACAAGATCAACACGCTGAAGGCCGAGGTGAACTCGGCGTCGGAGCTCGGCATCTTCGTCCAGTCCGACGACGTCTTCGACGATGAGACGGTCACCTTTGTCGACCACTTCGCCCGGCAGGAGCTGGCCGAGCGGCCCGAGCAGCTGCTGACCGCGTCATCGATCGTGACGACGGTCAGCTTCCTCCTCGACATCCCGGGCGCCTCGACGCTGGCCCCCACCGGCGCCGATGTGCGTGCGGCCTACGACGTGGCGCCTGATGACATCCAGACCGCTACCGCCGACCCGGACAAGGGCGCGCTGAACCTGATCTTCCGCACGGCGTCGGGCTCGCTGGAGGAGACGGCGGTCTACGTCGACGAGATCACCAACCAGATCGACCCGCCCCAGGGCGTGAGCGCCACGCCGTCGGGCTTGGCGGTCGTCGGCGTCGGCCTCCTCCACAACCTGGAGGACAACCGGATCCTGCTGACCTACCTGGCGATCGCCTTCGTCGGCATCTTCCTCGCCTTCCGGCTGAAGAGCCTCGTGCGCTCGCTGCTGTCGCTGGTGCCGGTGCTCATCGCCGTGGGCGTCGCGTCCCTGGCGGCCTGGGTGCTCGGCCTCAAGCTCAGCCCGATGACCGCGGTGGGCGGGCCATTGGTGGTGGCGGCCTGCACCGAGTTCACGTCGCTGATCCTGCTGCGCTACCTCGAGGAGCGCCGCCGGGGCCTGGAGCCGCGGGACGCGGTCGACGTTACGGCGCAGCGGACGGGTCGGGCGTTCATCGTGTCGGCCTGCACCGCGATCGCCGGTGTGGCGGTCATCGCGTGCTCGTCGCTGCCGCTGCTGCGGGACTTCGGGATCGTGGTGGCGCTGAACGTGGCGGTGGCGTTGCTCTCGGCGCTCGTGGTGCTCCCACCCATGCTGGTCTGGGCCGACAGGCACAACTGGGTGAGCCGCGGAATAGTTGACGAATCTGGTCGTGATCCTCGGGAAGTCACCCGCGAGGAAACATTGCAGCGGTAGGGTCCCCGCAATGTCGGCGCAGACGCCAGACGTTGCGATCCGTCTCGACCAGCTGACGAAGCAGTACCCGGGCGGCGCTCGGCCTGCGGTCGACTCGCTGGATCTCACCATCCCGAAAGGCGAGCTGGTCGCGCTCGTCGGGCCGTCGGGCTGCGGCAAGACCACGACGCTGAAGATGATCAACCGGTTGGTCGAGCCGACCGGCGGCACCGTGTGGATCGACGGGACCGACGCCCGCACGCTGCCGGCCCACGAGCTGCGCCGGGGCATCGGCTATGTCATCCAGCAGGCGGGGCTGTTCCCCCACCGCACGGTGGCCGCCAACATCGGCACGGTGCCGGCGCTGCTCGGTTGGAAGAAGGACCGCATCGCGGCGCGGGTCGACGAACTGGCCGAGCTGCTCGACCTCGACCCGACCCTGCTGCGGCGCTACCCGGCGGCCTTGTCGGGCGGTCAGCAGCAGCGGGTCGGCGTGGCCCGGGCGCTGGCGGCCGACCCACCGATCCTGTTGATGGACGAGCCGTACTCGGCCGTCGACCCGATCGTGCGGGCCCGGCTGCAGGACGAGCTGCTGTCGATCCAGCGCCGTCTCCAGAAGACCATCGTCCTCGTCACCCACGACATCGACGAGGCCATCAAGCTCGCCAACCGCATCGCCATCCTCAACGTCGGCGGCATCCTCGAGCAGGTCGGTACCCCCGAGGAGATGTTGCGGGCGCCCGCCAACGACTTCGTCGCCGACTTCCTGGGCGACGACCGCGGCATCAAGCGCCTCTCGCTGATCACCGTCGACGACGTCCCCCTGCGCGAGGGCCCGGTCGTGGAGGCCACCGACAGCCCCGACCACGCCCGGGCCGTCATGTCCGAGAACGGCGTCGACTGGGTGGGCGTCCGGGCCGATGGCCGGTTGCTGGGCTGGGTCGGCGAGGCCGACCTCAACGGCGACCCGACCGTCGGCGACGTCGAGGCCAAGCCGTTCCTCGCCACCTTCCGGCCGGGCATGTCGCTGAAGGCGGCGCTCGACGGAATCGTCACCTCCCAGACCCGGGTGGCGGTGGTGGTCGAGGACGACGACCGCTACCGGGGGATGCTGACCGTCGACGACCTGGCGGAAGGGATCACGGCGAGCGGTCCGGGGGAAGCCTGACCCGTGCTCTTCGCAACCGAGCCGTTGGTCCGGTGGAAGTGGGTCGGCGACCACCTGGACGAGATCTGGCAGGACCTGATCGAGCACATCCAGCTGACGGCCATCGCTGTCGGCATCGGGTTCGCGATCTCGCTGGTCCTGGCGATCGTGTCGATCCGCTACCGGTGGACCTACGGACCGATCGGCGCCTTCTGCGCGGTGCTGTACGCCATCCCCAGCCTCGCCCTGTTCGCCCTGCTCATCCCCATCGTCGGCCTCGGCGTCGTCCCGGCCGAGATCGCGCTGGTCGGCTACACGCTGCTGATCCTGCTGCGGAACATGGTGGCCGGGTTCGACGGCGTCCCGCCCGAGGTGCGGGAGGCGGCCGACGGCATGGGCTACGAGGGCTGGCGGCGGGGACTGCGCGTCGACCTGCCGCTCGCCCTGCCCGCGATCATCGCCGGCCTCCGGATCGCCACAGTCACCACGGTCGGCCTGGTCACGGTGGCCGCGCTGGTCGGCACCGGTGGCCTGGGCGCGCTGATCAACGACGGTCTCGACCGCGGTGACTTCCCGACCCCGGTCGTCGTCGGCTCGGTGCTGTCGATCGCGCTGGCGATCGTGCTCGACGTCATGTTCGTGCTCATCGAGCGGTTCGCGACGCCGTGGCGGCGCCGGCAGCGGCCGGACACGGTGATCAACCCGGACGAGCCGGTCGGAGCGGCCGCGGCCGCCGACGTCGCCGGCGGCGAGCTGGCCGGAGCAGGCGCGGGGGTGGCGAGCGGTGGGTGAGACGTGGCGCCAGATGTGGGACTACCTGGGCACCGACGCCGCCTGGCACGGCGAGAACGGCCTGCCCGCGCTGCTGTGGGCCCACCTGAAGCTGTCGTTCGCCTCGCTGCTGATCGCCGCGCTCATCGCGCTGCCGCCCGCGATCGTGCTGGGGCACATCAAGAAGGGCGCGCTGCTGGCGATCTCGGTGGTCAACATCGGCCGGGCCATCCCGTCGTTCGCGATCATCGTGCTGCTGCTGCCGTTCTCGCTGAAGTGGGGCTTCGGCCTGGGCTTCTGGCCCACGTTGGTCGCCCTGGTCCTGCTGGCGATCCCGCCGATCTTCACCAACACCTACACCGGCGTGCGGGACGTGCCCCCCGACGCGGTCGAGGCCGCCCAGGGCATGGGCATGCAGGCCACCGGGCTCATGCGCAAGGTCGAGCTGCCGGTCGCCCTCCCGCTGATACTCACGGGACTGCGGGTGTCGGCCGTCCAGATCATCGCCACGGCGACGCTCGGGGCGAAGGTCGGCTACCGCTGCCTGGGCACGCCGATCGTCGCCGGCATCAGCCGCGCCGACAAGGGCCCGTTGCTCGCCGCCGCCATCCTCGTCGCGGCGCTGGCGCTGCTGACGGACGGCGTCTTCGCCCAGACCCAGAAGGTCATGGTGCCGTGGCGGGCGTCCCGAACCCGACCTCACGACAATCCCGAAGCGGAAGGAACCAGTTAGATGAAACGACAGCACAAGGCGGTCCTCGCCGCTTTCCTTGCCTTCGGCCTCCTGGCCACGGCCTGCGGTGGCGACGATGACGACGACGCCTCCGGCGGCACGAAGTCGGGAACCACCATCAAGATCGGCGTGCAGGACTTCGGCGAGTCGAAGATCCTCTCGGAGATCTACAAGCAGTCCCTCGAGGACCAGGGTTTCAAGGTCGAGACCACGAACCTGGGTGGCTTCCGCGACCTGCTCTTCAAGGCCTTCGACAGCGGCGACGTGAACCTCGCCGCCGACTACCTGGCCTCGGAGCTGGAGTTCCTGAACGGCCAGAAGGGCGAGGCGACCAGCGACGCCGACGAGACGCTCGGCAAGCTGGAGCCGCTGCTCAAGGACGATGACCTCCACGCCTTCGACGTGTCCGACGCGGTGAACACCAACGCCTTCGTCATGACGAAGGACAAGGCCGACGAGCTCGGCATCGAGACCCTCTCCGACCTGGCCGCGAAGGGCAAGGACCTCAAGCTCGGCGCCCCCGCCGACTGCGAGGAGAACGCCTTCTGCATCCCCGGCTTGAAGTCGAAGTACGACCTCGACCTGTCGGGCAAGTTCACGCCGCTGGACTCGGGCGTCGTCGCCACCTCGCTGGAGAACGACGCCATCGACGTCGGCGTGATGTTCTCCACCGACGGCCAGATCGAGGCGAAGGACTTCGTGCTCCTCGAGGACGACAAGAACATGCTCGCTGCCGACAACGTGTTCCCGGTGTCGACGACGAAGGTCGCCGACGAGTACGGCGACGACCTGGCGAGCATCCTCAACGACATCTCGGCCGCGCTGACGACCGAGCAGCTCACCGAGATGAACAAGGCCTTCGACGTCGACAAGGAAGACGCCGAGGACATCGCCGCCGACTGGTTGAAGGACCACCCCGTCGGCTGACGCTCAGTGCTCCGCCGCTCCTCGTCCTGAGCTCAGGACGAGGAGCGGCGGGCGCGGGCGGTCCAGAGCAGGCCGAGGCCGAGCGCTGCCGCAATGACCAGGCCGATCTCCAGCGCCCCGACCGACTCGATCCAGTTGCTCACGCTGTATGACCAGTCGGTCACCCGGTCGATGATCCCCGATGACGGCACGCCCTTCGATCGGTGGTCACGCACCGCCTCGACGCCGTAGTAGGTGACGTAGAGCCCCGCCGCGGTCACCAGCACCGCCGACACCGAGTGGATGTACGGCTGAGCCGACCGCAGTAGGCGCAGCACCGAGGTGCGAGCGAGCGCCATCGACACCGTGAGCGCGGTGAGGACCAGCGCCATCCCCGCGGCGTAGATGAAGAACACGACCACCCCGTCGACGAACGATTCGTTCTCGATCGTCCCCGCCACGACGATCAGGAACGTCGGCAGGGTGCAGCCGATCGACGCGATGGCGTAGGACACCCCGAAGACGAACATCGCCCGCAGCGTCCGGGCCCGCTGCTGGCCGCCGGACGGGATGGGCAGCCAGCGCAGCCGCGGCTCGTAGCCGGCGACCATGGCGAGGCCCAGGGCGATCAGGCCGACGCCGATGACCACCGAGATCCACGGGGCCGAGTCGTACACCGGCACCGACGAGACCTTCACCAGGGTGCCGGCGACCGCGAACACCGCCAGGAAGCCGGCCGACACCGCCAGCGCCACCTGGGCCGCCCGGCGCAACCCGGCGTCGCCCGCGTCATCGCCGCGGCCATCGAGGCCCATGAAGTACGAGAGGTAGGCCGGGAGCATGGCGAAGCCGCACGGGTTCACCGCCGCGACCATCCCGATGCCGAGGTAGTAGGCGAACGACTGGTTCGTGCCGAGCAGCGCGATCATGCGCTGATCCCGAAGTTCGCCTCGATCTCGTCGCGCAGGTCGTCGGCGTCGAGCTTGCCCAGGCTCACGTCGACCACCCGGCCGTCGGCGGCGATGAACACCGTGGTGGGCAGGCCGTTGCCCCCGAAGAGCAGCAGCGTCTTCAGCGTCCCGTCCAGGTAGGTGGGGAACGTGACGCCGGTCTGTTCGACCATGGTGCGGGCGTCGTCCTCGGTGACGTCCTCCGACACGCCGACGAGGCCGACCTCGTCCTGCACGTCGTCGTAGACGTTCTGGAACGCGGGCATCTCCTTGCGGCAGGGCTGGCAGGTGCGGGCGAAGAAGTTCACGACCAGGGGCTTGCCGTCGAGCAGGTCGCCGAGGCGGGTGTCGCCGGCGGCGGTCAGCGCCGTCAGCTGGGTGGCCTTGACCTTGCTCGCCGACGGCCAGTCCGCCGCGGCCTGGTCGTCACCGCCGTCCCGGGTCACCACGAACGCCGCGACCGCCGCGATGACCAGCACGGTCGCGCCCACCAACACCGGCAGGGGAACCCGGCGGGAACGCACCCCACGACGGTACCGGCGCCACTTCGGCGGCACGCAATCGGTCGCTGACCTCGCCATACTCCCTTACATGGCGGTTGAGCCACGGATGATCTTCCTGGGCTTCGGCAAGTTCGCCCGTGCTGATCGGATCTACGCGCTCGAGCCGCTCCAGGGCGACCAGCGGGGTGGCGGGCGCCGCACGCTGGTGTGGGTCGAGGGGATGCCCGAGCCGATCGTGGCCTCCCGCACCGAGCGCACGATCCTCCACGACATGGGCGAGGACGCTGCGGCGCAGACCCCCGTCCTGGACGAGGCGCTCGACCTGGCCGAGCGCCTGGCGGCCGCGGCCGAAGCCGGTCGGGTCGACCTCGGCGACCTGGGCCGCCGCGCCCGCCGCATCCTGGCGAGCACGACGAACCCCTAACCCCAGGCGGACCGGTGGTGGTTGGGGGGAAACGCACCACCGGCCCGCGTCCTGCGTAGCAGCCGTCGCATTCGCTGTTGCTACCCGCTCTCGGCGCCTACGGCGCCGGGCCGCTCGGGCCCAGGCGCTAGGCGATGCGAACGACTGCCACGTCCTGCAGGTGCTCCGGGATGGGGATGTCCGGGAGCTGGTCCTCGGGGCGGGCCTGCTTGGGCGGGCGACCCCGCCGACGCTTGCTCGCCAGGATCTTTCCGTTGAGGAACAGCTGACCACCCCAGACGCCCCACGGCTCGCGCCGGGCCAGAGCACCCTCGAGGCAGGGGATCAGCGCCGGGCACGTGGCACAGATGTGCTTGGCCCGGGCGATGTCCTGCAGCTCGTCGCTGAAGAACAGCTCGTTGAGCTGCCCTCCACCGTCGTTGCAGCGGGCATGGGCCCACCAGCCGGTCTCGGTGGCGGCGAGCTCGGGGGACAGGAGGTCGGTGTCCTGCCACTCCAGCTCGGCGCCGGTGGGTTCGTCGGGAGCTGCGTCTCGTTCGTCGTCGGGTCTGGCGAGCTGGGCGATCATTGCCCTTCCCCCTCGTGAGGTTGTCGTTGAGGTTGTGGTGGTGGTGGAGGTCATGAGGATCCGGGTCCAGAAATCAGAAAGGCCGTCGGGATGTCCCGACGGCCTTCGGAGGTCTTGAGCTGCTTCTGCCCTTCTCAGGGGGAGCGCTCCGGAGGCCGTGGGATGGTTCGGTCGGTGTGGGCGACCAGGTACGCCGGCTTGGCGTCGATGTTCCACACCTGGAGCCACATCTGGTTGGCGGAAATCGACGTAAAGCCGAGATGCGCGCGACCACACGTGGCGTGGGAACCGAACATGGCGGCGGGTGCTACGCGGGACCCGGCGGAGTCGGGACGCGCGGCACCGGCCGTAAGGCTCGGTTGAAGGGTGCCGCTCGTCATGGTTCCGATCCCGTTCCTGTCTGCGTCGTCCAGCAATGTCCGCCCGGGATGCCACCACACGAGCAGCAATCCCGTCAACGGAATATTAGAGGTCTTCTGTCATTTTGTGGGCGCAGTCACGGGGACGAACACCTTCTCGCGGTAAAACCGCAGCTCCTCGACGCTTTCCTTGATGTCGTCGAGGGCCCGATGGGTGGTGTTCTTCTTGGGGATGGCCTCGATCAGCTGGGGGTACCAGCGGCGGGCCAGCTCCTTGATCGTCGACACGTCGACCGACCGGTAGTGCAGGTAGTTCTCGATCTCCGGCAGGTACGCCGCGAGGAAGCGTCGGTCGGTGCCGATCGAGTTGCCGCACAGCGGGACCGTGCGGGGCTCGGGCACGTGCTGCTTGATGAACTCGAGCGTGGCCTGGCCGGCCTCCTCGAGGGTGACGGTCGACGCCGCGATGGCATCGAGCAGCCCGCTGCGGGTGTGCATCTCCAGGACGATCGGCTCCATGTGGGCCAACGCCTCGGGTGGTTGGTGGATGACCAGGTCAGGGCCGCCGGCGACGATCTGGAGGTCGTCGTCGGTGACCAGCGTGGCGATCTCGACGATGACGTGACGGGCCGGGTCGAGGCCGGTCATCTCCAGATCCATCCATACCAACACCCGTCGGACACTACAGGGCATGCACAATGACCCTTGTGCTGACCGATCCGCTCGTGGTTCCCCTCGTGGTGCTCGACCCCGACCTACCCGTCCCCGCCTACGCCCGGCCGGGCGACGCCGGCGCCGACCTGGTGGCCCGGGAGAGCGTGGTGCTGCGCCACGGCGGCGGCCGGGCGCTGGTCCCCACCGGCATCGCGCTGGCGATCCCCGAGGGCTGCGCCGGGTTCGTGCAGCCCCGGAGCGGGCTGGCCCTGCGCCACGGGGTCACGTGCCTCAACACCCCCGGCCTCATCGACAGCGGCTACCGCGACGAGCTGAAGGTCCTGCTGGTCAACACCGACCCCGAGGACGACTACGAGGTGCGGCGGGGCGACCGGATCGCCCAGCTGGTCATCCAGCGGGTCGAGCACGCCGAGTTCCAAGTGGTCACCGAGCTGACGCCCTCGACCCGGGGCAACGGCGGGTTCGGCCACACGGGCCGCTGACGGCCGCTCGTCGGGCGCCGCTCGCTGCTAGTCGAGGTGGTCGTGGTCGGCGGGGGACTTGCGGAGCATGACCGAGGCGGCGCCCTGGTCGAGCTTCCACTCGTCGACGACGGTGTCGAGCACCGTCGAGGCCAGGTCCGAGAACGCCGGCACCACCGCGGTGCCCTCGGGGCCGCCGGCGAGGGCGAGCGTCACCCTGAGGCCGTCCGCCTCGATGTCGTAGGAAACGACCAGGCTGGACTGGGGCCCGGCGTCGCACAGCTGGGCTGCGGCTTCGCCGACCGCTAGGCGCAGCTCCTCGACTTCGCTGAAGGTGAAGCCCAGGCGCGTCCCCAACCCGGCCGCGCCGACACGAGCGATGCGTACGGCGGCCGAGGTGGCCGGCACCGTCAAGCGGACAACATCCCCGTCATTGCGCTCCACGCGACGGAACAGCCTATGGCCCCCACCCCCTGTGCTGGAAGTGGGGCTCGCGCGTTGCAGATCCACGCGCGGTTCAGAGGTCGGTGGTCGGCTCCCGCACCACGTTCTGCGGGTCGACGTCGGAGCGGAGGCCCAGGTAGACGGGGTGACGCAGCACGCCGTCGTCGGTCCAGTTGCCGAAGGCCACCTCGGCCACCAGCTCCGGGCGCACCCAGTGCGCGCCGCGGCGGTCACGGGGTGGCGGCGGGGTGAACGGGCAGGCGGGCGTCGCCAGCGCGGCGAAGCGCGCCTTCAGGTCGGCCAGCACCGCCCCCGTGAACCCGGTGCCCACCCGGCCGCCGTAGCGCAGGACCCGCTCGTCCGGCGGCGCGTCAGCCGGCACGTGGTAGCCCACGAGCAGGGAGCCGAGAGTGCCGCTGCGCTCGCCCTGGCCGTCGGCCCAGCCGCCGATGACCATCTCCTGGCGGCGTTGCAGCTTGACCTTCACCCAATCGGGGGTCCGCCGCCCCGGCAGGTAGCGGGAGCCGACCCGCTTGGCCATCAACCCCTCGAGGCCCTGCCGCTGGGCGGCGACGAGCAGGGTCTCACCGTCGGTGTAGCTGCTCGCCAGCTCGACGCCGTCAGGCAGGTCGTCGGCGAGCGAGGCCAGCAGCGCCCGCCGGTCGGACAGCGGCAGCTCGACGGTGCTGCGCTCGCCGACCTGGAGCACGTCGAACAGCACCAGCGCCGCCGGCACCAGGGCGGCCCGCTGGGCGGCGTCGACGGGTGACGTGATGTGCATCCGCTGCTGCAGGCGGCCGAAGTCCGGCCGGCCCCGGTCGTCCAGGGCCACGATCTCGCCGTCGAGGACCACGTCGAGGTGGCCGAACGCCGCGCCCAGCGCCCGCAGCTCGGGGAACGAGACGGTCGCCTCCTTGCCGTTGGACGACCACAGCCGCAGGACGCCGCCGGTGATCTCGACGATTGCCCGCATGCCGTCCCACTTGAGCTCGTAGGACCAGTCGGTCCCCACCGGCAGCGTGCCGCTCGTCGCCTTCATCGGGGGGTAGGGCAGCACGGGGCGGAGCCTACGAGCAGCGAAAGTGGATTAGCTTGGCCGGCGTGGGCGGGCCCCAGGCGCGTTTGGTCGCGACTTGCGTCGCGGTGCGTGTGGGCAGGAGCGCGGCGCGTACCAGGCACGACGTGTGCTGTCGACTACGCGCAGTTCAGCGCTAGGGTCGCTGCCTTCGGCGGGATTTCTAACCGAAAACAGGAGCAGCTCGCGATGTCTCAGGTAACCCCCGGCTGGTACGCGGATCCGTCCGGCCGGTACTCCCAGAGGTACCACGACGGCACCCAGTGGACCGAACATGTCGTCGACGCGGCGGGCAACCGGAGTACCGACCCCGCCGGGAACCAAGCACCTGCGCAAGCTGCCGGCTATGGCGCCCAAGGGCAGGCTCAGGCCTCCTACGGCCAGCAGTCGCAGGCTGGCTACGGCCAGCAGCAGCCTTCCTCGGGCCAAGGTTGGGGACAGCAGGACTCGGGTTCCAGCTGGGGGCAGCAGGACTATGGCCAGTCGTCCCCCGGCTACGGCCAATCGGGTGACAGCTACGGCGCCCAGGGCTACGGCCAGCAGCCGCCGGCCCAGGGCTACGGCCAGCAGCCGCCGGCGCAGGGCTATGGCCAGCAGCAGCCGTCGGGCCCGGGCTACGGCCAACAGCCTCCCGGCTACGGTCAGCAGCCCGGCTACGGCCAACCCGGCTACCAGTACGGGCAGGGCTACGGCGCTGCCAGCACCAGCGGCTTCAAGCCGACCGTCGGCCTCATCGTCGGCGCCATCGGCGGCTTCTTCGTGCTGCTGTCGGCGCTCAGCCTCGACTTCGGCACGATCAAGGGCGGCGGCCAGAGCGAGGGGTTCAACCTCGGCGACGTCAGCGACATGAAGGACTTCGGGCTCGACCCGAACGCCGCGCTCAGCACGTACGCCGGCTTCGGCCGCTTCCTGGCGCTGCTGGTCATCGCCGGTGCCATCGTCACCATCCTGAAGCTGCCGTTCACGGCCAACGTTCCGAACGCGCCGCAGATCGCGGCCGGTGTCGCGGGGCTCTTCCTCGTTTGGAGCCTGGCGGCGATGTTCCTCGGGTTCGGCCAGGAGGGCGTCGACCAGGGCATCGCCATCGGCGGCATCCTCGGGGTGCTCGGCTACGGCGGGTTGATCGCAGGCCAGTTCCTCGAGCAACCGGTCGGATCGAGCTAGCCGGCAACGTTTCTGCCGAAGGGCCCCGTGCTGCGCGCCGGGGCCCTTCGCGCGTTTTGGGCGTCACGTACTACGGTTTCTGACGCTCCATCAGATTTCTGGATTTCTGCACGTGATCGAAGGGGGACCGCCGGTGGGCGCCACGCAGTTCAACCTGGCCAAGGTGTTCGACACCGTGGCCGCAGCCGTCCCGGACCGTGAGGCGATCGTGTGGCGGGACCGCCGGCTGACGTTCGCCGACGTCGCCGACCGCAGCCACCGGCTCGGCGCCTACCTGCGCTCCCGAGGCCTGGGGGTGCAGACCGAGCGGCCCGAGCTGTCAGGGCACGAGTCCGGTCAGGACCACCTGGGCATCTACCTCTACAACGGCAACGAGTACATCGAGACGATGCTGGCGTCCTTCGCCGGTCGCATCGGGGTGTTCAACGTCAACTACCGCTACGTCGAGGAGGAGCTGCTCTACCTGCTCGACAACGCCCGCTGCCGGGCCCTCGTGTACCACGCGACGTTCGCCCCGACGCTGGCGGCGGTCCGCGACAAGCTGCCGGAGCTCGAGGTGCTGGTGCAGGTCGCCGACGAGTCGGGCAACGAACTGCTGCCCGGCGCCGTCGACTACGAGGCCGTCATCGCCGAGACCTCGCCTGACCTGGCCGATGTCGAGCCGTCGCCCGACGACCTCTACATCCTCTACACCGGCGGTACCACCGGCATGCCCAAGGGCGTGCTGTGGCGCCAGCACGACGTCTTCATGTCCTGCATGGGCGGGCGCAACCTGTTCACGTGGCAGCCGGTCTCGTCGTACGAGGAGATCGCGGAGACGGCCAAGGGCATGGAGACGCCGCTCAAGTTCATGCCGCTGCCGCCGCTCATGCACGGCGCCGCCCAGTGGGCCACGTTCATCGGCCTGAACGGCGGCAACACCATCGTGATCCAGGACAACGTCCGGCGGCTCGACCCCGACGACGTGTGGCGCACGGTCGAGCGGGAGAAGGCCACGACCATCACCACGGTCGGCGACGCCGTGGCCCGGCCGCTGGTCGAGGCGCTGGAGCAGGGGAGCTATGACACCAGCTCGATCGTGGCGGTCGGCAACGGCGGCGCGCCGCTGACGCCGACCATCAAGGAGCGGCTGCTGGCGCAGATGCCCAACGTGTTCGTGTCCGACTCGGTCGGCTCGTCGGAGACCGGGGCCCAGATGAGCCACCTGTCGGCGTCGGGCTCGGTGTCGACGGGGCGCTTCAACCCTGGTCCCGGCACGGTGGTGGTGAGCGAGGACTTCACGACCGTCCTGGCCCCCGGGCACGACGGCCTCGGCTGGCTGGCCCAGGAGGGCTGGGTGCCGCTCGGGTACTTCCGGGACGCCGACAAGACCGCTCGCACGTTCCCGGTCATCGACGGCATGCGCTACGCCGTGCCCGGCGACCGCGCCCGCCACCTCGAGGGCGGCGAGATCGAGCTGCTCGGCCGGGACTCGGTGACCATCAACTCGGGCGGCGAGAAGATCTTCGCCGAGGAGGTCGAGCGGGCCATCGCCGGGCACCCCGCCGTGCACGATGTGGTGGTCGTCGGTCGGCCCAGCGAGCGCTGGGGGCAGGAGGTCGTGGCGCTGGTGCAGCTGTCCGACGGTGCCGACGCCTCGGCCGAGGACATCGTCACCCACGCGAGCCAGTTCATCGCCCGCTACAAGCTGCCGAAGGACGTGCTGTTCCTGCCGGAGATCGTGCGCAGCCCGGCGGGCAAGGCCGACTACCGCTGGGCCAAGGAGCAGGTGACGGGCTGACGCTTGGGCCTCGGCCCCTGGGGCACTCGGCCTTCCGAAAACTGAAGAGGCCCCCGGTGCTGGGCACCGGGGGCCTCTTCGCGAGGGTGGGTCGTCAGGCCGGCTGGCCGTGGCGGCGCTTGCGGGCGGCTGCCAGAGCCACGAGCACGCCACCGAGGGCGGCGAGGCCCCCGCCGATCTTGAGCAGCGGAAGCGTCTCGCTGGTGCCGGTCCTGGGCAGGCCCGGGCCGGCGGTGGTCGGCGGAGTGGTGGTCGGCGCAGTGGCGTCGCAGCTGACCACCTCGATGGTGCTGGTGAGCGTGAGCACGTCCTCGTTGTCGCCCTCGCCCGTGGTGCCGCTGGCCTGGATGGTCTGCTTGCCGAGCGCCTGGGTGGCCGAGAGCGTGACGTCGAGGGTGACGACCCCGTTCTCGTCCGCGGTCGGCGTGCCCAGCACTGCGTTGGGCAGGAGGGTCACGGTGACCGTCGAGCCCGGTTGGAACGTCTTGGCTTCGACCGTGAAGGCCTTCCCCGGGCACGGGGTGGCGTCGCTCACGGTGATGATGTTGTCCCCGGGCGGGTACCCGCCCGCTGCTGCCGGCGCCGCGGCGAGCGCGATGATCGCCACGACGAGAACCCCTAGCCGCTTCATACCCCCGGCATCCCTTCTGCCCCCATGGGCCGCCCAAACGAAGACCCCAATGGGCCTAGACCTCAGCGGTGGGCACGTTACTCCGCCCTAACGAGCGTTACCAGGTGTATCTGTTACGAGTCGTGGTCGGCCGTGTGATGTCGCCCGCCCGGTCATCCCGGGTTCATACCCCGGTAGTCGTGCGTTGGTCGCCCCGCCTCCTACGATGGTCGCCCGACCCGTTGGGGGTGTAGCTCAGCTGGCAGAGCGGTGGCCTTTTAAGCCAACGGTCCTGGGTTCGATCCCCAGCGCCCCCACCATTCGGGTCAGAGGTCGAGGATCTCGGCGGCGGTGGTCAGGGCGGCGATGTGGGCGTCGACGGTGCGGGTGTGCTCGGGCAGGGTGTCCATCGTGTTGATGCCGAGGTGGGTGGCGTTCACCGAGCGCCAGCGCTCGACCTGGCGGGCGAAGCGGTCGTGGTCGGCGGGGTCCCACGTGACGCGGCCCTCCATGCCCAGCTTGCCGGGGTCCCGGCCTGCCGCCTCGGCGCCCTCGGCCACCAGGTCGAGGGCCCGGTCGAGGTCGGGGCCGGGGCGGACCTGGGGAAACCAGCCGTCGGCGACGCGGCCGACGCGCCGGTAGGCCGGGTCCGACGAGGCGCCGATCCACACCGGGATCGGCCGCTGCACCGGCAGCGGGGCGAGGCCCGCGGCGGTCACGACGTCGTCCGGCCCCTCGTGGGTGACCACCGGCTCGGTCCACAGCCGCCGCAGCAGGGCCACCTGCTCGCCCAGGCGGCGGCCGCGGTCGTGGAACGACTTGCCGAGCGCCTCGTACTCGACGGCGTTCCAGCCCAGCCCGACGCCCAGCCGGAAGCGGCCCCCCGTGAGGAGGTCGACCTCGGCGGCCTGTTTAGCGACCAGGACGGTCTGGCGCTGAGGGAGGATGATGATGCCGCTGACCAGCTCCACCGAGGTCACCGCCGCCAGGAAGCCGAAGAGCACGAGCGGCTCGTGGAAGGTCGTGGCCGCGTCGTAGGGGAACCAGCCCTTGTGCACGCGGGTGTCGGCCCCGACCACGTGGTCGTAGGCGAGGATGTGCCGGAAGCCCAGGCCGTCGACGGCCTCGCCGTAGGCCCGAACGGCCCCGACGTCGGCACCGATCTCCGTTTGCGGGAACACCACGCCGATCTGCATGGGGTCAGTATGCGGGCTGAGGTCGACCCCGGAGCGTGGTGATCGGGCGTACGCTGTGCGTGTGGATGCCGAGGCCGCCCGCCAACACCTGAAAGCCGAGCACGACCGGTTGGATCACCTCCGCGCGTCGATCGAGAACGGCGACCACATCCACGACGAGGCCGAGGAGGACAGCTCGTCGGAGCTGTCGCACCTCGACCAGCACCCGGCCGACGCCGCCAGCGACGCCTTCGAGCGGGAGAAGGCGTTCTCGATCCTGGACCAGGTCCAGGCCGAGCTGGACGACGTCGAGCGAGCCCTGAAGCGGCTCGACGAGGGCAGCTACGGCAACTGCCAGGCCTGTGGCTGTGAGATCGGTGACGACCGCCTCGCCGCCGTGCCCGCCGCCCGCTTCTGCATGGAACACCAGACCGCCGCCGAGACCTGATCCCGCCAGCACCACCGTCGTCGGCGGGCGGTACCTCTATATCTGGCCGGGGATCGTGACCTGGTCGTCGGGGAGGAGGCTGAGGCGGTCGCCCAAGCGGGCGATGTCGGCGAGGCCGAACGGGCCAGGAGCGCCGTTGTGGTTCGGGGCCGGGTCGGTGATCGACAGCCAGCGGCCGTCGAGGTTGCCGAGGCGATCGCCGTCGGCGCCCAGCGCCCGCTCGGTCATGTACAGCAGGCCGGCGTGGGCGATGACCAGCACCTCACCCGGGCCCACCTCCTGGCGGACCCGCAGCAGCGCCCGGCGCATCCGCACCGCCAGCTCGTCGTCGGGCTCCCAGCCGGGTGGGTGCTGGGGCATCCAGCCCTCGCCCGACGTGTCGGGCAGCGGCTCCAGGTAGCCGGGGTACTGCTCGTCGATCTGCGCCCGGGTCAGGCCCTGCCACTCGCCGGCGTTGCGCTCCCGCAGGTCGGGGTCGAGCACCACCGGGCCGACGCCCAGCTCACCCGAGATGATCGTGGCGGTCTCGGCCGCCCGCTGGAGGTCCGACGACCAGATGGCGTCGACCGTCCCCAGCGACCGCGCCGCCGAGCGGGCCTGGGCCCGGCCCAAGTCGGTCAGCGGCGGATCGGTCTGCCCCTGCCACCGGCCGGTCAGGTTCCACTCCGATTGGCCGTGCCGGACGAGCAGGATGCGGGTCTCGGGTGCGGTCATCGGTTCGACACTAACGGCCCCGCCGATGTCCTCGAAGCGGGCTGCCGGCGGCTCCGCCTCGCCTCGGGTTGCGATGCCGTGCTCCTCGGAGGCCTCGTTGCGGAGCCGGTGCCACGGTCGTCGAGCCGTACAAATGGGCGGTCGCCGGGGTTCCGTCCGCTCGGCCTCCATGCGGCCCCGATCCGTGCGGACAGTTAGGCTCGTCCCACGGCCCGCCGCGCTGGGTGCTGTGTGCCTGCCGGAGATGGAGCCGCCGCCGTCTGTCCGCCGTCCGACCAGGAGCCGCAACGTGGCCTTGCCCGTCGAGAAGCTGGGTACCACATACGAGCCCCAAACCACCGAGATCGATGGTGCCCGGGCCCAGCAGTACGCCGCCGCAACCAACGACGACAACCCCGCTTACAGCGCCGGCAAGGTCGCACCGCCGGTCTTCGGCGTCGTCCCCACCTGGGGTGCCATGGGCGCCGCGGCGGCGATCATCCCGGGCGAAGCGGCCATGTTCATCGTCCACGGTGAGCAGGACATGCACTTCCACCAGCCACTGGTGCCCGGCCGGAGCATCACCACCACCGGCGAGTCGTACAGCATCCGGGTCGGCGGCAGCGGCACGCGCTACACGGTCAAGGTCGTGAGCAACGACACCGACAGCGGCGAGCCGGTGCTCACCCAGTACGTCACGCTCTTCATCCGGGGCATGTCCGACGGTGAGTCCGGCGGCCCCGACAAGCCCGACCACGAGTTCCCCGCCGAGGCCCGGGACCACAAGGTCGGCGACTTCTCCGTCCACGTCGACGACGACCAGACCTACCGCTACCGCGACGCCTCGGGCGACATGATGCCGATCCACGTCGACGACGACTTCGCCAAGTCGGTCGGCCTCCCGGGGATCATCGCTCACGGCCTGTGCACCATGGCCATGTGCTCGCAGGCGGTCATCAAGACCGTGGCCGACGGGGATCCGACCCGGCTGAAGCGCCTCGCCGTGCGCTTCGCCGCCAACGTCTTCCCGGGCAACGACGTCGAGACCGTCATCTACGACGCCGGGACCAGCGACGATGGCAACAAGGTGTACGCGTTCGAGGCCACCAGCCAGGGCGATCTCGTCGTCAAGAACGGCCTGGCCGAGGTCGCCGGGTAGCCCATGCCCAAGGTTCGGTTGTTCGCCCAGGCGCGCGAGACCGCCGGTACCGGGAGCGATGTGCTCCCGGGGGCTACGGTTGCGGATGTGTTACAGGCCGCTCGTGCGCGGTACGGCGCCGCTTTCGGCGACGTCCTCGACCAGAGCAGGGTGTGGGTGAACGGTGAACCGACCGAGCTCGACATGAGCGTCGACGACAACGACGAAGTCGCCGTGCTGCCCCCGGTGTCGGGAGGCTGATCGTGGCGACCCGTCCCGGCTGGTCGACGCCTGGCGCCCAGCAGCCCGAGGCCTTGGCGCCACGCTCGGCCGTCCCCCAGGACGACTTCTGGAGCGAGGCCGACGCCAACTCCTCCCGCCGCCGGCGCCGCGCCGACGACGAGGCGCCGCTCGAACCCCGCCGCTCCCGCCGCTCCAACGGCAACGGCTCGGGCGCCGATGTCAGCGTGCGCCCCGGTGGCCGCCCGAGCGCTGTCGCGTCGTTCCGCGACGAGCCGCTCCCGGCTCCCGCTCCTGGCGGGCGGGTGACCATCCCGGCGTCCTATGCCGAGCCCCCGCCCGAGCCGGATGGCCGCAAAGGCCGGGTGACCTCCTCCGGCTCGTTCCCGAACCGCGCCGCCCCACCGCCCCCGGCTGATCCGACGTTGGCCGGTGGGCCGTCAGGTGCTGCGGGCCGGCATGAGGCCGCGGGACCGGGTCGTAGCGGTGGTCGATCGGCGGTACCGCCTCCGGCTGATCCGACGTTGGCCGCCGGGCCGTCAGGTGCTGCGGGTCGGCATGACGCTGCGGGACCGGGTCGTGGCGGTGGTCGGTCGGCGGGACCGTCTCCGGGCGATCCGACGTTGGCCGGTGGGCCGCCTGGTGCTGTGGGCCGGCATGACGCTGCGGGACCGGGTCGCAGTGGTGGTCGGTCGGCGGCACCGCCTCCGGGCGATCCCACGTTGGCCGCCGGGCCGTCAGGTGCTGCGGGTCGGCATGAGGCT